>Ga0081455_10003459_pt2 | contig 10980 bp, 9 predicted proteins | sample TabmetS3T2R1_FD_70207 | JGI IMG/M metagenome (GOLD analysis project Ga0081455, IMG submission 70207) | Tabebuia heterophylla rhizosphere microbial communities from the University of Puerto Rico - S3T2R1 | ecosystem: Host-associated > Plants > Roots > Rhizosphere ... | reverse complement strand
TGAATTCGAGTTGCGGCAGGGCGTGAAGTTTCACAACGGCGACCCGTTTACCGCCGAAGACGTGCAGTTTACCTTTGAGCGCTACAAGGGAGCCAGCGCCGGGGAGTTGAAGCAGAAGGTCAAGGCCGTGGAGATTGTCAACGCCCACCACGTCCGTTTTCACCTGCACGAGCCCTGGCCGGATTTTACGACCTTCTACGGCACCATGGCCACGGGAGCCGGCTGGATTGTACCCAAGAAATACATCGAGAAAATCGGCAGTGAAGCCTTCAAGAACCAACCGGTTGGTCTCGGTCCCTATCGCCTGGTGAGCCAACAGCCAGGGCTCGATGTGGTCCTGGAGGCGAACATGGATTACTGGCGCAAGACCCCGCATGTCAAACGCCTGGTCATGAAGAGTGTCCCCGAGGCGACCACGCGCCTGGCCATGCTGAAACAGCAGGAAGCCGACGTGGCCTACGGGATTTTTGGCCCGCTGGCCGAAGAAGTGCGTCGTGACCCGAACTTGAAGCTGGAAAACTTGACCGGCCAGGCGACGCAGTGGGTGAGCTTCATCGACCAGTATGACGCCAAGTCTCCCTGGTCGGACAAACGTGTCCGCCTGGCGGCAAATCATGCGATCAACTGGCCAGCCATCAATGACGCCGAGAACCTTGGCCAGGCGATCCTGATGGGGGGCATTATCCCGCGCAAGTTTCCCTATACGCTCCCATTGGAGCCCTACGGCTACGACCCCACGAAGGCGCAACAGTTGCTCAAAGAGGCCGGGTATGCCAATGGCTTTGACGCCGGTGAGTGCAGCACCGACACGCCGTATGCGAGCGTAGTCGAAGGCATCGTGAATGACCTGGCCGTTGTGGGCATCCGGGCCAGGGTACGCTCCCTGGAGCGCGCTGCCTACCAGACGATGCACAAAGAGAAGACGGTGAAAAACCTGACGCGCCAGGGCAGTGGGGCGTTTGGCAATGCCGCCACCCGCATCGAGGCGTACATGTACAGTCAGGGGGTCCAGTCGTTTCTGCGTGACGCCGATATTGACGCCTGGTACAAGCAGCAGATCACCGAGCGCGACCCGCAGAAACGCCAGGCGCTGCTGTATAAGATCCAGCAGAAAGCGTATGACGAGGCGCTCTTTATGCCGATCTGGGAGAACGCCTTCCTGTGTGCCTCGGGACCACGGGTGGCGGTGTCAGGGCTCCGTTCGGGCTTGCTCGTTTACTCCGCGCCCTACGAAGATGTGCAGTTAAAGTCCTCATGAGGAGGGAGGGCAAACGGCACATGAGTGCCATGCGACTGGCATGCACAAGCTATGCGGGCAGCGACTGACCCAGGAGGCGTGACATGAGGCGATCTGTTGTGTAGTATGCTTGAGGCTCGTGCCGCAATCAGCAGCTATTCGTCCTGGAGGGATTATGTCCAGTCGCATCACCCACGCCGACCTGCAGGCCGCGCTCCCCGATCTCACCTCCACTTTGCACCTGCACGGGCTGCAGCGGCCTGTTGATATATGCCGAGATGCCTGGGGGATTCCCCACATCCGGGCTGACAACGAACACGACGCCTTCTTCGCGCAGGGATTTGTGACCGCGCAGGATCGGCTCTGGCATATGGACTACGATCGCCATCGCGCCCTCGGCCGCTGGGCCGAGTGGGTTGGCCCGGCGGCGCTGCCCGAAGATCGGCTGATGCGCACATTCCGCCTCGAACGAGCAGCCAGGGCTGATTGGTCCGTGTCGAGTCACGCCGCGCAGGCGATGCTGGAGTCATACACCGCTGGGGTGAATGCCTTCATCACGACCACGCGCACCCTCCCCATCGAATACGCCATTCTGGATACCACACCGGAGCCCTGGGAAGCCTGGCACTGCCTGGTGGTCTACAAAGTGCGCAATATGCTGATGGGCACCTACGAGATGAAGCTATGGCGCGCCCGGCTCGCTTTGGGGCTGGGGCCTGAGAAAGCCGCGGCGCTGTTTCAGGACTCGCCCCAGGAGACCCTGGTGACCACACCGCCGGGCGAAACGTATCAGGGGCCACCGTTAGACTGCCTGGACGAGCTCGCGGCAGTAGCGGCCCAGCTCAATTGGCTCGGTGAAGTCGACGGCGGTAGCAACGCCTGGGTCATTTCCGGTGCACGCACGGCCTCGGGGCTGCCCCTGCTGGCCGGGGATTCGCATCGTGCCCTCGATACGCCAAACGTCTACTATCAGGTCCACATCACCTGCCCGACGTTCCGCGTCAGTGGCTACGCCGTGCCCGGTGTGCCTGGGGCGCCGCACTTTAGCCATACGGAGTACGTCGCCTGGGGCATGACCCACGGCTATGCGGACTACCAGGATCTGTTTATTGAGCGTTTTCGCACGCAGGATGGGCGCTTGGAGTACGCTTACAAGGACGCCTGGCTGCTAGCCGACGTGTCGCACGAAAAACTCCTGGTACGCGGCGCAGCACCCGCAGAGTTGGAGGTCGTGGCAACGCACCATGGGCCGATCATCGCTGGCGAGCCCCACGCTGGTACGGGACTGGCCTTCAGTCACACTGGCACTAACAGCGGTACGCCGTGGGTTGATAGTGTGTACCAGTTGCTGACCGCCCGCTCTGCGGACGAGGCTGAAGAGGCCCTGCGGGAGTGGACCGAGCCAGTGAATAATGTGGTGTATGCCGATGTGCACGGCGCCTATGGCTACCGCTATCGTGGTCGTATTCCACTGCGGCCGCTGGCGAATGGCTGGGCGCCTGTCCCTGGCTGGACTGGCGCATACGAATGGACCGGGCAGATCCCGTTCGAGGCCATGCCACAGACGAGAAATCCGTCGGTCGGCTATGCGGTGACCTGTAACCAGAGGGTGACCACGGCAGACTATCCCTACTACATCAATACCTACTCTGTCGCCGACTACCGGGCTCGGCGCATCACCACGCGGCTGCAGGCATTGCCCCCTGGGACAGCAACAGTCGAGGACATGGCGGCTATCCACGCTGATCGAGTGTCTATTCCGGCACAGGCGTTCTTGCAGATACTGGCACAGGTGCAGCCAACAGACCCACAGGTGGTGGCAGCTCGCGAGCTGCTGCTGGCCTGGGATGGCAGGATGGACCGTACCTCTGTGGCTGCGACCTTATATGGCACGGCCAAGACCTATTGGCTCGCAGATGTGGTGCAGTGCGCTTTGGGCCGATTTGCTAAAGATGCGCTCGCCTCCTCCAGTACCGGGCGGGGGGCGTCGACGCACGCGGTACAAATCTATGCGCGCGCTGTCACCGCCATGGTCAGCGGCGATACCGTCCTGTTGCCCTCGGGCCAGACCTGGCCCGGGCTTATCGAGTCAGCCCTGGGTCGGGCGGTGGCTGAGCTCCGGCAGCGCCTGGGCGATGATATGCATACGTGGACCTGGGGCAAGGTGCATCATACGCGGCCACGCCATCCTCTGTCACGGGTCTTACCGGAACTGGCATCTCTCCTCGATCCACCGCAGGTGGCTGCCGGTGGCGATGGTGATACGCCGCAACAGGGGGGCTATTGGGGGCCTGATCGCTTCGTCCTGGTGTCGTTGTCGGTAAACCGCTACATCGATGACCCGGCTGACTGGCGCCGCTCACGCTGGATCGTGCCACTCGGCGCCTCAGGTCATCCGGGTAGCCCGCATTATGCTGATCAGGCAACCCTGTGGGCCGATGTCAAGACGGTTCCACAATGGTGGGACTGGGACGATATCGTTGCGGCTGCTGAAACACGTCAGCAATTGCTGCCGGGGGGATAACGTGCCGTCTGACGCCAACGCTCCCTCTACAGCCCCTCATCCTAGCCCTCTCCCAGAGGGAAAGGGAATGAAGGCAGGCTCAGCAAAGCAACAGAAGACACAACGACCCTTGAGAGAGTGAGAGTATGGGCACATTGCGCCGCTATGTCATTCAGCGTCTGGTGGCTTCAGGTCTCACCTTGCTCGGGGTCTCCTGCATTGTCTTTGTGATGGTACGCCTCCTGCCGGGAGACCCAGCCCGTCTGATTGCGGGCCTCTTAGCGAGTGAAGACGAGGTCACCGCGGTGCGCCGCCAGCTTGGGCTAGACCGGGCGTTGTATGTGCAGTATGGCCACTTCCTGACGCGTGCCGTGCGTGGTGACCTCGGATTATCGGCGCGCACCTCGGAGCCTGTGGTACGCGAGATTATGGCGCGCTTGCCAGCCACGTTGAAACTGGCCCTGATCAGTACCCTGCTTGCGACGTGCCTGGGGGTGGTAAGTGGCGCGGTGGCGGCCACGCACCTCTACTCCGGGTTTGATTACCTCGTGTCGCTGGCTACACTATTCGGTGTGTCCATGCCCGTCTACTGGTTGGGCCTTATCCTCATTATTGTCTTTGCGGTGCAGCTCAACTGGCTGCCAGCGGCTGGCGCCGACGAGCCTGGGAGTTTCATACTGCCGTCCCTGACCCTGGCGAGTTTTTCGGTCGCGCTCGTGGCACGCATGACGCGCTCCACTATGCTCGAAGTGTTGGGACAGGAGTTTGTGCGTACTGCCCGGGCCAAGGGGCTGCGGGAATACGCGGTGGTGTACCATCATGCCTTGCGCAATGCCCTGATCCCTATTATCACAGCGGTCGGGCTGCAGTTTGGCGCTTTGCTCGGTGGGGCAGTCCTGACAGAGACCGTATTCGGCTGGCCAGGCATGGGGCAATTGCTGGTGGAGTCGATTTTTGCGCGTGATTATCCAATGGTCCAGGGGATCGTCCTGATGTTCTCGGCGCTCTTCATCCTGACCAACTTCCTGGTTGATCTCTCCTATGTCCTCATCGACCCGCGCATCCATTACAACTGACGCACGGCACGTGCTTGCGGATACCACGCGTTGGCAGCGCTGGCGTGACGGCTGGCGGCGCTTCCGGCGCCATCGCGTGGCGATGATAGGTCTGTGTGTACTTGGCTTCATGCTGGTGCTCGTATGTACCGCGTCGCTCTGGACCAGGCGTGACCCAACGCGACAACAACTGTCGCAGGTCCTGCGGCCTATCTCAGTGCAGTACCCGTTAGGCACAGATCATCTGGGGCGTGATATGCTGGCACGTCTCTTGTACGGTGGGCGTTTGTCATTGCTCATCGGTGGCTTTGCAGTTGGTATTGGTCTCGTCGTCGGCGTGCCACTCGGGGCGCTTTCAGGCTTTCAGGGCGGGCTGACCGATCTGCTCATCCAACGCCTGGCAGATGTGCTCCTGTCTTTTCCAGGATTCCTCCTGGCGTTATCCCTGGTGTCTATGCTCGGTGTGGGCCTGCAAAATGTTATCATTGCGGTTGGGATCAGTGCTATCCCATCGTTTATTCGCCTGGTACGAGGCTCTGTTCTCTCCATCCGTGAGCACGTGTTTGTCGAGGCGGCACGAGCGCTGGGGCAGCGTCCGGGTATTATCCTCGTGCGTCATGTCCTGCCGAATGCCATGGCACCCATTATCGTGCAGGCGACGCTCAACCTTGGCTCGTCGATTCTGGTGGCAGCAGGGCTCGGCTTCCTTGGCCTGGGCGTCCAGCCACCCACGGCGGAATGGGGCACGATGCTGGGTGAAGGGCGCCAATATATCTTCCGCGCCCCTCTGTTAACACTATTTCCAGGTTTAGCCATCTTTCTGGCTGTACTGGGCTTTAATCTGCTGGGTGACGGCCTGCGGGATGCGCTCGATCCGCGCTTACCACAGTTCTAAGAGACAGAGCGAACGTGAGACACCAACATGGCGAATTTTAAGACGCACGTCTCCGTGGCAGCGGCTCTAAGCGGTGCCCTGGCAACAGGCTTTTTAGTGGCTGGGGTCGTGGCGCCCAAAGATGTGTGGCTCTATTTTGCCATGGGTACAGTCGGCGGTATCCTGCCCGATATTGATGCTGATCACTCCATACCTGGCAAAATGTTTTTTAGTTTTTTCGCGCTTGTGGTGGCGTTCCTAACACTGTTTAGCCGCGCCGGGGTGTATTCGATCGTCGAACTCTCTCTCCTGTGGGTGGTCACTTATGTGATTGTAAGACACGTGATCTTCAAGCTATTTGCCAGGTTCTCGGTGCACCGAGGGGTGTTTCATTCGCTCCTGGCAGCAATCTTTTTTGGGTTCCTGACGACGAGTCTGACGTACCATCTGTTCAGGCTCAGCGCACCAGGGGCCTGGATGAGTGGGCTTTTTGTGAGTGTGGGCTACGTGATTCACCTGGTGCTTGATGAGCTCTACAGTGTCGATCTGACCGGCGCGCGCGTCAAACGTTCCTTTGGGACAGCGCTGAAGCTGATCAGTGCGGATGTGAAAGCCACCACGTGCCTCGTACTGGCCACCATTCTGGTGTTTTTCACGACGCCCAGCGCAGAAAAATTTGTCCACACCGTACTGAATTTTGACACGTACAAGAGCATCAAAGGCCAATTGCTGCCTAAGGCCGGGTGGTTCAAGTGGTGAAAACCCTCCAGCCGTCGTGGCAGTCGTGGGGCCATGTGCAGGGGCCTTCCACAGCCGCAGGTGATCGGGCGCCAGGACTGGTCACCAGGGGAAGGGCTAATGACGTATCGGCAGTTACCCTGCAAGCGCCCCGTGCCTGACGCACCAGGGTACCCCAGGGGGAGCGATCGGTATCGAGCATGATGTGAGAACAGGGGTGGCGGGTAGACGGACACAGAGCGGGTGTGTCCCAGGCAACCCCAGGCACCCACAACGCCCCTCGCTCCCGAGTGGCAGGAACGAAGGGTATGCATATGATGCTCGCAGGCCTTCAGGTTTTCGCCGGCGTAACCGATAAGATCAGGGAAGCGGCTTATCCAGTCGCTCCTCACAGGACCCCCGAGGGCTGAGGTGCCCTTACGGGTTCCCCCGAGGTACGAGGGGACTTATCCAGTCATCCCTCGCAGACTTCAGACGTGATCTTATCTTGATCCTGTCTTGTCGTACGTTGCAGCCATCCTGCTTACCCGTGGGATGGCTGTACGTATTTCTGGGCAGGTATGAGCGGTTCGACAAGCGCCGCACGACTATACGTCAATTGACGTGTAGACTCAACAGATATTAGTGGAAAAATGACGTAGCCAGGAAAAGATTTTTCCTATATGTTTGTGGGGTAGACACCGGCAGGAGACAGATTGATACTCCACGTTGGGAGTGCACACCATGACTGCAGCGAGAGATGACAATCCGGAAGCCCTTCTAGGGTTACGGATCATGACGCTGCTGCATCGCCAGCAGAAAAGCGTCTATGCGCTGGCCAAGCACGCTGGCTTGCCCGTCAAGACGGTGCAACGGATTTGCAAGGGCGAGGGCAAGCAGCCAAGCGTCTGGACGATTGTGGCCATTGCCCGTGTCCTTGGGGTAAGTATGGATGCCCTGGTAGGGTTGCACGCAGCCGCTCCTCGTGCCGCCAAGGCGCATGAGGCTGCACCGGATGCCAAGCCCGTCGCGAAGCGCCGGCGAAGGCTTACAGCCGCGACTGCAGGCTAGGAGGCGGTATGACAGACGACGACCATGAAGACCGCTTCCGCCGGCATGAGGCGATGCAGGAAGGCCTGGCCCGGGTGCTGGCAGCCCAGCACGCGATGAACCAGCGCCAAGACGCCATCAATGAACGCCTCACGCTCGCCATTGAGCGCATCGACCGGACCCTGGCGCATGTCGAGATTACCCAGGCCCGCATGGAAACGCTGCTGGCCCGGATGCTCCCCGCCGGGGAGCATGGCCAGGACGCCTGACCCGCAGAGGAACGGTCGCTCATGACCCAGTTCACCAAAGCCGACGCCGCGCGCCAGCTCGGTATCTCTCGGACCATCCTCTATACATGCATCGACCAGGGCCAGCTCAGTGCCACCCCCGAGGGCCTCAGCGATCAGACAGAGCTTGTCCGCATTGCGTCACTGCTAGACGTTCACCGAGAACGTCCACGTCCACCAATGGACATGGCCACTATGGACGCCTCTACAAGCCATAGTGCACACCATAGACGTCCAGTGGACATGCCTCGTGGATATAACACAGATGGCCGATTTTGGTACCATCTCCCTACCTCTCACACAAGGGCGCTGTTATGGCTCAAGGACGCAAAACCTCGCTCACGATTCGCCTCACGCCGGCGGAACGCCAGACGCTCCTGGCGTGGCAGCGGGCGACCACTATCCGGGCCGGGCTGGTTAGACGGGCCCGGATTATCTTACTCCTGGCTGACGGGGTGACGATCACCGACATTGCCAGGGCCGTGGGGATGAGCCGCCGCCATACCTACAGGTGGATCTGGCGGTTTATGCAGGAAGGGCTGGCGGGGCTGGAAGATAAACCAGGCCGGGGGCGCAGCCTCAGACCGCTGCAGCCGCCCCACGAACAGCTCGATATAGATGTGGGCTAACGACCCCAGGGAGCAAGCGGCCCAGGCGGCGATTGCCGGGCGCAACGGGACGTCGTTGGGGGGACGGCCATTGACGGTCAATGAGGCACGCCCACGTGCGGAGTGGGATGGGCCACGGCGCCCGTGGTGGTAAGGGTACACGGCCGCACCCAGCGTGGTCCTGACCGCCGCGCTTGCCAGACGCGCGGCTCCTCACGGCGCACCACGGTAATATAAAGAGCAGCAAGGAGGACACTCCCCCAGGAGGTCTGATGCACACGCTAGTGAGCGTACAGGGGTGACTATGACGGCTACGGACAACCACATGCAGCCGACCACGATTCTGGTCATCGACATCGGCGGCTCGAACGTGAAGATCCTCGCGACTGGCGAGACCGAGCCCCGCACCTGCCGGTCTGGCAAACGCTTAACGCCGACCCAGATGGTGGCCGCGGTGCAAGAACTGGCCGAGGGCTGGACGTATGAGGCCATCTCGATCGGGTACCCGGGCGTGGTCGGGGCACGCGGCCCGCGCTCGGAGCCGGGGAACCTTGGGTCGGGGTGGGTCGGGTTCAACTTCTCAGCGGCCTTCGACCGTCCCGTGCGGATTATCAACGATGCCGCGATGCAAGCGCTGGGCAATTACGAAGGCGGGCGGATGCTGTTCCTGGGCCTGGGGACAGGGCTGGGCTCGGCCTTGATTGCGGACCGGGTCATTGTCCCCCTGGAGCTCGGCCAACTCCCGTACCCGGGCGGCCCGCGGCTCGATCATGTCCTGAGCCAGCGCGGCCTGCAACGGCGGGGCAAGAGGGCCTGGCGGCGCGCGGTGCGCACACTCGTGCCGATCCTGATGGAGGCGTTCCTGGCGGATTACGTCGTGCTGGGCGGTGGGAATGCCAGCGCGCTGAAGCGGCTGCCGCCGGGCGCCCGGCTGGGCCATAACCAGACGGCGTTTCGGGGCGGGTTCCGGCTGTGGACCCTGGAGGATGTGCAGACGTTATCGGGCGATGACGAGCACCATATCCCACCCCTGCGTGCGCTGGAATGGCGGTTGATTTGAGCCCGCAAGGAAGCAGCCCATCCTCCCACGGGAGGTAGGATAGGCAAACCGAAGATCTCCCCTGTCAGGGGACCAATATTACACTGGCAGATCAGCTTGACTCTGCAGCCGGGGAGGCGCTAGGATGGGATACGCGACGGCCTGCAACCTCGGCGCAACTGCATACACCTCCTCTAGGCGGAAGTGTAGAAATCTCAGCTAGTTAAGGATAGAGTCATGAAATGGTGCAGATTCCAGGACGGAGACACGGCAACGTACGGTATCATCGAGGACGACACCGTGGTTGCTGTTAGTGGCAGCCCTTTTGACGTCTGGACGAGAACCCCCAAAACATATCCCCTGGCGACGGTCAAACTGCTGGTCCCCGTGATACCCCCGACGTTTTACGCGGCTGGCATTAACTTCCGTGAGCATGTGACAGCCGCGGCCAAAAAGCGGGGCGAAGAGCCGAAATTTCCTCCGTATGCCGACGTCGGGTATCGGGCTAATAACGCGCTGATCGCCAACGATGAGGCGATTGTTATCCCCAAGGACGCTTCGGAACTGGTGCAGTACGAAGGCGAACTGGTCGCTGTGATCGGCAAGAAGTGCCGCCGGGTTTCAGAGGCCGAGGCCCTGGATTACGTGTTTGGCTACACGATCGGCAACGATGTGAGCGAGCGTGTCTGGCAGCGCAACGACCGGACTCTGTGGCGCGGGAAGAATGCGGATACGTTTAAACCAATGGGCCCATGGATTGTAACCGACCTCGATCCCGACTCGCTCCACGTCACCATCCGCCTCAACAACCGTGTGGTGGGTCAGTACGACGTAAAGGCGGCCATTTTCAGTGTGAGCCAGTTCATTAGCAGGATGAGCCAGTATCTGACGTTATACCCCGGCGATGTGCTCTGGCTGGGTACCGATGGGGACCCGGAGAATATGAAGGACGGTGATGTCGTAGAGGTGGAAATCAACGATATTGGAGTCCTGCGCAATCCGGTGGTGCGCGAGCGTTAGTGCAGTCTCAAGCGACCTTTGCAGTCATGTTCCCGTGTCCCCTCTCTCTGGGAGAGGGCGGGGGACTTTTTTGCCACGACCTGCAGGGCCCCTCACCCCCAGCCCTCTCCCGTGGGGAGAGGGAGCTTTGGGTGCTTCCTTGCTATAGCCTGGGCCGGTGGCAGAGAGGAGTGGCGATGGGTGAGCAGATTGAGCGGTTAGCGCAATTTGTCGCCGAGACGCAGTGGGACGAACTCCCTTATGCAGTGCAGCAGCATGCTAAGCTGGTGCTGCTCGATACGTTAGGGGTCATCCTGGCGGGAGCCGAGCAACCCGAGGTGCATCAACTGCGCCAACGCCTGCTCGCTACTGCTGGCACTGGCGCCACGGTGTTAGCGTGTGACTGGCCCACCGGCGACCCCCGCACGGTTGCCCTCCTCAACGGCATTGCTGGTCGCTCGATTGAACTCTGCGAAGGTCATCGCTACGTTTCCTGTCAGGGAGCAGTACAGGTGGTGCCAGGGGTGCTGGCGCTGGGCGAGTGGGCGCAGAGCACCGGATGCGAGATGCTTACAGCTTTGATCGTGGGGTACGATGTCGCCATACGTCTC
>Ga0081455_10008090_pt1 | contig 10982 bp, 9 predicted proteins | sample TabmetS3T2R1_FD_70207 | JGI IMG/M metagenome (GOLD analysis project Ga0081455, IMG submission 70207) | Tabebuia heterophylla rhizosphere microbial communities from the University of Puerto Rico - S3T2R1 | ecosystem: Host-associated > Plants > Roots > Rhizosphere ... | reverse complement strand
TTGTCGAGGCCATGTGGCTGATGTTGCAGCAGGACGAGGCCGACGATTACGTCATCGCGACGGGCGAGACGCATTCGGTGCGCGAGTTTCTCGACGAGGCCTTCGGGCGCCTCGACCTCGACTGGAAACAGTATGTCGAGATCGATCCGCGTTATTTCCGGCCCGCCGAGGTCGATCTGCTCGTCGGCGACGCCTCAAAAGCGCGGCGAAAACTCGGCTGGGAGCCGAAGATATCTTTCAAAGAACTGGTCAGGACGATGGTTGACGCCGATCTCGTCGAACTGAAGAGGGCCCACAACCTGACCTGAAACTCATGCTCATGGCGGTAGCCCGACCGTGAGGGAGGGCGTATATGCCATACGCCCTCCCTCACGGTCGGGCTACCTCCACGTCGCACGCGACTGCAAACCTCTATAGATCCCATTAAAACCATGTCAAGCGGATTTCCATACGAACGAGTCGTTGTCACCGGCGGGGCCGGTTTTCTCGGGTCGTACCTCGTCGAAAGGCTTCGCGAGCGCGGCGTCGAAAACCTCTTCGTCCCCCGCAGTAAAGATTACGATCTAGTCAGGGCCGAAAACATCCGGCGTTTATATGATGACGCGAATCCCGACCTGGTCATTCACCTCGCGGCGGTCGTCGGCGGCATCGGCGCGAACCGCGCCAATCCGGGCAGGTATTTTTACGACAACCTGATGATGGGCGCGCAATTGATGGAGGAGGCCCGGGTGCGCGGCGTCAGGAAATTCGTCGCCGTAGGCACAATATGTTCGTACCCCAAATTCACCCCAGTGCCGTTCAAGGAAGACGACATCTGGAACGGCTACCCGGAAGAGACCAACGCGCCGTACGGACTGGCCAAGAAGATGATGCTCGTGCAATCGCAGGCTTACCGCGAGCAATACGGTTTCAATTCGATCTTCCTCCTGCCCGTCAATATGTACGGAGTGCGCGACAATTTCGACCCGCAAAGCTCGCACGTCATTCCGGCCCTCATTCGCAAATGCGTTGAAGCCGTTCGCCGAGGGGAGGACCAAGTCGTTTGCTGGGGGACCGGCGCCGTCACGCGGGAGTTCCTGCACGCGGACGATTGCGCGCGGGGCATTGCGCTGGCTGCTGAAAGATACGACAAGTCGGACCCGGTCAACCTCGGGGCGGGTTTTGAAATCTCGATCAGAGACCTGGCCGAAAAGATCGCCGCGTTGACTGGCTTCAAGGGACGCTTGGTGTGGGACGCCTCACAACCCGACGGCCAGCCGCGCCGCTCACTGGATACTTCGCGGGCCGAACATGAATTCGGCTTTCGCGCGCGGATCGGGTTTGACGAAGGCCTGAAGCAGACAATCGAATGGTATCGCAATCAAGTGTCTGGAGACTAATCGGCGGCCGCTTGCTGATTTGCCTTACGGCCCTATATCGGTTTTGTAGAGTATAAAGGCTTTTAGCCACAGAGGGCACAGAGAACACAGAGAAGTAGTGAACCGCCTCTGTGCCCTCTGTGCCCTCTGTGGCTAAAAGCCTTCATACTCCACAAAACCACTACGCCGGTCCTCTTGCCGATTCCTGTCTCAGTCCCTGGGGACCAGCCCCGGCGGATACACTGGACGCGGAAGGAACTGCTTCTCGAAGTCGATGAGCGAGGGGTCAATCGCAAAAGCGTAGAGTTGAGTGTCCAGGTTCGGATTAAGATCGTTGTCGCTGATTACGTAGAGCACATGCCTGCCGTCGGGGAGGTCCGGGCCCCAGGCAAGTCCTTCAATCTTCTCGGCGATTGTCGGCGCAAGGTTGAAGGCGGGATCCAGCATGTTGATGAACAAAGTCTTTTTGACTGGAGTTATTTCCGCGGGCAACGGGCCGGCCGGAAGGGAGTCAACTCCCGAGACATCCGTCGCCCCATTGATGTCAATAATGTAGATTGTTTTCCTCGTCGGGGCCTGAGGCGGCGTTTGCAGGTTTGACCTGTTGTCTCGTTCCACGACCAGAAACTCATGATCGTTGACGGCGAGAATCTCGCTCACGCCCTGGCCGCGATTGATCGCGTCTAACACGTAGACGTATTCATGTTTTCTTCCCGTCAGGAGATCGATCTTGAGGATGCGGTTGTTTAGACCGAGGCGGTCAGTCGTCCCCGGGTTGAGCCCGTTATCCTGAAGCAGGGCGTTTTGCATTATCCCGAACAGAAACCTGTCGTTGGGGCTGATCGCCAGACCCTCCATGCCTCGATTGGCCTGGCGTCCCGATGTGTTGAGCAGCAATTCGGCGTTAGGGTCGTCGCTCGGATTGTCAATCTTAAACTTCGAGGGAACGTTGAGGCGGCGCAACAGGCGCCCGAAGATGTCGAACTCAAAGACATTCGGACCATATTCATCCGAGATGAAGAAGGTTCCCAACAATCCGACTCGAATCCCCTCCGGATCGAACCGCAAGGCGCCGCGTTCGTTGTTCGGGTTAAAAGATCCGGCCGCGCCGACCAAAGCTTGACCGCGTTCGTTCCTGAGTAGACGCGTGGCTAACAGCGTGACGCTGATGTTCGGGAAAGGAGCCTCCGGGGCAGTTGTGATTTTTAGAAATTGAACGCGATCGAGGTACGGGACATCGGTCAGACCGTCGAACGGACCCCGATCCGGCGCGGCGATATATACATTGTTATGGCCCGTATATGTCAGCGCGGAACCGAAACCGCCGAACAGCGCCTGGGGAACGCAATTAGTAGGATTTCCCGCCTGGCAGATGTTACCTGTCAGACCGGATTTATCGAGCGCGGCGCCGGGAACCAGGCCTTTGCCAATCAGAGTAATTCCCGCAGGAGGGGCGGCGCCGAGAGTGGAACCGAAAAGAGTGATAACAGCTAGAGCTATACCGCGAATACTTTTCATTGTGTCTATCCTTTTGAGTTAAATTAAGCTGGGCGCGCAGAAACTTAGCAGCATGGAGATAATTTCTTGTGAAATTGCTGTGAAGTTTTTGTAAACTCCGCAGCGAGCATTTGGCCTGTTATCTCGATTTTCAATTGCGGGTCAGTAGAAGGCATCAATAGAACGCGGATGACGCGGATAGAGCGGATTGGCGCTGTTCTTTTTTGGTTTTATCCGCCATGATCCGCGCTCGCCCGCGTCATCCGCGTTCTATTAACCCCTACACCGATCTGAATACCCCTTTGATACGGAGGTTGGACTCAGATGAAAATGATAAAGCGACGAGATTTTATACGGATTGGCATGCTGAGCGGCGTTGCGGCGGCGGTCGGATGCAATCGTCATCCGCAGTCGCCGGTGTCGGGCGCCCCCAATCAGGCTCCTGCCGTTGGTTCATTCGAACTGGATGAGAAGACCATTGCCGAGTTGCAGGAAGCGATGAAATCAGGCGGCCTGACCGCGCGGTCGATCGCCGAAAAATATTTATCGCGTATCGCGGCCATCGATAAACAGGGGCCTCGCCTCAATTCGGTCATCGAACTCAATCCGGACGCGGCTAACATCGCCGACGCGCTCGACGCCGAGCGCAAAAACAAAGGCCCGCGCGGCCCTCTGCACGGGATTCCGGTCTTGCTCAAAGACAACATTGACACCGCGGATCGAATGTCTACGACCGCCGGCTCGCTGGCTCTCGAAGGCTCGATCCCGCTGCACGACGCGTTCGTCGCGCAGAAACTGCGCGACGCGGGCGCGGTCATCCTCGGCAAAACGAACCTCAGCGAATGGGCCAACTTTCGTTCGACCCACTCCACCAGCGGCTGGAGTGGCCGCGGCGGTTTGACTCGCAACCCTTATGTCCTCGACCGCAACCCTTGCGGCTCCAGCTCCGGGTCGGGCGTGGCCGTCTCGGCCAATCTCTGCAGCGTCGCGGTCGGGACCGAAACCGACGGCTCGATCGTTTGCCCGGCCACAACAAACGGGATTGTGGGAATCAAGCCTACGCTGGGGCTGGTCAGCCGTTCGGGGATCATTCCAATTTCGCACAGCCAGGACACGGCGGGGCCGATGGCGCGCACCGTCGCCGACGCCGCCATACTGTTGGGGGTAATCGCCGGAGTTGATCCGCGGGACGCCGTCACTCAGGAGAGCGCCGGCAAATCTTTCACTGACTACACGCGGTTTTTGGATCTCAAGGGGTTGCAGGGCGCGCGCATCGGGGTCGCCCGCAAATATTTCGGCTTCAGCGATGAGGTGGACCGTTTGATGAACGATGCGATCGAGGCCATGAAGCGTTCAGGCGCTACCGTCATCGATCCGGTCGACCTCGCCACATCAAAGGAGTATGAAGATTCCGAACTGGAGGTCTTGTTATACGAGTTCAAACACGATCTCAACAAGTATCTATCGGAACTCGGCCCCAAGGCGCCGTTCCGTTCGCTCAAAGAGATCATCGAATTTAACGAGAAGAACCGTGGCCGGGAGATGACTTACTTCAGCCAGGAATTGTTCCTCAAAGCGGAAGCGAAAGGGCCTCTGAACAGCCAGGGTTATCTCAAAGCGTTGGAGAGAAACCGCCGGCTGTCGCGGACACAGGGGATTGACGCGGTGATCGCCAAAGATCGTCTGGACGCCATCGTCGCGCCGACCGGCGGCCCTTCATGGACGACCGATCTGGTCAACGGCGATCATTTCACCGGAGGCAGCTCGACCCCGGCGGCGGTCGCGGGCTATCCGGCCATCAGCGTCCCGGCAGGCTTCATTCAGGGGCTTCCGGTCGGGATCTCGTTTTTCGGCGCGGCTTATAGTGAACCTACACTGATCAAGCTGGCGTACGCTTTCGAGCAGGCGAACAGGCATCGCCGGGCGCCAAGATTTTTGCCGACACTGAATTCGGGCGGTCAGAGCGAATAGCGAACCAAAAGAAAGACCTGCGCCCCCGCAGTGCGCGTTAGAACCTGTGCCGGCCCTGGAGCGTCCGGCCCGGCGGTGAAGGTAAATTGTCCCTATCTCTGGCGCCGGCGCCCCAAAGGCTCCGCCGATTTATGCGCAGGCTTTACTATAAATAACTCAACCACCAATCCCTGCGGCGGCGCTTCACCTCTGCAAACCAGCGGCAGAGCGGGTACAAAAGCGTCAGGCCGAGGAACCAAAATACATAGGCCACCCACAAGGAGAATCCGAGATTGCCGGGATTCGGCGAAGGCCGACCCAGCGGGCTCATAAAGAGCCACGCGATCGGTTGCCCCGCCAGGTAGCCGGCCAACGTCGCCAGGATGTGTACTGTGATCCACTGTCCGACGTAGAAAAAGAGCGGCACGCGGCCAAAGGTAATGAAGATGCGAGACAGCCTGCCTTTCTCGATCCGCTCAAACCAGGGAAGCGCGAGGATAGCCGCGCCCAGCGTCAACAGCAGAAACAACAGCGATGGCGGATACTTCGACACGTTCAGGAAAGAGAGGGCGGTGAAGACCGCGTTTTTCTGCGTTCCCCATCGGCTGGGATCGCCGTATAAGTTGGCGCCTCGAAGCATGACGAAGATAGCCAACAGCGCGATTCCCATCCTGAACAGAATCCGCCGCCGCCGTCCCGCTTCCATTTGATAAAACGCTCCGAAGGTATACCCCGCCGCCAACACGCCGATCCAGGGGATGAGCGGATAGAGCACAAGTCCGTAGACGGTCGGCGTGAAGAAGATCACTCCCGGTTGATGCAGCGCCATCCAGACGTTAGCCCGGAACCCCGGCCCCTGCATCGGGGCGACTCGAACGGAGTCGAGCAGGTTATGCAGCGCGATCATCGCGACGCTTGCCGCGGCGACTAGGCGCAATGGCAAGTGGGTCAGCGCCGCGAGCGCGATCATCGAAACGCCGATGACCCAGATCACTTGCAGTTCAAGCGCGAAGTGGAAGTCGACGTTGAACCATATGACCACTCGGAGGAGGGTGAATTCCAGCAGGATCAACCAAAGCCCGCGTTTGACGAGGAATCCGGACAACTCCGACTTGCTTTTGCCACGCGCCAGTCGCAGAAAAGCGCCCGTCCCGGCCAGGAACACGAAGACTGGAGCGCAAAAGTGCGTGACCCAACGCGTGAAGAAGAGCGGGACGTTCGTCCTGCCGAGGTCCGTGGCGTCGAAATTCAATATGTCGCGATGAACGAATTCGCGCGTGTGATCGAGCAGCATGAACGCCATGACGACGCCGCGCAGCAGGTCAACGGAATCTACGCGCCATTTCGTAGCTACAGGCGCCGGGCCGCCGCTTGAAGACCCGGCGTTTAACTCGTATTTGGTTCCCCCAGCGCTCAAGTTCACATGCTCCTTTTTTATGGGTTTCTCGACGCGACGGCGCCGACACGCGCAAGCGACTTTACACGCGGGCGATGAATTGGCTGAAACGATTTGTGGCGAGGCTGGCGAAAATCGGGATAAGTAGAGCGAAAGGCGTGATGAATCGCCGATCAATAGCGATGTACATCAGTCCTATGCGCAAAATATTTTTCGTCTACTAAAACCACTGACGTCTCAACTTGCCGATCTGGAATCGCCCAATACTTCTTTAGTAGGCGATTCTTTTCCTCTTCTTCCACAGGACTAAAACCATGCTTCTCATAGAAATGGATCGCCCAATCGGCGGCCTTCCAGGTCCCGATCAAAATCGGCTTCTTCGCATCTTTTATCAGTTCCTGAAGGAGGAGGGAGCCAACGCCTCTTTTTCTTTTTTTCGTTCTTACATACGCATGACGAATCAGCGCAACATCCGCCTTATCCTGTATCCCCATGACTCCGATGATTTCATCGTCATCGACATAACAGGAAAATCGCACGCCATCCTCGATTTGCGCTCGTAGCTCTTCTTTGGTCATATAAGGCTCATGCCACCGATCTGGTGGTATCACTCCTTTGTAAGCCATCGCCGCATCATTGATGATATTGAAGATTTCCTCGAAGTCTTCGGCAGTTGAATTTCGTATCATAGGTCCTCCATGGCGCCCAGATTATTCCGAATCCTGGGCCGGAAAGGAAGGTCATGATGAAGGTTACTTTCGGACTGAAAGCTCATTCTGGCTGGGCGGCCCTTGTCGTCGTCGGCGAAGGTGACGGCGACCTGGCGGTTGTCGACCGGCGCCGCATCGAACTCGTTGAGGACGAGTGGGCGAAACAGCCATATCATGCCGCAGAGGACTTGAAGCCGGATGCGGCGCGAGACGTGGTTAAGCGCGGTGTCGAAGCGGCGCGCCGGATCGCGGTCCGCGAGGTGCGAGCCGCCGTGAAGCGGGAGCGAGAGCGAGAAAACGAAGTTGCGGCCTGCGCCGTGCTCGTTGTCGATCCCATGCCCGATTGGAGCGTCGAGGAGATTCTTGCCGTTCATTTTCGCATGCACAAAGCGGAGGGCGTTCTGTTTCGGGATGCGCTGGTTCGCGCCGCAAAAGAGTGTGGACTGAGGCTGGTGGAGATCCCGGAGAAGACGCTGACGCCCCATGCCGAGAGCGCGCTCAGGACTCCGGCGAGCGGTTTGGCGAAAGAGATAGCGAGGCTCGGCAAAGCCGCCGGCCCCCCTTGGGGAAAAGACCAGAAAGACGCCGCTCTCGCCGCTCTGGTCGCGTTGCGTGGACGCTTGAAGTGAGACTACGATAATGCCAGTGTTATTTTGCCGCACAACTTATAGGAGCAAACAGGAGGCATAGCTCTTTATGCGACGACGCGCTTTTCTCAAGTCGGCGGCCTGCGCCGGAGCCGGCGCTTTGGGGGCTTCACGGCTCGTTCCGGCCGCTGACGTCGAAATCGAAGTGGCGCCGGACAAACCAGGCGCGGTCATCCATCCGCATCTGTACGGGCATTTCATCGAGCATCTCGGCGGAGTGATTTATGACGGGGTTTGGGTCGGACGCGATTCCAAGATTCCGCACATAGACGGCATTCGCAAGCAGTTCGTTGAAGACATGAAGCGGATCGGCGCTCCGAATCTGCGCTGGCCGGGCGGATGCTTCGCCGACGGTTACCATTGGCGCGACGGCGTCGGCCCCGTAGCCTTACGTCCCCGGTCTTACAATTTTTGGGAGCATCGAATGCCGTCTGGCAAGCATGCGACGGAGACCAACCGTTTCGGCGTTCACGAGTTCATGCGGCTTTGCCGGTTGATTGGCGCGGAGCCTTACCTTGCGGCGAACGTCGGTTCGGGCTCGCCCAGAGAGTTTCACGATTGGGTCTCTTATTGCAACGCTCCGGCGGGGACTGAAAGTCTGGCGGACGAACGCGCGGCTAACGGCGACAAGGAGCCGTTCCGCGTGAAGTATTGGGGAGTCGGCAACGAGTCCTGGGGCTGCGGCGGAGATATGAAGCCGGGCGAATACGCCACGCAATATCGCCAGTTCGTCACACAGTTCCCGGTTTATGTGACGCCGTTTCTCGTCGCGACCGGCCCGCGCGGACATTCACGCGATATGGATCTGGGCTGGACGAGCGGATTCTTCGAGGCGATGCAGGGCGGCCATCGCAGCCAGGTTCATGGCTTCTCGCTCCATTTCTACACGGATTTCCGCAACAACAAAATGAGGGTCGCGGATTTCAAAGCGCCCGACTGGTACGCAGTGTTGCTCGAAGGGCTGCGAACCGAAGCCGTGATCGAGGCGCACTGGAAAGAGATGGGAAAGTACGATCCGCAGCGTCGCACGAAACTGGTGATCGATGAATGGGGCGTGTGGTATCAGACCGGGGAAGAGATCAGTCCCGATTACATTCTGAGCCAGCCCGTCACGCTCCGCGACGCGCTGCACACGGCCATCACTTTCGACATCTTCAATCGGCACGCCGATAAGATCGAGATGGCCAACGTCGCGCAGACGGTCAACTGCATCCATTCGCTCTTCCTGGCGCTCGAAGACAAGTACGCGCGCACTCCGCCTTATTACGTTTTCGAGATGTACCGGCCTCATATGGGCGCGCGGCTCATCGCCATGCAGATTCGAGGCGATGAATTGACAGTCCCGGTACAAGAAGGCGCGGCGAAAATGGCGGCGCTGACCGGCTCCGCTTCGATCCGCGATAAGCGATTGACGGTTACGCTTACCAACCCGTCATTGGATTCGTCGGTCACAGCCCGCATTCGATTCACTGGCGGAGCGCGGGCCGGCGAGGGGCGCGGCACGGCGCTCACACACAGCGACATGAGCGCCCGGAATACTTTTCAAAATACCGATGAAGTCAGACCGTCATCATTGCCGGTCAAAATCAGCAATGATGGCGTTGTTGTCACGCTTCCCAAGCAGTCGGTCGCGGCGGTGGAGATACGGCTCGAATGAGTGTGCAAGCGGACGTGATAATCATCGGCGCAGGCGCTGCAGGACTCACCGCCGCGCGGGCGCTTTCGAATAGCGGTCTCACCGTGGTCATTTTAGAAGCGCGTGACCGAGCCGGGGGGCGCATCCTCACCCGCCGTATTCCTTCGTTTCCCACGCCAATTGAACTGGGCGCAGAATTCATTCACGGACAGCCGCGCGAGATTTGGGACGCCGTGGAGTCAGCCGGGCTGACCGTCGTTGAAGCCGCTGACGACCATTGGCAATCGCTCGGCGGCGCGCTCAAGGAATCGGACTTCTGGCCACAATGGGAGGCCATTGTCAGTGAGATGCGCGAGGCGGGCGCGCCCGACCAAGCTTTCCGGCAGTTCATCGAGGAGAGGTACGGCGCCGAAGAGCGACAGGAGGTTAAGCGGCTGGCTCTCGACTACGTCGAAGGCTTCAACGCCGCCAGCGCCGACCGCATCAGCGTGGCCGCGCTGGTCGCGATGGAAGACGCCGCCTCAGCCGTCAGTGGCGACGCCACGTTCCGCATCCTGGACGGCTATGACCGCCTCGTCGACTGGCTGCTCGCCGGCTGCGACCCGCAGAAAGTAGCGCTGCGCCTCGGCGTCGTCGCAAAAGAAATCAACTGGAGTCGCGGCGATGTTGAAGTCATCTCCCGCTCAAGCGCGGGCCAGGCGCCGCTTTCTTTCCGAGCCGAGCGGGCGGTCATCACTCTTCCACTGGGCGTGTTGCAAGCGCCGCCCGGCGCGCCCGGCGCGGTCCGCTTCAATCCGGAGTTGAAAGAGAAACAGGAAGTCATCGGCAAGCTTGCGATGGGGATGGCTATGAAGGTCGTATTGCGCTTCCGCGAGCGATTTTGGGAGCGGGGCGTCTTTCAAACTCAGCCCTTGGGCGATCGCTTGCCGCCACTCGGCTTCCTGCATTCGCGCGACGAATACTTTCCGACGTGGTGGACGTGTCTCCCTGTGCGCGCGCCAATTCTAACGGCCTGGGCCGGCGGGCCCGCGGCGGAACGGTTGGCGCTTCGCGGCGAGGAATTCGTCGTCGGGCGTGCGCTCGACTCGCTCAGCCGACTGCTCGGACTCGAGCGCGAACAGTTGGCCGACCTGGTCGTCGCCTGGTATACACGCGACTGGCAGGCCGACCCTTACGCGCGCGGGGCGTATAGCTACATCCCTGTCGGCGGCCTGGACGCGCCTCGCCTGCTGGCCGAGCCGGTTGAGGACACCCTTTTCTTCGCGGGCGAGGCGACCGATCTCGACGGTCAAAACGGGACGGTTCACGGAGCGATGGCGAGTGGGCGGCGAGCGTCCGGCGAGATTATTCGTTGTGTTACTCCACTCCATTCATCTCGTTAATTGACTGGCGTGAAGAAGCCGCCATCGATACGCAAATTCGCGCCGTTGATGAAACCGGCGAGCGGATTGCCCAGAAACGCGACAGCCTCGGCGACCTCTTCGACGCGCCCTGCGCGCCCGATCGAAGGCTCACATTCCATCCGGTATTCAGGCCACGTGTTCATGACTCCACTTTGTCCATTTCGTAATGACGGCGCTTGCGCCGTCATTACGAAATGGACAAAGTGGAGTTGAATATGCGAAGTCAGCTTTTCAAACGGACTTCACATATTTCCTGAGTGTTGAAAACAAAGCTCAATCCTGTGGTTAACCATTAACTCAACGTGCAATTAAGCATCCGACACGTGGCTAACGGTTTAGCTCGACTTTGTCCATTTGAATGCCGGCGCATAGCGCCGGCATTCAA
>Ga0081455_10008089_pt1 | contig 10982 bp, 11 predicted proteins | sample TabmetS3T2R1_FD_70207 | JGI IMG/M metagenome (GOLD analysis project Ga0081455, IMG submission 70207) | Tabebuia heterophylla rhizosphere microbial communities from the University of Puerto Rico - S3T2R1 | ecosystem: Host-associated > Plants > Roots > Rhizosphere ... | reverse complement strand
AAGACGCGGCGCGCGGCGAAGATGGTCGTGCTCGACGTCGACCACCCGGACGTCGAGGAGTTCATCTGGTGCAAGGCGCACGAGGAGGAGAAGGCGCGCGTCCTCGAGGCGGCCGGCTACGACATGTCGCTCGACTCGGGCGACTGGGCCTCGATCCAGTACCAGAACGCGAACAACTCGGTGCGCGTCACCGACGCGTTCATGGAGGCGGCCGAGGCGGGCTCCGACTGGAACCTCACGGCCCGCACCGACGGGGCCGTCGTGGACACGGTTGCCGCGAAGAAGCTCCTGCGGGACATGGCCGAGGCGGCCTGGAAGTGCGCCGACCCGGGCGTCCAGTACGACACGACGATCAACCAGTGGCACACGCTCCCGAACACGGGCCGCATCAACGCGTCGAACCCGTGCTCCGAGTACATGTCGATCGACGACTCGGCGTGCAACCTCGCCTCGCTCAACCTGATGAAGTTCCGCCGGGAGGACGGCGAGCTCGACGTCGAGGCGCTCGAGCACGCGGTCGACACGGTCTTCCTCGCGCAGGAGATCGCGGTCGGCTACTCGAGCTACCCGACGCCCGAGATCGAGCGGAACGCGAAGGCGTACCGCCAGCTCGGCCTCGGCTACGCGAACCTCGGCGCGCTGCTGATGGCGCGCGGCCTGCCGTACGACTCGGACGAGGGACGTGCGTACGCGGCGGCGATCACCGCGCTGATGACCGGACGGGCGTACCGCAAGTCGGCCGAGGTGGCCGCGCGGATGGGCGCGCACGCCGGCCACGAGAAGAACCGTGCCGCGATGTTCGGCGTCATCTCCAAGCACCGCGCGGCCGTCGGCAACATCGAGCACGCGCAGTCCGTGCCGGACGACCTGCTCTCGGCCGCTCGGCAGGCGTGGGACGACGCGCTCGACCTCGGCGAGGTGCACGGCTACCGCAACGCGCAGGCGACCGTGCTCGCGCCGACCGGGACGATCAGCTTCATGATGGATTGCGACACGACCGGCGTCGAGCCCGACTTCTCGCTCGTGAAGTCGAAGAAGCTCGTCGGCGGCGGCGAGATCACGATCGTGAACAAGACCGTCGCGATGTCGCTCGACAAGCTCGGCTACGCGCCGGAGGAGATCGATCAGATCGTCGCCTTCATCGACGAGCGCAACACCGTCGTCGGCGCGCCGTTCATGAAGGCCGAGCACTACCCGGTCTACGACTGCGCGATCGGCGACCGCGCGATCCACTACATGGGCCACGTGAAGATGATGGGCGCCGTCCAGCCCTTCATCTCGGGCGCGATCTCGAAGACGGTCAACCTGCCCGAGACGGTCACCGTCGAGGAGGTCTCCGACCTTCTCCTCGACTCGTGGAAGCTCGGTGTCAAGGCGATCGCGATCTACCGCGACAACTGCAAGGTCGCCCAGCCGCTCTCGAAGAAGGGCGACGCGGCGGCCGCGGCGCCTCCGCCCGCTCCGAAGGAGGAGCGCCGGCGCCTGCCCGACGACCGCACCGAGATCGGCCGCAAGTTCAAGGTCGGCGACTACGAGGGCTACATCCACGTCGGCCTCTACGACGACGGGACGCCCGGCGACATCTTCGTCGACATCGCCAAGGAGGGCACGACCCTGGCCGGCCTCATGAACTCGTTCATGATCTCGGTCTCGCTCGGGCTCCAGTACGGCGTGCCGCTCGAGGTCTACGTCTCCAAGTTCGCGCACATGCGCTTCGAGCCGTCGGGCATGACGAACGACGCCGACATCCGCGTCGCCAAGTCGATCGTGGACTACGTCTTCCGCTGGATGGGGAAGCGCTTCCTCGACACCGACAAGCAGCAGGAGCTCGGGATCATGAGCCCGGAGGTCAAGGCTCGGTTGGCGCAGGCCCACTCTGTCCTGGAGGGCGGCAGCGACGCCGCGGCCGGCGAGGCCGACGACGCGCCCGCCTCACCGCCAGGCCAGACTGCGTTGTTCAACGCCTGGGAGGACGCCGTCGAGTGCGCCAAGTGCGGCGGCCGCATGGTGCGGACGGGCAGCTGCTACACCTGCCGCGACTGCGGCCAGAACACCGGATGTAGCTAGCTGTAGAGCGACACTGTCAGCGGAAACGACGGGGTCTTGTCAGCGCAACGACACCTCAGTGTCAGCGGTTGACGCAGCGCGCTTTAGTCGACTCGCTCCTAGCCACGGGCGGGGCCCAGCCAAGCCCGAAGAGCAACAGGTAGGCCGGAAACAGCCGCTCGTTGTTGCCCGGCAGATGCGCATAGTCCGGCCCGACGATGTACGAGCGCGGTGAGGGTCGCGTCGATTACCGCGTGACGGAGACCTTGCGGAACCAGACAATCGGACTCGACGCTGTCTCGCGTCCGCGGCCGCCGCCCGCATCCGGCCGCCCTCGTCGGCACAGCTGCTGCGATCGCATATGCGCGCGTCGTCCATCCTTGGCTCATGTCCTGGGGATCACGTCCCGGGGAGCGGGTGGAGGAGCTTCCTGGCGACGAGTTCGTTCCTGGCGCTGCCGTGCAGGTGACGCGAGCGGTGACCGTCGAGGCGCCGTTCGAGGAAGTCTGGCCCTGGCTCGCTCAAGTCGGCCAAGACCGGGCCGGCTTCTACAGCTACGAGTGGCTCAAGAACCTCGCCGGCTGTCGGATGCGCAATGCCGATGAAATCCACCCGGAGTGGCAAGAGCGCACGGTTGGAGAAACGGTCAAGCTCCACTGGTCTACCGGACTCGAGCTCACGCGTTTCGAGCCCAACCGCGTCTTTGCCTTGGGCGGCTGGTATCTCGTCCTCAGCCAGGACAACGGGCTGACGCGTTTGATCGCCCGCAGTCGGTTCCCTCGCGGTCCGGTCAGCCTCGCATACGGGCTCTTGCTTGAACTGCCGCACTTCATCATGGAGCGCAAGATGCTCCTCAGCATCAAGGAGCACGCCGAGCGGTCGCACAGGCCAGCGAGTCAATGATCTTCCGCCTCGACGGCGGGCCTCGCGATCCAAGGTCTGAGTCACTTGTGTCATTGGCGGCAGGCCAGCCCGGACCATGAGGGTGCTCGTCGCATTCGCGAGCAAGCACGGCGCTACCGGCGAGATTGCCGAAGCGATCGCCGCTGCGTTGAGGGAGCGTGGCATCGAGGCGGACGTCGAGAGCGTCGACGCCGTCATCGAACTCGACGCCTACGACGCGATCGTTCTTGGTAGCGCCGTCTACATGGGCCACTGGCTCGACGCGGCCCAGGCATTTCGTCAAGTCGCACGAGGAGCAACTCACGGAGAAGCCCAGTTGGCTCTTCTCGAGCGGTGCCATTGGTGAGCCGCCCCGTCCCGATGAGTCGGAGGCGGTCGACGTCCAGAAAATTCAGGCGGCCATTCAGCCCAGCGGCCATCTGCTGACCCCCCCCGGAAAGCTCGACAGGTCACAACTCGGGTTCGCGGAGAGGGCGGTCACGCGAGCGGTCGGGGCCGCCGAGGGCGACCAACGCGACTGGGAGGGAATCGAATCGTGGGCATCCGAAATCGCCGCTGCTCTCCAAGGAGGGAGTAGCTCGAAACCGGCCCCTTGATTCACGGCGTTGCGTCCCCCGATAGAGTCGCCGCGTGGAGCTCTTCGCGCGGATCGTCGTCGGCGTCGACGGTACCGAGTGGGGCCTCCAGGCCCTAAGCCAGGCGATGACGCTTGCGCCCGACGACGGATCGACCCTGGACGCGGTGACCGCGGTTGACACAGCACCCGCCGTGCGAACAGGCTTCGAAGCTTCGTACTGGGTTGGATTGCTCAGGAAGGAGGCACACGAAGCGCGCGACGAGGCCGCCGCCAAGCTCGCCGGCCGCGCGGGCTCGGCACGCGTTGTCGAGGGGCGGCCAGTCCCAGTGCTTCGCCAAGCTCGGGACGGCGCGGACGCAACGCTGATCGCACTCGGTGGCAAGCGCAGCAGCCGCCTGCTCGGGATCGTTCTCGGAGAGACTGTCACTGAGCTCCTGCACGACGGGGCATGCTCGGTGCTCGTGGCACGTCCGCCGGAGCAGGGCAGGTGGCAGCCCCGGACGATCGTCGTTGGCGTGGACGGCTCTCCGGCCTCGCTCTCCGGACTTGCGTGCGCCGACGACATCTCCGCCCGCCTTGGAGGCCGCGTAAAGGCCGTCGCCGCAGGGGAGGCCGCCACGATCGAGGGGGACGGGGAGTGGGCCGACCGTCTCGAGCGCCGCGCTGACGCCGACCCCGTGGTCGCGCTTCTCGACCGTTCGCCTCAAGCCGACCTAGTCGTCGTTGGTTCGCGCTCCCTGCATGGCGTGCGTGCGCTCGGGAGCGTCAGCGAGCGGGTCGCACACGGCTCGGCCTGCTCCGTGCTCGTGGTGCACTCGCCGGACACCGCTTAGCGCCCGATTCCTGCCGGTCGCAATTACGCGACCCAAAGTCCGCAAGCGTTTTCGGTTTACAGAAGATCCCGCGCTCAGCCGTACGAGTGGCGCAGGCAGAGCTCCCGTCTGAGCCGCGGAACGCGACACATGTGACGTTGCTGGGGGTTGTAAGTTGCATGGTGATGGGCTCCACGGGCGCAGGCCAGGACACGGAGCGAGTGGCCATTGTCGCCCCGCTCGCTCCAGACTCCCACGAGCAAGCAAGACGCATCCTCGCGGAAGGGGCGCAATACGATCTCGCCGGCGCGGGCTTCGAACGGCACAGCATTTTTCTTGCCGAGCAGGCCGTTGTCTTCGTCTTTGAGGGCCGAGGCGTGGCAGGGGCAATCCGCGACCTTCTCAACGACCCGGCCCTGGCTGGGCTCTTCAGCGCCTGGGGCCCGCTGCTCGATGGAACGCCCACGCTCGCGCATGAGGAGTTTCATTGGGAGGGAAACCCGCCACCGGCTTGAGCTCTAGGCGCTTCTCGGTGGCGCGCGGCTAGTCGCCGCCGGGACTCAGGCTGAGACCCACGATGAGCGGCGAGAGGAAATAGGCCAAGAGGACATACGGCCACATGTAGCCCCTCTCTACGTGCCAGCCCTCGAGAATTTCGTGGACGGGGCGACGAAGGATGAAGCTGCCGATCCACTCGAACGCGAGCACCAGCAGAATCCAGTAGGTCCCGGCGAGTACGTAATCGGGCACCGAGTCCGCGTGACCGTACTTCACGAGGAAGTAGGCGAAGACGAGATGTAGGCGATCCTCGTTGCCATGCCGATCTGATGCGATCGGAGTTCTCCGAATCGCGGCGTGTACACACGGTTCATCAGGACGAAGTAGTTGACGCCCGACACTGCGACCTCGATGACCCAGACTCGGAACGTGATCATGAGCAGGTACGCGTTCACGAGGTCCAGTTTGGACCGGTCTGCGGCCCGCATCGGGTGCGTTCGTCGACGGCCGCTTGGGACGCGCGGAGCTTGCGGCGGTCGTCCCGATTGCCTTGAGGACGGTGGCCGGTGGGCATCGCACGGCGCCGCCAGCGTCCAAATGCTGAAAGGGCTCCGATCTACACTTGGGAATCGCTGATGACGCAGAGGCTGCGATCGATCTCTACTGGTTGCCGCTGGGCGCCGGTGGCCACTCAGTTCGCCTAAACGGGAAGGTCTTCGAAGCGATCGCGGCACGGCTCTCTCACCGCGGAAGAGCCGACCTCTACCACTCTGCACTCATCGTCGCGGTGCCCGAAGGCCGCTACGTGATCGAGCAGGCTCCCGCGGGGAAAGATGGCGCAGCGCGCGGCGTTGTCGCCGAAGGCCCCGTGGGGAGCCGTCTCGCCGGACGATTCAGGCTCTTCCGCTACGAGGTGCGCCGGTGGTGTGACGGCGTCATTCCAGATGTCGATGAAGCGGTCGAGAGCCCGAACCGCATTTCCGAAGACGCAGCCGTCGCCAGCCGGGTTCTCGCGCTCGTTCCAGACGTCCCGAGGGCCGTATGGGGCCGCGACGAGCTCAACGCCGGCGAGATGTGGAACTCCAACTCGTTGATTTCGTGGGTACTCGTGCAGAGCGGCATCGACGCGGAGGTGATCCAGATGCCGGCGCATGGGCGAGCTCCGGGGTGGCACTCGGGAATCACCGTGGCGCGCCGTCAAACCACCGGGCACGCGGTGCCGTGAGCTGAGTTCGTAGTCCTCTGGCCGGTGAGAAGCGCGAGTGCATTTCCGATTTTGCAAACCACTGACGTCGTTTCCACTGACGTCCTGCTGTCGCCCTACAGCTAGTTCGTTTTCGAGGTAGCTAGGTCACTTACGGCTCGCTGCAGCCGGAACCGCGGCCTTCTCGAGCCCGAAGGCGATCAACTCGTAACCGTCCACGCGCTCGGCTAGACCCAGCATCTCGCGGTTGAGTTCGCGCGCCCGCTCGTAGTCACCCGCGACCGATCAGGCGAGCGCGACGCGGGCCGCGTCGTCGAAGCGCGTGAGTTCGAACGGCACGACCTCGCGGATGCGGTCGTCCTTCGCCACGGTCGGGTTGCGCATGCCTTCGACGAGCGGCCGAGCGACGCTTGCCCTAGCCGGCGTTACGAGCTCGATCCAGAGCGCGGAGAGCCACGGCGTCAGCACCGGCACCTCGACGAGGTACGGCGCCTTCCCCTTCATCCGGCCGATGCGGCTGATCATCTCGGCGTAGCTGAGCACGTCGGGCCCGCCGACGTCGTACGTCTCGCCGAAGGCGGCCTCGTTGCCGCAGACGCCGGCGAGGTAGCGCACGATGTCGTCGAGCGCGATCGGCTGCGTCGGAGTCTTCGCCCAGCGCGGGAGGATCATCGCCGGCAGCCGGTCGACCAGCGCGGCGATCGTCTCGAAGCCCGCGCTGCCCTTGCCGACGATCATGCCCGCACGCAGGGTCGTTACCGGCACGGGGCCGGACGCCAGGCGCGACTCGGTCTCGCGCCGGCTGCGCAGGTGCGGGGAGAGGTCGTCCGCATCGTCGCCGAGCCCGCCGAGGAAGACGATCTGGCGCACGCCGGTCTCTTCGGCCGCCTTCGCGACGTTGTCGGCGGAGCGCCGCTCGCGCTCCTCGAAGCCCGCCGTCCCGAGCGCGTGGACGAGGTAGTAGACGACCTCGGCTCCGTCGAGCGCCTGGGCCATGCTGTTGGCATCCTCGACGTCGCCGCGAACCCAGCGGACGCCGTCTTCATCGCGCTCCTCGGCCGAGCGCGAGATCGCGGTGACCTCGTGGTCGCCCGCGAGAGCGGGAAGGAGGGCGGCGCCGACCATGCCCGTCGCTCCGAGGACGACGACATTCATCGCTGCTCCTCCCGCACAAGGGCGGCGAAGTACCGCTTCGAGACGGCGAGGTGCAGTCGCCGCTGCACCTGCTCGTAGAGAGTGCCCGTCCAGCTCGGACGGCCCGGCGCGGCGGCGAGGCGGGGGAAGAAGCCGGATATGGCGGACGCGAGCACGGGTGGCGCGGCCTCCTGGGAAAAGGAGATCGATCCGCCGGGCCTCCGGGCGAGCAGGCCGCCGGTGATCGCGTACGTGCAGCGCGTGGAGCCGTTCTCGGTTGCCGTCTCCGGGACGCCGAAGCCAAGCAAAACCGTCTCCGAGGGGCGTAGGCGAAGCTCGACCCGTCCGTCAGCGGCGACATCCGCCCGCACGAGCCCGTGCATGAAGCGCTCCACTTCGCGCCAGTACACCGAGCCGAGCTGGGCCGCGCCGCGCTCCGATGAGTCGACCACCGGACCGTCAGCGCGCATGCGCTGCTCGCTGTCGATCGCTCCGTCCTCACGCTGCCGGGAGGTCGTCGTCCAGCCGGGGAGGGCACTCGAGGTCATGCCCTAAGGTACCCACGCCGCGGCGCGTGAAGGCCATGTCGGTCGGCTTTGAGACAGCGGTCGGTCCTACGTGCCGGCCGGCGCCACGCCCTGAGCCCGTTTCAGTGTTGGCATCGCGGGGCCGATGGGTATCATGTGGCCATGAGCACGTTGAAAGCATGGATCGAAAGAAAGCGCTGGCACAAGGAGCCCCGTTCGCAGGGGCGGCTTCGTGCCCCCGATGCGCCGCCCGACCGCGAAGAGCCGCCGGTCCGCCCGTTGCAGGCGTACCTGCCCTCCAGCAGTCGCTGATCAGTCCGGCATCAGGACGAAGCGGTCTGCGGGGACGTGGCGCTTGAGCTCGTCAAGCGCAGCTTGCGTCCCATTCCTCCCGAAGGTCTCGACCAGCACCGGTACCCGGTCGCCGTCTCGCCCGATGACGACCACGTCGCCCTCCAGCGAGTGGAGTACGACTTCGCAATCACTCCACTCGATCGTCGTGAACTTGTCCCCGTCGTAGATCGCCGACAGCCCGTCCTCGCCCAGGATCATCCCGGCCCGGCGCCCGGACAGCCACCCCGACAGTCCCTTCACCCGAAGGCGGCGTCCGGTGACGGCCCGCTCGCTGAAATGGGGGAACGGCCGACACCGACTCGGCGGCGAGACGTGCGACGGGACGATGATGATCATCTTCTCGGCACCGCCCCGGACGATTGCGGCCACCTCCTCGCCGCTTACCTCTGACGTCGAACTGGCCGATTCGAGCAGCTGCTCGCGGGTCACACCGATCAGATCGCCAAGCCCAAACCAATCCATCGCGTCTGCGGGATCCCGGATCAAGCGTCGGAACCGCTCCCGCTCGAGCTCCAGTTCGGCCTCGTCGGGACCGTTGGACGCGATGTTGTCGATCACCGCCAGGAGCGTGTTAGCGACCTGCTCGGCATTCGTGTCCAGGCAGTCCGCCGCAATCGTGAGATGAGCCTTCTCAGTTCCTGCAAGCTGATAGTCGGCGCCGACGTGGTATGTGACCCCCAGCTCGTGGCGTAGCCGGTTCGTGGCGGCGGATGCCAGCACACCGAGAGCCAGCCCGGTGCCGCGTGAACGCTCGATCTCCATGCCCACGCCGACGCCACCCTGGCCCAGGCTGATACCGGTTGGAAGCTGCAGACCGCTGATCGATTCGGCCGAGGGCAGCGTGTGCCGCTCACCGCGAGGCAGCTCGATGCTAAAGCCGTCCGGTGGCTCCCCCGTCATCAAGAGCACGGCGTTGTCGGCGACGAAATAGCGATCCGCCCACGCCTGCGCTTCGTCCTGGTCGACGCGGTACAAGCCGTACTCGTCGTAGCTGGCCGAACCGTAGGTTCGCGCACCCCAGCGGCAGCTGAGGAGCGTGGTGACGATCGACCCGCTTCCTTGATTGCCTTCCGTCGCGAGGATCTGGCGCTCGGCGACCATGCGCTCGTGCGGAAGCGGATGCAGCATCCGCGCCACCCCCGACAGGTAGTCCAGAACCTCGTCGCGCTCGCCCTCGGCCCAGAATCCGGTCGAGTCGATCGAGCACCAGCCGTTCCAGGAGAACAGGCGTGGCCGCGGCTCGATCGCCAGGTGTTCGACGAGATGGCAGATGCCGCGGGTCGACAGCGTCTCGTCGGCCACGCCGATGCGGAAGACAAGCACTGCGCGAAACGGGCCGCCGCTGTCCACCCAGTAGGTGGAGAGCCCATCCACGACGTCGTGCTGCAGAGTGACCCCGCCGGCCACGTCGATCTGCTCCCAGGCCATGAGGAGCGATCCTACTCTGACGCCGGGCCCAGAAACGACCCCTGAGGGTATCTGGGTAGACTCGGGGTTGTGGCGACAGTTGTTCGGGACGCGCCTCCCATCACCGTCCCGCCGTCGAGCCCGCTCGACGACGTGCTCCGGCGCGTGAACCGGATCCGCACCGCCCTCGGCGTCGATCCCCTCTACTCGCTCCCCTCCGCCTGCACCGCCTGGGACGGCGGCGGCTGCGTGCTCGAGCGGGCGTTCGAGGATCTCGGCGTGCTCGTGGTCGACTACCGGCAGGCGCACGGCCGCGGCTTCTCGTTCGACCACGGGCTCGGCGACTTCGTCCGCGAGTTCGACGCCGGCCGCTATCCCGGCCTCGTCGCGGAGAAGTGACGCCGCTCTTCGTCGCCACCGGCGACGCCGTCGTTCGGGTTGCGGATGGACGGGCGGCTGCAGTCCTCGAGGAGCCAGTGCAGTGCGTCGCCGTCGACGCGCGGCATCCCGAGCGCGTTCTCGTCGGCTGCCGCGGAGGCGGAGTGTTCGAGAGCGAGGACGCCGGCACGACCTGGACCTGGATCGACGACGCTTGCGAACCCGAATGCACGCCGCAGGCGATCCGCGAAGGCGACGACGGGCATGTGTTCGCGCTTTCCTCGATCGATCTCGCGAGCGGCTCTACGGCGACACATCTCGTCGAGCTCGATGCGGAAGGCAACCGGGTCGATGCATGGGATTCGACGCCGCGCCCCGATGGACGGGACGATGCGATCGATCTGCGTGTCGACGGCGCGCTCGTCGATGTCGCGATGCAATCGCAGCGTGCGGACGATATTTCGCGCGTGCTTTTTCTCAGGCTCGATCCCGACGGCGTCTTCGCGAACGGCTTCGATCCCTGAACGCGGCGGCTTGACATCGCGCCACTCGCGCGCCGAAATGCGCGCGTGATGCCGCCGACAGGTTGCTATCGCTTCGGCGACTTCATGCTGTGCCCGTCCACGCGCGAGCTGCGCCGTGATGACGTGCGACTGCCGTTGCCCGCGAAATCGTTCGACTGCATCGTTTATCTCGCCGAGCACCGCGAGCGCGCCGCTCGAGGGATGGCGCAGAAGCGAGAGCGCCTCCCGTGTGCCGCTTGCGGCCGTGGCCGGTACCGACGCGACGCGGCGTGCGAGACCTACCCGGCGGTGCCCTCGGGCCCAGGCAGCGACGAGTCGCTCGAAGTCGTTCGGGATCAACGACACGAGGAAGAACCCGATCAGCACGACTCCCGCGATCGCCGCCGGCACGATCGTCATCCCGACCGGGCTCGGCCCGGGGAACAGCCCGACGCGCAGGAAGATCCCGCAGATCACGAGCGCCAGCAGGTACACCGTGTAGAGCAGCACGAGGAAGGCCACCATGCGGCTGGCCGCCGTGCGGGCACGCATCCCGGCACGGCGCAGGGCCCAGTACGTGAGCGCGATGCCGCCGGCGCCGCCGGCGGAGAACAGCCGTGTTGCCGCAAGGCCCGCCAG
>Ga0081455_10008088_pt1 | contig 10983 bp, 8 predicted proteins | sample TabmetS3T2R1_FD_70207 | JGI IMG/M metagenome (GOLD analysis project Ga0081455, IMG submission 70207) | Tabebuia heterophylla rhizosphere microbial communities from the University of Puerto Rico - S3T2R1 | ecosystem: Host-associated > Plants > Roots > Rhizosphere ... | reverse complement strand
GTCCAGGAACGCTCTGCCGAGCGAATCGATTGCTCCCACTGCTCCTGCGCCTCGCGGACGGCCGGCGTCACGTCCTTCAGCTCCCGATCGAGCTGGTCGACCCTGGCCTGCAGCTCTTTGCGAGCGGCCTCCTGGTCCGGCGTCGCGAGATCGAGAGTGGGCTCGAAGTAGCGCGTGCCGTCGCCGAACGTCCGGCTCTCGAAGTCACCGTTCGCGAAGAAGGCGAGAAAGCGGAAGTAGTCCCGCTGGGTGAACGGATCGTACTTGTGATTGTGGCACTGCGCGCACGCCAGCGTCGTTCCCAGCCACACGGTGGCGGTGGTGTTGACGCGATCGACGAGCACTTCATACCTCGACTCGTCCGGATCGACGCCGCCTTCCTCGTTCGTCATCGCGTTGCGGTGGAAGCCGCTGGCGATCTTCTGCTGAACGGTCGCATTCGGAAGCATGTCGCCGGCGATCTGCTCGATCGTGAACGTGTCGAACGGCATGTCCCGATTCAGCGCGTCGATCACCCAGTCGCGGTACTTCCAGATCGCGCGACGGTTGTCTTTTTCGTGGCCGTTGGTGTCGGCATAGCGCGCGAGGTCCAGCCAGGGGCGCGCCCAACGTTCGCCGTAGTGCGGCGACGCCAGCAGTCGATCGACGACGCGCGCGTACGCGTCGTTCGAGCGGTCGGCCATGAACGCATCGAGTTCTTCCGGCGTCGGCGGCAGACCAGTCAGATCCAGCGTGGCGCGACGCAGCAGCGTGGCCTTGCCCGCCTCCGCAGCCGGTGAAAGCTTTTCGCGTTCGAGGCGCGCCAGCACGAACCGATCGATCGGACTGCGGACCCATCCGGGCCTGGCGACCGCGGGCAGCTCGGGCCGCACAGGTTTCACATAGGCCCAGTGCTTTGTGGCGGGTGCCGGTGACTGTGAACCCAGGGCCTGCGCACGCGCGAGGACTGCACCGGCCAGCGGCGCGGCGGCACAACCAAGCACGAGCCATCGCCTCAGGTGGTTCATACGGTCACACGAATGAAACCAGGACGCTCGACCAGATCGAGACACTACCCCCGTGGCTGGATGAGGTCAAGGTTGCGGACATGTTCTTCTCGCCCTTGCCTCACCGCGTCCGCGCCGCTATTCTCTGCGCCAGTCGGGAGACGAGCGATGAGCATCCTCGCCGCAAAGTCCAGGAGAGATCTCTGATGGCATGGCTGCGATGCGTCGCCTTTCTGCTGCTTTCCTTCCTCGTGCTGACGCCCGATCGGCCGGCGGCTCAGGCGCCGGCGCGCGCGAGTTTTCCGCCGGCCGAAGTGCCGCCGCGAAACGACATCCGCGTTGACAATCGCGTCGCCATTCCGATGCGCGACGGCGTACTCCTGTACGCGGACGTCTACCGACCTGTCGACGAAGGACGCTATCCAGTCCTGGTCTCGAGGACGCCGTACAGTACGGAGCGATCTCCGAGCGCCTACGAGGCAGGCGTCTACTTCTCGCGCCGTGGGTACGTGTACGTGTTCCAGGACGTCCGGGGACGCCACGAATCGGATGGCCGGTGGGAGCCGTTCTTCGACGATGAGAAAGACGGCTACGACACGATCGAATGGGCGGCAAAGCAGCGCTGGTCGAATGGCAAAGTGGGCATGGAAGGAGGCTCCTACCTGGGACAGAACCAGTGGCGGGCCGCGCAGGCCGCGCCTCCCAGCCTGGTCACCATCTTCCCGAGCGTGGCGTCAACCAGCATCTACCACGACTGGATCACGCTCAACGGCGCCTGGCGCCTGTCGTTCAATTTCGGCTGGGGGCCGGTCCGTCAGGAATCGCGGATCATGCAGAACCCTGGTCCACATACCGTGACCGGGCTGCACGCGATTCACTACGACGAGGTTCAGCGGCACTTGCCGCTCGCCACGATGCAGCAGCTGGTGGGACGCAACGCGCGGTTCTACAACGACTGGCTGACGAATCCCGACTACAACGATTACTGGAAGCCGCTCAACGTGGAGGAGGTCTTCAACAAGATCGCCATCCCGGTTCATACGTTCGGCGGCTGGTTCGACATCTTCAGCCAAGGTACGTTGCGCGGATACGTAGGAATGAGCCACAAGGGCGCGACGGAGCAGGCACGCCGCGGCAGCCACATCGTGATCGGCGCCTGGGGACACGGCTCGACGCAGAAAACCGGAGACATCGATTTCGGTCCAACCGCACATGTCGACGAGTCAGCGCTCAAGCTGCGCTGGTACGACTCCCGGCTCAAGGGGATCGAAAACGGCGTGGACCGCGAGCCTCCCGTCAAGCTCTTTCTCATGGGCCGCAACGAGTGGGTGCTCGAGAACGAGTACCCGCTGGCCCGCACGCAGTACCGCCCGATGTACTTCGCCGGTGGCGGCAAAGCAAACACGGACAAAGGCGACGGCCGTCTGACGTGGGACAAGCCGGGCGGCTCGTCCCCTGCCGATCGCTTCCGGTACGATCCGAACGATCCGGTTCCCTCGGTGGGCGGCAACAACTGCTGCGGCACTCCGACGCCTGCGGGCCCGCGCGACCAGCGCACGATCGAGGGACGGCAGGATGTCCTGATCTACACGTCCGACGTGCTGCAGGAAGAGGTCGAGGTCACCGGCCCCGTCAAGGTGGTGCTCTACGCTTCTTCCGACGCGGTCGATACCGATTTCGTCGCCAAGCTGGTAGACGTCTATCCGGACGGAACGACTTACAACATGGCGGAAGGCATGCTGCGGGCGCGCTACCGCGAGAGCGTCGCGCGGCCCAGCCTCCTGCAGCCAGGTCAGGTCTATCGCTTCGAGATCGACCTGGTGGGCACGTCAGTCGCGTTTCTGAGGGGACACCGCCTGCGGGTCCATGTGACCAGCAGCCACTTTCCGCAGTTCGATCGCAACCCAAACACCGGCGCGAAATTCGGAACCACCAAGGACGTCCGCGTCGCCCTGCAAACCGTCTATCACGACGCCGAACGGGCTTCGCACATCCTGCTGCCGGTGATTCCCCCGAGGAAGAGATAAGGACACTCAATGGCTGTTTCGCGCCGTTCGTTGTTGAAGGGGATCAGCCTGACCTCGCTCATGAGCGCGCTGCCGTCGCTGGTGAAAGCGGCGCCGAAGCGCAGCCCCGGACCGTACGAGCAACTCGGTATCCGTCCGGTCGTCAACTTTCAGGGCACGATGACCACGCTTGGCGCATCCAAGATGTGGGAAGACCTGCACGAGGCGGCGGCCCAGGCCTCCCGCGAGTACGTCGTCCTCGAGGAGCTGAACGAGAAGATCGGCCAGCGGCTGTCGGCGCTCATCGGGTGCGAGGACGCCATGGTGACTCCGGGGGCCGCAGCCGCGATCTGCCTGGGAACGTGCGCCTCGCTGACGGGCAGCGACTCGCAGAAGGTGCGGCGGCTCCCCGACCTCACGGGCATGAAGAAGGAGGTCGTCATCCAGAAGGTCCATCGCAACGGGTACGATCACGCCGTTCGCAACACTGGCGTCCGCATCGTGGACGTCGAATCGGAACGAGCGTTGCTCGATGCGATCGGCGATCAGACGGCGATGATGTACTTCCTGGGCGGGACGAGCGGCGACTGGAGATGGGAAACTCCAGTCTCGCTGGAACGGTGCCGCGAAATCACGCGGCGCGCGGGCGTCCCGCTGATGGTCGACGCGGCCAACATGCTGCCTCCGTGGGACAACGTCCGCCGGCTTGCAAAGCTCGGAGTCGATCTGATCTGCATCAGCGGCGGCAAGCACATGCGCGGCCCGCAGTGCTCGGGGATCCTGGCCGGGCGCCGGGATCTGATTCGGTCCGCCTGGTTGAATTCGAGTCCGCACTCCGACTCGATGGGCCGGCCGATGAAAGTGGGGCGGGAAGAAATGGTGACGGTCTGGCTGACGGCGGAAAAGTACTCACGACTCGACTTCGACGCCGTCGATCGCCAGTGCGTCAAACAGGCCGAGTATCTGGAACGGGAACTTTCGGCAGTACCCGGTCTGAGGCTGGAGCGCACGCCAGTCGACAGGACCCGCAAAATCCGCCGCGTGCAGGTCCACTGGGACGAACAGGCCCTCGGGATCACGGCTGGCGACGTGGAACGTCTGCTGATGGAGGGCGAGCCGCGCATTGCCGTCGGACGGGCTCAGCCTCAGGGGATCGAGCTGACCGTCTTCATGAACGAAGCCGGAGACGAAAAGAGTGCCGTCAAGCGGCTGAGGGAAATCTTCAGGGCTTGATTCTCTATCCAAACCTCCACGCGTCTATCCGATCGGGTGGACGTCGGGGCCGCCAACTGCGGCATGTTCAATCGCGCGCGTACGGACCGCCGCGACTTGACCCCCACAAAACACGCTGTTCTCGCGGCTGAGCTCGAGTCGCAGTAGACGCGCTCGGCGCGGCATTGCGATTGCTCGAGCGACGGTCACTATCAGACGCAGGACGGAGTACACGTCATGCCTGCAGTCGCAGTGGTGAGCGCGCCTTCTCGAACCGCTCGCGTATTCATGAGCTACAAGCGTCATGTCGAGCCCGACCAGACGCTGGCGAAAGAGATGGTGGCCGGCCTGTCGAAGTCGGGTTGTGCCGTGTTCATCGACGAGCGACTGACCGTGGGCCAGGCCTGGGCGCAGGAGATCGAGGCGCAGGTCCGGCAATCTGATTTCCTGGTGGTCTTCCTCACCGCCGAGTCGAGCCGGAGCGAGATGGTGCGCGGCGAGATTGAAATTGCGCGCCGTCAGGCCGCGTCCGGGTCGGGCCCGCGCATTCTTCCGGTCCGCGTCGCCTTCGACGGATCGTTGCCGTATCCACTCAACGCGTATCTCGACGGGATCCAGTATGCCGTTTGGAATGATCCGAGCGACACGTCGCGGTTGCTCGAGGAACTGCTGGCAGTAATGGCCGGCGAGCGACCATCGAGCGCGCCAATCTCCAGCGCCGGCTCCCGCGCGTCCTCGCAGCTGCCCCCGCCCTACGCCGCACCGCTGCCGGTTCCCGGCGGCACGCTCGACATCGACGACCCGTGGTATCTGCCGCGTCCGACCGACGAGACCGCGTTGGCCGTCATTCAGCAGCCCGGTCAGACGCTGACGATCAAGGGGCCGCGACAGATGGGAAAGAGCTCGCTGCTGATGCGCACGATCAAGCGGGGGCTGGATCTCGGCAAGAAGGTAGCGCTGCTCGATTTTCAGTTGATCGACGAGACAACGAAAGCCGATCCCGACCTCTTCTTCCGCCGGTTTGCTTCCTCCATCGCCGAACAGCTCGAGCTTCCCGACAACGTCGAGGAGCTCTGGGACACGGGCTTCTCGAATCCTCAGAACTGCACTCGTTGCGTCGAGCGCCAGATCCTGGAGCCGCTGAACGGGCCGTGCGTGCTGGCGATCGACGAAACGGACACCATTTTCCGCACGTCGTTCTCCGCGGACTTCTTTGCCATGCTCCGGAGCTGGCACGGCCTTCGCGCGCATCCGGTAAGGCGCCAGTGGAAGAGGCTCGACGTCATCCTGTCGACGTCGACTGAACCGCAGTTCTTCATCGATCGGCCCCACGAATCGCCGTTCAACGTCGGCATCACGCTGCCGCTCGAAGACTTCGCGCTGGCGCAGGTCGAACAGCTCAACGCCTTGCACCCGTGTCCGATCGGTCCGCAGGATGTCGAACGGCTGTACGCCCTCGTGCGGGGCCATCCGTATCTCACGCGCAAGGCGCTCTACATGGTCGCGAGCAAGACGCCGCGCTCCGGCGTGGACGACCTGTTTGCGCATGCGATCGACGACGCCGGCCCGTTCGGCGACCACCTGCGGTACTACCTGCTGCGGCTGCAAGGGAAGCCGGAGCTGATGTCTGCACTGCGCAACGTCATTGAGCGTCGCGGTTCCAGTGACGAGCTCCTCACCTATCGCCTCCAGGCGGCAGGCCTCGTCAAGCGCGAGTCGAACAAGGTGGTGCCGCGGTGCGAGCTGTACGCGAGGTACTTCCGTGAGCGCCTGCAAGCCGGCCTGTGAACCGTTCGTCTTCGTCGCCGGCGGCACGGTGCAGGCCGGCGGCGGTGTGTATCTCGAACGCGACGCCGACCGCGACGTGCTGGAGCACTGCCGCGCCGGAGACTTCACCTACATCCTGACGTCCCGACAGATGGGGAAGTCGAGCATGATGATCCGCACCGCGGAGCGGCTTGCGAAGGAGGGGACGCGCCCGGTGATCATCGACCTCACCGAGCTCGGCACTCAAACGACGTCGGAGCAATGGTACAAGGGGTTCCTGTTTGCCGTGCAGGATCAGCTCGGCCTGGGCATCGACGCATCGGCCTGGTGGAACGCGCAGCCGGATCACTCGTTCGCCCACAGGTTCACGCGTTACTTGCGCGAGGTGGCGCTCGTCGAGCGTCGCGAGCGAATCGTCGTCTTCGTCGACGAAATCGACACGACGCTCCGCCTCGACTTCACCGACGATTTCTTCGCGGCGATCCGGTTCCTGTATCAGAACCGCGCCGCCGACCCGAATCTTGCGCGTCTCTCGTTCGTCCTGATCGGCGTCGCCACGCCGGGCGATCTGATCAAGGACGGCGCGCGGACGCCGTTCAACGTCGGGCAGCGGGTCGAGCTCACCGATTTCACCGTTGACGAAGCCGAGCCGCTGATCGCGTTCCTGGGCGTTCCCCGAACACTCGAACGCGATCTCATCACGTGGATCCTGTTGTGGACGGGAGGGCATCCGTACCTGACGCTTCGCGTCGTCCGATCGCTTGCCGAGGAGCCGCCGGAGAACTGGACCCGCGCGGCCGTCGACGCTCGCATCAGCGAGCTATTCTTCGGACCGAAAGGGGAGTCCGACAGCAACCTGCAGTTCGTTCGCGACATGCTGACGAAGAAGGCGTTCAACCGCGAAGCGGTGCTGCGCACCTACGGCGCGATCCGCGGCGGCCGGCTGGCGATGAGCGGCCCGCGGACGCTGCAACGCGGATTCGGCCAGTGGTTCACCTGGAGCGCGTTCGCCCCGGCCAGCCGCGCCGCGCCCGAGCGCCGCACAGCCGCCTCGCGCACGGCCGGCCCTCAGCGCGTACGGATCGCCTGAGCAACATTTCTCGAGGCGTTGCAGGGTCCGTTGTCAATCCGACGGTGCAGGTGACGCGTACTTGGGCAGAACGACCACGTGTCCCTGGATCATGGAATCGCACATGCGTTTTGGCTGCGAGAGCCGGGTTGCGGAGAGATCCGTCCGGTCGGGCTCCCCGAGCCGGGGCCGGACGACGTGGTCGTGCGCACTCTGCGGACGGGAGTCAGCCGCGGCACGGAGACCCTGGTGTTCCGGGGCGGCGTGCCGCCGGACCAGCACGCGAGGATGCGGGCGCCGTTCCAGGAAGGGGAGTTTCCGGGACCGATCAAGTACGGCTACCTGAACGTCGGCGCCGTGGAGCACGGACCGCCCGAGCTGCGCGGCCGCACGGTGTTCTGTCTCTACCCGCACCAGACCGTCTACGTCGTTCCGGCCGGCGCCGTATCGGTCGTGCCCGAGGGCATCCCACCCGGCCGTGCCGTGCTCGCGGGGACCGTCGAGACCGCCGTCAATGCGCTGTGGGACGCCGCCCCGCTCGTCGGCGACCGGGTCGCGGTCGTCGGGGCCGGGATGGTCGGCTGCTGCGTCGCACGAGTGCTCCGTCGGTTTCCGGCCGTGCAGGTCACGCTCGTGGACGTCGATCCTGACCGCGCGGACGTCGCGGACGCTCTCGGCGTGGAGTTCGCCCTCCCGGAGGACGCTGAAGGCGGCCGCGACCTGGTCGTCCACGCGAGTGCGACCTCGGCGGGGCTCCAGCGCTCGCTCGACCTGCTCGCCCCGGAAGGCACCGTCGTCGACCTCAGCTGGTACGGAGACACCGAGGTTCGGCTCTCGCTGGGAGGCGCGTTCCACGCCGGTCGCCTCGCCATCCGCTCGAGCCAGGTCGGCACCATCTCCCCGGCCCGTGCCACGCGTCGAACGACGGCCGACCGCCTGGCGCTCGCCCTCGACCTGCTGCGCGACCCCGCCTTCGACGCTCTCCTGACCGGCGAGTCGCACTTCGACGAGCTCCCCGAGGTAATGGCCCGGCTGTCCGCGGGAAGCCTGCCGGCGCTGTGTCACACGATCACGTACGGCGAGGGATAGAGCGTGTTCAGCGTGACCGTCCGCGACCACCTGATGATCGCCCACAGCCTCCGGGGCGAGACGTTCGGACCCGCGCAGCGGCTCCACGGCGCGACGTACGTCGTCGACGCCACGTTCCGGCGGACGGAGCTCGACGCCGACGGCATCGTGGTCGACATCGGTCGAGCGGCCGAAGAGCTGCGCGCGGTGGTCTCGGAGCTCACCCATCGAAACCTCGACGACGAACCCGCCCTCGCGGGCCTGAACACGACGACGGAGGCGCTGGCTCGCCTGATCGCGGATCGGCTGGCGGAGCGCGCGCAGGACGGTGCGCTCGGTGACGCCGGGCGGGCGCTCGACGGGCTCGTCGTCACGCTCCACGAGTCCCACATCGCCTGGGCGACCTACGAGCGTGTGCTGTGACCGCGGTGCACATGATCGTTCCCGAGGGCATCGACGACCCGGCCCGGCCGAGCGGGGGCAACACGTTCGACCGCCGGGTGTGCAGCGGCCTCGCTGCCGCCGGCTGGGCGGTGCACGTCCACGCCGTGCCCGGATCGTGGCCCCGGCCCGACGCGCCGTCGTACGCGGCACTCGCCGGTGCCGTCCGCTCGATCCCCGACGGTGGCGTCGTCCTGCTCGACGGGTTGGTCGCCTCGACTGCCCCCGAGGTGCTGGTCCCCGAGGCGGATCGCCTGCGGCTGGTCGCGCTCGTGCACATGCCCCTGGGCCAAGCGACGGACAACGGCGTCAGAGAGCGGGAGGGGGCGGTGCTGTCGGCTGTGGCGTCGGTCGTCACGACGAGCGCCTGGACGCGGCGCTTCCTCGTCGACCTTTACTCGCTCCCGGACGACCGCGTCCACGTCGCCGAACCCGGTGTCGATGCCGCCGGCCTCGCACCGGGGACCGCGACTGCGGGGGCGCTGCTCGCGGTCGCTGCGGTGATCCCCGGCAAGGGCCACGACGTGCTGCTCGACGCGCTCGCGATGCTGGTCGGCCTGCATTGGCGCTGCCTGTGCGTCGGCAGCCTGGAGCGCGACGCGGCCTTCGCCGAAGGCCTGCGGCGCCGGGTCCTCGACGACGGGCTGGACGGTCGAGTGCGCTTCTCCGGGACGCTGACCGACGCCGATCTCGCCCGCAGCTACGGGGCGGCAGACGTGCTGGTGCTCCCGTCGCGCGCGGAGACGTACGGGATGGTCGTCACAGAGGCGCTCGCACGAGGTCTGCCGGTCATCGCCGCGGAGGTCGGCGGAGTGCCGGAGGCGCTCGGGCACGGCGCGGACGGCACCCGGCCGGGGCTGCTGGTTCCTCCCGACGACCCGGCCGCGCTCCACGACGCGCTTCGAGCCTGGCTCGAGGACGCCGACCTGCGCCGGCGGTTGCGCCGGGCGGCGCGCGAACGGCGCGCGTCGCTCTCCAGGTGGTCGGCGACCACAGCCGTCGTGGCCGACGTCCTCGCGGGGGCGGCCCGATGAGCGTCGAGGCGGTCCGGGTCAGTCCGGCCTGGCTCGACCTGCGCGAGCGTGCGGACGCCGCGGCCCGGGCCCGAGAGCTCATCGGGCTTCTCCGTCGCCGTCGTCCGTCCGGCGGCCCCTGGGTGATCCACGACCTCGGCTGCGGGAGCGGGGCAATGGGGCGCTGGCTCGCACCACTCCTGCCCGGGCCGCAGCGCTGGATCCTCCACGACCGAGACGCGGACCTGCTGGCGCTCGCCGCCGCCGACGTGCCCGGCCCCGCCGGCGACGGGACAGCCGTTGCCGTAGAGACTCGCCGGTCCGACATCACGCGGCTCGGCCAGGGCGATCTCGCGGGCGCCACCCTGATCACCGCGTCCGCGCTGCTCGACCTGCTCACGGGAGACGAGCTGGCGGTGCTCGTCCGGGCCTGCGCCGGAGCAGGGTGCCCGGTGCTGTTCACGCTCTCCGTCACCGGCCACGTCCGCCTCGCCCCGCTGGATCGGCTCGACGCTCGTGTTGCGGCCGCGTTCGACGCGCACCAGCGCCGCGAAACGCCGCGCGGGCCGCTGCTCGGCCCGGATGCCGTCGAGTTCGCCGTCGGGCGCTTCCGCCGGCTGGGGGCCGAGGTCATCGTCAGGCCGAGTCCGTGGCGGCTCGGTGGCGCCGAGGCTGGCCTGGCCGCGGACTGGCTCGCCGGATGGGTCGGGGCCGCGTGCGAGCACGACCCAGGGTTGGCTGTGGACGCCGCCCTCTATCGCCGGCGGCGTCTGAGAGAGGCCGGAGCCGGCCGGCTCGCCGTCACCGTTGACCACACCGACCTGTTGGTGCTGCCGTGAGGACGGTCCCTCCGTGGGCCCGTCTCGCGGCCGCGGCGGCCACGCTCGCCGCCGTCGTCTGGCATCTCGGCGCGGGGCCGTTCGTCGATGGCGTGCGCGCCGTCGACGCCCGTGCTCTTCTGGCGGCGGCGGCCATCGGTCTCGCCACCACGATCTGCTGTGCCTGGCGGTGGACAGTGGTCGCCCGCGGCCTCGGCGTCCGCCTGTCGCTGCTCCCCGCCCTCGCGGCCTACTACCGGTCGATATTCCTCAACCTCACGCTCCCCGGCGGCATCGCCGGCGACGTCCATCGAGGGGTCAGTCACGGCCGCGACGTGCACGACGTCGGGTGCGCTCTACGGGCCGTCGCCTGGGAGCGCAGCGCCGGCCAGTTCGTGCAGGTCGCCCTGACGATCGTCGTCCTGCTCGTACTGCCGTCGCCCGTACGCCCGTTCATGCCGTTCGTGCTCGTCGCGCTCGCCGCGACGGCCGTCTGCCTCGTGCTCGCCGACCGAGCGGGAGCGCGGGGCCCTCGCTGGTGGGCGCGAGTGCGGAGCGGGATGGCAGCTGACCTCCGCGACGGGCTGCTGCAGCGGAAGGCTC
>Ga0081455_10008087_pt1 | contig 10983 bp, 10 predicted proteins | sample TabmetS3T2R1_FD_70207 | JGI IMG/M metagenome (GOLD analysis project Ga0081455, IMG submission 70207) | Tabebuia heterophylla rhizosphere microbial communities from the University of Puerto Rico - S3T2R1 | ecosystem: Host-associated > Plants > Roots > Rhizosphere ... | reverse complement strand
GCAACCCGCGACGCGCCCGATCGCGAGATTCCCGAGCTCGACAACATCGTGCCGGTGGATCCCAGGAAGCCCTACGACGTGCACGAGCTGATCGTGCGCTCGGTGGACGACGCGCAGTTCCTCGAGGTGCACGCGACGTACGCCATGAACATCGTGATCGGTTTCGCGCGCTACGCCGGGCGAGTCGTGGGCATCGTGGCCAACCAACCGGCCGTGCTCGCCGGCTGTCTGGACATCAAAGCATCGATCAAGGCAGCGCGCTTCGTGCGCTTCTGCGACACCTTCAACATCCCGCTGGTCACATTCGTAGACGTGCCGGGATTCCTGCCGGGCACCGACCAAGAGTTCGGCGGCATCATCACGCACGGCGCCAAGCTGATCTACGCCTACGCCGAAGCCACGGTGCCAAAGATCACGATCATCACACGCAAGGCTTACGGCGGCGCTTACATCGTGATGAGCAGCAAGCACTTGCGCAGCGACATCAACCTCGCCTACCCGACAGCCGAGATCGCCGTGATGGGGCCGGAAGGCGCGGTGAACATCGTGTACCGCAAAGAGATCGAAAGCGCCGCCGATCGCGGCGCCGCCAGGACCAGCTTCGTGGACGAATACCGGCGCAAGTTCGCCAACCCGTATCAAGCCGCGGAACTCGGCTTCGTCGATGCGGTCATCTACCCGCGCGAGACGCGCCAGCGGATCGCGTCAGCGCTCGACTTGCTCAAGAGCAAGCGCGACCACAACCCACCGCGCAAACACGGCAACATTCCGCTTTAGTCGTTCGACTCGCTAGTCCGGCAACTGGCGGTTGGCGACCGTGACTGCGGCCGAGCACTTGGCTGCCGTCACCGCTGCGCCGGTGGGCGGCGGGTTCGAACAGCGAAAGAACGACGTGAAGAACTCGGCCACCTGACTCAGCGCAGCGCTCATGGGATTGACGAACATCTGCGGCGAGCGGCGCTGGAACGGCGGATCCGGCGGATGCATGAAGTTCTGCACGCCCATGCGCGACTGCAGCAGCGCGTGATCCGCGCGCTCGTAGGCCTGCAGCACGCGCGTGACGCGCTCGGTTTCGATCGGGAAGTTGCCGTTGACCACCTGGCCCGGCATGATCGTCTGGCTGTTCAGATCGCCGACGTAACGCGCCTCGCCGGACACCGATGTCGCTCCCAAACCGACCGCGAGCGCTTCCGTCACGAGATTCGAAACGATCTCGTCGTCCTTCGCCATCAACAACAGCGCGTTGACTGGCGAACGCCGCAACGCGGCGGCGTACGCCAGCGGCTCTGCGCGCGCCGTGAGCGTGTCGTACAGCGCAAACTCGGGCCAGAATGCAGGCGCATCTGAATCGTAGTCGATCTGGTCCGGATCGCGGCCGAACTGACGCGCGAGTTGTTCGAAGATGTCCTGATCGGCCGGCGACAGCCACCATTCCTGCGCCACGCCCGCACCCGCTGCGAACAACACCAAAGCTTGGAGGTTCGGTTCATACGGCGCCAGAGCCACGCCGAGTTGCGCGCCCAAATCCTCTCCGATGAAGCCGATCCGTGCAGCCCCGAAGTGCTGACCGTTCAAACCTGGATCGAGGTCGGTCAGAACCGAGAAGTCCCCCTGCTCCACGAAGCGTACGGCCGTCATCAGATCGACCACGCCCTGGCGCATCGCGTCGCGCGCGTAGAACGGATGCAACGGCATCAAGCCCCCGGCTTCGTCCTGCACGCCGAAGAAGTCTCCCGACTCGTCGCCGAAATGATCCGCACCGGCCTTGCCCGTGAAGCGATTGCGCGTGTCGACGGGTTGTCCCGCACGCGCCGGCTTCGCGCGTAAGCCCTGAAATGGCGCATCGATCGCCAGCACCGCAATGTTGGAAGGCGCGAGCGTATTGGCGATAGCGATCGCATCGCTGCGATCTCTGCCGCGCTGATGTTGGTAGATCACGATCGGGGAACTGGTAACCGTGAACGCCTTCGTCACCGGGACAAAAAACGTAAACGGCACATCGTCCGTGCGCTTCACGCGCAGCTGCTGGCTGACCTCGTCGCGCTCCCACACGCCGTGGGTGCCGGGTTCGTCCGCCATGAAGTTCGGCGACGGCAATGTGCCGTGGATCATGGCGAAGATCTGATCGTGCGCGGCGCCGGCCATGTCGCCGGTCGCGGGCTTACCCAGCACCGCATCCAGGGCGCTGGCGCCGACGACGGCGGTCAAGTTGCTCGGCACCGGCGGCTTGCCCATGCGCACCAGACGCCGCGCCGCATCGAAGTCTTTGCTGGTGGTCTGCACGCGGAACACCGCCATCGCGACGACTTCGTCGCGCGCCAAACCACTCTGATTGAGCGTCTCGAGCACGGGCGTGTACTCGGTGCGCGCCTGCTGCCAGCGCGGTTGCGTGAGCAGGACCGTGGGATCGCGCACCACGGCGAAGTCGGGAGCGGGTTCGATGGGACGACCGCTCGTGTCTTTGACCCGCCGCGTGACGATGGCCGCGTAGCGCCGGCCCGGTGTCAGCGGATGACCGAGCGCTGGGCGCACTGCCAGTCGGCGTTTGTCGGCAAGCCACTGCACTTCGACCCGCACGCGTTGGAACGCATCCGGGGATCCGGTATCGGCATCGATCAGAAACACGCTCGCGCGTTCGCCGGTCGATTCTTCCGCAGTCTGCGGCAGGCTGTTCAGCGCGATCTCTCCATCTAAAAAGAAGTAGACCGGTGACGACACTCCGAAGCCGTCGAGATCACCCAACGCATTGACCAGCGATCGACCAAACTCGGAGCTCGCGAGTTCATCCGTAACGGCGCGCAGCGACACGCGCGCTTGCTTGTCCAAGTAGAGATCGTCGGGCCACGGGATCGTGCCCGGTTTCACCGCATCCGCAGCGCCGAGTTCGAAGCGCACGTGCACTGCACTTGCCCCATCGTTCGCCGTCGGACCGCTCTGTGCCGGCGTGGACGCCAGACTAGCGGCGTCCGCCGAGCACGCGGACACGAGCATGCTCGCGCAGATGAAAACACGACCCCAAGCTCGTGTATGTTTTATAAGCAACTATCGAGTCTTGCATGCGCACTTAATCGTAGCAACACAGAGCTGCGTGCACGCTTCTTCACGCTACGTTCAACATCATCGGAATGCTGCCATGCGCCGGCAGAAAACCGTACGAAATATGCACTATTGGGGCATAGCGACGTAGGCAAACCCACATTCACCGCTAGAAGGGCCTTGCACTCCCCGCGAGCGTGAGTGAGACTGATTGCGCTGACGACGCGAAGCGCCAGTGCTCTGGCCAGAAGGCAAGTTGAAGCCTCGGACGCAGAGCCAAACACGGTGCTGACAGGTGAACGAGGCGCCCTAGGTTGCAGGAAAGACGAAAGTCGCCGTGGCTATACGGTGGCAGCGCGTGACATCGCGGAGTAGCCAGGTCGTCGCGAGGTATCCGCTAGCGCCCGGTTTGAACCGGGGCGTTGAGGCCAAAATGCATACGGAAACGAGGCATCGGAGATCCGAAATGCACCGAATGACGTGGGACGATATCTGTCGGGACGACGAATTTCGCGGCCGATGGATCGCCATGGACGAGTGCCAATTCGATGAAGCGACCGGTCGAGCAACCGAAGGTCTCGTTGTCGACGCCGACGACGATCTGGCCGAACTTTGCGCGCGCATCCGCGAATCCGATCGCACCAACTGCTCGATCCTGTTCGCCGGTGATGAGCACAGCAGCTACCGCGGCTCACAGCCGCGCGTATCCGTGAACTGAGTCGTACCCAGCGTTCAGCCGCTGCCGAGTTCGGCGACGATCTCCGCCGCGATCGTGCGCGCTCGCTCGATTTCATCGGCGCGCAGACTGATCGCACCGACGACCTCGTGACCACCACCGCCATATCTGGCGCAAATCGCGGCGATGTTGTGCGTGCGCGGAACCGGCGCCCAGGGGTTCGAGCCCACGGAGACCTTGGCCCGAGATCGGCTCGCGGTTACGGCCACGCAGTAGCGCGACTGCGGAAACAGCCAGTACGGAATGAACTTGTTGTAGCGATCTTCGCCCGAGCCGGCGAGATCGAAGAACACGACGCCGCGATCGGCGGAGGCCTTTTCGCGCACGCTTTCGCACGTGACGCGGTGACGTTCCAGCAACGGCTTGAGCAACGCTTGTACGGAGTCCTCGGCGACGAGTTCGTCGATGCTTGCGCCCTGCGCGAGGCGTTGGATGCGCGGCGCCAAAAACGCGTCGTCACCGTGGACCTCGATCACGGTCATGAGTTGCAGCGCTGCTTCGCGCAGTTCGACTGCCATGCGCGCGCTATCGAAACGCGCCGTGTCGATGATATCGGCCCAGTAGATGAGCTCGGCCAGTTCGTCGAATGCGACGCCGAAGTGCGTGCGCGCGGTGTCCGCGATCAACTTGCAGCACGAGCCGTAGGTCGCGTCGAAGAACTTGTGCCCACTGCGATCCGCGGCGAAGTGTTCGCGCTCTTGATCGTTCACGATGCCGCTGATGTGATGGTCGAACCACCAGCCCAGTTTCGCGGACGTGGTGTAGCGGAAGTCGACCACCGCGTTGATGTCGCCGGTCAAGATGCGTTCTGGAACGTGCGAACCACCCGGTTGATGGTCGAGGCCGACGTAACTCCACTGCAGCCCGGGCCCTTCAACCGCTTGCATCAGGCGCGTCAGCAGTGTCGCCGATGCCATGCCGTCGAAGCAGTGACCGTGGTAACCAATGACGACCGACTTTGTCATGCGAGATCTACTGTTAGTGGCGAGGCTCGCGTTCGAGCGCGATCGCGGCCAGGTTTAGCACGAATCGTTCCGCGGAGAAGTATGCGGGACGCTGGATTCCGAGCCGTGCTTCGAGATGGGCCGCGAGTTTCGCGAACAGCTCGTGGCGCACGGCCAGCGGAAGCTCCTCACGACGCAGCGACAAACCCAGCATCGCGTCGCGTTCGGGTGCAGTCACCGCGCGTGCAGCGTGCGCGATGTTCGCGTCGCGCGCGAAGGAGTTGTAGCGATCGACGGGTGCGGTGATCGCGGCAGGCCGCGTCGCTTGGCGCGCACGGACCACCACGGTACCCGCCGCGATGTCGCCCAAGCGGCGCGTGCTCTTGTCGCACAGGGCAGTCATGCCACCGACCAGATAACCGCCGGGGAGGATGTCGATGATGCGCAGCAGGTTGCGAATCACAGCCTGGCCAAAGCTGACCGGCGTGCCGTGGAACGACAGCACGCGCAAGCCGACCACGCGCTTGCCGAACGTCTGCCCACCCCAGCGCCATTCGAGCGTCGCCCCGTAGCCCCACTGAATCGCAAAAGCGAGCACGAAATACAGCGCTTTGGCGAAGCCCGCGACGACCAAACCGAAGATGGAAGCCAGCACTGCCGCCACGCTGATCAGGGCGCCCATCGCCACCAGGTCGATACTCCAAGCCAGCGCGCGCGCTCCGACCCCGGCGAGTTCGAACTCGAACACCACGTTCTCGGGGGTCCGAATCGCGTGTAGGTCGCGCAGCATCGGCTTAGAGGACGAACCGCTTTGGGTTCGTCCTCTAGTTTAATCAACATACCAAGCTGCTGAAAGAGCTATTCGTCAGGTCGCTGAAGCGACCTGACGGCTCTTTCAGCAGCCTGCGAGAGTCGACCCGCTTTAGCGGTTCGACTCTCAAGTATACTCCTGGCATGCGCGGCTTCGACGTGAACCGCTTCGTCCACGAGCGCGGCCCGGACTGGAATCGGCTCGAGGAGTGTGTGGTCCGGATCGAACGCGACGGTCTGGCCACGCTGACGTTGGCCGAAGCGCGTGCGTTCGCGCGCCTGTACCGGCGCGTGTCGAGTGACCTACTGCGCGCTCAAGGTGCGATGCTGAACGTGGTCGTGCTCGACTACTTGAATGACGTCGTCGCGCGCTCGTACGCGATCATGCACGCGTCGTCGCGCCCGAATCAGGGCCGGCTGTTGGGCTTTTTTCTCGAGGATTTCCCGCGGCGCTTTCGGCGCGAACGCAGGTTGATCGCTCTGGCCGCGAGCCTATTGCTGCTGGGCGCGGTCGTGGGTGCAGCGAGCGTCGCGCGCGACCCGTATGCATTGGGCGCGCTGATTCCCGACGATCATCAAGCGTTCACGCCGTCCGAGCGCGTGAGCCACGAGGAAAAGAGCGGGGGCGGCGTGCGCAGCGACAGCGCCGCAGCGTTTTCGGGTTGGTTGTTCACCCACAACATCGAGGTGTCATTCCTCGTGTTCGCACTGGGCTTGACGTTCGGCGTGGGAACGATCGCGCTCTTGTTCTTCAATGGCGTGCCGCTCGGCGCGCTGGCCGCGGAGTACTATCAAGACGGCCAGAGCATGTTTTTCTGGGCCTGGATCCTGCCACACGGCGTGACCGAATTGACCGTGGTCAGCATCGCGGGAGCCGCGGGGCTGATCATCGCGCGCGGACTGTGGCTCCCGGGGCGGCGCTCGCGCGCTGCGGCCCTCGCAGCGGAAGCCGGCGCAGCCGCGAGCCTGCTGCTTGGCGGCTTACCGCTGCTGGTACTCGCCGGCGTCGTCGAGGGCACGGTCAGTCAGATGCACGCACCCTCGTTGCCGTACGCGGTTAAGCTGTGCTTCGCAGCGCTGCTCGCGTTGGCGGTGTTCGGGTTCTTGTTTCGCGCGGGCCGGACCCGCGACGAGTAGCGCTCGATATATCGGCTCAGAACAAGTCGTCGCCGGAGGATTCTTCGCCGCCGCCCGAGCCGCTGCCGCTGCTGTTCGAATCCAAGTCAGTGTCGCCGCTGGACGAGCTGTCGCCGCCGCTGCTCTCGCTCGACAAGTGCGGCTCTTTGCCCTTGGCCTTGTAGCCGTTCCACGGACCGCCGCCGGTCTCCGAGTCCCCGAGGCCCCATTCACCCTTGAGTATGTGATCGTTGTTGGCCGGGTCGACGACGTAACGGAAATAGCCGTGGCCGCGCGATTCCTGCGCGCGATTGCTGACCATGGCTTTCTTCTCGGTCCACTCGAAGTGCAGCAAGTCGCCCGAGACCTCGCCCTGGATCTTGCCGGAGCGCATCTCTTGCTTGTACTCGCCGACGACCGAGTTGCCGTTCTGAACCAGATTGATCTCGCCGTACTGCGGCGAGAAGTAGACGCCGGTGAAGTTGCCGCCCGCGGGCATCGACTTGGCTGCGACATTTGCACCACCACCGCCGCCGCAAGCCGACAAGCCAGCCGCAAGCACGAGAACCGCCGCCGCGGACGGCGTGGCAAACGATCGAGCCAGACGAGAACGACTGAGCAAAGAAGATCGGGCGCGAGCTCCGCTCGGCGGCCGACTATGTGAACGGTGTGAGCTACGCATGTGGTCTCCCTGTGCGGTGCGCCGTTACCATAGTCGAGCGCGCCAGCGCCAGGCAATCTATCCGTGGTGTGGGACCGCTATCCCTCGATGCGGCTGGCGACGGGCTCATAATAGAGGGCCAGCTCGCGTCGGCATGCGTACAGCAATTCGAGCTCGGAGAATTCGCCGAACCAGCTGGTGAGCGCGGCGAGACCGATATCCGGCAGGCCTTGCTGAGCGCCAGCCTTGAGCGTGTATACGCGCGCCTTGAGCGCGGCGCGCATTTGCTCGGAGAGCGCGCTGACAAGCGAACGCGCCTCGTCGATCGCAGCCTCCACCCCGCCGAGCCGATCGACCAGCCCGCGCTCCTGGGCGGCCAGGCCCGTCCATACCCGGCCACGCGCCAGCGGTTCGATCTCCGACGCCAGCCGTTTCCGGCCCTGCGCGACCACCTCGACGAACCGCACGTACAGCTCGTTCGCGTGCGCTTGCAGCACCGATTGCTCGCTCGTGGATAGCGCCCGCGTCACGGACAACATGTCAGCGCCTGGGGACATGGCGATGCGCTGCGGGCGCGCGCCCAAGCGGTCGAGCAAGCGGCCCGCGGCGAGTTTCGCGGAGACCACGCCGATGGATCCCGTGATGGTCAGCGGCTGAGCCACGATGCGCGCGCAGCCGCAGCCGATGTAATAGCCGCCGCTCGCGGCAACGTCGCCGAAGTACGCAACCACCGGCTTCTTGCGGGCCAGCCGCGTCACCTCGCGGTGGATGATTTCGCTGGCGAGCGCGGAGCCGCCGGGGGAATCGATATGCAGCACCACCGCCGCCACCGACGAACGCTCGGCCAGCGCGCGCAACATGAGGCTCACCTGCTCCGGCCGAATGCCGCTGCGAAACGCGCCTCCGCGATCGCCGGAGATCGTCCCGTGCAGTGAAACGACCGCCACGTGGGCCCGCTCGCGCAGCGGTTGCAGCAGGCGCGCGTTGCGAATCCGAACGTACGCGGCCGCCGAGATCAACTGCCGCGCCGCCTGCGCTTTCTGTTTGTCCGTTCGGGCTTCGGAGTCAGACGTGAGGCCCAAACGCTGTGCCAGTTCATCCTCGTAGGCGATCGCGTCCACGATTCCGAACGCAGCCGCGTCCGCAGCGCCGATCAGGCCGCGATCGAACAGCTCGGTGACACGTTCCGCCGCCAAGCCGCGGCGATCGCGCAACGCGGCGGCCAGCTCGCCCTGGATCGCGGCGAGCAGCTGTTCGAGCTGCTCCCGGGCTGGCCCGCTCATGGTGTCGCGCAATGCAGGCTCGGCTGCGCTCTTGTACTCCCCACAGGCCTGCACCTCGACGTCGAGACCGATGCGCTCGAGCAGCGTGCGCACGTACAGGGGATTCGAGGCGATGCCCAACGGGCCGAACGCGCTGAAGGGCGCGACGTAGATGCGATCTGCCGCGAGGGCGATGAACAGCTCGCGATTGCCCCCGCCTTCGGGCAGGTAGCAAGCGACCTCCTTGCCCGCCTTGCGCAGGCGGAGCAGCGCCTCCCGCACGCTCTGGCAACGGGCCCAACCCGCTTCCATGCTCGGTACATAGAGCAACAGGCCGCGGACGCGTGCGTCGCAGGTCATGACGTCGACCAGCTCGCGCAGCTCCTCGAGGCTGCTCGCGCGCAGCTCGGGTGCGCGCGACAGTAACCGCTGAACGAACGTGGACCGCGGCCGGAACTGAGTGAGGCGAGGCTGCAGACGCAGCACGACCCACGTGGCCTTGGGCCGAGCGAGCCACCTGCCCAATAGCCATAGGGGCGCTACCAGCAGGCGAGCGAGGTTGGCCAGAGCGCGAAGAGCGACGCGCATGCCAGGCACCATACCCGAAAGCGGTCTAAATGGCCGCTCGGTCATTCGGCAGGGGCGCCGATCCGCCGACCATGTAGCGCATGGTGAGCGCAATACGTGACGGCGACGCGTCCGCTACGCACGTGATGTTTGTCGCAGCGATCACGCTTCTATATCATGACGATGAAGCGTTGAGATTCGAGCGGGCGCGCGCCGCCGTCTCCAGTCTGTCTGAGGTCCTTGCTGCACACGACACCCTTTGGTACCAACACAAGCCGCACCCTTACGGCCTGTGCGCTCGGCGCGCGGAGGAGTGGATGCCAGAACCGCAAATGGTGATGTTCGCTGAGGAGTTCCACCAGATCCAAGGGATCGTGGACGCCTTGGTCAAGTCATCGAACGCCAGTGTTGTTTTCATCATCGACAAAAACGGCCAACTCATCGCTGCCTCCGGCGAGTCCGACAACATCGATACGACCTCCCTGGCTTCGCTCACAGCCGGCAACATCGCCGCCACTGGCGGCATGGCGAAACTGCTGCGCGAGCGCGAGTTCAATACCCAGTTTCACGAGGGTGAACACGCGAACATTCACATCCAGCTGGTCGACAATCGCGTCATCCTGGTGGTGATCTTCGACAAGAAAACCAGCCTCGGCTTGGTGCGGCTGCGCGTGAAGAAGGCGTCCGAGCAGTTGGGCGAGATCTTCCGAGCCCTGGCCGACAAGGCGCAAAGCATGGGACAGACGCCGTTCGCGGAAATCACTGACGACGACATCGACAATCTTTTTAACGACTGATTGCCAAAGGCCGCATGTCTTTCATCAATTATCTCTCGCGTGAAATCAACTGCAAGCTGGTCTACTACGGTCCCGGCCTCTGCGGTAAGACGGCCAACCTCCAGTACATCTACAACAAGACCAACCCCGGTGCTCGCGGCAAGATGATCTCGCTTGCGACCGAGACCGAGCGCACGTTGTTCTTCGATTTCCTGCCGCTGGCACTCGGCGAGATCCGCGGTTTCAAGACGCGCTTCCACCTGTACACGGTGCCCGGCCAGGTGTTCTACGACGCCAGCCGGAAGCTCATCCTGAAGGGCGTGGACGGGGTGATCTTCGTGGCCGACAGCCAGAACGAGCGCATGGACGCCAACATGGAGTCCATCGACAACCTGGTGGTCAACCTGAAGAGCCAGGGCTACGACCTGATGACCATCCCCTACGTGCTGCAGCTCAACAAGCGCGACCTGCCCAACGTGGTGGCGGCCGAGGAGATGAAGCGCCTGCTGGTGCGCAAGGCGGTCCCGGAGCCGACGTTCGACGCCGTGGCCAGCAAGGGCATCGGCGTCTTCGAGACGCTCAAGGGCGTGGCCAAGCTCGTGCTCTCGGAGCTCACCAAGACGGCGTAATCGGGGTTCCCTCCGTGAGCGCCCCCGTCCGCTTCGAAGGCGTCCACTGCACGATGACGGTGAGTCGCCCGGCTACGGGCGTGGTCCTCCTGGTGATCGAGGGCAGCGACACGGGCGAGCTGGGCGACGCGCCCTTCCGGGAGCTGCAGCGCGACGTGGAGGCGCCCGGGCCCCTGGACCTCTTCGTCGACGCCCGCGCCACCAAGGGCGCCACCGTCGACGTGAGCAACGAGTGGGCCCAGTGGCTGCGCGCCCACAAGGGGCGCCTGGCCGGCCTGCACATGCTCACGGCCACCCGCTACGTGCAGCTCACGGCCGACCTGGTGCGCCGCTTCGCCGAGCTGGACGTGATGCGGGTCTACAGCGACCCGGCCGCCTTCGAGGACGCCCTGGCCGTGGCCATCGCCGCCGCCCGTTGACGGGGCCCGGCCGCGCTTCCTATAATT
>Ga0081455_10008086_pt1 | contig 10984 bp, 5 predicted proteins | sample TabmetS3T2R1_FD_70207 | JGI IMG/M metagenome (GOLD analysis project Ga0081455, IMG submission 70207) | Tabebuia heterophylla rhizosphere microbial communities from the University of Puerto Rico - S3T2R1 | ecosystem: Host-associated > Plants > Roots > Rhizosphere ... | reverse complement strand
CGGCGGCGTGGCGTGGCTCGATCGCCAACCCGTACTTCTTCGAGGGCGGCATCAACATCAGCAAGCTGTTCAACGGGCCGGCCCCCTGCTTCTCGAGCTTCCTCTCGAACACGCGCTCGTCGTTCTCCGTCGACGCGGCCGGCCAGGACATCGTGGGCGGCAACATCGACACGTGCGGCCGGATCGTGATCTCGAAGACCACGGTGCCGTCGCAGAGCCCGAGCTTCGACTTCTCGACGACGGGCGCCGCGCCCCTGACGGGGTTCCAGCTCGCGGGCGGCGGCTCGAAGGAGTTCACCTCGGTCTCGCCCGGCTCGTACACGGTCGAGGAGAGCGCGCTGCCGGCCGACTGGTCGTTCGACTCGCTCAGCTGCCCGACGGTCTCGGGCTCGGGCACGTCGGCGCAGGTCAGCGGCGGCAAGGTCTCGATCTCGCTCGGCTTCTTCGGCGACGTCGAGTGCACGTACGTCAACAAGCGCAAGCCCGAGGTCAAGCTCGTCAAGGACTTCGAGGGCACCGGGACGCCGGTCGACCTCAAGCTCGGCGACACGGTCAAGGGGACCTTCTCCGCCGACGGCGACACCGGGTTCTTCACGGTCGAGCCGGGCCAGTACACGGCGAGCGAGGCTTTCCAGCAGCCGACCGGCGGCCTCTACACGACGACCTCCAAGTGCGTCACGAACGGGAGCGACCCGGGCTTCGGCGCGGGCCTCTCGCAGAGCTTCAGCGCAGCGCCGGGCGACCAGGTCGTCTGCACCTTCAAGAACGTCCGGAAGACGGTGCAGGTCACGACCGTGAAGGACTTCGTCGGCACGCCGTCGCCGATCTCGATCGCGGCCGGCCCGCAGTCGAAGTCGATCACGGGTGACGACCAGGTCTCGGCGACCGTGGAGGCCGGCACCAGCCAGGGTCTCTCCGAGACGCTGACCGACGCCCAGAAGGCGCTCTACGACACGACCGTGCAGTGCACGGGCGACCAGGCGTCGCAGGCGGGCGTGTACTCGCGCCAGCTCGACGTCGGCACGGATCCCGTCAGCTGCACCTTCGTCAACACCCGCAAGCACGGCACGCTCGAGATCCGCAAGGACTTCGCGGATCCGGGCACGCAGCGGCAGATCGAGCTGCGGCTGGACGGGGCGACCAAGGCGACGCTCACCGCCGACGGCACCACGGGCGCGCTCGCGGTCGACACCGGCGCGTACACGGCCTCCGAGGCGTTCACGACGGCGTCCGACGGCGACCTCTACACGTCCACCTATACGTGCACGAGGAACGGCAACCCGTACGTCGCCCAGACGAGCGGCCGGTCGGTTCAGGTCGACGTCGGCAAGGGCGATGCCGTGGTCTGCACGTTCAAGAACGACCGCAGGAACGTCAACGTGACCGTCGAGAAGGACTGGGTCGGCACGGTGACGCCCGTCGAGCTGTTCGTCGGCGGGACGAAGAAGACCGTGTCCGCCGAGCCCGCGACCGAGACGGTGGCGATCCCGGCAGGCACGAGCACGACCGTCGGCGAGACGACGGTGCCCGCGAACTACGACGCGTTCGTCCACTGCGGCTCGGACGCGGACGTCCCGTACACGGGCCCGGTCGCGCTGACGAACGTCGTGGCGCCCGTCACGTGCGTCGTGACGAACAAGGAGCTCCCGCAGGTGAAGGTCACGAAGGACCTGGAGCCCGCGAGCGACCCCGGTCGCTTCGACCTCCAGATCGGCGGCGTCACCCGCGCGGACAACGCCGGTGACGGCGGGACGACAGGCTTCGTCCACGTCGACCCGACCGCCTCGCTCACGGTGGGCGAGCTGGCCGGCGACGGCACCACCGACCTCGCCAAGTACAGCTCCTCGGTCGCCTGCGACTCGAGCAAGGGCGGCTCGCAGACGACGTCGCACTCCTTCGCGGTCGCGTACGGCGACAAGGTCTCGTGCGTGATCACGAACACCCGGCTCCAGGGCCAGGTGATCGTGAACAAGGTGTGGCTGCCCGCGGACGCGAAGGGCGCGATCACCCTGAAGATCGGCTCCTCGACGCAGGCGTTCGCGGCCGGTGACGTCCAGTCCTTCTCGAAGAGCCTGAACACGGGCACGGTCGTGAACGTCGGGGAGTCGACGGTGCCGGCCGGGTTCGACGCCTTCATCGACTGCACCGGAGACCTGGCCGCGGAGGCGGCGGGCTCGACGCTCGACGTCACGGTCGGCGAGACGCCGGTCACGTGCACCGTCACGAACAAGCGCCTGCCGCAGGTCAAGGTCACGAAGCAGCTCGAGCCGGCGAACGACCCGGGGAGGTTCGACCTCCAGGTCGACGGCCAGACGAGGAAGGACGACGCCGGCGACGGCGGCACGACCGGCTTCGTCACGGTCGACCCGGGCGAGGCGTCGGTCGGCGAGCTGGCCGGCACCGCGACGTCGCTGGACGACTACACGGCGCAGATCTCGTGCGGCGCCAAGGGCGACGGCACGGCCGGGGCGACGAGCTACTCGTTCGCGGTCGGTTACGGCGACCAGGTCGAGTGCACGATCGTCAACGCGCGCGAGACCGGCACGATCGAGGTCGTCAAGGTGTACGAGACGCCGGAGGGCCAGCAGGTCCCGGCGCCGTACTCCTCCGTCAACCTCAAGATCGACGGCGTCACGAAGGCGACGGCCCCGGCGAACCCGACGACGGGCGCCGTGCAGGTGAACACGGGCCTGCACTCCGCCGCGGAGGCGTTCGTGCAGGCCGGGGACGCCGACCTGTACGACTCCACCGGCGTCTGCAGGCTCGGTCCGCAGGAGGTCGGCACGGTCTCCGGCGACGGGCGCAGCGTCACCGGTGTGGCGGTGGGCGACGGCGACGCGGTCGTCTGCACCTTCACGAACACGCGCAAGGCCCGCTCGATCGAGGTGACGAAGGCCGTCTCCGAGACCGCGAACGGCACGTTCGACACGGAGGCCTCGAAGCCCGAGCCGGGCGGCACCTTCTACTTCCACGTCACGGTGAAGAACACCTCCGCGGCCGACGTGGTCACGATCACCGGTCTCCAGGATCTCGTCGACGGGATCGGGGCGGTGTCCGTTGACGACCTCGTCTGCGACGTCGGGGACGGGTCCTTCCCGTTCCAGCTCGATCCGGGCGAGAGCGTCCTGTGCTCCTTCACCCGCGACGTCGTCGGCGACCCGCGCACCGAGACCGACCACGTCGACGCCTCGTGGAAGGACGAAGAGGGCCAGTCGCAGCCGGACGAGCCGTCGAACGACGCGGTCGTGACGATCACCGACGTCGCTCCGACGATCACGGTGGACAAGGTCGTGACGGGCGCCACCTCGCTCCAGACGCCGGGCGGCTCCTTCTCGTACCGCGTCACCATCGTCAACCAGTCGCTCGTCGACGACGTCACGATCACCGACCTCGACGACTTCGTCGACACCGACGGGGCCGTGGACGGCACGGGCACGCCGGGGGCCTCGATCACGATGAACGGCCTCGACTGCGCCGTCCCGTTCGTGATCGCCAAGGGCGGCTCGAAGGTGTGCACGTTCACCGCGACGGTCAACGGGCCGGCGGGCAAGTACTTCGACGTCGTCGTCGTCACCGGCGCCGACGACGAGGGCACGCCGACGACGGCGGACGACGACGCGAGCGTGACGCTCACGCCGACGCCCCCGCCGCCTCCGCCCCCGAGCTCGAACCCCGAGATCGACGTCCAGGTGATCAAGGACGCGACCGCCCAGGTCCAGCTCGGCCAGGACGGCAAGGCGACCATCACGTACTCCGCGCTCGTCAGGAACAACGGCCCGAACATGGCGAACGACGTGCAGCTCGCCGATCCGGCTCCCTCGGGCGTCGTGTTCGACGCGATCACGAAGCAGCCCGACTTCGGGTCCTGCCAGATCGGCGCGGCGCTGCTCACCTGCAAGCTCGGGACGATGGGCTACGGCGTGCAGACGCTGATCACGTGGACGGCGACCGTGAACGTCACCGGCACGGTGACGAACACGGCGACCACGACCGGCACGGGCGGGGTCGACCGCGTTCCGTCGAACAACGTCGACGACGCCACGACGCTCGTCGTCGCCCCGTTCACGCCGCCGAAGCCCAAGCCGAAGCCGAAGCCCAAGCCGCACGCGAAGCCGAAGCCGGAGATCTGCTCGATGCTCACCGTCCAGCCGAAGCTGCTCAAGGCGAACGGGCACAAGCAGACGATCCGCGCGGTCGTCCGGGCGAAGCGCAAGGCGGTCGTCGGCGCCAAGGTGCACGTCGTCGGGCCGAAGCTCAAGGTGACCGCCCGGACGAACAAGCAGGGCGTCGCCCGCGTCACGGTGCGGCCGAGCCAGGCCGGGATCATCCAGGTGCGGATCACGAACAAGAAGGCGTGCAACACGCAGCGACTCGGTGTGATCGGCGTCTTCCAGCCGCCGCTCACCGGCTAGGAGGAGATCGACCGTCGGCGTCTCGGAGAGAATCGATCCGAGGCGCCGACACCCTCCCCCGCATCTGCGCCGGCCCGGCCGGCGGGAGCCCGAACCCGGCGTTGCGCCACGTTCGCGGCGCGCCGCGACCTTGCCAGGGCCGCCCCCCCGGAAAGGTAGAGCCTTCTACCCGAACGGGGGAGTGTCGTCCCCCAACAGAGTCATACGATGAGAGCCAGAGTGCCGGGAGTCACGCTCCGCGCGGGACCGCCCGGAAGTGGGGGACAACGGGAAAAGGGAGAAGGGGGACCAGATGCGGAGGGTGTGGAACGCAAGGCTGCTCGGCGCGGGGTTGCTCGTCGCGCTGGCGGCGACGCTCGCGGTCGCCGGGGCGGCGTCGGCGCGCGTGAATACCAGCGCAGGCGGCGTCGCTGCGCTCGACTATCCGACCGTCATTCACATCGACGGTGCGTCGAACAAGACCTGCAGCGACCTCGAAGGCTACGGCGCCGAGGGTGCGTCCTGGCTCGAGCTGAAGTTCGACGGCAGCGACTTGCCGTCGGTGGGGAGCTCGAAGACGCTCGGCAACTCGTACTTGAGCGTCACGCTGACGCAGACGGACGACGACGTGTGGTCGTGGACGTCGACGAAGGGAATCGACGCGGTGCTCGTGAAGAGCGGTGCCAGCGGGCACAGCCTGTACGTCTACGACCCGCCGACCGAGGCGACGTCGGGCAGCGGCCTGACCGTCCCCGGCAAGAACGGGACGAGCCACGTGTCGTTCTGCTACGACGAAGAGGAGACGCCTCCGCCGCCGAATCACGGCAAGCTCCAGGTCGTCAAGATCCTCGCCGGCGACCACGGCGACGCCGCCTTCGGCGACTTCTCGTTCTCGATCGACGGCGGTGCGGCCGTGCCGTTCGACGGCGACGGCGTCAGCGCCGAGTACGAGTTCGCCGCCGGCAGCTCGCACGACGTCGTCGAGCCGGAGGCCAACGGCGACGGATACACGACGACCTACTCCGACGAGTGCTCGGACGGCGTCATCGTCGCCGGCCAGACGATCGTCTGCACGATCACGAACACGTTCCATCACGACGGCGGCGGCGAGCCGGGTGCGCTGCACATCTCGAAGACCGCGGCCGGCCACTTCGACGTCCAGCACGACTGGACGATCGACAAGCAGGTCAAGGTCGCCGGGGCCGGCGACGACACGTACAGCGACAACGTCGTCCTGAACCTCGGGGACGGCGGGTCGGGAACCGTCACCTGGAAGGTCACCGTCGGTCACTCGACGACCGAGACCAACTTCGTCGTCGACGCGACGATCGTCGTGTCGAACCCGAACGCGACGGCGGTAACGGGCGTCAGCGTCAGCGACCCGAACGGGGCCGTCGACTGCAGCGCCGCGGCGGGCGTGCAGAACACGAACCTCACCGTCCCGGCGAACGGCTCGATCACCTGCTCCTACACCGGCATGCCGGGGAGCAAGATCACGACGAACACCGCGACGGTCGCCTGGGGCAACCACCTGTCGGAGAGCGCAACCGCGACGATCGCCTGGTCGAAGGGCGCCGACATCGGGTCCTCGGCGGTCGTGAACGACGGCGGGGCGATCCACGACGCGGTCCTGCACGGATCGTCGACCAAGACGTACGACGAGTCGTGGGAGTGCCACAACGGGACGGCGTCGCCGAACAACGGCCGCACGAACACGGCGACGATCGTGTGGGACGGGGGCTCGGCGTCCGACAGCGCGAGCGTCCAGGTCGGCTGCGGCCACACGCCGCCGCCGCCTCCGCCGCCTCCTCCCCCGCACGGGAGCGAGTCGATGGACGTCCAGATCGTGAAGGACGCGCCCAGCCACGTGCAGCTGGCCAACGGTCAGGCCGACATCGCGTACTCGATGGTCGTGAAGAACAACGGCCCGAACCAGGCGCACAACGTCGTGGTCTCGGACGCGGCGCCGAGCGGCGTCACGTTCCTCGCGGTCACGACGCAGCCGGTCGGCGGCACGTGCACCGTGACGCCGACGCTGCTCGAGTGCAGCCTCGGCACGCTCGGCCCCGGCGTCGTCCGCACGATCGGCGTCTCGGCCCGCGTGACCCAGACCGGCACGTACGCGAACTGCGCGACGGTCGCGGGTGAGGGTGGCGACACGAACTCGGCGAACAACCGGGACTGCGCGGAGACGCTCGTCACGGCACCCCTGGTGCCGCCGGTCACGCCGCCCGTCACGCCGAAGCCCAAGCCGAAGCCCAAGCCGACGCCGAACCTCTGCCGTGTCCTCACGGTGAGCACGAAGATGGTGAAGGCGAACGGCCAGCGGCACGCGGTCATGGCCAAGGTGACGCGCTCGCGGAACCCGGTGAAGGGCGTCGCGGTGCGCTTCACGGGCGCGGGCGTCTCGAAGTCGGCCCGCACGAACGGGAAGGGAGTCGCCCTCGTCGCCGTCAGGACGACGAAGGCCGGGATCATCCGCGTCAACATCACCAACGCGAAGGCGTGCAACACTGCTCGTATCGGTGTGGTCGGCGTCTTCCAGCCCCCGGTCACGGGTTAGGGGAATCCCCCGGGCCGGCACTCGGTCAGCGCTCCCGGGCTCGCCCGGGAGCGCCGACGCCTCGGGGGAGAGGTCAGCGGGGCCGCAAGGCCCCGCCGGCCTTTTCGGGACCCGCCACAGGTAGGGGACGGGACCCCTCTTTCGAGGCATATCTCACTCACCCGTCCGGGTTACTGTTGGAAGCATGAAGCGAGCGCTCGCGAGAGCCGTGGTCGTCGTCGCACTCTGCGCGGCGGTGTCCGGACCGGCCGCGTACGGGGGTGAGAAGACCCCGCTCTCGCCGCTTGCCAGCGTCGACGTGGTGGGCTCGGGGCCGCTCGCGTGGCGCAGCGTCGCGGTGCGGAGCGCCCCCCGGCGCTCGGCGCGCGTGATCACGACGTTCGCGCAGTTCCGCGAGCACTATCGGCCTCGGGTCGTGCTCGCGCTCGAGGCGCGCACCGACCGGGACGGGACGCCGACGTGGTACCGCGTGGAGATCCCCGGGCGGCCGAACGGGCGCAGCGGGTGGATCCCTGCCGCTGCGGCCGAGCTGAGCCCGGTCGACCGCTGGCTCGTCGTGTATCGCGGGTCGCGGAAGTTCGAGCTCTACGTGCACGGGCGGCTGCGCCGGACGGGCCCGGTCGCGGTCGGCGCGCGGGGGATGGAGACCCCGATCGGGCTCTTCTACGTCCAGACCTCGTTCGTGCCCGACCAGTACCCGATCCTGGGGGCGTATGCGTTCGAGACGAGCGGCTACTCGAAGCTGTCCGACTGGCCGGGCGGCGGCGTGGTCGGAGTCCACGGCACGAACACGCCGTGGCTGATCGGGCAGGCCGTCTCGCACGGCTGCGTGCGCCTGCGGAACACCGACATCGTCGCGCTCCGCCGATACGTGCGACCGGGCACGCCGGTCAAGATCGTGCGGGCCTGAGCGCTACGCCGAGACGGCGTCGAACGCGTAGGCCTGGGGGGCCCCGGCCGACAGGACGCGGTGCCCGGCAGGGCTGGGGCTGAGCTGCCGCACCGCGTAGCCGCGGTCGCGGAACGTGAAGCCCGGGACGAACGTCTGCCAGGAGCCGCCGAGGGAGCGCGCGACGCCGACCCGCTCGAAGCGGAACCCGAAGCCGTTGCACGTCGCGACGCCGCCGTTCCACGACTCGGCGGTGGCGAGCGGCTCCCAGCGGCGGTGCGAGCCGGGAAGCACGATCGGGTCGGTGACGGGCTGGCCGTCGAGCCAGATCCGCCAGACGCCCGGCCGGCGGCTCATCTCGAGCACGGCGAGGCGGTGGCTCTCGCCGACCGCGACGTCCTGGTCGAGTGGGAGGAACGCCGGCTCGCGCCCGGGCCGCGTGATCTCCGCGTAGACCATCAGCGGGGTGCCCGGCATCGCGGCGACACCTGTCTGCAGCCACATCGTCTCGCCGTTCGGGCCGGCGCCCGGGCCGCCGACGCCGATCCAGCCCGCCGCGTGGCCCGCGGCGACGCTCGGCGCGCGGAGCGCGGTGATCGTGGCGCGGACGCCGCTGCCGATCCGCTTCGACTGGAGCCCCGCGTACGCGTAGCCCTGCGACCCATGCGTCCCCGAGCCGCAGGCGAGCGAGCTCGAGCTCGCGCCGGCGGGGGAGAGGAACACGACGAGGGCCGCAATGCCGGCGAGAGCCCCCACGATCGCCGCAAGCTTCTTCACTGTCCCTCTTTCGGCGTCCCCCGAACGGATACGGATCCCTCGATCGGGGGCACCGGGCCCCCGAGGGCGACGGCGCTAGCATCCACGCCATGGCGCGGGTCGAAGAACGGCGCACGGGCGCGCTCGAGGCCTGGCGCTCGCGGTTCGAGACGTCGCCGCTGCGCGAGGACGAGCTGTTCACGACGATCTCCGGGAACGAGGTGGAGCCGCTCTCGTCACCGGGGACGGTGGAGGTCGACTACGAGCGCGATCTGGGCTATCCGGGGGCGTTCCCGTTCACCCGCGGGGTGTACCCGTCGATGTACCGGGGGCGGTTGTGGACGATGCGGCAGTTCGCGGGCTTCGGGACGGCGGAGGAGACGAACGCGCGGTTCCGCTACCTGCTCGACCACGGGCAGACGGGGCTGTCGGTCGCGTTCGACATGCCCGCGCTGATGGGGGTCGACTCGGACGCTGCGCGGGCGGAGGGAGAGGTCGGACGGGAGGGTGTGGCGGTCGCGTCGTTGGAGGACATGGAGATCCTGTTCTCGGGGATCCCGCTTGGCGAGGTGTCGACGTCGATGACGATCAACTCGTCGGCGGCAATCGCGCTGGCGATGTACGTGGTCGTGGGAGAGGCCCAGGGGGTCCCGCGGGAGCGGCTGCGGGGGACGATCCAGACGGACATCCTCAAGGAGTACATCGCGCAGAAGGAGTTCATCTTCCCGCCGGGCCCGTCGATGCGGCTGGTCACGGACATGGTCGAGTTCTGCGCGCGGGAGATGCCGTTGTGGCATCCGATCTCGGTGTCGGGCTACCACATCCGCGAGGCCGGCTCGACGGCGGCGCAGGAGCTCGCGTTCACGCTCAAGGACGGGTTCACCTATGTGGAGTGGGCGCTCGAGCGTGGTCTGGAGGTGGATGCGTTCGCGCCGAGGCTGTCGTTCTTCTTCAACGCGCATCTCGACTTCTTCGAGGAGATCGCGAAGTACCGCGCGGCGCGGCGGATCTGGGCGCGCGAGATGCGCGATCGGTACGGGGCGCGCGACGAGCGCTCCATGTTGATGCGCTTCCACACGCAGACTGCGGGGGTCTCGCTGACGTGGCAGCAGCCTTTGGTGAACGTGGCGCGAACGGCGATCGAGGCGCTTGGGGCGGTGCTCGGCGGGACGCAGTCGCTGCACACGAACTCGTACGACGAGGCGCTCGCGCTGCCGACCGAGGACGCGGTCAGGCTCGCGTTGCGGACGCAGCAGGTGATCGCGCACGAGACCGGCGTCGTCAACGCGATCGACCCGCTCGGCGGCTCCTACCACGTCGAGGCGCTGACGAACCGGCTCGAGGCGGAGGCGTACGAGCTGTTCCGGCGGATCGACGAGCTGGGTGGGATGGTCGCGGCGATCGAGCAGAACATGCCGCAGCGCGAGATCGCCGACGCGGCGTACCGCTACCAGCAGGAGGTCGAGTCGGGCGAGCGCGTCGTGGTCGGCGTCAATCGATATCTGACGGGCTCCGACGAGCAGGTCGACATCCTCCGGATCGATCCGGAGCTCGAGCGCAAGCAGGTCGAGCGGCTACAGGCGTTCAAGGCGCGGCGCGAATCGGCCGTGGTCGAGCGGCGGCTCGCCGAGCTCGCCGAGGCCGCCTCGGTGGAGGGACGCAACCTGATGCCGGTGATCGTCGACGCCGTCCGCGGCGGCGTCACCCTCGGCGAGATCTGCGACACCTGGCGGCAGACCTGGGGCACCTGGCGCGAACAGCCTGTCTTCTAGCTCGCCAGGCAGGATTCGGCAGGAGCCGAATCCTGCGGCTTGATCCCCGCCTACGGCGGGGCAGATCCCTGAAGGCGTCGGCTTCGCCGCCGCAACTCCCTCGTGAGGGTCCGCCCTGTCTCCAGCGGACACTTGTGGTCAGGTCAGGCAACAGCGATGCTGGACGGCATGTCTCGTCCATCACGAGACGAAGCGCCCGGCGCGATTCACCACGTGATTCCGCGTGGGAATGCCGACCTCCCGATCGTCTACGACGACCGCGACCGGCTCGCGTTCGTCGCGCGGCTCGCGCGCGTCGGACGCGAGCTCGGCTGGCTCACGTACGCAGGCTGCCTCCTCGACACGCACCACCATCACCGCGTCGATCATCGAGACCCCCGAGCCAAGTCTTGGTCTCGGACTGCGCCGGGTGCTGGGGGGCCACTCACGATGGATGAACGTCCGCTACGGCCGGCGGGGCTCAGTGTTCGCGCCGCACTGCTGGTCGCGGCGGATCCAGGACGATTCGTGGCTCTTTCGAGCCTACGTCTATGCGTGCTCAACCCTGTCGCTGCTGGAGTTTGCAGCCATCCGGCGGACTGGCCATGGTGTTCGTGCAGGGTGACGGCGGAGG
>Ga0081455_10008085_pt1 | contig 10984 bp, 16 predicted proteins | sample TabmetS3T2R1_FD_70207 | JGI IMG/M metagenome (GOLD analysis project Ga0081455, IMG submission 70207) | Tabebuia heterophylla rhizosphere microbial communities from the University of Puerto Rico - S3T2R1 | ecosystem: Host-associated > Plants > Roots > Rhizosphere ... | reverse complement strand
CGCCGTCCAAGTTCCCACCGATCAAGTTGACAAATTGGTGGATCTACTCGTCGAAGAGGTGCTGCAGAGCCGATCGATCTCCTTGACCCGACCAGACGAGGGCATCAGCGAACCGGAGACCTTGCGGCGGGCCGACGGTTCCAGCATGTACACGGTGGCCGGATCCGAGCTGTTCACCTCCGCCCGGATCGTGGCCGCCGAGCAGCGACTCGTCGCGACCGCGGGCCGCACCGACGGACGGGTCGTGGACGCCAGCACTGTGGATTTGGCGCTGCTGGAGGCAGAAGCCAACGGGAATGCCTTAGATGCTGGGCAGGCCGGGCTGGTACGTGCGATGTGCACCTCCGCGATACGGGTACAGCTCGCAATCGCCCCGGCTGGCGCCGGGAAGACGACCCCACGACCCCCGATAATGCTTTCAACGCTTGGCAGACCGACCGCAGCAACGGTCTCGACGCCATCATGTTGGCCCCTACCCGAGAGCTGGTCAGCCAGCTCAACCGACGCGCCCAAGATCACCGCCTCGCCGGCGGCGCTCCAGACCGGCAGGTTGAGTTGGCCGATGGCAACCGGGCCAGCGTCGGTGATCTGATCATCACCCGCAGCAACGACCGCAGGCTCCGTATGAGCGCAACCGACTGGGTCAAGAACGGTGACCGTTGGACCATCCTGAAACTGACCGGGACCGGTGGTGCGCGGGTGCGGCACGTACGAAACGGACGCATCGTCACCCTCCCCCACGACTACCTCGGAAGCTCTGTGGAACTCGGGTACGCCACCACCGTGCACGCTGCACAGGGTGTCACCGCCGACACCATGCACGGCGTTGCCACCGGTGAGGAATCCCGGCAGCAGCTCTACACCATGCTGACTCGCGGCCGCGCGACAACCACGTCTATGTTTCGGTGGTCGGGGACGGGGACCCGCACGCGGTGCTCCAGCCCGACAATGTTCACCTCCGCACCGCCACAGATCTGCTCGAACAAATCCTTGGCCGAGACAGCAGTCCACGATCGTCCAGCACCCTGCTGCGCGAGCAACTAGATCCCGCCGTCCGCCTTGGCGCCGCCACGGCCCGCTACCTTGACGCCCTCTATGTCGCCGCCGAACGCTTCGCGCGACCAGAGATGGTTGCCAACCTCGACCAGAGCGCCGAGCGCGGCGGGCTGACCAGTGAACCAGCGTGGCCCACGGTGCGCCGCCAGATACTGTTGGCCGCTGCCGGCGTCGATCCTGTCTGCGCCACCGCAACCCGGGACATGACCAGCGCGGATGATCACGTTGCCGTCATCGACTGGCATACCCAGGAGGTCACCGGGGTCGCCGGCGGGGGCCGTTGCCGTGGCTGCTCGGCATTCCCGACCGGCTCGCCGCCGACCCGAACTGGGGACCATGCCTGAACGCACGAGCACAGCTGGTTGCCCGCCTCGCCGACCAGTCCGCGGCAACGCCGCCGCCGGAACACCAGCCTGGGCGGCGGCCTGGCCCGATGCTGTCCTGTCGGCCGAGTTGATCGCCGACATCCAGGTGTGGCGTGCCGCCACCCAGGTCGAGCCGGGTGATCTGCGACCCACCGGGCCGGCCCAGTCCGGCTACGCCGCCCGAATCGTCCAACAGCAACTCGACAAGCGGCTCGCCGCCACAGACACCCGTACCGAATCGCATTGGCGGCACCTCGTCGCTGTAGAAGCCCCCAGCGCCACAATGGACCCATTCCTGCCAGAGCTGACAGAAAGGCTAAGCGACCTCAACCGGGCTGGATACGACGCCACCCACCTCCTGCGGTCAGCGGCAGCCGCGGGACCGCTACCGGATGATCACCCCGGCGCAGCGCTCTGGTGGCGCATCCTCGACCAGCTACCGCAAATGCCAACGGCATCGCCCAAGGCTGTCCCAGCGACCAGGCGCAAGGCCGTGACTCCGCCCGCGCGGCGCTCATCACCGCCTCCGGCGCTCGGCCGCAGCCGCTGACCAAGCCTCCCGATGAGTGCCTCGTCTTGTTTTCGCCTTCCGACACGAGCTGGTGTACGGCTTGATCGCAGGCTGGAGAGGGGAGCCGTGAGAGATTGCGGAACTTCCGCAACGTGATGCGGACCTCGCGGCCTTCACGCTCACCGGGCGTGGACAGGTCAGAGACGCCGGTGGCGTACGTTCGCCCTGGCATGATCAGCTCCTCTGCTCAGAACTGCGATTACCTCGGTATGGGGGTTCGAGGCCACTGACAGGCCGCGGAATCCCTCAATCCGGAAGAAATCCCAAGATGGACCGCACAGAGCTTGCTGCCGCTGAGATTTGTCGGCGGCACCGTGCTGACGGCGTGGCTAGTCAAGCCCGACAATGGCCCCTGATGCGTCGTGATCATGTGGCCGGAGAAGCCGACTGCTGAGAGCCCTCGAAAGTACTCCGAGGTGATCGCGCAGATCACGCGAGTGCTGGCCAACAGTTCCATTGAGCTAGCCGCCGTGCGAGCAAGAGGCGCCGGGTGATCAGCAACACACTTGCGTCAGCACAACTGCTAGTCCGCATCACTAAGATCAAGAGTCCGCCACCAAGTCGCCGACCTCGATCATGATCAATTAGTCGGCCCAATCTACGTGAAGCTTGCCGGCAAGGGCTGCTTATCTATGAGCGATGCAGTCGAAGTAATCGCTATGGCTGGAAGTGATCACCTGGGTCATCGCCACCTCCTTATGGGAGGCATGAAACCTCCCATTCACGCGGCGGCGCCAGCCGCAGGTTATGCACAGGATCGCTTCGGAACTGGCCAAATTGCACGTGCGATGTATTCATGGCAGCGTGCCATCGCGCGGCAGCCAGGCGTTCCGCTTGCTTTGTTCGCGGCCGGTGTCGTTGGAATTGCTCGGCAGGACGGCCTTGGCACAAAGTTCCCCCGGGAAGAGGTTTGATCATGAAGAATCTCACGACATCCGAGCTTCCGGAGCTGATGACGACTGCTGAGGTGGCGTCCGTCCTGCGAGTCGACCGCTCGACGCTCAGCCGCTGGCGCAGCTTGGGCTCGGGTCCGCGAGTGACGTGGTTATCTTCATCGAGCCCGCGGTATCAGCGCAATGACGTGATCGAGTGGTTGAAACGCGCAGCCGCATGACAATTCCGAAGCAGCCATCCGGCCGGTTTTATGCAGTCCTCAAATCCGGACGCAGTTATGTTTCCGGCAAGACATTCGACACTAAGCGCGCAGCGCAGGCCTGGCTGGCGCGTGAACGTGCGGCGCTCGCGGGAGGCGTGGACCCGCGGGCGGGTCGAGCCACAGTACGAACCTTGATACCGGTTTGGCTCGATGAGCGGAAGCATTCGGTGTCTGCCAAGACCTACACGGCCGATGCCGCACTCTCCCGCTTGGTGCCGACCGCATTAGGAGCGTTATCGATCAACGCCGTGACAGATCGGGAGATCACCCGGGCGCTAATCATCCTGACCAAAAGTGGCTTGGCAGAGTCGTCGGTGCGTCGTTTCCGAGACTCGCTATCGTCGTTTTTTGCATGGGCAGTGCGCGAACGGATGATTGCCGCCAATCGGTTGCGCCGACGCAAGTGCCGCGTGCTGGGACGCCTCGTGTCGAAATGCTTCCCTTCAGCGAGGACGAGCTCGAGCGCGTCTATGTCCGGGCGACCGCCCGAGACCAGCGACTCGCCGATCTGTTACTGATCGACGCCTGGACTGGCCTGCGCTGGTCGGAACTGCGCGCTATGCGTGTCCGAGACATCGTCGAGGTTCCACTGCCGATCTTGGTGGTGCAGCGCGCGGAGCCTGAGGGCGTTGAGATCAAGAGCACCAAGTCGGGAAGGACCCGTCGCGTTCCGATTGCCGACCGAGTCCTTCCGCTCGTGCGAGCCATGGCTGTTGATCGGGACGCAGATGCCCGTCTTTTCGTAACCGGCTCCGGTCACCAGCTACACGCCGGCGCCTTCAAGCGGACACTCGTTTGGACCACTATTGCGGAGAGCCGACGCATCCACGACCTGCGGCACACGGCCGCGTGCTTGTGGCTAGTGCGCGGAGTCGACCCTGTGACCGTACAGGCTTGGATTGGGGCACGCCTCGATCGCGACGACGAACCTTTACTTACACCACCTTGGAACATCTGCTGATCGCGCTGGTTTGGACCGTCTGAACGCCCGGGAGCACAAGGGGGCACAAGCCAGCCAGGATCCGGAGAATCACAAGCATGAGACTCGTGCCTGGACCCAACGTCGCGCCTAGTCAGCATAGGAACACAGAAAGTGGAGCTAAGGGGACTCGAACCCCTGACCTTCTCGTTGCGAACGAGACGCGCTACCGACTGCGCCATAGCCCCGCGGATCGGGGTGGTGGGCCGATCAGCACGGCGACTTTACCACCGTCAAGCCGAGGCGACCCTGCGCGTTTGGCCGCCTTCGTCGGCTGGGGGCGAGTCGGATACCGCCTCAGGCGCGTCCGCCGTGACAGGCGACTCATGCCGGGTTGAGGAGGGCATTCCCGGACCCGACAAGTCGATCGTGCGAACCGTCCGAGGCGCTAGCGGCTTGGAAACGTAGGTCGGCATGGTGATCGGAATGGGATCCCACAGCGTTCCAGGTTTCGCCGCCGCGTCGGCCGTGCCAGTCGCGGAAGGAGTCGCTAGCCCACTCTTGGCGAAGTCCTTTCTGCTGAGGAAGATGGTCGACTCGTTGTTGCCGTGGCGGATTTCTCCATAGCGACCGTCGAGTCGTCTCAGCATGACGCGAACGCTGATCCGCGCGACCACGATGAAGATCAGCAGCAGCCCTCCAGGGATAGCAGTACTCCACCACGGGACGAGGTGCGCTGCGCACAGGCCAACTACTGCACTGAGCGCGACCATCAGCACCAGCAGCACGCGGCGCCGTCTGGACGCGGCAAGCCGTTCCAGCCGGCGGAGATCATTGAGAGCAGCTCGCCGGGTCTGGGGCGTCGACACCTCGAAGGAAGCGATCTCTTCCAGATCTTGATCAAGAAGCGGAGCGGTGCCATAACGAACGATGCGCATCGAGTCGGAGAAGCGATCAGCCGGATCGGAATCCTCGAGCAGTTCATCGGCGTCGCGCCGGCGTGCGAAGTGCGGGACGAGATACGCCAGCCACGCGATTGCGATGGCAGCGAAAATCACACCGGTGGTCCCCACACCCAGACGGTACGGGGGCCGCAGAGCTCCTCAGGTGATCTTGAGCGGTGTGTCGCAAGAAACGGATGTGACGCATGTGGTCAACGCTGGCGGAGGTTCTCCCATCGCTGCATCAGCCCCTCCGGCACCTCTTCGGCATTCAACGCAAAGACCAGGTGATCACGCCAGTCGCCATCGATGTGCAGATAGCGCGGCCGGAGGCCCTCAGGCCGGAAACCCAGCTTTGCCACCACGCGAAGACTCTTGGTGTTTTCCGGTCGGATTGCGATCTCGATGCGATGCAGCGACATCACCTGGAAGCAGTAATCAACCGCCAGAGCGACAGCAGTCGGGATGATGCCGCGCCCCGCCAGCTTCTCATCGATCCAGTAGCCAATTTGGCCCCATGATGCCGAACCGCCGACGATCCCGCTTACGGTCAGCTGACCTGCCAGCCGGGGCTTCGAGCGGTTCGACGCATCGTCGTAGAACACCAACCACGGCAGCATCCGTCCCTCTCTGGCCTGGCGGGTCAGCGAGCGAACCAGCCCCGCGTACGTCGATGGCCCGACATGTGAGCCCCGGGGCAAAGTTGCCTCCCATGGTCGCAACCAACTCGCATTCTCGCGGCGCACCCGCTCCCACGCCGCTCGATCGCGATGACGCAGCGGAGCGAGGATGACGGGGCCATGTTGTAGCGTGACGGGCCAGTGGTGACGACCGAAGCCGCCCAGTCCTGTCAATCCCTGTGGCGGCCGCTCCAGGCTGGTCATCTCAGTGGTCTCCACCTGCCAATTGGCTGACCGCGTGCTTCAGCACCGGGCCCAGTACGGCCATCCCGTCCCGAGCGCCCCCACTCGAACCGGGCAGGTTCACGATCAAAGTATGATTCGCGACGCCGGCGACGCCGCGGCTCAGTACCGCCGTCGGCACGCCATGATCAGCGCCGTACCGGGCGATCGCCGCCGCAAGGTGCGGAACCTCGCGCTCGATCACTCCCCTGGTCTGCTCAGGTGTGTTATCACGAGGATTCAGCCCAGTGCCACCGGTAGTGATCACTACGGCATGGCCAGCGGCCACGGCATCCCGCAGCGCCGCACCGACTGCATCTCCATCAGGCACCACGACCGGACCCACAACCGCGAAACCAAGATCTTCAAGCGCAGCCACGATGATGGGGCCCGACTGGTCCGCGTAGACCCCAGCCGCTGCTCGTGTCGAAATAGTGATCACGAGCGCACTCTCGATCATGGATCGTCCTCGCGAGACCAGTCGCCGCGGCGGCCGCCTGCCTTGGACAGCACACGTACGTCGCTGATCACCGCTGCGCGATCAATCGCCTTGATCATGTCGATCACCGCAAGCCCGGCAACAGCAACCGCCGTCAGCGCCTCCATCTCTACCCCGGTCCGGTCAGTGGTCTTGACCGTCGCAGTTATCTCCACGCCCTCGTCGGTCACCTCGGCTGTGACGTCGACTCCACTGATGAACAGTGGGTGGCAGAGCGGGATGAGATCGGGAGTCTTCTTGGCTGCTTGGATGCCGGCAATCCTGGCGACTGCGAGCGCATCGCCTTTCGGCACCGAGCCCTCTCTGAGAGCTGCCACGCAGCCGGCGCTGAGGAGCACTCGGCCTGCCGCGGTTGCCGAACGGGCAGTCACCGCCTTGTCCGAAACGTCAACCATTCGAGCGTCGCCCGCGGCGCTCAGATGTGGGAAACGATCTTCGCTCACAGCTCCGCCCGAATCATCCCGGCGACTCGTCCAGCAGCCACACGTCGACGTCCTGGCCGGCGGCAACGAACTCGACCTCTTCGGGCAAGATCACCAAGGCGTTCGATCGGGCAAGGTCACCAAGAAGATGGGACCCGTGTCCACCCGCAAGTACGACCTGACGATCACCCAGCGGATCGATGTTCACAATGCCGCGGGCGAACTGCGTGCGACCCGAGATAGAGGTCATATCGTGCGCCGCCTGGCATCTCACGACACGCCGCACATAGGGCCGCACCCCCATCAGCTTGCGGATGACTGGCCGCACGAACGCTTCGAAGGAAACGAAGGCGCTTACCGGGTTTCCAGGGAGCATGATCATCGGCACCCGGTCAAAGCCGATCAATCCAAAGCCCTGCGGCTTGCCAGGCTGCATAGCGACCTGCGCGAAGTCGCACGGACCCATCTCGGGCATCACAGCCTTCACAATGTCGAAGTCACCTTGACTGACTCCGCCAGTCGTCAAGATCAGGTCGGCTCGCAGGAGTTGATCAGCAATCAGTCGCTTGAGCTCATTTCGATCATCACTGACCTGGCCGACCCGGAAGACCTGTACGCCTGTGGCCTTGGCAGCAGCTGCCAGCATGTAGGAGTTCGAATCGAAGATCTGCTGGTCGTTGTTCAGCTCGAGTCCGGGATCGACGAGCTCGGATCCGGTTGAGATCACCACCACTCGCGGTCGCGGACGGACCAGCACCTTGTCGCGGCCGATGCCTGCCAGCACCCCGATGTCGCGCGGACCTAGATGATCACCAACTCTGTACAGCTGAGTGCCGGCATTGATGTCCTCGCCAATTCGACGGATGTGCTGACCTGGTGCACTGGCAATGAAGACTTTGACATCGGTCTCGCCACGATCGGTGTTCTCGTACGGAACGATGGTGTCGGCATCGAGGGGAACCGGCGCTCCAGTCATGATCTTCATCGCAGTCCCCGGGGACAGCCGGTGCGTGGCCGCCTTGCCGGCGGCGATTTCGCCGACGACCGGCAGGCTGAGTGGTGCTTCCTGGCTAGCCTCCGCCACATCCTGGGCACGGGCGGCGTAGCCGTCCATGGCCGAATTGTCGAATCGAGGGAGATCGATCGTGGAGATGATGTCTTCGCAGATATGCAGGCCGACCGCGTCCAGTATGTGCTGGCGGAAGGGGTGGAGTGGGTTGACGCAGCTGAGCAGATATTGGCGGTGAGCCTGCATCGATCGAAGCTGCCCACGATCCGGCTCCGGAGGCTCGGGCAGCGGGTCAAGCCCCGATGCGCCAGGCTGCGGTTCGTGGGTTGGCTCGCGGGTGAACGACGGCATGCTCCACACAGTAATGCTGCCCACTGGGGATGGCTCGGACCTTGCGCGAGGCAGCTCTCGAAAGACCGCAGAAGATGATCATGGGTGCCGACACGCTGGCGCGCCGCAAGCCGTTTGGGCACTCAGCGCGACTACGCTGGGTCCGTGCAAACCCAGCCCGAGGCCGCGGACCTTGCGGCGATGGCGGCAATCGACGCGGCCGCGATCGCTGGGGCTAAGCGAACGCTCCGGAACGCCATTCTGTTCCGCCGCGACTCCCGCACCAAGCAACAGCGCGAGCATGATGACGGCTCGCGGATGTCGCTGATCGAGTCTGCGCTGCAGGACCGGATTCCGGATACCGTCGCAGCGTATCTTTCCAACGGCTCGGAGCCGGGCACACTGCAACTGGTTGCGTGGCTTGCGGCTAATCGAGTCCGCGTCTTGCTGCCGGTGCTCTCACACCCGATTGGCGGTCGTCTGGACAAGCCAGCATGGGCAGCTTACGAAGGACCGGACTCCCTCCGTGTCGGGGCGTATTCGATCCTGGAGCCGACTGGCGAGGTGGTACCAAGCGAGCAACTGCCCGAGGCAGAACTGATCATCTGCCCAGGACTGGCTGCCAACCTGCACGGCGATCGTCTCGGTCGTGGCGGCGGGTGGTACGACCGGGCTCTGCGGCACGCCTCGCAAAGTGCACCGGTCTGGGTGCTGCTGAATGACGACGAGGTACTGGAAACGATTCCCGTGCACGCCTGGGATCACCGCGTCGACGTTATCGTCACACCGACCCGCATGATCACCTGCGAGCCGTCGGTCCTCTGCAATCTGTGAACTCGGAGTTCATGATCAGCGGATCAAGAAACCTCGCTCGCCGCGTGGCTCCTCGTCCATGACCTCCAGCTTGGTCACGTACGCCTGGGAAGGACCTCTGCGAGCCCAGTCGATCATTGCCTGAACCGCTGAAGGCTCACCCTCGAAAACAGCCTCTACCGTGCCGTCGTCACAATTGGTCACCCAGCCGGACACCCGATGCGCCGAAGCCTTCCGCCGACAGCTGTCACGGAAGAACACGCCTTGCACCAGACCATGGGCGACTACTCGGCGACGAATCACGGCACCAGTCTGGATCATTGGCAGAGCTCGGGACCGTGCGCATGTTCAGCCGCTGGGGATGAGCTCCTGGCGTGTAGTGGTACGCGCGTCGACCGCCGACCGGGACGAGACGAACGGCCAAAGTCGTTGATGTGCCCAGAGCTCGGTCTGATCGTCGTAGTGACGATGGAAGGCGTGGCCGGATACCCCGCTTTGGTTCACCCAGCGCGATGCGTCGAGATCACCAAGATCGATAAGCATGCGCATCGCCGGGCCGGCCGTCACGGCATAGCCCTGACGGTCGTCGAACGCCATGGCGTTGACGACGGCCGGTCCCCCACTGACCTGATACCGACCACGATTGAACAGGATTTCGATCGGCTTGATCCCGCTCTTCCCAAGAGTCGGGTTCTGCAGCCGTACCGTATGCAACTTGCCCCACTGCCATTGATCGGTGTCTCGCGCCATCAGTGAGGTGATCTCCTTACGAGCATTCGTCATGGCGGCCAGCAAGATGTCGTCCCGGGTCTCGATCTTGTCGGGCGTCCTGACGTCGTCCCACCACGGATTCCTGACCTGCCGGATCAAGATCGTCAGCACCGCGTACCAGCGGTCGCCACCGGTCGGCCAGAGGTCTTCCTCGGGCAACTCGTCGCGGAAGGTCAGCTTGAAGATGTTGTGACAGACGACGTTGAAATACGCTGCCGCCGCGGAATCCTCGGTCGCCGAGTAGTCCCAGCCGACGAGCGTGCGTTGTCCCTCCACCACCCACGGATCGGGGACTTTGATCTTGAGCAAGATCGGTACCAGGTCTGCCGCAAACCGGATGGTGTCGTCGTAGAAGATCTGTTCGGCGCTGTCCAGGTTGAGTGGCGGCGCCTCGCGCAGCCTGTCGATGATCTCCTGGCTGCGCCACCCGTACGAGAACGTCGAACCCAACGGATAGGGGTATTGCGCTCCGATCACCTGCTGATTGGCGGCGACCAAGAAGCCACTGGGTGGGTTGTAGACGTAGGGCAGCTTGGCGACGGGGATGTTGCCATCCCAGTTGTAGTTCTCCTCCCAACCGGGTGACGGCCTCATCCCGCTGCCATTGCGGCGAAGCGGGATCGCACCCGCCAGCTGGTAGCCGATGTTGCCGTCGGTGTCGGCGTAGATCAGATTCTGTGAGGGCGCGCTCAGCATCGCAGCCGCGTCGCGAAACTCAGCGAAGTTCTGAGCCTGGTCGATGGCCAGCAATGCATCCATGCTGCGGCCCGGCTGGAGGGCAGTCCAGCTCAGCGCGACAGCGTATTGAGCCGTGCTCGGATTGGATCTGCCGGCGGAGACCTGCTGCAGGCGCTGGTCCACATCGGAGAGCAGCGGTCCGTGCCGGGAGGTGCGGATACGAAGGGTTCGTGGCTGTTCCTCGCCCCGCACGTGGATTTCCTCGGTGATCACGTGGAGGGGCAGATAAGTGTCGCCTTCGCGGACGGTATCGCCACGGACATCTTCCAGGTACAGGTCCTGGACGTCCACATAGCTGGTGGTGAGGCCCCAGGCGATCTTGGTGTTCTTGCCGATGACCACCCCAGGCAGGGAGGCCATGCCGAATCCGGAAACGTCGAACGAGCACGCTTCGGAGATCGTGCGGCAATGCAGGCCGACTTGGGCCAAGGGAGATGGGATGGAGGTGGCCAGGTGCGGGTCGTTGGACAAGATCGCCTTGCCGCTCTCGGT
>Ga0081455_10008084_pt1 | contig 10984 bp, 11 predicted proteins | sample TabmetS3T2R1_FD_70207 | JGI IMG/M metagenome (GOLD analysis project Ga0081455, IMG submission 70207) | Tabebuia heterophylla rhizosphere microbial communities from the University of Puerto Rico - S3T2R1 | ecosystem: Host-associated > Plants > Roots > Rhizosphere ... | reverse complement strand
GCCGACCGTCGTGAAGTCCACGATCTCCTGGACCGGCAGATCCGCAACCCGCTGCATCAGCTCGATCGGGTCGATCGGCGCCGCGGCCGCGATCGGCGCGGCCGGCGTCCGCCACTCGGCTTGCAGCGCCATGGTCGGCGGCAGGGCGAGAACGGCCAGGGCGGCGGCGAGGATGATGACCTTTGGCATGGGGGACCCTCCTTTGAGGCGGCCGGCGGAGTGCCGGCATCATGGCGCCGACCCTTAGCGCCGGGAGGGGCGGCAAGCTTGAGGGGACCCTGGAGTTTGTCCTGAGGATTTCTGGAGTTTTTGAAAGGAGGCGGGGGCAAGCTGCCCGGCTCCCGGCGCCAACGTGCCGACTGGGCCGATTGCGCAGGTGGGCGAGCGCACAAGTGGATGTCATCGGTCACGTCCGCATCTCGCGCCGTCGCCGAGTGAGATGAGGCGGTTGCGCAAAGCGCAGAGCGGCTTCCATCGTCGACGCGAATATTCGCAGCGGGGAGGGTATGAGGGCGCGCGCTCGCCGTCAGCGCGGGGGACGACGCAATCGACAACCGGGATGCGCTACCGCGTCTTGCTGCGCTCGCTCCTCGGCTTGGCGGCGAGCGCAGGCCTGCCCTCGCCATACCGCAGGTACCAGGGGTTTTGCGAGCACTCGCCGCCGCCGCCGCGCGCGGTCTCCATGCATTGCTCATACGAGGTGAAGGTGCAGCTTTGCGTGATGGTGGCGGTGTAGCCGACGCACCAGGGGCGATAGACCTCGGCGGCGGCCGGCAGCGATGCGATCGCGGCCAGCGCGAGGAACGCGAGCATTGCCGAAGCGGCGCGAACCATGGTCATGGCGGGCCTCCGTCTCGAGCCCCCGGCTCGACAGTTACTCCCGTGGTCGCATCCCCGCAACCGCGGCCACCGGCGGCGGATGCGGGAACCAGAAGGTATGATGCGCCGCGTGGGCGTCAGCGTCTCAGCCGCAAACCCAGACGTAACCGATCGGCGACCACGCCCAGCACGGCCCCGCGCCGTAGGCGAACCATTGGCCGCGCCAGAAGCGCGGTCCGGTGCCGTACCAGATGCCGCCGTGATAGCGCCGGCCGACCACCGGTCCGCCGGCCCAGCCTGGTCCGCCGCGGTTGATATAGACGTTGCGATTGACGGTGACGTTGCGGCCGACGTTGCCGGGTCCGGGGCCGCCGACGCGAGGCCCGGCCGCCGCGGGACCGCCGCCACGGCCACCCGGACCGGCCGGACCGGGGGCGCCGCCGCCGCCGGGCCCGACGGGGCCCTGGGCCGACGCGAGGACGGGGATCATGATCAGGGTCGCCGCGACGGCGGCGACGATCGAAACTCTACTCGGCATTTCTTGTCTCCGGGGTTCGCATGCCCTCCGCCTGGGGCGATTCAGTCCCCTCGCGACTGAACCGCGCATGAACGGCATCCGCCTGCGCGGATGCCGCGTCGTGGCCTCACTCGGGGGACGCCGCGTCCGATCGCGCTCAGGCTGCCGACGCGCCGACCCGGTCGCGCAGGCCGGTGACGCCCACGACCTCGGCGCAGTGCTCGCAGCAGAAGAACGTGCCGTCCTTCTCCATCCCGTGCCCGACGATATGGATGCCGCAGTTCTCGCAGGTCGGCGCGAGCGCGTGGATCGCGCATTCGAAGCTGTCGAAGGTGTGCGTCGCGCCGTTCATGCTCACCTGAAACGCCTTGTCGTAATCGTTGCCGCAGGTTTCACATCTCGCCATGGCGACCTCGCAAATCGGCTGTGGGGCTGGTGCGATAACCCGCGCGCGGTCGCGCCGGTTCCGGGGGCGGAGCCACCGCCATGGCTGTCCGTCGCGCCGATTTGGTCTTGTTGTCGTCCCACTTAAGACACGCTCGTCTTCGAGACTGCGCCGCGTGGGTGAGACGATCCCCACGCCCTGTTGAACTAAGCCCCGCGCTGGCGGGGCTTTTTCTGACGGCGCTGGCTGCTGCCAAAAGGGTGAGCCCCGACAGGGGACGGTCGGGGCTCTGGACTAACGACGTTCACGGGGATCACAGGGGGTGTTCGTCACTAGCCCGGCCGAAAGCTAGGCAGGTTGCATGCCGATGTCCATACCAACCCTGATCAAACCCCGCCGTCCGGCGGGGTTTTTGCTTTCTCCTGCCTGAACGGGGGATTTTGGCCGCTTCCGCCCCGCCGGAACGCGCGATGGCGATTTTCTCCCCGGAATGGCGAGCTTTTTCCGCGGCTGGGGACAATTGCCCGCCCCGCTGAACCTTTCCGAACCTGGCGCGACTAATTCCCCGGAGCCCCTGACCGCGCACGAAGACGCCACGGGGGAGGCTGGGTGGGTGTCATCAGATGTCTCGGTACAAAGTTGCAGCGGGCCTGGCGGCCTTGGCGTTGAGTGCGGCCGTCGTCACGGCGCTCGCGGGTGGCGGGGCCGACGTCGGTGCGGATGCGGTCCCGCAGGTGACGGCGGATGTCGCCCCCGAGATGACGCCCAATCCCGCCGCCGAGGTGATTGGGAATTCCGAGATGACGCCGGACGTTGCCCCGGCCGCCGCCAAGGGCGATCGGCTCGCCGTTCGTGTCGTCAAGCCCGACCCCCGTTCCGCCAAGCCCGATCCCCGTTCCGCCAAGCCAGATCCGAGCCCCCTCGTCTCGGCCTGTCCCGCCGAGCCCTGGCCGTTCGGCTGCCAGTGGCGCGAGCGCTCCCGCAAGGTGATCCGCGCCTCGCGCCCGAGCTGAGCGCAAATCGCTGCGTCTGCCGGCAGCGTTCCGGCAGTGTTTCTGAGCGGCAACAATCGCCGACATTCTTCGTGCCGAGCCGCTGATCGTGCTCGCCGGCCGCGCTCGCGCGCGAGGCTCTCCGTATAGTCGGCGGGCGAGGGAAGGGCAGAATGGGGATCAACGCATCGGGTGCGCGGCAGCGCGCTTGGCCGCACCGCCTGGCGGGCGGGGCCATCGCGGCGGCGCTTGCCCTGGTCGCGCACCTTGCCCGGGCCGATGAAGGCGGAGTGAGCTTCTGGACCCCCGGAACCTACGGGAGCCTCTCTGCCACCCTCTCGCAGCCCGGCTTCTCGCTGACGTCGACCGGGTACCACAGCGACACCAAGGCCGGCAGCGCGGTCGCGCGCGCCCGCTTGATCAGGACTGGACGCATCCCGGTCGAGCTCGCGGAGAGCGTGAGCGCGATCTCGAGAGGGCCTGCGGATCAGGCGTCGGTGACCCCGTCCTACACCTTCGCGACGCCGGTGCTCGGGGGCCAGGCGGCCGTCGGCCTGACGGCGATCTACGGCCGCACGGTGACGACCAACGAGGCGGTGATCGACACCACGCGGTTCGAGCGGTCATTCGAGATCACCCACTCGCGCTTCGACACCATCAGCGACACGGTGTGGGGCTTCGGAGATCTGTCGCCGCAGTTCTCGCTGCGCTGGAATGCCGGCGTGCACAACGTGATGACCTACGTCACCGGCAACATTCCCGTCGGCGCCTACGATCCGGCCCGCCTCTCCAACATCGGCATCGGGTTTGCCGCGTTGGACGGCGGTGTCGGCTACACCTATTTCAACGAGCAGACCGGGCTGGAATTCTCGGCGGTCGCGGGCGCGACCTACAACTTCATCAATCCCTACACGCAGTATCAGAACGGCGTCGATGTCCATCTGGACTGGGGCGCGTCGCGCTTCCTCACCAAGCGGTTCCAAATCGGCCTGGTGGGCTACCTCTACAATCAGGCGAGCTGCGACGGCGGCGCGGGCGACCGGGTCGGCTGCTTCCAGTCGCGCGTCGCCAGCGCCGGCGGGCAGCTCGGCTACACCATCCCCTTGGGCGCGCTCGAGGGCAACGTGACCGTCAAGGCGTACAAGGAGTTCGCCGCCGCGAACCGGCCGGAAGGCTGGAACGTGTGGCTCACCTATACGCTCTCGCCCGCCGATTCCGCGCCCGCGTCGCCGCCGCCGCCGGCGGCGCGGCGCGTGCACGCGAAATGACGATGATGATCCTGCCCTGCCGCTTTGCGCTCAGCTTTCGAGCGGGCGCAGCGAGCGGCTGATGCGCGTGACGATGGCGTCCCAGGAGCGGCTTTCCGCCTGCGGATAGACCAGGTCGAAGCAGTGGATCGCTCCGCCGGCCTCGCTGGAGAAATTGCACCGGCTGTAGCGCACGACCCCCTGCCGCTCCGAGGAGATCGCGAAGAACGATGGCGTCACGCGCGCGTAGTCGAGGGCGGAGCGCGGCGCGCGCAGGTTCTTCTGCAGGTAGTTCGCCGGCGTGTCGCCGTCCTCGTTCTCGCGCGCGTAGATCGTCAGCACGGCGCGCCCGTCCGCCCGGTTGAAGCGCTGGCCGGTGCCCTTCTCCGCCTTGCCGTCCGGCTCCGAGAAGATGCCGGCGGGATAGTCCACCGTGGTTCCGAACTCCGCCACCTCGAACCTTTGCCAGCCGGGACCTTGTCCCGGACGTCCCTGCGCGTCGGCGCTGGGCAGGATCGACAGCAGGAGGACGAGGTTCGACACGAGCGCCGAGATGACGAGCACGCTCGCCACGCCGAATTTGACCAGTGGGTTCATGTTTGGAGCTCCAGCGCAGTCAAGCTTGCGCAGACTGCGTACACTTGTCTGCGGCGGCGTTTCGCCGGGGCCTTCGCCTCGACTGCGTAGATACGTGCGTCGCCGCCGCATGGACGCCGCCCGAAACGTTGTTGGTCCCTGCTCCAGGTCCGTGACAGGCCGGCGGCGCTTCATCATGTCTGCGTCTCCCGCGGTCAGTGCGGGCCCATCGCCGTGCAGCCCGATGCGAAGGCTAGAGCAGGACGACGCGGCGGAATGTGATGACGGTCACGAAATGGGGGATTCCGGCAGCCATGCTCCGCACGGCCGCGCTTGCACGCCGAAGGACATGTCGAGGTCTGTCCGCTAGCCGACGCTCCGGCGCGGAATGTTCCTCGCCGCCGTCGTTTTCAGCGTAGACTGATCCCCTTGCGGGAGGGTCCGCGGCACGTCGGCTCGCGACGGGACAACGTCGATCTTGATTCGAAATATCTCGCTTTCGGCCCGCCTGGCGCTCCTGGTCGTCGGCACGACCCTGCCCACGATCTTGTTCGCCGGCGGCGTCATCTACGCGAGCTACGTGCAGGAGCGGCAGGCGGCCTACGACCGGGTCCTGGAGACGGTCCGCGGCATCCGTCTGGTGGTCGACGCGGAGCTGCAAGGGATCACGGCGGGGCTCGAGGTGCTGGCCGCCTCCTACTCGCTCAAGCTCGGCGATCTCGTCGCGTTCCGCGAGAGCGTCGAGGCCTTCCTCAAGCGCTTCCCGGAGGGGGCGGCGGTCTCGCTCGCCAACCGGGAAGGGGAGCAGCTGTTCAACAGCAATGTCGCGGCGGGGACGCCGGCGCCGCCGCGGGTCAACCGCGCCTCCATCGAGCAGGTGTTTCGCACCGGCGCCCCGGTCTATTCCAACCTGTTCGTCGGATCCGTCCTGCGCCAGCGCATCATCACGGTCAGCGTGCCCGTCATCCACAATGGCGCCGTGGTTCACGAGCTGAGCTTCAATCCGCCGCTCGTGCTGTTTCAGGAGGTCATCCAGCGCCAACGTCCCGGCGGCGAGTGGACCATGTCGATCTTCGACCGCGACGGGGTCAATTTCGCCCGCGTGCCCAACCCGGAGCAGACGATCGGACAAAGGGCATCGCCGACGCTCTACGAGCATCTCTTTCGGGAGAGCGAGGCGCAGGTGCAGACCGTGTCGCTCGAGGGTGTTCCCCTTCTGACCGCCTTCACGCGCTCGCCGCTGACGGGATGGACGGTTGCGGCCGGCTTGCCGGTAGCCTCGCTCACGGCGCCCTTGTGGCGGGCGCTCGCGGTCACCGCCGGCGTCGGCGCCGTCATGCTCGCGATCGGTTTTGGCTTCGCGCTCAGCATGGCGCGCCGGATCGCGCGCGGTGAAGCCCTGCAGGAGCTGCTCGTCAACGAGCTCGATCACCGGGTCAGGAACACGCTGACGACCGTTCAGGCGATGGCGGCTCAGACCTTTCGCCGCACGTCCGACATCGACGAGGCGAAGAAGAAGTTCGAGGACCGGCTGATCGCGCTCGGCCGCGCCCACGGCGTGCTGAGCCAGGGCAGGTGGGAGCGGGCCGACGTTCGGGAGATCGTGAACGAGGTGCTCGGCCCTTTCTCGGCCAGGGACGAGCAGCGGCTGAGCCTGAATGGCGGCGAAGTCTATGTGGCGCCGCGCGGCACGCTGATGCTGTCGATGGTCCTGCACGAGCTCGCGACCAACGCCACCAAGCATGGCGCGTGGTCGACCCGCACCGGGACCGTGAGCCTCGATTGGACCAGGATCGACCGCGCCGATCGCCCGTGGCTGCGATTGATCTGGCGCGAGATCGGCGGGCCTGCGGTGCAGGTGCCGGGCCGGAAGGGTTTCGGATCGCGCCTGATCGAGCAGAGTCTTGCCGGAGTCGGCGGCCGCACCACGATCGAGTATGACGCCACCGGGATTGTCTGCGAGCTCGAGTGCCCCTGCCTGTGAGGCGCTCTGCACGAAGCGTCCCCCGCGCGGCGGCCACGACGATGCAGAGACCGCGGAGACGCAAAGTTGCCGGGAACGAGATCGAGGAGCTTGACGTTTACTCGCAGGAGCACGGGCGAATGGAAGGACTGTCCGTGCGCGCGAAGACACCACGATCCGACCCTCCGGGCCCGCAACAGCAGCAGAGCAGCCGCTCCGGCCTCGCCCCGATCGACCATGGTCGTCTTGCCCGCAAGGCCGGAGAAATCATCGCGAAGGCAGTGGAGAAAGCCCGGGATGACGCCGGGCGGCGCCGCAAGGGCAAATAGCTCGCGTGGCGGGCTTTTCAGACCGTGCAACGGCTCGCCGCAGGTTGGAACCCCGGTGCACCGGGGGACCGACGCCGTGGGATCCCCGGCTGGAAACGCCGGGACTTCGCCGAAATGGACCTCGGTTTCGGCCTCATCCCAGCCCCATTTTTCTGGCTGCGTTGCGGCGCGTGCTCGCTTTTTCCCGCACGGTGAGTCATAGATCGCCGTCGGGCACGCAGGGGGGGCGATGGGACTTTCACAGCCGGCGCGGCCGGAATCTTCATCCCTCGTATCGATTCAGGCGCTGCGGGCCATCGCGGCGCTGCTGGTGTTCTGGGGCCATGCCATCAACGCGGTGACCGCGGAGGTCGCGGCGGAGTTTCCGCAGTTGTATGGCCCCTTCGGGGTCGATCTTTTCTTCGTCATTTCCGGCTTCGTGATGGTCTACTCCTCCGAACGTCTGTTCGGACGGCCCGACGCTCCGATCAAGTTCTTCGCCCGGCGCTTCGTGCGCATCGTGCCGCTCTACTGGGCGGCGACGGCGATCCTGGTTTGGTTCGTCGTTCCATTCGCGTCCACGAAGGCGGTCCTCGGCTCGTTCTTTTTTACTCCCCGCATTCCTTCGGAGGCGCCTCTTCTCTACGTCGGCTGGACGTTGATCTTCGAGATGTTCTTCTACACCGTGTTCGCGATTGCATTGCTGGCGCAGCGGCGTGTCGCGGTCGTGGCCGGCGCCAGCGTGTTTCTGATCTCTTTCACCTTGCTCTTCGGTCCCGCGTCCGGCCTCTGGGCTCACGCGCCGGCTGCAAGCGGCATCGCCTACCTCGCGGATCCGATCATCATCGAGTTCATGTTCGGGATGGCGATCGCGCTCGTCTATCGCGCGGGCGCTCGGCTCCCGCTGTGGGCCACGATCGGTTTGCTCATCGCCGGCGTCGTCTGGCTTGCGGCAACCGTACCCGCGGTCCCGCGCTTGTACAGCTCGGGGATTGCCGCGGCATTGATCGTCGCCGCGCTGTCGCTCTCGTCGATGTCCAGCCCCAAGGGCAGCTCCCTTGTCCGTGGCGTGGTGTTTCTGGGCGACATCTCCTATTCGCTCTATTGCACGCACCTCCTCTCGTTCGCCTTCGTGGCTTGGGTGGTGGCCGCGCTTGCGCTAGGCCCGGTCGGCAACGCCTGGACCTATATGGGGGTCATGCTCACGACAGGTCTTGTCGCCGCCGCCGGGACATATCTCCTGTTCGAAAAGCCCACGACCGATTTCTTGAAGCGGCTGATTGAACGGCCGCGCCGGCCGGTGTCGATCACAGCCGGGCTGCGTGGCGCTGCCGTCTTGTTGCGCCGTTAGCTCTCGCAGGAGCCGGTCGAGGCAGTTCTGCTAGTGAACCAGTCCCGGTCCGGAATCATGCAGTGGTTGCTCGCGCTCGATTGCCTCGGCCCGCGCCTTGAATCGCTGAGCCATGGCGATCAAGCGCTCCGAAATATCGTCGTCCTGTGACGATGCGAGCGAAAGACGGACGCAGAGACGCGCTTGCAGACGGTAGTACTCGGCGCGCGAACGTTGCATTGCAGACGCCCCATGACTTTATCTTGCGAGGCCAAGTCTGCTCGTTCTTTTCTCAACAGACGTTTAATATTTTGACGGCGATCGGGCAGTTCTAAGGCACATCGGTGCTAACCTTAAGAGGGAGCTACCGAAGTCTAGGCTAAGCCCAAACTGAACGCCTCATCACACGGACCGATGAGTCGGCCGGCGCTTATGGTCCGACTACATTCCCTCGTTCTTGGTCTGTTCACGATATTGTGATCACGGAGAGCGGCCACGGGGCGACTTCCAACACGTTTTGCGCCTGCGCAGCCGGTAGCTCAGAATGCCGGACCTCGCGTGGTCCGCGGGCTAGCCGCGTTGGTGCGAGCGCGATGCGTGACGTAGAGTGCCCCCGATGATGATGGACGGCAGTAGCAGAGCCGAGCAGGTGGACGCTGTTGCCGCTGAGTTGCCGGTAGTCTGCAGTTACGAGGGCTGGTTCCGCCGCCTGCTATCCGTCGGCATCTTCCCATTCACGTTCATCGTCTTCATCGGCGCCGGCATCGTCGCGCTGCGGCACGGCTTACCGCCCGCGTGGCTCAGCCCGCTCGCGGTGCCACCGTTCATCTTGTGGGTGTCGTCGCTCGAGCGTTTCCACCCGTACGTCAAACTTTGGAACCGCGATCACGGCGATCTGCGTTCGGATCTCGTCCATATGGTCGTCTCGGCGCTGATCACGCCGCAGACCGTGATGTGGATCTTGACCGCGCTGCTGGTCCCGGTGAGCGCAATGCTGACCGCGCGATTCGACTGGTTCGCATGGCCCACGCATTGGCCGATCTTGCTGCAGCTCGCGTTCGGGCTCTGCATCAGCGAGTTCGGCGGCTACTGGGCGCATCGCCTCGAGCACGAAGTGCCGTTCCTCTGGCGCTTTCACGCGGCCCATCACGGCGCTGCGCGCTTGTACTGGTTGAACGCCGCACGTTTTCATCCCGTCGACATGGCGCTCCTCGCAGGGGCCGGCTTCGGGCCGCTGATCCTGCTGGGCTGCCCGCCCGAGACGCTGGCGATCACGCTGCTGTTTGCCGGAATGCACGGCACGTTTCAGCACGCGAACATCCACCTGAAGTTGGGCTTCTTGAACTGGGTGTTCAGCATGGCCGAGCTCCACCGCTGGCACCACTCGCGCGACATCGCGGAGAGCAGCACGAACTACAGCGGCCACGTGTTGATCTGGGACATCGTGTTCGGAACCCGCTTTCTGCCCAAAGATCGCCTACCGCCGTGCGACATCGGCATCGCGGGCATGCCCACCTTCCCGAACGACTACATCGAACAGCTCAAGTCGCCGTTCACTTTGGAGCGACTGCAAAACGAGGCGAACCTCGCCCCACTCGCGCGCTCGCTCTCGCGCTCGGAATCATCATCGTGACCGCGGTCTTGCACTGCAACATCTGTCAGAAGGACGTGACCGGCGACGTGGAGCGCCAGCAAGCGCGCTCGAACGTCCGGCGCTTCGCGCACGAGCGATTCGGCGTGTGGCGCTGCCCGCATTGCAAGAGCATCCACGCCGCGGACGAGGTCGATCTCGACTACTACTACAGCGGTTACCCGTTCCACGGCGGCACCGAGCTCGATTGGGCGGAACGTGCCGTGTATCGCAACCTGACGCGCCGCCTGGAGCGCGCCGGCTTGCGAAAGCACCACGCGATCCTCGACTACGGCTGCGGCAGCGGCGCGTTGATCCGCTACCTCCGCGAGGCGGGCTACGAAAACGCCGTCGGCTACGACCAGTTCTCGCCCGAGTACAAAGTGCCGGAACGGCTCGAGCGACGCTACGACTGCATCGTGAGCCAAGACGTGATCGAACACGTCGCCGAACCTTGGGAGCTGCTCCGCACGTTCGACCGGTTGACGAACCCCGGTGCGCTGATCTCGATCGGAACGCCGAACGCCGAGGGCGTGGACTTGAAGGAGCCGGAGTGGTTCGTGCACGCGCTGCATCAGCCCTATCACCGGCACATCTTGTCCGGAACCGTGCTGCGCGAAGCGGGTGAGACGTTGGGCTGGGAAGTCGCCAGGTACTACACGACCGAGTACGTCAACACGCTCGTGCCGTTCGTCAATCTGCGCTGCGTGCGGCACTACATGGAGTGCTTCGACAACACGATGGACGCGGCGTTCGACCGGCGCATGGACAACTGGAAATTGTTCAACCCGCTCACGCTCTGGTACGGGTTCTTCGGGTACTTTCAGACGGACAACGCGGGCGTGATGGTCGTGTTCCGAAAGCCGGCGATCCCTGCGGCCCTTACGGCCTGACCTCAAACACTCGCCTGACGCAGCGCGTCGGCTTCGGCACGAAGTGAAGCGTCGGTCGCGTCGGCTGCCAGAAGCGCGTCGTAGATCGCGAGCGCGCGAGCACGGTGACCTTGACCGGCCAAGAGCCGCGCCATCGAGCGCGTTCGAATCGGCTCCTGCCAACCGTCATCGTCGTCGTCCGGCGCGGGTAGAGGCGCTGCGACCGCGGGCTGCGCGACTTCCGGGACGACGGGCGGAGGTTGCGGCCGTGGACCCACGATGCCCGCCGGCAGCGGTGCGATCGGCTCGGGCGGCGGAAGTGGCGCGGCCTGCACCGCTTCGACG
>Ga0081455_10008083_pt1 | contig 10984 bp, 14 predicted proteins | sample TabmetS3T2R1_FD_70207 | JGI IMG/M metagenome (GOLD analysis project Ga0081455, IMG submission 70207) | Tabebuia heterophylla rhizosphere microbial communities from the University of Puerto Rico - S3T2R1 | ecosystem: Host-associated > Plants > Roots > Rhizosphere ... | reverse complement strand
TCCGCGCGCGGTGCTCGCGGCGTTCAATCGCGATTGAGCGTCGCCGCGCTCGTACCCTCGCTGATTCACGTTTTGCAGGCCGGCGCCTTGTGCAAGGCGAACGCTCGCGCCTGCGCCGTGGTCTAGCTCAGCGCTAGTGCAAGCGGCTTCCGGTTGGTTACTGATTCGAGATCGTGAACCGCGCGGACCAGTTCGTGCTTGGCTAACCGACGCAGTTGAAGCGGTAGACCACCCGACTGCCCTTGAAAATATTCTTTTCGGCCGTTTCGGAACCGATGATCTGCGCGGTCTTGCTTTCCCTTTGGCAATACTGTTGGGCCAGGTCGGTGATGGCTTTGCTCGAGTAGGCCCCGGTCCAGGCGGAATACTCGATGCCCGTCGACGTGTAGGACAGGACCCTCATTTCATCATCGGCCGTCGTGTGCAGCCGCAAAGACTGATGGACACAACCAAAATCGCCCACCGCATGGCCCATACCCCATTTAAAGGTCGCGGATTGCAATGGTACGAAAACCGCGCAGCACTTACCAGCGCCCTAATTGGGAGGCGCGCCACACAGCTCGACGAGATAATTGATCAGGCCCCCCTGCACCGGCCCCTTCTGCAAATTTGGACGCGTGGCAACGAAGGCGCGGACGTTCTTGGCGAGTTGTTCATTCGAGAGCTGACGGCTTAAAACGCACCTTGAATAGTGCCGAGCGGAAGATGCGGTCTCCGGACTCGCGATGCTGACCAGCGAATCGTAAGCCCCTGCGATGTACGCGGCCCGGTCCGATTCGTTGAGCCGGTCCCAGTCGGCATAATTGTAGTAGACCTGAGCATTCGCTTGGCTGATCGTCAAAGCTGACAAAAGGCCCGCAATCAGAAGTGACTTCATCGGCGTTCTCCGACGGGCAGCCTATCACGAGGCTGCTGCATCATGACCAGGGAACGGCACCAATCGTGCCTCAGGAAACAGCGCAAGCTCAATCTGCTTCGTCACGGCGACGTCGGCGCCGTTTTTTGCCCCTGCCGATAACAATTGGGCGGCCAGCCGTCACGCCGCCGCAGTTGAAGGCCCTTCGGAAAGCACAAACGCCCTCACTCGTGCAAGGTCCGCAACGTCGGCACCGGCACCGTGCGACGCAGCAAACAGGTTCGCTATTCGGCAAGCAGCTTCGCTATTCTTCGCATCGCACTCCTTCGCGCTGCGCCGCAGTATTGCCGGCGTAATTTTCTTCTGTGTGTCGCCACCGCTACAGCTGACAATCTCGTTCGCTGGTATTCTCTGTATCACGTTCGCAGATACGACCTCGGATAGGAGTGCGCTGCGGACATAGGGGTTGGTACTATCCGGCCTGCCGATGAAAGGCCGCTCGCATATGAGCGGCCTTTTTTCGTTTTCGGTGCCGGCCGCGGTTAATTGAGGATGACGACCGGCTCCGCCGTTTGATAGCGTTCCTCTTTTCTCGCCAATCATCGTCATGAAGAGAGGCTCGAGGCGCGCGGAAGGTCAACCGGTGGCGTAGAATGAATGCATGCGTCTCGCCGCGGAGATTGAACCATGGTCGCAATCGGCGCCCAATTTAAGCCTGGGGAGGCCGTGCCCCACTCAGGAATTTATCGGGTGATCCACGATCCTGAACATGCGCAGGAGCATGAGGTTACGTGCATATTCGGAAAACGTTTCCCGCCATGCCGTGGTTGCGATCAGCCGAGATTCGTTTTGATAAGGGCTGCGCGCTACATCGAAACGCAGGAGCATTTCAAGGGCACGTAGGCTGTGGACCTTCGTAGCGCTTCCGCCGTGTGATGCCAAAGCAATTGTCCTACGTCCCGTTTTCGCAGCGGGTCTGATCACCTGTCCGACGCCTTGAGGGTTGTGAAAGTCGCGCTACAAGAGCAGCGTTTGGGCGTCGGATCGCTGCTCTCGGCCGTGAGTCGGCGCCCCTCTATGGAGCGCGCTCGATGGAGCAAATGTCACCACTCAGTCGCCGCCGGCTGCTGCGCGCCTTGGCCGCCACCGGTGCGGCCGCGCTGTTGCGCCCGCAACTCGCGTCTTCCCAGCAGGCGCGCGTGCTCAGCAGGCCGATACCCTCGACCGGCGAAGAGCTACCCATGGTCGGGCTCGGCAGCTGGATCACGTTCAATGTCGGCAACGACACGATCGCGCGCGATGCCTGCGCGCAGGTGATGCGCGCCTTCTTCGACTCCGGCGGGCGCTTGATCGATTCTTCGCCCATGTACGGCTCGTCCCAGAAGGTGATTGGGTACGGTCTCACCAAGCTTAACCGGCCGCCGAGCCTGTTTTCGGCCGACAAGGTCTGGATTTCCTCTGGCGCGCGTGGTCCGGACCAGATCGAGGCCTCCCGCCGATTCTGGGGCGTGCCTCGCTTCGATCTGCTGCAGGTTCACAATCTCCTCTCCTGGGAGGAGCATCTGCGGACGCTGTTCGCCATGAAGGCCGCCGGCCGGCTCCGCTATGTAGGGATCACCACCTCGGAAGGGCGCCGCCACGGTGAAGTCGAGCGGATCATGCGCGCCCAGCCGCCCGACTTCGTTCAGGTCACCTACAACATTCTCGATCGCGAGGTCGAACATCGTATCCTTCCGCTGGCGCGGGAGCGCGGCATCGGCGTGATCGTTAACCGGCCGTTTCGCGAAGGCGAGCTCATCAGAAAGATCGAGCGCCATCCGCTGCCCGGCTGGGCGGCGGAGATCGGCTGCGCGAGCTGGGCGCAGATCGTTCTCAAATTCATCGTCTCTCATCCGGCTGTGACCTGCGCCATACCTGCGACCACCCGCGTCGATCACGTGCAGGAAAACCTGGCCGCCGCCACCGGGCCGCTGCCGGACGAGGCCATGCGGAGGCGCATGATCGCTCACGTCGAGAAGTTCTGATGTCGGAATGGTGGACCTATTCGCTGTCGGACTTCCTGCTGTTTTCGCCGCGCACCTATTACCGCCTGTTCGAGCTCTACAATCTCGCGGTGTGGCCGTGGCATGTCCTGGCGATCGTGCTCGGCCTCGCGGTGCTGGTTATGTGGCTTCGTGGCGGAACCTGGCAGGGTCGCACCGTCGCCGTCATCCTTGCCACCTGCTGGCTGTTCGTCGCATGGGCCTACTTGCTCGCCCGCTACGACACCATCAATTGGGCCGCCAGCTATTTCGCCGCGGGCTATGCAGTCGAGGCGCTGCTGCTGGTCTGGACGGGCCTTATCCGCAACCGGCTGTCGCTGCGCCCGGGCCGGGACGCGGCCGGTGCAGCCGGGCTCTGCATCTTTGTCTTTGCGCTGTTCGCTTGGCCGCTGGTCGGCCGCCTGCTCGGTCGGCCGTGGCTGCAGGCCGAGATCTTCGGCATTGCGCCGGATCCCACCGTCGTGGCGACGCTCGGCGTTCTCAGTGCGGCTGATCGCCCGCGTTGGGAGCTTCTCGTCGTTCCGCTGCTCTGGTGCGCGATCAGCGGCGCGACCCTGTGGACCATGCAATCGCCGGACGCCTTGCTCGCGCCGATCGCCGCGCTGCTGGGGCTCATTCTGGCTTGCTGGAAGACACTCTCGCGGCCTCGACAAGCTTCGCCGGCCTAACACGGCGGTCCGGGAACCGGCGCGTGGAGCGGGGCGTAAGCTCGGGGAAACCCTCGCCAATTTTCAAGTGAATCCCTGATTGCTTGTGACCAGCACGGGCGCGAAAAGTAAGGCCGGTCGGCGCCACACCGAGGGAGGGTCCGTCATGGCATACGTCGCCAATCCACCGCTTGGGCCAGGCGTGCTGCTGCACGGCCTCGCCAAGCACTGGTGGCTGCTGCTCTTGCGCGGCATCTGCGCCATCGTATTCGGGGTGCTTACCTTCGTCTGGCCCGGAGTAACGCTGCTCACGCTGGTGCTCCTCTATGGTGCCTTCGCGCTCGTTGACGGCGTGCTGGCGCTCGCGGAAGCCGTCATGGGCGGCGCCCCGGCGCCGCGCTGGTGGCTCGCGCTCGTCGGACTTTTGGGCATCGCCGTCGGAATTCTGACATTCGCTTGGCCGGGCATCACTGCGCTCGTCCTGCTGCTGTTCATCGCCGGCTGGGCGATCGCGACCGGGATCCTGCAAATCGTCGGCGCGATCAGGCTGCGCAAGGAGATCGACAACGAGTGGTTGCTGATCGCGAGCGGCGTGCTCTCGGTCATCTTCGGATTGATTCTGGTGGTGCAGCCCGGGACAGGCGCCTTGGCCTTGCTCTATGTGATCGGCATCTACGCGATCATCTACGGCATTCTCGAGGTCTGGCTTTCGCTGCGCCTGCGTCGACACGCAACGAGCTAGAGCGACGATGGGGTACGCGCGCCGGTGGGCTGTCGTGGAGGATCGTTCTTCTGGTCCCGACCAGGGTGATGGAATGAATGAGTGGTAAATGCAGCGCCATTCGATGACGCCCGAGCAGATCGATCTAGTCAGGAAATCATTCGACGCGCTGTGGCCGTTCCGTCGCAAGCTCGCCGAGCAGTTCTACGGGCGATTCTTTGAACTGGCGCCCGATACACGACGCCTTTTCCCGGACGACATGGAAAGGCAGCAACTGAAGTTGATGGATACGATCGCCGCGATTGTCGCCTCGCTCGATCAAGGTGAAATATTCCAATCCATCATCGGCCACACAGGACGCAAGCACGCCGACTTCGGCGTACAGACATCGCATTTCATTGCCTTCGGTGACGCTCTGATATGGGGTTTGCAACGGCAATTTGGTCCCGCCTTTACTCCAGAGATACAGCAGGCGTGGATTGTGCTCTACAAGGCGATCCAGGCGGAAATGATAGATGCCGCAAAAAACAAGTTTTGAGCTTTGACTTACATGAGGAGCGGTCAGTTAGACCTCTCTATCGAGACAACTCTCGCATGTCCGCTTTGAGGGCGAAGCGGACCTCCTCTGAACTGATCAAGACGATGGCTGTGGTATGTCGGGTCGAAGCGAGGCCGAGCGGAGTCGTTCACGCCTTGAGGCTGTCCGGCACCTTGCCGCCGCTCTCGGCAAGCTTCGTCATCACTTGCTGGTGCAGCCACAAGTTCATATTCGCGGAGCCATCGAGGGCGCCGGTATAGCCGAGCTCCTGCGCCAATTGCTTGCGGGCGCCAAGGCCGCTGTCCAGTTTTAACAGCTTCATCAAGTCAACGATCGACCGTTTCCAATCGTATTGTTCGCGTTGCTCGGCGGCGAGTTTTTCGAGGATCGCTTCAACGTCGGCTCTTGAGATTGGCTTTGCGGCCGCTGAACCGGCGGGGGCCCCCCCGGATGCGGACGTCCCCGCGGATGAAGCCGGCGCCGACGCTGGCCCGGCTGCCGCAGTCACATCCGCCGCATGCTTCGACCCGAAAATGGCTGATACGATGTTTCCGAAGACGCTCATTTCTCTTCTCCTACTTTTGCTCTTGCTCTGAGGCCAGCGCCGCCTCGGAAGGAGATTACGCCCGAGTGAGGGCGTGTACCAATAAATGGACGGCTCGCAAGCGCGGACGAGGCGATCGCGCTGGATTCAGGGAAATCCCTTGCCGGATTTCAGGTGAATCCCTGATAGCTCATCACAGGTGCAGGCCCGAGGATCGCCCAAGCGCAAAAGGCCGCGCGGTCTTACTCCGCAGCGGTGAGCATGGCCGGTTTGGCAGAGGGTGACCTTTGCGAGTGGAACGCACACTCGTCTGCGGAGTCATCGCCGTGCGCGCCAGAGCGAGTCGAGCCGTTCAATCCGGATTCCAAGACCAGCTTCTCTGTGAACACCTACGTCATTGCGGAAAAGTCTTGAGGCCGGTCGAAAGGCTGGGAGATCAATATGGAACAGATTTTGATCAACCTCGTTGCAGGGGCGCTTGGTGGCGTTGGCGTCGGTAAGTCATCGCCGACTTTTGATCTTGGAATGGCTGGCAACATTATTTCCGGTCTGATCGGCGGTGGAGTGCTCGGGCAGATCGTTACCTTATTGCTGCCGGCGATCACGGCCGCAGCCCAGTCGGGCAGTCTGAGCGTCGAAGGCATCATCTCACAGGCAATCGCCGGAGGCGCTGGCGGCGCTATACTCACGGCGATCATTGGCGCCATCAAGAACAAAGCAGCTGCCTGACGGGCAGCCGGAAGATGTTGCGGGCGTAGGAGGGCAGAAAATGCGTCTCGATGAATTGCCGCGTAGCGACAAGATTGAGGATCGGCGGAGCGAAGACGGTGGTGCAAGCTTTCGCATCCCGGGGGGGCGAGGCGGCCTCGGGATCGGCACCATCATCGTGCTCGGCCTTGTCGGTTATTGGCTCGGCATCGACCCGAGCCTGTTAATCGGCGGTGCCGAGGTTCTGACGGGCGGAGGCAGTTCGCAGCAGCAGCAGTCTTCTCCGACACCGCGGGAGGCGGGAGCGCCCTCGGATCAGATGGGACAGTTCGTGTCGGCGGTGCTCGGGAGCACCGAGGCGCAGTGGCAGAAGATTTTCGGGCAATACGGCAAGACCTACCAGCCGCCAACCCTCGTGATGTTCTCCGGCGCCACGCGCTCGGCCTGCGGGTTCGCGCAATCGGCAATGGGGCCGTTCTACTGCCCGAACGACCGCAAGGTTTACCTCGACACCTCATTCTTTCAGGATCTCGAGCGGCGTTTCCGCGCCTGTGACGCGGGCAGCAAGTCCTGCCAATTCTCGCAGGCTTACGTGATCGCCCATGAGGTCGGCCATCACGTGCAGAACCTGTTGGGCATCCTGCCCAAGGTGCAGCAAGTGCAGCAGAGTCTCGACAAGGTCGAAGCCAACCAAGTCCAGGTGCGGGTCGAGCTGCAAGCCGATTGTCTTGCCGGCGTATGGGCGCATCACTCGCAGGAAACGTGGAACTTCATCGAACCTGGCGACGTCGAGGCGGCGATGCAGACCGCATCGGCCATCGGCGACGACCGGTTGCAACGGCAGGCGCAGGGCTACGTGGTGCCCGATGCATTCACCCACGGCTCCTCGCAACAGCGCACCCGCTGGTTCATGACCGGGCTGAAGTCGGGGAAGGTCGACAGCTGCGATACGTTCAACGCGGCCCAGCTTTAGGAGCCGATGCATGATCAAGATCGTTCGTCGACTCATCATTATGGGAGATCGTCGTGTGGAACATCATCTGGATCATCATTATCGGCTTCATTGCCGGCCTGATCGCGCGCATGCTTTCGCCGGGTCCGAACGAGCCTAAAGGCTTCATCCTTACCACTGCGCTGGGAATCGCCGGCGCGTTCGTCGCGACCTTCATCGGCCAGGCCATCGGCTGGTACCGGCCCGATCAGGGCGCCGGTTTCATCGCCGCGACGCTCGGGGCGCTCATCGTGTTGTTCATCTGGAACAGACTGGTGGTCCACCGCGTCATTCGCGACCCGGGCTTGCCCGCCGAGTCGACCGCGCCGCCGCGCCGTGGGCCCTAGCGCGCGCCGGCCGCGCTCGCGTAGCGCCGACGCACAGGATTGCAGCGCATGAGCGAGCTGATCCTCGTTTTCGGACGAAGAGGCAAAATCGAGGCACACACCAAAGGAGGCAGAGATGGGACTGCAGGATATTCTTACCGGTATGATGCATGGCCCTCGCGGCCAGCCCCAGCCTCGCAGCGGCAGTGGCGGCGGCATGTCGCCGATCATGATGGCGCTGTTGGGGCTGCTTGCTTACAAGGCATTGAAGGGCAGGAGTGGCCAAGCGGCTCCGGCGGGCGGCGCGAGCCAACCGGGACGATTAGCGCCGGGCAGCACTCCGAGTGCCGGCAGCCCAGGTGGTGCGCTCGGCGATATCCTCGGCGGATTGTTTGGTGGCACACAAGGCCGCGCCCCCGGTAGCGCAACCGCCGGCGGGCAGCGCGGCGGCAGCCTGAGTGACATCTTGCCCGGTGGCTTAGGGAGCGTTCTCGGCGGCGGCGCGGCCGGCAGCGTGCTCAGCGGCGGACTCGGGAACCTCATAAAGGAAATGCAGGACGCCGGACATGGCCAGGTCGCGCGATCCTGGGTTGGCACCGGCCCGAATGAGGATATCCCGCCCAAGGATCTCGCGAATGCGCTCGGCAGCGACACGCTTGATACACTGAGCAAGCAGAGCGGGCTGAGCGTGGACGAATTGCTCGCGGGCTTCAGTCAGCATCTGCCGGACTTGGTTGATCAGCTCACCCCAAAGGGGCGCTTGCCGACCGAGGAGGAGGCGGCACGACTCGTCTAGGTCGCCTTGGCCCACGCACGACCATGCGCTTGTAACGATTGGCTGCAATTTCGATCATAGACGCAAGTCCAGCTCGATGGGAGGAGGCCCATGAAGCGAGTCCTCTTCGCTGCCATCATTGCTGTTTTGGCAAGCAGCCCGGCAATGGCGCAAGAAACGTGCGCCAGCAAAGCGGTTGGTAAGAACGGCAAGCCGCTGGCTGGCGCCGCACTCAATAGCTTCCTGAAAAAATGCAAACGGGAGGCATGTGCGCCAAAGGCGGTGAGCGCGGACGGCAAGAAGCTCTCCGGCGCCGCCAAGAACAGTTTCATGCAGAAATGTCAGAGGGACGCCTGAGTCGTTCAGACGAGGCACCTTCGACTACGTCGTCTTGCCGCGCAGCACTTAGAGTTCCACCAGCTTGTTGCGAATGGCGTATCGCACGAGATCGGCGGTTGAAGACAAATTCAATTTGCGCAGCGCCGCCGCCCGATGGCTCTCGACGGTCTTGAGGCTGATCGAGAGGACATCGGCAATCTCCTTGTTTCCATGCCCTTCCGCGATCAGTTTGATGACGGATTCCTCGCGCGGAGAAAGAATGTGATCGGGGGCGGTGCTGCTTTTCCCCAGGAACGAAGCGAGCAGCGTCTGCGATACCCGCGCGGTGAAGAAGGGCTTGTGCTCCGCCAGCGCTTCCACCGCCGCGACGACGTATCGTTTCGCGTCCGCCTTGAGCAGGTACCCGAGTGCGCCGGCCTCGAGCACGCTCCTGATCAAGATCTCCTCGTCGTGCATCGTGAAAATGAGGACTTCCGTGTGCGGTTGTCGTTTTCGGATTTGCCGCGTCGCCTCGATTCCATTCAAGAGCGGGAGCGAATAGTCGATGACGGCGACGTCCGGCTTTGTCTCCAGTGCCTTTTTGATGGCCTCTCGCCCATTGGCGGCTTCGGCGACGATTTCCCAACCGGAGCGCGCTTCGAGGATCGAGCGCAGTCCTGAGCGCACAACGTCATGGTCGTCGGCAATGAGGATGCGCGTCATGATCGACCGTCGAGTCGTTACTTAAATTGCAGGCGAGCCGATGTGCGAACGCAATTCTTGGGGGCTAAGTCAGAGTAGCATAGCGGCAAGCCGGCGGCGTTCGAACCATCCAAAACCCTGAAATGCCCGGCGGGAAATCCCGTATGGTTCAGGTCTGATGAACGGCTGGCCGAATAGCCGGACCCAGCGACCATGCAGGCCTTGTACACCTCGGCGCGCTGGATTTGCTGTTCCTCGTTGGGATACTGCAGATGGGCGACTCTGCTGCCGATCGCCGCGTCCCGTCCACCCTCTCGCTATGCCTCGTCTTTATCGTGATTCTTGGGCGGCCCCCTGCTCCGGCTGCTTGTCCTCTGGGTAGCTTTCTGCCAAGCGGGCGCGATGATATGATGCGGCGCGGTAGAGAACGACACGCAGCCCGCTAGTTCACGTTGGACGGGGGTAGGGAGCGACGCCGTGTCATTCATCACGAGTCCCGACGTTCCGCTGCGATCGAGTCTGACGTGGGTCCGCGAATCCACTGCATCCCTCCGGGGCCCCGCGCTCGTCGCGCTGATCTACTTTCTCGGTGCCGAGGTAGCATTCTATATCGGCACGCTTTCCGATCGCATTTTCGCGCTGTTTTGGCCGCCTAATGTCGTCCTCTTCTGCGCCCTTCTCGTCGTTCCGCAGCGACGCTGGTGGCTGTACATCGCGGCCGCCTTTCCGGCCCATGTCATTGCGGAGGTCGGCGTGGGAATGCCGGCGCCGCAGCTCCTCGTCGCATTCGCGACCAACTGCATGGTCGCGCTGCTCAACGCCTATGGTGTTCGCCGCTTCGTGGGCGATCCGCCCTGGTTCGGAACGTTTCAAAAAGCGTCGTTCTATATCGTCATCGCCGCAGGCGTAAGCCCGGCGCTGTCGGCACTGGGCGGCGCGTTCGTGCCGATTCTGGGCGGCGGCGCGCTGTCGAATTATTGGATCTATTGGGCGCACTGGTACGTCGCCAATGCACTCCCGAACCTCACGATCGGTCCGGTCTTTCTCATTTGGTTTGCCAGCGGTACGAGGTTGTCGAGATGGATAACCTCTCGCCGCCACATCGAGCCGGCCATCCTCGGCACGCTTCTTCTTGGCGTCTGTATCGTCGTTACACAATTTAGCTGGCTAGTGCCCAGCGCCTTTGTTCCCGTCCTGCTTTTTTCGCCACTGCCGTTCGTTCTGTGGGCGGCCGTGCGGTACGGCGAAAAGGGAGCGAGCGGCGCGATCCTCGTCGTGACGGTCGTTATGACGTCGCGGACGTTGCATGGGTCGGGCCTGCTGTTTGACGAAGACCCGGAAAGGAGCGTGCTCGCGCTGCAGCTGTTTCTGACCGGCCTTTCGATCCCCGTGCTCCTGTTGGGCGCCCTGATCGACGAGCTGCGCGGCGCCGAGCACTCGCTGCGCGAGCTCGCGATATCTGTGGTTCGCGCGCAGGACGAGGAGCGCCGCCGCATCGCGCGTGATCTGCACGACAGCACCGGTCAGAACCTGATCGCCGCGACCTTGCTGCTCGGTCGCATCGAGGATGCACTGCCGGCGGCTGCCAAGCCGATCCTGGGGCAAGTGGAGGAAGCGCTGCAGCAATCGATCCGCGAAGTCCGCACCGTTTCCTACCTGCTGCATCCGCCACTGCTTGACGAGATGGGCTTGGGGCCGGCCCTTCGCGGTTACGTCGATGGCTATATGGAACGCAGCGGCCTCGCGGTCGACCTCGAAATGGCCCCCGACATCGACCGTCTGCCGCCCGACACCGCAATGGCGGTGTTCCGTGTCG
>Ga0081455_10008082_pt1 | contig 10985 bp, 13 predicted proteins | sample TabmetS3T2R1_FD_70207 | JGI IMG/M metagenome (GOLD analysis project Ga0081455, IMG submission 70207) | Tabebuia heterophylla rhizosphere microbial communities from the University of Puerto Rico - S3T2R1 | ecosystem: Host-associated > Plants > Roots > Rhizosphere ... | reverse complement strand
AAAGACGCCGAATAGGATTTTATCAGTTGACCCATCTATCAGACATCAGAGCGACTTTGCAACAAAATCGGCACGGAGCGCCATTGGCACGGTCGACGCTCGGCATGGCAGGTATCTGTGGAGGTTCGGACAACGACTCGAGATCGAAAAGCGGGTTGCAGACGGCAGGGGTTGACCCGAACAGGACCATGTTGCTGTACAGCACGGTCTGATGCACGATCGCACCACAAAATGGGACAAGATTTACTCGACGAGGCGCTGCATGGCCGAAATGGTCGACACGGTCGTCATTGGCGCGGGGCATGTGGGTCTGGCGATTAGTTGCCTTCTCACACGAGACGGGACTGATCACATTGTTCTCGAGCGTGGACAAGTGGCACAGCGTTGGCGCTCCGAACGGTGGGACTCTCTCGTCTTTCAGTTTCCAAACTGATCCTTACAGCTTCCCGACTACGCCTATGGTGGCGCCGACCCAGACGGGTATGCGTCGAAGGCCGAATTTATTCAGTTCTTGGAGGAATATGCTGCGACCATTCGCGCGCCGCTGCGATGCAATACTGAGGTACACGCTGTAAGAGATGTTGGCAACGGCAGGTTCTTGGATGTTGAAACTTCGCGAGGTACCGTTCGAGCGACTAACGTCGTAGTTGCGACGGGGTCATTTCACACACCCAAAATTCCGCAGTTCAGTGAAAATCTGCCACCTGATATCTATCAGATCCACGCCCGCGACTACCGTAATCCAGCCCAGTTGCCGGACGGCAATGTCGTGGTTGTGGGCAGCGGCGCTTCCGGCTGCCAGATCGCTGAAGAGCTGCATCGCGATAATCGCAAAGTGTTCCTTGCCGTTGGTCGCTTTAATAGAACGCCTAGGCGCTACCGGGGACGCGATTTCTATTGGTGGTTCGACAAACTTGGATATTGGCACACGCCACTGGCATCTATGCCGGCCGACGCGAGAAGCCTGCGGTTCGTCGTCACCGCCGTTGATGGCGGCCATGATGTCGATCCCCACCAGTATGCCATTGACGGGATTGTACTTGCTGGCCATCTCAAGTCGGCCGAAAGACATAAACTCACCTTTCACGATGACCTTGACGCCACATTGGATGCGGCTGACGCCTGGTATGAAAAGTTTCGGAAGCAGATGGATGAGTGCGCTGCCAGTATCGATCCTCCACTGCCAAAAGAGCCAACTGCGCCGGATGCAAGCATAGTGCGCGGCGTGAGGGGGATTGTGGAGTTGGACCTACGCGAACAGAATGTGCGATCCGTCATTTGGGCGACGGGCTATGCGTTAGATTTTTCTTGGATCAAACTGTCCGTTTTCGCCGATAATGGTGATCCAAAGCACGAGCGCGGTGTCACGCAACGGGCCGGTCTGTATTTCCTTGGCCTTAGACGAACATACTCAATTGGATCGGCGCTGGTGGCCGGGGCCGAGCTCGATGCCGCCTATATAGCAAACCACATTGCTGCTACACGCAAGCCCAAGTGAGCCGACACGGTGCCAGCGTCAATCTCGTGTTGCCCTCGTGCGGCCCGCTGTCTGATACTCAGATAACCCCTTTTTCCGCTTTCTGGCACTCCACAGACCCCGACCGCCCGCCAGCTAACAAGGACAACCGACCGTGGTTTGATTCGCACCTGCGAGTTCCAGCCTCACCCGGACAAAACACGAGAGCAAATGTTACGCCAGCGATTGTGCAGCACTTCCGCCAGGCGAACCGAGCCGCCGGCCGCTCGACCATCTGCAAGCGACAAAACCCTGGTAGAGCCCGTCGCACCGTAGTCGCGCCAATTCTCGCGATTTCGTCCATTGGTGATTTTGGTACGCCTGCGGTCGGCGCCGATAGTTTCCTTCAAACTGGGGAATTTCCCAGTTGCTTCCACTGCAGCGCGCACCGCGGCAACTATCGTGTGGTCGACCCCAGCCGCCTTTGGCACCTGCCGCTCACTCATGGCGAGAGCACGGGAGTTTTCAACTGCGGAATTTTCGCAATTGCTTCCAACTCGTCACGAACTAGCTGATATCCGACCTAACCCAAGAGGGATGGTCATGGCCTGGTACGAATACACGATATTGAAGAGGCAGTACCGTGAGATCATTGCCGATATCCAGGGTTGGCTAGCGAGAAGGCGGGTGCGCCGCGACGCGGCTATCAAAGCAGTGATGCGAGAGGAAATTCAGAAAGCCGAGGAGAGAATCGCTAAGTATATCGACCGAACGATCAGGTTGTCCGAAATTGCGGAGGAGCGGCAGAATTTTCGCCTGACGGTAATCGAGAAGAAGCTGGACATCCCGACCAGGGCCAATCCTCTAACAGGTGCGCCGCAGCATGATCCGGTGTCCGAGCAGGACAAGCACCTGATTGAGGCATTGCTACAACCAACACCACAGGTGCCTTTGCCAGGTCGTGGCTTGCCGGGTGCTTTTTGCCCTAAGGATCGGGCACAAGAAAAAGCCCAGGGATGACCGGATGAACGTGTGGCCTCATGGATATAGCTTGCAGCGCAGGCGAGTATTATCGCGCCATCGGCGCGGTCGACGCTCGGCATGGCAGGTATCCGAGGTTCGGACAAGGATTCGAGATCGAAAAGCCGGTTGCTGACGGCAGGGGTTGATCCCAACCGGACACAGCCTGGATCAATCATTGGCCTGGCGGCGTGAGCCTGATTGGATGGCCCCATCTACAGACAACACCTGATTCGAAGACAGGATTTGTCCCGATTCAGGCGTACTAGCCCCGATCGTAGGGTGAGGACACCACCACTACCGAGACGGGGAAATTTTGACGGCAGCCGAACCGCAAGAAACTAATCGATATTCGCCCGTTCCTGCCGACAGGCACGGGCACCGGATCGCGCAAGAGGTCGAGGCTCGTTTCGGCTTAATGCCGAACTTTTTTTGCACGGCAAGGGCTGCGCCGGGCTTGATCGACGAACTATGGGCCTTTGCGAAGTCGGCCTATCTCGACAGTCCGCTGCCGTCATTGTTCAAGGAACGGCTGTTCGTACATCTTTCCCGCTTCTGCGTGGTCCGCTACTGCATCGTGCGCCATGTTGGCTTCCTGATCGGTGAGGGGCGTCCGGCCGGTGACCTCTCCGCGCCGCCGGAAACCATTGAACAGGTTATCGCGCTGTTGAACCGTCCTGCGCCCTGCACAAGGGCGTTGGAGCAGGCTCTTGCGCGTCTGGAAGCATTGACCGGCCTGGCCAAGATTCCCGCACCGGGTACGGAGCTCGAATCTGATCTGTTCGACGCCCTCACCATGATATTCCTTGAGCCGCGGCTGTCGGAGCGGGCGCGCAACGCAGTGCGGTGTGCGGTTGGCGAGCAGACGTTCGAAATTCTCGTCGCTTATCTCGCCTTTATCCGTACCGCCCATTACTGGACTGAGACACATCCGGAGCTTGCATACGAGCCGGACATCGCGGGGGTTATGCAGCGGCACCCTGCCCTTGCCGCGCTTCTGCTCGACCAGACAGAGGCCGAGCGTGTCTCACAAGGCGAGGCGATGCGGCAGGCACTGGCCGAGCTGACGCAGGCGAAGCAGGCGCTCAGCCAAAACGAGAGGATCTTGGCCGAGCGCAACGCGCAGCTCGCACTCGCGGCACGGGCCGCGCTCGTGGGAAACTATGCCTATGATGTCAACACAGGTGTGCTGCAAATCTCAGAAGGCTATGCGGCAATTCATGGTCTGCCCGAGGGAACGGCTGAGACGACCCTGGGCGAATGGCGAGCCAGGGTGCACCAGGAGGATCTTGGGCGCGTGGAAGGTTTTCGCGATCAGGTGTTTGCCAGTAGGCAGAAGGAGTACAATATCGAGTATCGGATCGTTCGTTCAGATGGGGAGGTGCGGTGGATTGAGAGGCGCAGTTCCGTTTCTTACAGTCGTGGTGGGCACCCCGAACGGGTTGTAGGCATCAGCATCGACATCACGGAGCGCAAGCGGGTAGAGCAACTTCAACGTGCGTTGAACGCCGAACTCGACCACCGCGTCAAGAATGTGCTTGCCACGGTCTGCGCAACTATCGCTCAGACGCAAGAAGCCACTACCTCGCGAGCCGATCTCGTGACTAGGCTGAATAGCCGCATCAGTTCCTTGGCAAGAACACATGAGCTGCTGAGCGAGAGCAGCTGGCGCGGCGCATCGCTGGCAGAAATTGTTCGACGCGAAATTGCCCCTTATACCAGAGGAAAAATCGAAGCCGGTGGTCCAAGTGTAACCCTCGAACCGGAAGCCACTCAGGCGGCGGCAACAGTACTTCACGAATTGACCACCAACGCCGCAAAGTATGGCGCACTCTCCAACCGGACTGGCCGGGTGTCGGTGCGATGGCGGTGGGCACAGAATGGATCGCGTGATCGACTCCTCATTGAATGGCAGGAGACAGGCGGTCCCGCGGTCTGCGCTCCAAGCCGATCTGGCTATGGAACAAGCATAATTCGCGAACTGATTCCATTTGAGCTTGGCGGTGCCGTTGAACTTTCTTTTGCTGCCGAAGGAATCAAATGCCGATTGGAAATTCCTGGCGAATGGGCCAGCAAAGGTAGGCGGAAAGCCGAGCGGAGTGCCGTCCGCGCCATTGACGACGAGGTGCCTCTTTGATGGCGGGCCGGAGCCGTTGGTAGCTGAGACGCCCTGTCTTCTGTGGTTGATGGCGGGTTTTGACCCCAAGGAGAAGTACGCGCGACTAACATCGCTGCGCTTGCTGTTTGGTCATACCAACGCGGATGCGGCCCTCAAAACGCAGTTGAGCGTGTCGGGCACTCCCCTACAATTGGTGTTTGCCGTGACCAGGCACGCGGCGCCCATTCCACGGCTACATATTTGGGAACGCATGAGGCCTTCTCCAAACTGCCGCCGGAAACTATCGTCGATGGTGAGCTTTGCTTGGTCGAACACTGCGGCTCCGTGCATTTCTGGCGACTAATGCGCGAAATGCGCACTGCGCATCCAGATGAGGGACAGCTGGTTTTGCCGCTTTTGATCTGCTCTTCGAGCGAGGCATTGATCTGCGTGGCCTGCCGCTGGTCCAGCGTAAGAAGGATTTGCATCGGCTCTCCATCAAGTCGCGCGTACCGTTCTTGAAAGAGGTGCAGACCTTTCCGAATGGCGCGCTGCAATTTGAGCACTGCGAAGAAAGTTCGGATTTGAGGGCATGGTGAGCAAGCGTGCCTGGTCTCGAGCCCGCTTTGGACAAAATCGAAATGCGCCGCCTGGAAAAAGGCTCACGCCGATCGGCATCGACTGTTCGAAAACCCCAAGTGGCCGGAGCTAAGCGAGCGCGATCGTGAGTTGGCAGAGAAGAGAAAGGAGTTGCGCCGCGTCGTTGAGCGTTTGCAGGGCCCCGCGCTGAGCCAGAGCATGGTGCGCGAATTGAAGAAATACCGAGCGCTTTTGGAGCAGCAAATCGCCGAACTCAAACGGCTCAGCTAGCGCAGGGAAGACTGTGAGAGGGCTAGGTGCTTCCCAGTAGTTACGGCACAGCGCTCTCGATCTACATTTGGGCTAGCTGCGACTGTCGCGCTGGGCTGGTGTAGCGCGCGACGCAGCGCCCTGGGGCCTCAGCGTTCGACTTCCTCCCAAGAGGCCTCCGGAAGAGGTCGGCCGCGTGCTTCCCCACCTACCCAACCGCGCGGCCGATCTTAATTTGGCGTATCTTCACTCGTGCCGCCGGGGAGGCAATCATCGCCGCCTCGTGGGCGGAGATGATCAGCTAACGCACCAATCTTCAGACAGTTCCAATAGACAGGTGGTTAAGGGCCCAGGCCTCTGACAGTGGGAGGGAGCTCGGACCTGGGCCCCCCCGCTTAAGAAGGCACCTCGCCCGGTGTGCCTTCTTGGGGTGTCGCCAGGTTACGGCAGCACCCGAGACCTGCGACCAAAATCCAGCTAGAAACGTGGCGTTCCCGGTATGTCGATGAAATCAGGATGGTGTAACGCAAGCGCCTCACCGCTCTTTGCGAGCGAGCTCGCATTAGTCCGCGGCAGGTCGCGCTCGTTTCGACGCCTGCCGCTTAAGCTCATGGTAGGTCGGTGTGGTCTGGCGGTACTGAACCGCCATTTGGCTTAGCGCAGCCTTCTTCAGGACTTCCACATCCCGACTATCTTCGCTGGCAATCGAGAGTAGCGCAGTGGCTAGCTTGTAGCGCGCAATGTCGACCTCCACCGGATCGTTTCCGAAATGGGCAGCGATCGCCAACCAGGCGGCATCGAAGGCCTGATTGATTGCTCTCAGAGCATCCGGTCCGAAGGATGCGCCATCGATGAGCTGACGAGCGCGCATGATCGCCCCCCAGTATGTCAGCCCCGCATCGGATGCCTACGGGCACCCCGCTTTGCCCACCCTAGTGTCCGGAGCGGCCGTTGCCCACAATGTTCTATGCGCGCTTTCGTACCAAACTGGGCCCTGTGGCCGCGGCCGTGCGCTCACCACAAGGAAATGGAGCCGCTCAAGGTAGGAAATCCTACCTTGGCCGATCCAACACATTTTGGTGCCGATTGGTCGAGCGCGAAGGCTTGTCCGGATAAGCGGGCTTGCACCTGGAGGCGCTACAGGGATTAGCGTTTAGGCCGTGGTTTAGCTGCCGGGGGATGCCGTGGCTTTTCGCGTTCCTGATTGGGTCGACTGGACCGGCATCAGCTTGCTGCTGTTACTGATCATACTCGCAGGGCTGTTGTGGATCTGGTGGAGCAAGAGCGACCTGCATTGAGCTTAGGTCGGTCACGCGATTTTCATCTGGTTCCACCTAAGTGCTGCGCGCGAGTTCTTAGCCCCGCTCGGCAGGTGCAGCCAACGCCTCAAGTATCGGGCAACCTGGGATCTCCTCGCCCCGACATTGCGCGACCAACGCGCCAAGCGCGCGCTCGAGCCGATTGGGTTCTTTGACCCTTTGTCGAATGACGGCAATGTGCTTTTCAGTGATGCTCTTCACCGTCGCGCATGCGTTGCGCTGGCCACCAGTGAGCTGAAGAAGCGCGCGTACTTCGCCGAGGGAGAAACCCAATTCGCGCGCCCGTCGGACGAAGATCAAGTGCCGCTGATTTCTTCGGCATACAGCCTGTGTCCGCCCACGCTGCGGGGAGGCTTTGGCAAAATGCCGATGCGTTTGTAGCAGCGTATGGTCTGGATGTGCACCTCGGTTCGGTCGGACAGCGCGCCTATGGTCAGTCGCGAATTTGCACTCAATTCTCTCATGGCCATGGAACCCAAGATCTGCCGATTGCGCACCTCGCCCAAACTTATCATGGCTTCGCAGACAATTCGTCAGGACCGTGAGCATAGGCGCCACGGCGCGCAGAAGCGCATTGGCTCGGACGAGTGGGGCGAGGTCTGCGACGTCGAGGCCTTAGGCACGAGATAACTAAGTTACCATTCGCGGTTGCGCACCCGGATCCATGAACGTTGCTGGCTAGCATGCTGCGATGCAGCGAGTTCTGGATAGCTGGAGAGGGATGGATAGCTATTGGGGAGGTGAATGGCTGGAGAATTGCCTGCAGATCCCCGGTTTGGGGGAGACTTTAAGGGTCCATGACTTTAGGTCAATTCCCCCAGATTTCACGTCGTGCATTTAGTGTTGTCGGCGTTAGAAATCCCCCTTCCCCTCATGGTGTTCGAAGAGCAGAACGGCTGGGTCACCTATGACCCTATCGGCGCTAATTTCCGCGTCCACTGGCAAGGCCAGTTACTGCGGCCGACCTTCCAAAGTCGGCTCGACGCGCTTCGGTACCTCTGCGCTTTGCGCAACGGACTACGCAAGCCAGACTTCGCCGAACAGCTCCTCGCGCCGGAAACGAATGTCAAAAACCTCCCCGAACCCTAGCAATAGAAAAAGGCCCCGACGTTTCGGGCCGGAGTTCGGTGCGACCAATGATCGAGGCGGCCACAGACACGGCAGCGCCGGCCGGGTGACGCCGATTGAAGCGGCCACGATGGCGGCCGTTCGCGGGCTCATGGGCATCACCCCGCCTGGGTCCAGAGGTTCATCGTCGGCCTTGCCGTGATCGAGCCTTGAAACCCTAACGATTAGATCCCCTATTAGGGGGATTTCCACGCGCCTCTCTGGGCGCCAAATTCAAAGAAAGCGGCTGGACCCGCCTATTGCGCGAACGGTCCGCTCGCTGTCGATGGACTTCCTTCAACGCCAGGTCGCTTATGCCGCTCTACTTTCTGCATGTGAGGGAGAAGGATGGATTGATCCGGGATCCTGAAGGCTCCTGCCTGTCAAACCTTGAAGCGGCGCGGATCTATGCGATTGAGAGCGCTCGTCAGCTGATGGTCGATAGCATCGTCACAGAGGGACGTGTCGGAATCGCGCGCAGCATTGAAGTATGCGACGCAGACGGGGCACAGCTGCTCGTTGTACCCTTCTGTAACGCCGTTACTGTCTAGGGCAACCCCTTGGGGTCACAGCGCCCCGCCCAGCTCATCGAATTGTCGGCGAGAGCACGAAGGTTATTTCTTTGAGCGCGACGGCGCGGTGCATTGGTGACCTGAACGGGCCAGGTTTTCGGCCAGCCGTTCAGCGAGCAGGGCGCCGACATGGCGCCTCAGGTCCTCAAAGGGAGGGAGTGCGGGACCTGGGCTGACTAAGAGGGCGCTACCCCGCTCGCGGCTTGCCCTCGGGGTAGCAAAACCTGATGACAGCGAAGCGGGTCGGGACATCCCCTCTTGAGGGGAGTTCTACAGGAAACGCAAACCTCCTTTTCGCACCGCAAGAAACTTTAGGAATTCAGAAGGTAACGGATCAAGGAACCGAGCAGTGCGTTGGCCTCCACCAGGCGGTCTTTCGGAGTGCCTCCTTACTACTTTCATGTTCGGCGTGGTCAACTGACCGTAATTGATCAGGTGGGCATGGAATTGGCCAGCGACATTGAGGCAGCACTAGAAGCGGCGCGACGAGGTCGAGAAATCGCGAAAAGCGATACCCTCAAAGGCATTCCTACCCAGGCGGGTCTAATCATCGTTGAGGATGAATGGGACGACCGCGTCGTCGAAGTTCCCCTCGACGTTGGCTAATGTCTGCCGCAGTACGGCCAGCGCCGTTGTTCGGCGGAGACATCTTTCAGCGCTTCGTGCTGTTCGAGCCACGCTTCCTCGGCGGCCATATCCACAAATTACCGGGCACCCGGGGTGGGTACCATCACCCGTTACGGGTTGGGAGCTCGGACAAAAAGGAGGGCCGGCGATATTCAGCCAGGCGGCATCGAAGGCATGGTTGATCACGTCCAGAGCATCCGGTCCGAACGATGCGCCATCCATGAGCTGACGAGCGCACATAATCGCCCTGTGGGACACGAAGAGGCGCGCAGCGTGGTTTGGATGTTAGCCAAATGCGAGCCTCGTTGGCGGCGCAGCTTGAAGAGCTGCACGGCCGGCTTGGTGAGCCTCCCGCTGCTAGGCATGGTGCTAATGAGTAAACAGGGCCTAGCACTACTTTGGCAGATTTTTGCTTCTGGGGATGCGGATGGGGATTCACGAATCGGCTTTTCAGTGATTCATGGGTGGTCGGCTTATGGAGGGGCCGACCATGCAGAGGACCGACTGGGAGGTGAGGCTTGTGCGTTGGCTCGAGCCGTTTCTGGAGCGACTGGGTCACAAGGCGCGGCGACGGATGTGTCCGCTTTACGTTGCGGGGCTGATCGGGCCAGGCGATCGCAAGAGCCTTGCGCCCATCGCCGAGCGGGTTGCGTGTGGCGACTATGACCAATTGCATCATTTCATCGCTGACGGTGTCTGGGATGCGGCTCCGCTGGAGGCAGAGCTTGTTGTTCAAGCCGATAAGCTGGTCGGCGGCAGTGATGCGGTGTTGGTGATCGACGACACTGCCCTACCGAAGAAAGGCGAGCATTCTGTCGGCGTTGCCTCGCAATATGCGTCGGCGCTTGGGAAGACCGCCAATTGCCAGACGCTGGTGTCCTTGACGCTTGCGCGCGGCGAGGTGCCGATGACGGTGGGGTTACGCCTCTTCCTGCCCGAGAGCTGGACGAACGACCCGGCACGTTTGAGGCGAGCCGGCGTTCCGATCCCACACCGGGCTGCGCGAACGAAGCCGCAGATCGCGCTTGCCGAAATTGATCGCTTGATCGCGGGCGGTGTCCGTTTTGGCTGCGTGCTGGCCGATGCCGGCTACGGGCTGAGCGCACCGTTCCGCCAGGCGCTGACGGGTCGCAACCTGAGCTGGGCCGTCGGCATCCCTCGTCACCTCAAAGTCTACTCTGTCGGCGTGCAACTCATCTTCCCGATCGCCAGACGCGGCCCTCGGCGTCAGCACTCCATTCCAAATGTTCTGTCGGTGGCGGCCGAGGACATGCTGGCCGGCGCCAAATGGCAGAGCATCACTTGGCGTACCGGCACGAAAGGCAAGCTCAAGGCCCGTTTCGCTGCTGTCCGCGTGCGTACAGCCGATGGGCCAGCCCAGCGGATCAAAGACAAGGGCCAGCAACATCTACCCGGCGATGAAGCCTGGCTCATTGGCGAACAGCGTGCGTCAGGAGAGAAGAAATACTACCTCTCCAACCTGCCGGCCGGCACCGATCTGCGCACGTTGGCCGCCACCATCAAGGCGCGATGGGTCTGCGAACAGGCCCATCAGCAGATGAAAGAAGAACTAGGCCTCGATCACTTCGAGGGTCGATCCTGGCAGGGCCTTCACCGTCACGCGCTCATGACGATGATCGCCTATGCCTTCCTCCAGCATTGCCGCCTCGCAACAGCGGGGCGGGAAAAAAAGAATCGACGGACCACCACCGCAGCCCAGCTTGCCTGCGGTGCGAAATGCAATCCTCAACCTCATCATTCGACCGCTACAACGGTGCCCGCACTGCCGACGATCGCTCCGCCGGCTCCGGCCTAAAGCAAATCTGCCAAAGTAGTGCTAGGCTTTGTCGGCATTGCGCATCGGCGCGGGACGCCTAGCGCGTTCGGTTTACGTGCATGCCGTCGCGTATATGTATTCTCGCCGGGACTTGGAGGCA
>Ga0081455_10008081_pt1 | contig 10985 bp, 10 predicted proteins | sample TabmetS3T2R1_FD_70207 | JGI IMG/M metagenome (GOLD analysis project Ga0081455, IMG submission 70207) | Tabebuia heterophylla rhizosphere microbial communities from the University of Puerto Rico - S3T2R1 | ecosystem: Host-associated > Plants > Roots > Rhizosphere ... | reverse complement strand
GCCGATGCCGGCTTGCCGGCGTCGGCCCACAGACGTTCTGGGACAAGCCGATCCGATCGAAGTCGTCATGGTTTCGCGATAGCGGAGCCGGACTTCGATCGGGAGTGGGCGATCGTGGATTCGAACCACGGACCTCCGCCTTATCAGAGCGGCGCTCTAACCAACTGAGCTAATCGCCCGCGGCGACGATGGTAGCGCACGGTCGTTCGGCGTCCGCGCCGGGGCCCAGGGCTATCATCAGGGAAAGGCTCGGAGGGTCCTCCGCTGATGTACGAGATGGTCATCTATGGGGTCAGCTTCGACTTGGTCGGTAAGCAGCCGATCGTGTTGTTGAAGACCGCCGACGGCAACAAGTTCCTGCCGATCTGGATCGGCCACCCGGAAGCTGCCGCCATCCTGATGAAGCTCCAGGGCGCCGCGACACCGCGCCCGATGACCCACGACCTGATGGCCGACATCCTCGAGCAGCTGGATGCGGAGGTCACGCGGATCACCGTGACCGAGCTCCGCGACAACACGTTCTACGCGAGCATCACCGTCGCGCAGAACGGCTCCGAGATCGAGATCGACTCCCGCCCGTCCGACGCGATCGCGATTGCAGTCCGCTCTGACGCACCGATCTTCGCCGCCGAGCACGTGATCGAAGAGTCGGCGATCGAGTTCGAGGGCGAAGAGGTGAACGAGGAAGAGATCGTCGACGAGTTCCGCAAGTTCCTCGACGACGTCTCCCCGGACCAGTTCGCCGTCGGCGAGGATGAAAACTAAGGGCCGCCCTCGCGGACGGCCCTCAGCGTCAGATCTTCTTACGAGCTCGCCACTTGTTGAAGATCTTCGAGATGTCGCGGTGGGCGGCACGCATCGCCTCATCGGCGTTCATCTCGTCCCTGGCGACCCGCGCGAACATCTGCGGGATCAGGAACTTGTTGAAGACCTCGTCGATCGCGGCGTTCGAGTAGCCGGGATATCCGACGTTCGTCGTGTAGCGCTTCGAGATCGTCTCCAGCACGTTGTAGCGGCCGGGGATCTCGTTCGGGTAGTCCGTCTGCTTGCGTAGCCGGGCCGGAATGTTCTTGACCGAGCCCGGGAAGGCGGGGAAGTTGTAGAAGTAGCTGTTGAGGAAGTGTCCGGTGTACTGCGTGCCGATGTCGACCAGGAACTTCTTCGCCGCGGGCTTGTTCTGGGCGAACTTCCAGATCACGTAGACGCCCATGACGTGCTCGAGGCCCATGCGCGGTCCCGGGCCGTCGGGGATCGGCAGGACCCCGATGTCCCGGTTGAAGCGCACGTTGCGCAACTCCGCGCTCCTCGCGATCGAGATCGCGTTCAGCGCCAGCGACAGTCGGCCGGCGAGGAACGCGTCGTTGTTGGATGCTGCCGTCCAGGCGAAGACCTCGCTCGTCATCCCTCGGCGATAGAGGTCGCGCATGAAGTTGAGCGCGTCGCGGGTGCCCTTGCTCTTGATCGTCACGCGGGCCTCGCGGTTCTGGATGTAGGCCCCGAAGCACTGGAGTAGCGCGATCAGAGCCATGTTCGAGTCGAGCTCGTTCGACATGCCGATCCCGACCGGGTTGCCCATCGCCTTCAGCCGCGGTGCCGCGCGCCTGATGTTTTCCCAGGACGTGGGCCGCACGCCGACCTCGCCCCAGAGGTCTCTCCGGTAGTGGACCGGGTCGGGGACATAGTTGTCCGCGAAGCCGAAGTACTTCTTCGTTCGCGGGTTGTAGGTGCTCTTCCGGCCGACCGGGCCGATCTTGCCGACCTTGCGCTCGACCTGTTGGACGACGTCGTTCAATGCGATGACGCGGTCCTCGTAGGCCGCGGGCGGTGAGAGGAACTGGAAGAGGTCGTGTCCGCTCTGCGACGCGACCTCGGAGGCCGCGCGGGACGGGAGCTCGGCGAGGTTGACGTGGTCGACGCGAACCTCGACGTCGTTCGCCTGTCCCCAGCGTTTGACGTAGACGTTGTCGAACCACGTGTCGTACTTGGGCACGAAGTGGCTCCACTGGATGATGCGCAGCGTGCCCCGCAGCTGCTTGTGCCTGAACTGCGACGCTCCGGCGACAGACGTCTTGACGCCGGCGCCACCGTAGACGAGAACGATTGCGCCGAGACCGGCGCGCCGAATCAGTTCCCGTCGGGTGAGCTCGTCCTGGACCTTCGTGATGTCGACGCGCTCACGTCGGTCCTTCACTCAGATCACCTCCTAATCCTGGTTTCCGAGCGCTACCGGAGCTAGTTCGACCATTCGCCTCCTTTCTCGATTCAGCGGAAGGCACCGCCGGTGAAGCCGGCGATGAAGCGGTTGAGGAAGATGTTGTAGAGCAGTGCCAGCGGAATTGCGGGGATCAACGTCGCCGCCATCAGCGCACCCCAGTAGAAGACGTCGCCGCGGATGAGCTCAGTTGGGACACCGGCCGAGACTGTCTTCGCCTCGGAGCTGGAGACGAACGTGATCGCGTAGACGAACTCGTTGACGACGAGGGAGAACGAAAAGATCACCACGGTCAAGATCCCCGGAACCGACAGCGGGAAAACGACTCGCACGAGGGCGGTGAGGCGGGAAGCCCCGTCGACGAGCGCGGCGTCCTCGAGCTCCGGCGGAATCGTTTTGAAGAATCCCATTAGCAGCCAGATCGAGAACGGCACGGTGAAGGAGGGGTAAACGAGGATCATCGACCAGAGCCGGTCGTTGAGGTGGAGCTCCGAGACCACACGTGCAAGCGGGAGAAACAGGAGCGTCGGCGGCACGAGGTAGGTGAGGAAGATGCCGATGCCGACTCCCTGTCCCCAACGACCCGAGAGCCGGGCGAGCGCGTACGCCGCCGGCAGCGCGAGCACGAGCGTGATCCCAACGACGGCCGCGCCGATGATCGCCGTGTTGGCGAGCCATCTCGGGTAGTCCGTCTGTTCGAACAGGAACCGGAAGTTCGCGCCGGTCGGCGAGTCGGCGTTGAACTTGAACGGGACCTGCTGGATGTCGTAGAGGTCGTTGTCCGCCCGGAGCGCGGTCATCAGCATCCAGTAGAACGGGAACGCGAGGACGATCGCGAACGGTCCGACGACCGCGTAGCTGAGCAGCTTCTCGCGCTTCACGTGACCTCCACCTTTCGGGCGAAGCGGAGCATGAGGATCGCGATGACAGCCAGCGCAGGCAGGAGGTACAGCGAGATCGCCGCGCCCTGGCCGAGGGCGGCGCTGTTGATCCCGGTGTCGAACGCCCAGGTCGTCAGCACATGCGTGCTGTTGAACGGGCCGCCGTGCGTAAGGATGTAGACGACCGTCATGTCGGTCGCCGTGAAGACGATTCCGAAGAGCAGCGCCACGGTCGCGATCGGCAGCTGGAGCGGCAGCGTCACGTACCAGAACTTCTTCAGGCCTGTCGCCCCGTCGACCTTGGCCGCGTCGTCGATCTCGGGCGGCATCGACGCGAGCCCGGCGATGAAGATCACCGTCGCGAACGGGAGGATGCGCCAGGCGTGCGCGAAGATGATCGCGGCCATCGCGAGGTTCGGCTCGCCGAGCCACTGCGGCGGGTCGATCGGCTCGATCGGCGAGATCTGGATCCACGCGGGCCAGAAGTCGCGCGCGAACGCCCAGTTGATCGCCCGGTAGGGATAGAACGCGGGACCGCCCGGGATGATGTCGTGCGTCAGCGTCCAGTTCACGACGCTGTAGAGCGGGTGGAAGATCCAGAGGAACGCGACCGTGCTGAGGGCCACCGGCGTTGCCCAGGGCAGGATCACGAGGAAGCGGAAGAACCACTTGCCGCGGAAGTCCCGCACCAGGGCGTGCGCCAGGAAGCCGGCGCCGACCAGCACGACTGCCTGGGAGACGAGCGTGAAGATGACCGTGTTGCGCAGCGCGTGCCGGAAGTTCGGGTCGTCCCAGGCGTCGAGGTAGTTCCTGAAGCCGACGAAGTCTCCGCTCAAGGCTCCGGCCGTGGCGTCGGTGAGGCTGAGGTAGATCGCGAGCAGTAGCGGCCCGAGGACGAGCAAGGCGATGAACAGCACTGCAGGCGCAATCAGGAGCGGGGCGAGGAACCGCCGCTCCTCGAAGACGTCCTGCCAGCGCTGGGTGGGCGCCCCCGCGCGCGTGACCGTCGCCACAGTCAGGCGATCGTAAACCCCAAAAGCAGCGGGAGTATGGTTAACGACCTGCGTGGCTGAAATCGAGCTCGACCAGCTGACCAAGGTCTATGCCGACGGGACGCGTGCCGTCCGCGAGCTCGAGCTCACGATCGACGACGGGGAGTTCGCTGTGCTTGTCGGCCCCTCCGGCTGTGGGAAGACGACCGCGCTCCGCATGGTGGCCGGCCTCGAGCCGATCACCTCGGGAACGGTCCGGATCGGCGGCCGGGTCGTCAACGACCTCCCCCCGAAGAACCGCGACGTCGCAATGGTCTTTCAGAACTACGCGCTGTACCCGCACATGTCGGCATACAAGAACATGGCGTTCGGCCTGAAGCTGCGGAAGCTGAAGAAGAGCGAGATCGACCGCCGCGTGAAGGACGCGGCGCGGATCCTCGGTCTCGAGCAAGTCCTCGGGAAGCGCCCACGCACACTGTCGGGCGGTCAGCGCCAGCGCGTGGCGATGGGCAGGGCGATCGTTCGCGAGCCGCAGGCCTTCCTGATGGACGAGCCGCTCTCGAACCTCGACGCGAAGCTCCGTGTCGAGATGCGCGCCGAGATCGCGCGCATCCAGCGGGATCTCGAGGTCACGACTATCTACGTCACGCACGACCAGACCGAGGCGCTCACGCTCGGCGACCGCGTCGCCGTCATGCGCGACGGCGTGCTGCAGCAGATCGACGTTCCGCAGAAGCTCTACGACGAGCCGGTCAACTTGTTCGTCGCCGAGTTCATCGGCTCGCCGGCGATGAACCTGGTCGGTGCCGACCTCGTGACGTCGAACGGCCGGATGGAGGCGCGCTTCGGCGAGAACAGCCTGCTCGTCGAGGACGCAGTTCTCGCAGCCAGGCCGGCGCTTCGGCAGTTCGAGGGGAAGCGCGTGATCCTGGGCGTCAGGCCCGAGGATCTCGAGGACGCTGCCTCCTCTGACGGCGCGGCGGAGGACCGTCGCATCTCAGCCGTCGTCGACATCCGCGAGGACATGGGCTCGGAGGTCTTCATCCACTTCGGCGTCGCCGCGCCGCCGGTGCGCGGCAAGGACGTCCAGGCGGCGGTGGGCGCGGATGCCGTTGAGGCGACGGCCCAGCAGTCGCGCGAGCAGGGGAGCCTCTTCGTCGCCAGGCTCGACCGGGCAACCCGAGCGCGCGAAGGCGACCGCGTCGAGCTCGTCGTCGATCCTGACCGCCTCCATTTCTTCGAGAAAGAGACCGGTCAGGGCATCTATGCCTAATTGAAGAGCCCGCCGATGACGCCGATGCCGTTGAAGCCGGCGTGCATCAGGATCGGCGGGTAGATGCTCTTCGTCCGGCTGCGCATGAGTGCGAGCCCGGCGCCGATGATGAAGAAGACCGGGATGCCCTCGACGATCCCGTGGGTGAGGGAGAACGCGATCGCGGTGACGAGAATCGCGGCAACCTGACCGAACTGTTCGAGGAGGAAGAAGCCGAGCCCGCGGAACATGAGCTCCTCGACGATCGGCGCGACCATCGCCGTGAGGATGAAGTTGAGGACGAAGGGGGCAGCGCGGCTCGAATCCCAGCCGGTGGGATCGAGGCCCTGCTCCTTTCCGGCGCCGAAGATCGGCTCGAGGGCCGCGGCGACGACCAGCAGCACGACGAGCAGGCCGAGCGAGATCCAGATCGCGCGCCTCCACGAGGTCGGTCGGCGCAGCGCAAAGGTCTCGCGCCGGTTGAGGCCCGAGGCGATCAAGAGGATGACGCCGAGAATCACGGCGTAGAAGAAGAGCCCGAGGATCGCCGTCTCGTAGCGGTAGAGCGCGTCCTGGACCGGCTCGGAGCTCGACGCGCTGGCGCCGAAGGCGAGGACCGAGAGGGTGCCGACGAGCGCCCACCAGCCGATCAGCTTGCGCTGGAGGTTCGGACCGCTGCGTTGCTCGTTCACGCTACCCATTGCCAGAGCGCCCACTGGGCGCAGACGACTCCCAGGAAGATCGAGCTGACCACTATCACGGCAGTGTGGACCCGCGGGCGTGAGCCGACGACGGCAAGGGCGAGGAAGAATGGGAACACGACCAGGCCGAAGCGGGGCATCGACAGCAGCGGCCAGCGCTCGCTGGGGACGCTGAGCGGGACCGCGAGGCTGAGGACGGCGAAGAGCCCGTAGGGCGCGCCGAAGTGCCGCCAGACGACCACCGTGAGGACGACGAAGAGCACCAGGAACGCCAGTTGCTCCAGGTTCACCGCTGCAACGCGATCCGGGTCGGTGTCCTGGACGGCGCTCCAGTAACGCGTCGAGTCCGACCCGGACGCGAGCTGCCGCACCCCGGCCCACCCGGCGCGGAGCCCGTCCCAGAGACCACCGAACGGCCCGGCCCACGAGAGGTGGCGTCCCCACGTCTCCTGGGCGCGGAGGAACGCGAACGGGTCGCCGATCTTCCACCACAGGTACAGCGGGTAGAGCGCGAAGAGGGCCGGCGCGGCGGCGAGGCGGAGCAGCGCTCCACGGCGGTCACTCGAGCGCCAAGCCAGGAGAGCCAGCGCGGGCAGCAGCGCGATCCCGAGCGGCCTGGTCAGCCACGCGAGCCCGGCGGCGGCGCCGGCGCCGAGGAACCGCCCGCGCTCGGCCATGACGAAGCTCGCGAGCGTGAGGAAGAGGAAGAGCGCCTCGCTGTAGACCGCCCCGAGGAAGACCGCGAACGGGAAGACGGCGAGGTAGAGGACGGCGCGACTCGCGCCGCCCGGCCCGAGCTTCTCCTCGGCGAGCTGGTAGAGGAGGACGAAGGCGCCGAGCGTCGCCGCGAGCGAGATCACCACTCCGGCGAGGACGTAGTGTCCGAGCAGGATCCGGCCGAGGAGGCCGACGAGCAAGGGGTAGAGCGGGTAGAAGGCCGCGGCCGCCTGCTCGGCTGCGCCGTACCCGTCCTCGGCGATCCGGAGGAACCAGACGCTGTCCCACCTGGCCCAGACATCGACCAACAGGCCGAGATCGCGCGTCAGCTCGGGCCGGTCCCAGCGGTCGGCCAGCGGGTGGCGGTTCGGCTCGAAGACGAGGAATGCGAAGACGACCCCGGCCCAGATCGCCGCTCGGCTCCACAGGAAGAGGTCGAGGACCGGGCGAAGACGTTGACCGGTCGGCACGACGGCGCGGATCATACGTCGATGGAGACGCCACGCTACTTCACACCCGAGGAAGCGAACGCGGCGCTGGAGGAGCTGCGTCCGCTCGCCGAGCGCATGGTCGAGCTACGGCGCGAGCTGGTGGAGGCGCAGGCGAGCCGCGCCTCGCTCGGCGCGCAGGTGGGGACAAACGGGGGCGACCTGACGCCGTCCGACTTCGCGGAGGCTGACGAGCGGCTGGAGCAGGCGGCGACCGAGCTCGCTGCGTGTGTCGAGCGGATTCAAAGCGCCGGCGTCCTCGTCAAGGACCTCGACCGCGGTCTGCTCGACTTCCCTTCCCGGCGTGACGGGGAGGAAATCTTGCTCTGCTGGCATGTCGGCGAGGACGACATCCGCTTCTGGCACGGCCTCGACGAGGGTTTCGCGGGCCGGAAACCGCTCTAGAGCGTCGAAGATCGCCTCATGGACCCCTGGGTGCGCCTGATCGTCGTCGTCGCCGTGATCGGCGGCGCGGCGGTTCTCGCCAAACTGGTTGACCTGCACATGAGGCGGCGGGAGCTGCCGCCGGAGGCAGCGACGCGGTACCGCGTCGTTCGCCGGAGCCTCATGGGCGCGATCATCTTCGTCGGCGTCCTCTCGGCCCTGCTCGTGATCCCGCAGGTGCGCGCGATCGCAGGCGGCCTGCTTGCGTCCACGGCAATCGTCGGGCTCGTCATTGGGCTCGCGGCGCAGCGCACGCTGTCCAACTTCGTTGCCGGCGTGATGATCGGGCTGGCCCAGCCGATCCGGCTCGGCGATCGGATCGGCCTTCCGGAGGGGGAAGGTGTGGTCGAAGACATCGGGCTCGTGTACACGCGGATCCGGCAGGACGACCGAACCCGGCTTCTGATCCCGAACGACCATCTGGCCTCGGATACGATCAGGAACTCGACGATCGTGAGCCGGGAGCGTTTGGCCGAGATCACGATTCCGGTTCCCCGAGACAAGGATCTAGAGGCCGTGATCGAGCTCTTGCGCGAAGTGGCAGCACCCAGCGACCTCCTCGTCACGGGGCTGGACGCCGACAACGCCGTCGTGACGCTGCGAGCCCGGGCGGACGACGAGGCTTCGGCACGGCGGCTCGAGAGCGAGCTCCGCCTTCGCGCGCACCAACGGCTGCGCGTGGCCGAGGCGTCCTAGGTGGTGCCCCGATGAGCCCGAGCGAGCGGCGCCGGCGGGAGCTGGCCAGGCGCCTCGAGATCGACAGCTACCGGCGCCGGAGCAGGAGGCACCGCCGGCGACAACAGCAGCGCCACCGCCGGCGGCTGACGCTCGTGGCCGTGCTGGTCATCCTCGTCGTGGGTGCCATTGCCGCGGCAGGCATCACGGGAGCGGCGACGGTCGCACCGCGCTGCGACCTCGACAGTCTCCGCCCGGTCCAGATCGGGCAGAACTCGTTCGTCTACGCCGCCGACGGCTCCTTGCTCGGGTCGATTCCGGCGGAGAAGAACCGTCAGCCTGTGCCGCTGCACCGGATCAGCAAGTGGATGCGACTGTCGACGATCGCGATCGAGGACCGCCGCTTCTACGAGCACAGCGGGATCGACCTCGAGGGCATCGCCCGCGCCCTCGCCGCTGACGTTCGCGCGGGCCGCGTCGTCGAGGGTGGGTCGACGATCACGCAGCAGCTCGTCCGGAACCTCTACATCAGCCGCGAGGTCACGTTCGAGCGCAAGCTAATCGAGGCCTGTCTCGCCGTCCGCCTGAACAACCGCCGCTCGAAGGCCTGGATCCTCGAGAGCTACCTCAACACCGTCTACTACGGCAACCACGCCTACGGCGTCCACGCCGCGTCCCAGACGTACTTCTCGAAGCCGGCCTGGAAGCTGACCCTCGGCCAGTCGGCGCTGCTCGCCGGGTTGACGCAGGCGCCGTCGGTCTACGACCCGCTGAACAAGCCCGCATCTGCCTTACGCCGCCGAGATCAGGTGCTCCAGGCGATGCTCGAGAACGGCGACATCACCAAGCGGCAGTACGCGGCGGCGTTCAGGGATCGCCAGCTGCACCTGAACCCGGGCCGCCTGTACACCAGGATCCGGGAGCCGTACTTCTTCAGCTTCGTCCGAGAGCAGCTGATCACGCAGTACGGGGCGAACACGGTGCGCTCCGGCGGCCTGCGGGTCTACACGACGATCGACCGGCGCTTCCAGCAGAACGCCCGCAACGCGATCCTGAGGACCCTGCCGTACAGCGAGGACCCGGCCGCTGCGATCGTCTCCATCAACTCGGACACCGGGGCGATTCGCGCGATGGCCGCTGTGACCCCCGGCAGGCGGGGGAACCAGTTCAACCTGGCCTCTCAGGCCCGGCGCCAGGCGGGATCGACCTTCAAGACCTTCGTGCTTGCCGCTGCCGTCGCCGAGGGAGTCGATCCGGACTCGACGTACTACACCTCGGCGCCGTTCACGTATCAGCCGACGCCGCTCAGCAAGCCCTGGGAGGTCGAGACCTACAGCCACGAGTACCTCGGCAGCACCTCGATCCACAACGCCACGCTCGCCTCCGACAACACCGTCTTCGCCCAGTTGACGCTCGATCTCGGCGCGGACAGGGTCGCGTCGATGGCGCATCGACTCGGGGTTCGGTCGAACCTGAAGACGAGAGACGGGATCCATGTGCCCTCCCTCGGGCTGGGGTCAGCCGGGGTCTCGCCGCTCGACATGGCCTCGGCCTACGCGACGTTGTCGGCCGGCGGGATCTACTCGGAGCCGATGGCGATCCGGAAGGTGATCCTTCCCGACGGGACCGAGGACAAGAGCGCCGGGTGGGGCGAGCCACGGCGGCAACGGGTGATCGCGGACTGGGTCGCCGACGAGGTCACGAAGATCCTCGAGGACAACATGACCGAGGGCACGGGGACCGGTGCGAACATCTTCCTGAACCGCCCGGCGGCGGGGAAGACGGGGACCACCGACGACCACACGGACGCGTGGTTCTGCGGCTACACGCCGAGACTCTCGACGACGGTCTGGGTCGGCTATCCGCAGGCTCAGATTCCAATGGAGAACGTGCACGGAATCTCGGTCGCCGGCGGCACCTTCCCGGCAACGATCTGGAATCAGTTCGTGCGGTCCTCGATCGGCTACCTCGAGCCGCTCGACTTCCCGCAGCCTCGCTCGGAGCCCGAGTGGCGCTCGTTCGACACCAACCACTTCGAGAACGACTACGGCGGCAGCTCCGGCTCAGACTCCACGCCGTACTACGGCAACGGCGACTAGCCGCTCCGAGCTCGGAGCCGCGCTTCGGGCGGCCGCCCTCGTAGCTCCGCTGTACCTGCTTTCGTCCGCAGTGCCGCCGGGCGGCCTCTTCCGGGGCCGGGAGTACCGCGACGTCGGTCTCTACGGGGAGTACGCCCGAGCGCTGCTCGACGGACGGGTCCCGTACCGCGACTTCTTCGTCGAGTACCCGCCGGGGGCATTCGCGGTCTTCACGCCGCCGGCGCTGCTGCCAGACGAGGCCTATCGGCACGCCTTCAAGGTGCTCATGGCGCTGCTCGGCGTGGCCGCCATCTTCCTTGCCGCGGCCATCCTAGTCCGGCTCGGGGCGAGCCGGGCTCGCCTGTACGGCGCCCTGGTCGCCCTGGCGCTCTCTCCGCTGGCACTCGGTCCCGTCTCCCTGAACACGTACGACCTCTGGCCGGCGGTGCTGGTCGCCGCCGCGCTCTGCGCGATCCTCTACGACCGTCCGACGCTTGCGTTCGCCGCCCTCGGCCTCGCGGTGACGGCCAAGGTCTACCCCGCGG
>Ga0081455_10008080_pt1 | contig 10985 bp, 13 predicted proteins | sample TabmetS3T2R1_FD_70207 | JGI IMG/M metagenome (GOLD analysis project Ga0081455, IMG submission 70207) | Tabebuia heterophylla rhizosphere microbial communities from the University of Puerto Rico - S3T2R1 | ecosystem: Host-associated > Plants > Roots > Rhizosphere ... | reverse complement strand
CGGAGCCGCGGGCGGCTCGCCGTTGCGGTGCGCGCGGCCCTCGATCGTCCCGCCGACCAGCAGCTGCAGCGTCGCCTCGGAGGTCTCGGGCACCTGCATCTCGTGGTGCGCGGCGGCATAGCCCGGATGGCTCGCGATGATCACGTACTTCCCGGTGCCGAGCGCGCGCACGATCGCGACGCCCTTCGCGTCGGTCGTCGAGCTCGCGAGCGCGCGCATGCCGCCGCTCTCGAAGCCGGTCTCGCCGGCGCCGAAGACGTTCGCGCCCTCGAGCGGCGCCGGCTGCCCGCGCTCCTTGCCGAGCACGAGCACGCGCACGCGGTGCTCGAGCCGCAGCTGCATCGAGACCTCGGGCTCGGCCGGACCCTCGATCTCGAGCTCCTCGCGCCCGAGCTCGTAGCCCTCGGCGCGCGCGTAGACGACGAACTTGCCGCTCTTCAGCCCGCCGACGCGATAGAGCCCTGGATCGACCGACGCGACGCGCGCGCGCAGCGGCGTCTGGAAGTACGGGACGTAGTCGGCGGGCTCGAAGCCGCCGTGCTGCACCGCGATCCGCGCGGCGAGCGGCTTCCCGTCGGCGTCGGTCACGCGCACGAGCGCGGTGCGCGCCGCGGGCACGATGCTGGCCTGGTTGGAGGGAACCTCTGCCTTGTTGCCGGCGTAGGGGGCCACGTCGGGTTCGGTCTCCCACTTCCAGCCCTGCATGGTCATCGCGGTCAGCGCGGAGACACCGATGGCGTCGACCACGGGCCGGGACATGGCCTGTGGGTGCCACAGCTCATCGATCCAGCCTGGCCGCGGGAACAGGTCATCGGTGCCGGATCCGCTGGGGGTGATGTCGGCCAGTGCGGCGTTGACCTGGGCGGCGTCCCGGGCGCCGGTCATGACCTGGGCCACCTGGGAGGCCCACAGTCGGGCCTGGGAGACACCACGGGCCGCGGCGGTGGTGGGGGTGGGGGTCATCTGGAGGGGGGCCGGGGGCTGGGCGGCGGTGGTCTCGGTCTCGGTGCTGGTCATGCTGGTTTCCTGTTCTGTTGTGGTGGCGGCGGCGTCCTCGGGTGGGGGGGTCTCTTCGGGTGCGGTGGCGTCCACGATCTGCTGCGCCAGGTCGTTGACCTCGGCCTGCTGGTCGTCGGTGAGCGCGGCGACCAGCTGGGCGCCGGCGAACGCGGGGAGCGCGACCTGGGCCACCGCGACCAGGTCCGCGGCGACCACATGCCCGGCCTCGATGGTGATGTTGTCCAGCTCGACACTGAGGGCGTCCCGGACCCCTTCGGCGGCCTCCAGGAGGGCCCGGTCCCCATCGGGCGTACGGGCGACGGAGAACTCCATGGCCAGGTTCTCGTCGCGGTCCTCGACCTGCACGGCGTACCCGGTGGGAGTCTGCCGGCCGTGCTCGGTGAACAGCTTCACGGTGCGCAGGTTCTCCGGGACGGCGACCGCGCCGGCGTCCACACACAGCCGGCCCGCGGAGGTGTTCCCGTACACGCCGTAGGGGATGGCCACCCCCCGCAGCCGGCGGGTCTCGGTGTCGGCGGCCAGCAGGGCCGCGGTCGAGGTCAGGGTCAGACGCATCGCGGGGTCTCCTATTCAGTTAGTCCGCTACCGGGGGGCCGGTGGGGGAGGCGTCGGGGGCGGTCCAGTCGGTGGTGTCGAACGCGACCCGCTGCCCGGCCGGGACGATGTCGTCCATCGAGAGGCGGGCCTCGACGGCGTCCATGTAGAGCGCCAGCCCGTAGTCCAGCCACTGCTGGTTCCGGCCGGCCATGGTCTGGTACTCCAGAGAGGCACCCTGGGCGGTGGCGTCCAGCATCATCGCCGGCATGTTGGCCAGCCGGGCCACATCCAGCGCGGAGGCGTTCCGGGCCCCCAGCTGCAGCGCGTCGGAGTCCACCCGGTGCTCAACCAGCTCCAGGGCGTTGTTGGTGAACAGGACACCGTCGTTGGTGGCCATCGCGTTGCGGACCTCGGTGACCGCGTCCCGGCGTTCCTCGGGGGTCAGCTCGGCCGCGGAGGTCTGGTGCAGCTCCAGCCGTAGTGGCCGCATCGCGGTGTCGCGGGCGTTGCGCTCGAGGTCGTAGGCCATCCGCAGGGTGGAGCCACCGAACCCGAGGACCCCCTCGTTCGGGCCCGGGATCCACACCACCCGGTCGGCGGGGAACGGCTGGGAGTCCAGGTCGGTGATGACCCCGTTCTCGACCGTCCAGTGGGTGTAGGGGACACGCACCATCCGGGAGGGGAACCCGGTGGAGAGCTTGTCGGTGACCAGCCACAGCGACTCCCCGGAGAACAGCAGGTCGTCAATGGTCCACAGGGCCCGGTGGTAGGGGGTCTGGGGGGTGATGCACCAGGCCAGCTTCTCGGCCTCGGTCAGGCCGCCCAGCTGCCCGTCGGTGCCGTAGGCCCAGTACGGCTGGGGGTCGACGGGGTCGGCGCCGCGGATCGCCTGCAGCGGGAGCGCGGCGATGGTGCCGCAGGTCAGGTTCCGGGCCCGCGCCATCGCCGGCACGCGCATGGCGCCGGCCCGGGTCAGGGGCAGGGTGTCCAGGTCGATGCCCAGGTCTCCGAGCATCACGGTCTCGAGGTGGGAGCGGTCCACCCAGGCCTCGATCTGGGGCTGCAGCTGGCTGACCCAGCGGGTGTCAGGCACCCGTGGTATCAGCCGGTCCCACAGCCCCACGCCAGGCCCCCTCAGGCCCCCACGGCACGGACACGGGCACGAGCGCGTCGCTTGGAGGCCACGTAGGTGGCCTGGCGTGGGTGATCGGCGGCCCGGTGCCGGTCAACCATGGTCTGGGCGGCCTCACGGGTCAGCGCGGCGGCCCGGAACCCGCAGGCGCAGGTGACCAGGACCAGGCCGCGGGAGGCGTCCAGAGCCATCAGGCGGGAAGCCATGTGTCCACTCTGGCCACAAGTGTGGACAACAGCCCCAGGGGGCTACATGGACGGCTACATGGCGTAGACGGCGGGTTTGACCGGTGGCGGGTTGTGCTGGGCGCCCCACAGGGCGTTGGAGGCGGCGACCAGGGCGGCCACCGGGGCCGCGGAGGTGCGGCGGGACCAGGCGAAGCCGCCGGTGTCGGCCAGCGGTCGCTGGGCGGCGCCGGTGGCGGCGTCGGTGAGGACCTGGGAGGGCCGGACCCGGAGCTGGTGGGCCAGGATGGCGTCCAGGAGGCCGGCGGCGGCGTTGCCGACATCGCCGGTCTTCATCAGCTGCAGGTCGGCGCCGGCGCGCTCGAGCTCGTCCACGGCGGGCCCGGAGGCGCCCCACCGGTCACAGGCGATCGGCGCGTGGTGCTCGGCCTGCAGCTCGAGCAGGCGGGGGACCAGCCAGGTTGTATCGGGGGCCTGTGCTATGACCTCGAGGTAGCCGGTGTCATCGGCCACGACGATCACCGCACCGGCCCGGTCGGTGAGAACGTCGAACCCGAAGCACACCCGTCCATCGGGTTCGGCGGCCGGGTCCTGGACTGCTTTCCAGTCGTCGGGGTCGATGACCCGGTCCCGGGTGCGGGACCAGATGTTGAGGAACTCCCGGCCGAACCCGGCCGGCCCCATGGTGGCGCGCATGCCGCGCAGGTACTCGAGGTCGGTCAGCCCGGCGGCCAGCCCGGGGTGGCGGGTGACCCACACTTCCTCGGAGTCGGGGTCCTCACCGGTGGCGGCGCCGTACTCGACCACCGCGTACCCGGGCAGCAGGTCGCGGGCGGCGGCCAGGTAGCGGCGCAGGTAGTCCGAGGCGTCGGTGCCGGCGGTGCCGATCACGATGAGCTGGCGCCGCGGCCTGGTGGTGAACGTCGGGAGGATGGTGAGGTCGAGCTGCTCGCCCAGGACGGTGCCGTGTTCCTGTGCCTCGTCCACGATGACCAGGTCCAGGGCGTTGGACCGCAGCGCGCCGGCCTTGGGTGGGAACGCCTTGAGGTAGGACCGGCCGGGCAGGGTGACCCGTTCGGTGCCGGCCGACCTGCGTAGCCGGACCCGGGAGGCCATCGGGCCGTCGGTGAGCTCGGCCATCCGTTCCTGCATCCGCTCGGTGGTCACGTGCCCGGTCTGGGCGGCGTAGGCACAGCGGTAGTCGGTCTTGGCCAGGCCGCGGCCGAGCGCGAGGTCCAGCACCATGGTGGTTTTCCCGGTCTGGCGGGGCAGTAGCACCACTGCGAGGGGGTAGCGGTAGCGGCCGTCGGGCTGCAGCTCGGAGATCACATCGGCGGTGAGCCGCTGGTGCGGCTTCCACGGGCGGCCGTGGACCTTGGCGATGAACGCGCCCAGGGCGCCGTCACTGGGACGTGCCGGGTCCCTCGGTGTCGCCAACCTGGGCGCCACCGTCGGTGGTGAGGAAGTCAGCAAGGGCACGGGTCAACGGGTCCTCTACGCGGGCCATGGCTGCGAACGTCTGTTCGTAAGTCTCCCGGAACTCCCGGACCAGGCCGGCCAGCGGGACCCGGTCGTACGGTTTGGCGTACGGGGAGCGCAGCTGCCGCTCGAGCTGGTCGATCTGGTCCGCGAGGGAGCGCAGCGCGGCGATGCCGGCCGATGGCAGCTGCGCCTCGAGGTCGAGGGCGGCGCGCACGTCCGCATCGAGGCCCCTGCGGACCCGGCCGTGGGAGTGGCGTACGCCGTCCGCGGCGAACAGCGGCCAGTCATCACTCATTCGAACATGTGTTCGATCGGTTCGGTTCGACCCCGGCGGATCGGGGGGACACACACGCGGAAGGCTTGCCTTAGCCGGTCAAGGCGCCGATCAGAAACTTCGGGAGTGACGCGACAAATTTTTTCGCGCGAAAATTTTTTCGTCACCATCGATCGGTCGACTCAGTTGGGACGGGCAACCCCAGCCACCAACGATCCTCCGCTGTAGTCCGTGGGTCAGCGGCGCCGCGGCCGGTGTTACAGAACCGGTGGGCCGGCCGCAGGTTGTCCAGGGCGTCGGTGCCTCCGCGGGACCTGGGCCGCACGTGGTCGGCGGTGGTGGCGCCCGGGTGGCCACACAGCCAGCAGACGTCGCCCTTCAGCTCCAGCACCAGGGTGCGGACTGTCTGGCAGTAGCGGCCGGCCCAGCAGGGCAGCTCGTACAGATGGTGGCGTCGGCACCGGGTGCAGAACGGCGCCAGGTCAGGTGGCGTGTCCACGGCCGGTGAACTCTTTCCACAGGCGGGCCAGGTCGGCCAGGGCCCCGGCGCCGGCCGCCAGCGTGGGGCTGGCGACCACCAGCGGGCGGGGCCGGTATGGGCGGGTCGGGCGGGTCATGATGTCTCCGCGTGCCGGCCGTAGCTGGTCTCCACCTGGCGGACCACATAGCCGATGGTGGCCAGCCGGTCATGGAGCCGGGGTAGCAGCTGGAGCGCGATGGAGTCGGCCTGGTCGCGTGGGTGCCCGGTCTCTTCGAGCAGGCGCACCATGCAGTGGTAGACCTCGAACAGCACGGCGCCCTGTGGGCCCTCGATGCGTAGGTCTGTGTCATCTAGCAGCATCGTGGTCCTCTCTCCTATTGGTAGCCCTCCCTCCGGTCGGGCTACTCCCACCGATTCCCCCCCCGGCCCATACCTCCGCCCCGGTCTCTCGGTGAGTCTGCGAGATTCCGGGGGTGGGGCCCTCTAGGTTTCTGACGTAGCTAACGTGTTTGTGGAGGCCCTGGGGATGACCCGGGGCCTCTGCGTATCCCTCTAGACCGGCGTAGGGGAACCGACTTCACGCCTGGGGTGGTGACCGGTCCGTCATTGGGTGCGGGGACGTTGGATGAAACCGCTCAAGGGGTGCGAACCCTCTGGGGGAAGCGGGTCAGGCGCTCTCAGCCTCCTCATCGGCCTGGCGGCGGGCGAGCTGCTCAACATCGGCACGCTCAAGGGCGATGGAGGCCCCGACCTTCGCTACGACGGTCAGCCGGCCATCCTCGACCATCCGGTAGACCGTCATGCGGTGCACTCCGAGAATGGTCGCGGCCTCCTGTACGGAGAGGAGGTCGTATCGCATTTGCCCAAATTGTCACGATCGTGACGCTTTGCCTAGCGCGACGCGCGGAAGACCTAGCAGATTGTCGTAGCGATGTGTGACAATCGGTCGCATGACGGCGGAGACGGTCCCGGAGTTCGATCGCACGGACCGCATGGCCCTGGCCCTGCGCCACGCGGGGCTGACGAACCAGGACATGGCCGACTACCTCGGGGTCACCCGGGAGACGGTGTCGCGCTGGGTGAACGGTCGATCGACGCCGAATCGCGGCATGCTGCGCTTGTGGGCGATGCGCACGGGGGTGCCGCTGGAGTGGCTGGAGACTGGTGAAGTACGCCATCAGGGACTCGAACCCCGAACCCGCTGGTTAACGCTTCTGGACGAAGCGGTCTGAGCGGCGATACGCAGCACCATGAGCAACCATCTAGATGGGTGGGCGGCCTGGATGCGTACCGCATCAGTTCGCCCGAAGACGATCGGCCTCAGGACGTACCACGTCACCCGGGCAGCCCGCGAGCTCGCCATATCCCTCGACGCCGCCACCGTCGATGACCTCTCGACGTGGCTGAGCGCCCAGGAGTGGCTACCAGCCACCAGGCGCAGCTACCGCTCATCCCTCGTGGGCTACTACAGGTTCCTACAGCGCCTCGGCATTCGTCCCGACAACCCAGCGCAGCTGCTGCCGGCCATCCGCGTACCGCGCGGGCTGCCGCGCCCGGTGCCGGACCCCATCCTGCTCGATGCTCTGGTCTCGACCGGTCCGCGGACCAGGCTGGCCATGCTCCTGGCCGGCGAGTGCGGGCTGCGCCGCGGCGAGATAGCCGGCCTGCACACCGACCACATCGAGACCGACCTGGTCGGGCTCACCCTGCGCATCACAGGCAAGGGCGGCCACGTCCGCATGGTGCCGGTGCCCAAGGACACCGACGGGTTCGGCCTTCAGTTCCTGCTGCGCCGCCTCCCCGCCGGCTGGGTGTTCCCAGCACCCTCCGGTGGCCATCTGACGCCGGAGCACCTGGGCCGGATCGTCTCCGAGACCGGCGCGACCGTGCAGTACGGCGGAGGGCTGCGCAGCGTGGATGCGGTGGAGGCGGCGCTGGCGGCGCTGGAGCCGTCGCTGCGCGAGGCGCTGGAGACGGCCGCCGCCAACATCCGCACGGTCGCCGCGGCCCAGCTGGGCGAGGAGCGCAAGGTCGAGCTGCCCCAAGGCCACTCGGTGCGGCTGCGTGAAGTGCCGGTCGGCGCGGCCGGGCTCTACGCCCCGGGCGGTCGCGCCGCCTACCCCTCGAGCGTGCTGATGACGGTGCTGCCCGCGCGCGCTGCCGGGGTCGAGCGGCTCGCTCTGGCGACGCCCCCCGGGCCCGATGGCAAGGTGCATCCGGTGACGCTGGCCGCGGCGGCGCTCTGCGGGGTCGAGGAGATCTACGCGATCGGCGGCGCCCAGGCGATCTTCGCGCTCGCCTACGGCACCGAGACGATCGAGCCGGTCGACGTGATCGCCGGGCCCGGTAACGCCTGGGTGCAGGAGGCCAAGCGGGCGGTGTTCGGCACGGTCGGGATTGACTCGCTCGCCGGGCCGTCGGAGCTGATGGTGATCGCCGGCCACGACACCGAGCCCGAGTGGGCCGCCTTCGACCTCTGCGCCCAGGCCGAGCACGGCGACGGCGCGCTCCTGCTCGCCGCGGTCGAGCTCCACGTCCTCGACGCGGTGGCCGAGGCGACCGAGCGCCTCGCGGCGGAGCGTCCCGGGGTCTCAGGGGCGGCGCCGCTGGCGCTCGTCCACGTCCCCGACTCGACCGACGCCGCCGACCTCGGCAACGCCTTCGCCCCCGAGCACGTCGAGATCTTCGAGGAGGACGCCCCGTTGCTCGCCGAACGGATCACCACCGCCGGCTGTGTCTTCGCCGGGCGCTGGGGCGCGACCGCCTTCGGCGACTACGTGGCGGGTTCCAACCACGTGCTGCCGACCGGCGGGGCGGGTCGCTTCACCGGGCCGCTCGGTCCGGGCGCCTTCCGGCGTCGCATCTCCGCCGTGGAGATCGACAAAGCCGCGGCGGCGGCGCTGGCCCCGAGCGTCGACCGGATCGCCCGCGCGGAGGGCTTCCCCGTCCACGCCGAATCGGCCATGATCCGACGATGAGCAAGCGCCGCGCATCGAAGACCCGCAAGACGGGGGAGACCGACATCACCCTCGAGCTCATCCTCGACGGGGTGAGCGAGTACGAGAACGAGACCGGGGTCGGGTTCTTCGACCACATGCTCGACCTCTTCGCCCGCCACGGCCGCTTCGGGCTGAAGGTGAGCGCCGACGGCGACACCGAGACGGGTGCCCACCACACGGTCGAGGACGTCGGCATCGTGCTCGGCCAGGCGCTCGACGAGGCGCTCGGCGACCGAGCCGGGATCCGTCGCTACGGCTCGGCGCTGGTGCCGATGGACGAGGCGCTGGCGGAGTGCGCGATCGACATCTCCGGCCGGCCCCACTGCGTCTTCCGCGCCGATCTGCCGAAGGCCTCGATCGCGGGCTTCGAAACCGAGCTGGCGGAGGAGTTCTTCAACGCGATCGCCAACTCGGCGAAGCTGACCCTGCACATCTCGGTCCGCTACGGCACCAACGTCCACCACATGATCGAGGCGGCCTTCAAGGCCTTCGCCCGAGCGCTCCGCGTCGCGGTGTCGATCGACCCTGAGGAGACAGGGGTCCCTTCGACCAAGGGAACCCTCAATGAGTGACGCGGCGGCGCGACTCCTGGTCCTTGACTATGGGATGGGGAACCTGCGCTCCGTCGAGAAGGCGCTCGAGCACGTCGGGGCGCGGGCCGCGATCGGCGCCGATCCGGACGAGGTGCGGGCCGCCGACGGGCTGATCCTGCCCGGCGTCGGCGCCTTCCCGCGGGCGATGGAGCGGATCCGGGCGACCGGGCTCGACCAGCTGATCGCCGAGCGGGCCGCGGCGGGGACCCCGATCCTCGGCATCTGCCTCGGCCTGCAACTGCTCTTCGAGCGCTCCGACGAGCTCGGCGGGGCGGACGGCCTCGGGCTGCTCCCCGGTCCGGTGACGGCGCTCGACGCGCCCGGGCTGAAGGTCCCGCACATCGGCTGGTCGCCGGTCCGCTGGGAGCGCGAATCCCGCCTCGCCGCCGGGATCGACTCCGAGACGCCCTTCTACTTCGTCCACTCCTTCGCCCCGCGCCCGGCCGGGGAGGACATGCTCGGCAGCGCCGAGTACGGCACCCGTTTCGCCTGCGCGGCCGAGCGGGACAACGTCTTCGGCGTCCAGTTCCACCCCGAGAAGTCGAGCGCCGCCGGGCTGCGCCTGCTCGCCAACTTCGCCGGCATCTGCACGAAGGCGCCTGCGGCGGCGTGAACCTCTACCCGGCGATCGATATCCGCGACGGCCACGCGGTACGGCTGGTCGAGGGCGACTACGACCGCGAGACGGTCTATGACGCCGACCCGGTCGACGCGGCGCTGCGCTTCGCCGAGGCGGGGGTCCACATCCTCCACGTGGTCGACCTCGACGGGGCGAAGGCGGGCGAACCCGTGAACCTCCGGGTGATCCGGCGGATCGCCGACGCGGTGCCGTTCCCGATCCAGGTCGGCGGCGGCCTACGTAATGCCGACTGCGTCGCCAACGTGCTGCGGGTGGGGGCCGAGCACGTGGTGATCGGGACCGCCGCGATGCGCGACCCGGACTTCTTGCGGGCGATGCTGGCGGAGCACGGCGAGCGGATCGTCGTCTCGGTCGACGCGCGCAAGGGCAAGGTGTCGCTGGCGGGCTGGACCGAGACCAGCGATGTCGACGTCGCCGACGCGGTCGCCGACCTGGCCGCGCGTGGGGTCGAACGCTTCCTCTTCACCCCGATCGAGGTCGACGGGACGCTCGCCGGACCCGGCTTCGATCAGCTCGCCAAGGTGGCGGCGGCGACCTCGGCCTCGGTGATCTACTCGGGCGGAGTGGGGACGCTCGACGATCTGAAGCGCCTGCGGACCGAGGCGGCCCCGAACGTCGAGGGCGTGATCGTCGGCCGCGCCCTCTACGAGCAGCGCTTCACCGTCGACGAGGCGCTCGCCGCCCTAGCCTGACGTTGACGGGCCGAAAACCGGACTATATGGCTGGTTTTCGGCCCATCAACATTGGGGCGTTGTGGAAGCGTGTCGTCTTTCCTCGGAAACCCACGGGACCTGCGGACTTCCTGACGGAGGCCTCACGTCCTGGGCGTCTCGTGGCGACCACAGCCTGCCCGGGTCGCCACGAGACGCCCAGGACGTCGGTCCCCCATCGACCCGCTTCCGAATCGCGCCGTCCCCAGCCGCCGCGGCCCCGAGCCCTCGCTGAACTCAACCACCCCTGAGCGCCGCGTCTTCGCCCGCCAGGCGGCCGAAGACCAGGGCGCCGAAAGGGCGTACGATAAATCCGGCTGCAAAGGTGGCCAGTGTGGACAACAGGGCTGCTGTAGGGTTGCCTTTAGGAAAGAATTGCGTGGAAATGACGGAGGCCAGGCTGCCGAAAATGTAGAAGTCATACCATTCAATGAGCGTTCCCAATGAAGAGGCTGTGATGATCCTGCGGATCCCGTTGGTGGATGTGGATGACATGTGCTCGTTAGATGATTCGCGTTAGATGAATATTAATATTATAAAACCTTTTGAACTAAAAGTAGGGTAAATGTAAATAGTTGGCGATTAAATTCTAAATTTATGGCCCTTAATTTAATAAGCTGTTATCTACAAAAAATTTGAGGAGCGTCATATGAGCTATCCCTACCAGATCAGGTCCATGGAAGAGTACCAGTCCGAGTATAAGAAAAGTGTCGAGGACCCGGAAGGGTTTTGGGCGGGAATTGCCGGTCATTTCACCTGGCGCCGCAAATGGGATAAGGTGCTGGATTGGAATTTTACCGATCCAAGGGTAAAATGGTTTCCGGGAGCGCAGCTGAACATTACGGAAAACTGTCTGGACAGACATTTGGCTGAAAGGGGCGACCAGCCTGCGATCATCTGGGAACCCAATGATCCGGAGGAGGATTACCGCA
>Ga0081455_10008079_pt1 | contig 10987 bp, 7 predicted proteins | sample TabmetS3T2R1_FD_70207 | JGI IMG/M metagenome (GOLD analysis project Ga0081455, IMG submission 70207) | Tabebuia heterophylla rhizosphere microbial communities from the University of Puerto Rico - S3T2R1 | ecosystem: Host-associated > Plants > Roots > Rhizosphere ... | reverse complement strand
TTCGGCGATGACGTCCAAGAGGATCTTCATTGCGCTTGGCTCAGCGTAGGGCTTTTTCAAGAGCATATCGCGATAGGTCTCGTAGCCCTCTTCGACCATCGCCCGGTTCTTATCCAGCGGAACGCGCAGATACTTGGCCAAGATTCGTAGGTTCTCTTCCTTGTTGGCGCTGTTACGATAGAAAAGCATGCCCTCCGCTAAGGCCTCGACGAACTTCGAGATCATGCGGCACTCCTCGCGCAGAGATCTTTCAGAGACCGCGACGATATTGCGCAGGTACGGAACATCGAGGGGCGTTAGGTCGACAATCAACTTGAAACCCTCTTTGGCCGCCATGGTGGTATATGGAGGATCGAGGATCGCGGCGGCGACTTTGTTGTTCACCAGAGCCTCGAAGCGAGCCGCTTTCCCGCCGATGTTGAGCGGAATGACCTGCTCTCTGGTCAAGCCCAGCTCTTTCAAGCACAGCAGCAGACCGGTATAGGGCAGTCCCGAAAAGCTTGTGATCGCGACCGATTTGCCTTTCAGATCGGCCGCCGACTTGATCGACGGTTGAACGACGAGAGCCAGGTTCAGCCCGCGCGTCGTCGCCATTACGATTTTCACCGGGAATCCTCCCAATGCACTGTGGATGACCTTATCCGGCGAGGTCTGGTCGAACTGAATATCACCCGAGACGAGTGCGTTGATGTCGTTGCTGCGGCTGAAGGTCACAATTTTCGAGTCGAGATCCCGCCTCTTGAAGTAGCCCTTTTCCTCCGCGATGTAAGCGGGCATGTACATGGCGCCGCGAACCCCTTCGCCGATAACGATTGACTTGGTTTGCGACGCGCCTGTGGCCGGCATCAAACAGACCGCCGCCATTGCGCTCACGATAAGGTCAATAAAGCGCTTCATAGAAACTCCTTCCCTGGTATCAATCCGCGACGTCATGAACAGTTGCAGCTGATTGCTACTGAGCTATTGGCTAAGGCCGTTGTTTGCAAATGCGTGCCGGTGCGACCCGGGATATAAGCCGACTTGGCGCCCTTTCCCCCGGCAACCACAATCCATATATCCTCCGGTCGGTCCACGACACCAATCTCTTTGGAACCATTGCCCTGGAACCAAATCGGTCTTCGCTTCGCCAGCAGTTCTAGATTTTCATCCGAGATCCTTTCGTGCGGCACCCGCGCGGCGAGAAAAAGCTCGCTTCGGATAGCCGCTTTGGAATATCCTCCGGCCGATAGGATCGCCGCGTGCTCCGGACAAATAATCAGCATGGTCTCAGTGGAGGTCACGCCACTGGTGAATCCTCCGATCATAGTGAGCGCGAATGTCTTTAGAAGTCCCTTGGCCATCTGACTGGCCATATCGACAGCGCTATTCACGCCGCTGCAGCCGAAGACGCTGACGACGTCCATCTCTCGAGACCAGCCACACTCGACGTGCAGGGGCTCCCAAGGGTTCTCTTCCTCGTTCTCGGCGAAGCAGAATGTATACTTGGCTGGTTGGCCAAGAGTGGCTTTGTCATAGACCCCAGGTGCCGCACCGCCGATATTGCCCAGCACGAGCCGTAGCGCTCTCCCGATCGTCGAGTTGGCGCGCCAGCCCTGTCCGAGGGCATTGCTCGAATAGTTAATTTGCAACCTGTTTCGACATGGACCGTTGATAATTACCACGGGCGCCACGTTGCCGGTGGTTGTCTGGACACCGTCAAGGTTGAAGCCCGGTTGCAGGACGCCTCTTACGGCAGCTACCACCAACGGAAAATAGTCCGGCAAACAACCGGCCATCACGGCGTTGGCGGCGACTCTTTCAACCGTGGCGATTCCATTGACCGGAGGAATGATACCCAGCAGTTCGTCCCTCTTTAGGTAACTGGCGCCGATCATCGCATCGATCGCAGCTTCCGTAGGTGGCAGTACCGGCAAACCGTCGGACCAACCCCGATTTATGAAATATTGAAACATCAGGGCCGGATCTGCCGGCACTTCCAAGGTTGCGGTGCATTCATCGCCGAAGTCGTCCGCGGCAAATAGAGGATCATCGCAGCAAGATTCACTAGCCGTCAGCACCTTAACAATGGAATCGATACGCGACTCTGCGAGCGAGCGCAAAATATCTAGCGAAACCGAGCCCACCGGATGAGGAAGTTCAATCAGCCGCAAGTCACCCAGCCCGCGGGTTAAAGATTCGGTCTTCGCAAGCAAAAGAAATTCGTCCGTGACCATGGTGGCGGTTGGAACACCCGCGTCTTCCAGCTGAACCGAGTCGTGGATACTCCACGACGTGCAAGAGCCTCAATCCGCAAAGGCGTTGATGACGACGTCACATTCGTCAGCCAACTCCTGAAGAAAATCCGCTCCCGTGCGGGTCATTTTTCTTCTCGGGATGAGCTCAACCCCTTCGTATCGTTGCTTGAGAAGCTCACCCACACGAGCGAGAAATTTGTCGGCATTGGGCTTGTTATTGTCCAAAAGACCAATGCGCTTGTGGCGCAGGCTGCGGTATTTTCTGGGAGCGAGCTTAGTTCTCTTGGAGATTCTGGGCGCGGTTGGATTGATAATCCTTATAAGCTCTTTTTCCATGTTTGTGCCCTCCACAAAACGCCATGTTCTGATCTGACCACCCTCTTACTCCCCGCTGAAATATGACTGCGTCGTTCGTATACTGAACCTGCGACGGTCGTCAAGAGGACAAACTGTCGGATAACATGGCTTAACAGTTTGCCATCGAGCTTAAACATGGGTTATGCGAATTTCTGAAAAAACAAACTATCAAGGAGTTCACAAGTATCTAGACATTGCACCTCAGAAACCAGGGACGAGTCCTTCCAAGCGCGGGCAATGGGACTGAGCCTGTCGGCGACCATCCGATCCGCTTCACGGGCGGTTATTCCAACGGCCCGGGCTTATCTGGAGAAAAACGACTCGACCGTGGAGAAGGTCGTGACTGCGTTGCGATGCCGACAAACACGAATACAACAGCGAGCATGACATAGCGGCAATAGTTTCCATGGCTATAGTCTCCTGATCTGATTGATACGATGCTCAATCTGGCGATGCGCTAAAACCGTGTATTTCTGACTGAGATCGCCGGGCTCACCGCCGGCTGGCCATGGTCTCGTCGAGCCAGTTGAAGATCTGCCGGTTGGCCATGGAGCGGTTGAGCGCTTCGCAATGCATGCCGGCACCGTCGGAGTCGGAAAACCGGATCATCGCCTTCGGGCACTTCAGGGCGTCGTACAGCTCCTTGGCGTTGGACGATACTATGTCGGATTCCGCCGCGGTGACCAAGGTCGGGCACCGGATCTCGCCGACGAGCGCGGGGTCGAGTTTCCATTTGCTGAGCTCGACGAGAAACGAAGTCAGGTCGGAGGCGCCGTTGGTCCAGAACCCGCGCTTGACGATCTTCCAGTAGAGCGGCCGGTTCTTTTGAAGCACGTTCATGATTGCCTGCTCGTCCGCCGGGTCGAGGATGGGCAGCTTCGCGACGACTTCGGGGCTCAGGGGAAACTTCGCGAAGCCCTCGCTGAACTTGTCACCCACGTCGATCTGACCGGGGTCACAAATGACGGCGGCAAGGCGGTGCTCGAACGCCGCCGCGCGCGGCGCCATGTATCCGCCCAGACTCCACGGTTGGAACACGATGCCCCGCGGATCGACGACGTCGATCTTGAGGACGGCATCGACGAGCGGCCTTACGACCTTTTCCCAATCGTAGCGAAGGGTAATTCCTTCGTCGATCAGGAGCCTGCCTTGCCCCGGTCCATCCGACATCAGCACGTGATAGCCGCGCTGCAGGGCGGCCGCGCCGATGCCGAAGTAGTTATCGACGATGGTCGAGTCCCAGCCGCCGCCGACGAGGATCGTCGGTCGCACATGCTTCTCGCGCCCCGGCGCACGCACGAAGTAAGCCGGCAGCGTCGTGTTCTCGTAGGGAATGACGACCTTCTCGGCGGCAAGGGGCCCGATCGCCATCGCCTTGTCAAACGTTGCCACCTGAAGGTGGAAGGCGTCGACCAACCGTGGATCTACGGGCTTGCCGAAGATCGGGTGGTAGGCAATCCCCAATAGACACGCAGCCCGCAGGTAGCAATCGCGCGCTGCCGCAGCATGCCCCTTGGCCGCGGCCGTGTCTCCTTCCTCGATGCGGCGCTTCGCGAACGCTGAGAACTCATCGAAGAAGGAGTCATCGTCGCCGGGTTTGACCTTGGTGGCGAGATACTGGATCTCCCCGACATCGGCACCACCGTACGGCGCGAAGCCGAGCGCCCATCCAGCGAACTCATCATGAACCGGATCGAGAAACATAGGTCCTCCTCGTGTCAGTTTGGAGTGTCAGACTCGGGCGAATGCCCGCTGTTTAAAGCGCCCAAGCGCACAATACATTTTTCCCTTTCGGAATAGTCGAGATGATATTGGAAACAGCCCTTATTTTTGCGGTTTCGCGGATTCTAGGTGAAATGGCACAACAAAGACAAGGCAAAATCAGTCAACCGGGACTTGCCATCGATCTTCGACTTGGGCTATGAGGATTGTCTGGACCAACTAAAGCGAATTGCTGGAGTATCGAACGGTGGGGTTGAAGGCATCACTCCATTACTCCACCACTCCAATACTCCAGTCTCCATCGAGGAGATTGACTATGGATTACTTCGAACCGAAAACGTTAAGCGAAGCGCTGGCGTTGCTGGAGACATATGGCGCAGCGGCCAAGGTGATTGCCGGCGGCACCGATGTCATGGTCGACATCAAATACAAAGAAGAGCCAGGATGCTTGGTGAATATCAAGAAAATTCCCGGTTTGGACGCGATCCGGGAGAACGGCGGCAGCCTGCGCGTCGGCCCCCTGGTGACGATCCGCGATATTGAAACAAGTTCAATAGTACGCGAGCGGCTGCCGGTGTTTTGGGAATCCTGCCATCAGTTCGCCTCGCTGCAGATCCGCAACACGGCGACAGTGGGCGGCAACATCTGCAGGGCGTCGCCTTCAGGAGAAACGTTGGCGCCGTTGCTGGTGCTCGAAGCCAAAGCCAAACTCGCTTTTGCTACCGGCGAAAAAACCGTGCCGTTTACGTCGTTCTTTCAGGGGCCCGGCAAGAGTAGCGCCGGTGTCAACGGTTTGCTAACGGAGATCGACGTTCCCTACCCCGCAGCCGGCAGCAAAGGCGTTTATTTGAAGCATGCGGTGCGCGGCGCCATGGATATCGCCATGGTCGGCGTCGCTGTGCTAGTTACGCCCGATGCTGCAAAGAGTGGTTTACAAGGCGTCCGCATCGGTCTGGGCGCTGTCGCGCCGACGCCGATTCGGGCGACGAAAACCGAAGCGATGTTGCGTGGCAAGCCGCTCACTGCGGCGCTGGTAAAAGAAGCGGCACAAATGGCGGCATCGGAATCGAGCCCGATCAGCGATCAGCGGAGCAGCGCGGAAAACCGGCGCTGGATCGTCGAAGCGCTGACCCGTCGTGGTCTCCAACAAAGCTGGCGAGCGGCAACCGGCAAGGAGGTAGCGTAATGAGTCTCACGATCAATACTACAATCAACGGTCAAGCGGTCAGCGGCAGCGCGGAGGCGTCTACGTCACTATTGGAATTTCTACGCGACACGTTGGAATACAAGGGTACGAAGCTATGCTGCAACACCGGCGAGTGCGGCGCCTGCACGATTATTTACAACGGCAAGCCGATCAACTCGTGCGTCACCATGGCCGCCGATGCCAACGGGGCGCAGATTACAACCATCGAAGGTTTGGCCGACGGCGACAAGCTGCATCCGGTGCAGCAAGCTTTTATTGATACGGGCGCCGTGCAGTGCGGCTACTGCACGCCGGGATATATTATCTCGGTGAAAGCTTTGCTCGATCGGACCACCAAACCGACACCCGAGGATATCGAAGAAGCGGTCTCCGGCAACATCTGCCGCTGCACCGGTTACAACAAGATCGTCGATGCGATTCAGCTCGCAGCGAATAGAATTGCTGGGAGGGCATAAATATGGCCAAAGCCGAATTCAAAGTCATTGGCAGCAGCCCCGCCCGCATGGGCGGTGTCGAGCGCGTCGTCGGCAAGGGAGTCTACGGCATCGACCTGATGCTCAAAGATCAGTTGCATGGGGCGATTCTGCGCAGCCAGCACGCCCACGCCAAAATAGTCAGCATCGACACCAGCGAGGCGAAGAAAGTCCCCGGGGTTCACGCCGTGGTGACCGCCGCCGATGCGCCAAACGTTCGCTACGGCCGCAGTTACTTCGACCGCCATATTCTCGCGCGCGATAAAGTCCGCTTCATGGGCGACCCGGTCGCCGCCGTCGCCGCAGAATCGCCGGCCATCGCCAAGCAGGCGCTGAAAAAAATCAACGTCGTGTACGAACCGCTGCCGGTGGCCATCGATCCCGAAGAAGTGACCAAGCCGGAAGCGCCGACCTTGCACGAGGACATGCCGCTGCCGAAAAGTATTCCCGCGGACACGAAGGTTAAAAATATCTGCGGCCATGCCGTCGTCCATCTGGGCGATGCCGAAAAGGCGATGGCCGAAGCGGATGTCGTGGTCGAGGAAGTTTACGAAACCAAGATGATCCACCCGCAGTACCTCGAGCCGCGCATCGCCGCGGCGCAGATGGAGCCCAACGGCCGTCTCACCGTTTGGGCCAATGCCCAGGCGCCCTTCCCCGTGCGCCAGGAGACGGCGAAGACGCTCGGCCTGCCGCTCAACAACGTGCGCGTGATCTCCGCCGGCTTGGGCGGCGGCTTCGGCGGCAAGGGTAGCGGCATCACCTCCGGCGCCGCCATCGAGCCGATCTGCGGCCTGTTGGCGATCAAGGCCAAGCGGCCCGTGATGATCGTCCTCGACAAGGCCGAGGAAACCATTTCGACGACGATCCGAGCCGGCGCCAAAATGTATATCAAGACCGGTGTCAAGAAGGACGGCACCATCGTTGCCCGCACGGGTAAAGTATTTTATGACGCCGGCGGATACTCAGGCTTTGGCGTGCAGGCCGGAGGCCGCTGCACCAACATGCTCGGCGGCTGGTACTTGATGCCCAACTGTCATATCGACGGCTACACGGTTTACACCAACAAGCAGGTCTGCGGTCCCGTGCGCGGCCCCGGCGGCCCACAGGCCGCTTTTGCCGTCGAATCGCACATGGATTCCATCGCTGCCAAGCTCGGCATGGACCCGGTGGAGTTTCGCCTGAAGAATGTGCCGAAGCCCGGCGACAGGATCGTCGGCGTGCCCAAGCTGCGCGATGTTTCGCTGGGCGAGACGATCAAGATCGCCGCCGACAAAATCGGCTGGGGCAAAGTCAAGTTGGAAAAGAACCAAGGCATTGGACTCGCCACCGGCTCTTGGATCGAGAGCGCCGGTCCCGGCGGTGGCGCCATCGTCAAAGTCAACGAAGACGGCTCCGTGACCGTGCACATCGGCAAGATCGACATGGGCACCATCCCTGGTTTCGGTATTCCAATGATTGTCGCGGAAGAGCTCGGCGTGCCGGTGGAGGATGTTACCGTCGTCAATGTCGATACCGACGCCAGCCCCTGGGACGCCGGCACCGTCGGCAGCCGGGGCATTCTGGTTTCCGGCACCGCCTCTCGACTCGCAGCCATCGATGCTCGCAATCAGATTTTCAAGATGGCCGCAAGCCAGCTCGAAGCAAGCCCGGACGATCTGGAAATCGTCAACAAGCAGATCCGCGTCAAAGGCACGCCGGCCAAAGCGGTGGCGCTCGCGACTATCGCCACCAACGCGCATAACGTCATCGGCGAAGTCATCGGCCGCGGCTATTTCGACAACGTCGCGGCGGGAGCCGAAGAGAAACAGCACGGCAGCTCCCAGCCTTTCACGGCCCACGCCTGTATCGTCGAAGTGAATCCCGATACCGGCAATGTGAAGATCTTGAAGTACGTCGCGGTCCACGACATCGGCCAGCCGATCCATAAAGCCGCCGCCGAAGGCCAGATCGAAGGCGCCGCAGCCATGAGCATCGGCCAGGCGCTCTGCGAGCAAGTTGTCTTCGATAAAGACGGCCGGACGATGAACCCGAGCTTCGTCGATTATTTGATGCCGACCATCAACATGATGCCGCGCATCGAAACGACCCTGGTGTCCGGCTACCCGGGCGCGGGTCCCTACGGCGCCAAAGGCGCCGGTGAAATCGCCTGCGTCCCACCGATGGCCTGCATCGCCAATGCGATTTACAACGCCACCGGCGTGCGCATTAAAACATTGCCCTTGAGCCCGGAGAACGTGCTGCGCGCGCTAAAAGAAGCGGGAAAGGCATAGAAAGGCAATGTCCCGTGGTGAGGTAATCAGTCGGGCTATGCTATGGAATTTACGAACTCAAGCTTGTGATTACATTTTTAGAAACAATTTCCATTGATCTTGTAAGCCCCGCGGGGTCGCTAAGGCGGATCATCCTTTACGGTAAGTCGATGCAGAAAGACCACCGATAAGAGCAACTGAATATGTCGCGCGACTCTTGCCATCCACTGCGATGCCAGACAACAATCTCCGTGTCGCAATTGTAGTACCATGCTACAACGAATCTAGTCGTCTGCCGGTGGCGCGATTCGAGCAATACATGGAGTCGACCGCCACCGAGTTCGTGTTCGTAGACGATGGCAGCACGGACAAAACGATTGAAATCCTCAAGAAGATGGAGCTCGCACATCCCGATCAGGTCGTTGTTGTGAGCTATAGTAGGAATATGGGCAAAGGCGAAGCGGTCCGGCGGGGCATAAATGTAGCTTTCGCACGCGGCGTCGACTACGTGGGATTCTGGGACGCCGACTTAGCGACACCGCTTGAGGCCATAGGTGATTTTTTGGCAGAGTTTGCGACACGGCGTGATTGCCTCATGGTGTTTGGTGCGAGGGTACAATTGCTCGGGCGTGAGATTGATCGTTCTGTCCTGCGGCATTATCTCGGCCGCGTTTTTGCAACTTTTGCTTCTCTCGTATTGCGCCTGCCCATCTACGACACGCAATGCGGCGCGAAACTCTTTCGTGTAACGCCAGTAACGGTTTCATTATTCGCCACGCCCTTCTGTAGCCGCTGGACTTTCGACGTTGAAATCATCGCGCGATATATTCAGAGAGTCGGATCGGTAACGACAGCCGCAAGTCAGATCATCGAATTTCCTTTGTACATTTGGAAGGATGTTGCGGGATCGAAAGTCAAACCGAGACACTTTTTGATTGCGCTCTTTGACATGTGCCGAATCTGTTTTGTCTATCGACGCAGTCTCTCCTTCAGTAGGTCTGTAGGCTCGAGAAGAGAGACGAGATCGTAATGCCCGATCCTTGCAGGGATAATCCTTTGGCCTCGGTACCGGTGAGCGACAGCTTTGCGGTTCTCGGCGTCATCAGCGCTTCGGCGGCGACTCATCCGGAAGCTGAAGATTAACTAATCCCGACTAAAGCGAGTTCAATTCATGAGCACTGAACCCAACAAAGTTATCTACTCGATGGTCGGCGTCGGCAAATACTACGACAAAAAGCCGGTTCTCAAGGACATCTATCTATCCTACTTCTACGGCGCAAAGATCGGTGTGATAGGCCTCAACGGCTCGGGCAAATCGTCGCTGTTGCGCATCATGGCGGGCGTGGACAAAGAGATCAACGGCGAGGCCGTCCTCTCACCTGGCTATACGGTCGGTTATTTGGAACAGGAACCGTTGATCGACGATTCACGAACTGTGCGCGAAATTGTCGAAGAAGCCGTCCAGGAAACAGTGAATCTGCTGAAAGAGTTTGAAGAGATCAATGCCAAGTTTGCGGAAGAGATGTCTGACGACGAAATGAACAAGCTGCTCGAGCGCCAGGGCGAGGTGCAGGAAAAGCTCGACCATCGGGACGCTTGGGATCTCGATGCGCGACTGGAGATGGCGATGGACGCGCTCCGGTGTCCACCGTCAGACACCTCAGTAAAGATCTTGTCCGGGGGCGAACGCCGCCGCGTTGCGTTGTGTCGTTTGCTCTTGCAAAAGCCCGACATACTTCTGCTCGACGAGCCGACGAATCACCTAGATGCCGAGTCCGTGGCTTGGTTGGAACATCATCTGCAGAGCTATCCGGGAACCGTCATCGCCGTTACCCACGACCGATATTTTCTCGACAACGTGGCCGGTTGGATTTTGGAATTAGATCGCGGCCACGGTATTCCGTTCAAAGGCAACTACACGTCCTGGCTGGAGCAGAAGCAAGAACGTCTCCGTCGTGAAGAAAAGTCGGAAAGCGAACGGCAGAGAACGCTCGAACGCGAGCTCGAATGGATTCGCATGGCACCGAAGGCGCGCCGTGCCAAGGGCAAGGCGCGCATCACTGCGTACGAAGCACTGCTCGATCAGGAGTCGCAGAAACGGCGCGAGGATTTAGAGATCCCCATTCCGCCGGGACCGCGTCTGGGCAACGTCGTGATCGAAGCCGAAGGAGTCAAAAAAGCCTACGGTGATAAACTGCTGGTGGACGACATGACATTCAAGCTTCCTCCCGGCGGTATCGTCGGCGTGATCGGCCCCAACGGCGCCGGCAAGACGACCTTGTTTCGCATGATCATCGGTCAGGAACAACCGGATAGCGGCAAGATTCGCATCGGCGAGACGGTTGCTTTGGGGTACGTCGATCAAAGCCGCTCGCTCGATCCAAAAAAATCGATCTGGGAAGAGATCAGTGGCGGCGCTGACCTACTGAAAATAGGCGCTCGCGAAGTGAACTCGCGAGCGTACGTAGCGCGATTCAATTTTTCCGGCACGGACCAACAAAAAAAGGTTGGCACGCTCTCCGGGGGCGAACGCAATCGTGTTCATTTGGCGAAGATGTTGAAGGAAGGCGCCAACGTTTTGCTGCTCGATGAACCAACGAACGATTTGGATGTAAACACTCTGCGGGCGCTCGAAGAAGCGCTGGAGAATTTCGCCGGCTGTGCTGTTGTCATCTCTCACGATCGCTGGTTCCTGGATCGGATCGCGACTAATATCCTTGCCTTCGAAGGCGACAGCAAGGT
>Ga0081455_10008078_pt1 | contig 10988 bp, 5 predicted proteins | sample TabmetS3T2R1_FD_70207 | JGI IMG/M metagenome (GOLD analysis project Ga0081455, IMG submission 70207) | Tabebuia heterophylla rhizosphere microbial communities from the University of Puerto Rico - S3T2R1 | ecosystem: Host-associated > Plants > Roots > Rhizosphere ... | reverse complement strand
ACTCCGCTTCCCACTCCTGCCGCCAGTCGGCGCGCAAGCGGCGTGGCACGGTCAGGCCGATCCCGCGTATCAGCCAGAGCCAGAAACGAAAGCGAATTGTGGGCGTTAAATTGGCCATCTGGTCTAGTCGTGTCGCAGAGTCGCCAGAGGATCAACCTTTGTCGCTCGCCGCGCCGGCAGGTAACACGCCAGCAAAGCCACTCCCGACAGCAACAAGGCTACCACCGCAAACGTCCAGGGATCGGTCGCGCTCACGCCGAACAGGAGCGTGTTCATGAAGCGCGTTAATGCAAAAGCCCCAGCCAGTCCCAAGCCCGTTCCGATCAAGGTCAGCGCCATGCCCTGCCCCACCACGAGTTTCAGCACATCCAGCGATCGCGCGCCCAACGCCATGCGGATGCCGATCTCATGCGCGCGTTGCGCCACTGAATAAGACATCACGCCATAAATTCCGACTGCCGCAAGAATGAACGCTACGGCGGCGAAGATGCCGAGCAACAGCGTATTCAAGCGGCTAGACGCGACGGAATTGGCCAGGACTTGCTCCATCGTTCTGACGTTAAAGACCGGCAGATCACGATCCAGCGCCAGGACTTGTTGGCGCACAGCGGCGGTCAGGCTCGTGGGATCAACTGCTGAGCGCACTCCGATGGTGGTGGTGAGCAAGGGAGTCGCCAGGAATGGCCGATAGACCTGCGCACGATTGGACTCCCGCTCCAACCGATATAGCTTCACGCGCCCGACGACTCCCACGACGGTCAACCAGGGCGCGCTGGGATTATTAAGGCTAAGACGAATCCGCTTGCCAACCGGATCAGCATTGGGCCAGTGACGCTGCGCCGAGGACTCATCAATGATGATGACTGGAGGCGCGTTCTGATTATCCTGTTCGGTGAAGGCGCGCCCCCTTTCCAACGTCATTCCCATCAGGCGGAAATAATCGGGGGTGATAAAGGAAATATCAGCGAGCGGCGCCTCGCCCGGTTTCGGTTCCGGCTGGCCTTCAAAGAGTAGGGAGGAAATCGCCCCCGCGCCAACGAACGGCATCAAGGTGGCAGCGCCCACAGACTGCACGCCTGGTAGAGCTTTGAGGCGTTCGAAGAGTTGTTGGTAGAAGTCGACGATCTGCTGATTCGTCGAATACTTGGACTGCGGCGGCGCAAGCCGGAGCGTCAGCAAATGGTCAGCTTGAAAGCCAGGATTGACGCGTTGCAGGTGGTAGAAGCTCTTGAGCATGAGACCCGCGCCGATTAACAGTATGAGTGACAAGGCGATTTCGGCGCTGACCAGCGCGCCGCGAAAGCGGCGCCTCCCTGGCCCGCTCGTTGCGCCACGGTTGGAGTCTTTGAGCGATTCGTTCAGCGCCGGGCTGCTCGCCTGCCAGGCGGGCGCGAGCCCAAAGAGCAGGGCCGTCAGAATTGAGATGGCAGCCGTAAAAATTACGACCTGCCAATCCAGACCGATCTCCTGGGCGCGCGGAATCACATTCGGCCCAGTCGGATTGGTCGCGACGATGAGCGCGAGGCCGCGGGACGCCAGCCACAAGCCCAGCCCGCCGCCTAACAAAGCCAGCAGCGCGCTCTCGACGAGCAACTGCCGGAGCAAGCGCCAACGGCCGGCGCCCAACGCCAGGCGAATGGCCATCTCTTTTTGCCGTGTGGCGGCGCGGGCGAGCAACAAATTGGCGATGTTCGCGCAAGCGATCAACAGCACGAAGCCGACGGCGCCCAGCAGGACCATCAACGCGCGGCGAATTTCACCCACAGTCTCTTCCAACAGCGGGACGACTGAAACACGACGGCCTTGATTGGTCGCCGGATACTGCTGTTCAAGCCTCAAAGCAATCGTCTCCATCTCCGCTTTCGCCTGGGCCAGCGTCACGCCAGGCTTGAGACGCGCGATACCATAAATACCTTGACCATTACCGCGATGCATCCAATCGGGATCGGAGAGTGTTTGTCCCAACGGCGTCCACAACTCAACGCGATTGGGGAACTGGAAACCGGCAGGCATCACCCCTGCCACTTGACAACTCATGCCGTTGAGCATGACCGACTGCCCGATGAGGTTGGGATCAGCGCCAAAACGCCGGCGCCACAAACTATGACTCAGAAGCGCTACCGGATTGCCGCCGGGTTTGTCCTCTTCCGTCAGAAAAGTGCGGCCCAGCGCCGCGCCGACACGGAGCGCCGGAAAGAGTTCCGCCGAGACTTGCCCTCCGATTACTCGCTCCGGCTCGCCATTGCCAGTAAGAGTAAAGTTCATCTGTCGAAAAACGGCGATCTGCTCGAAGACGTGATTCTGCGCGCGCCAATCGAGGAGATTCGGGTAGGTAATAAAATTCCGCTCCGACTGAGGACTAAGTTCGGTCAGGCTCACCAGCCGCTCTGATTCCTGATAAGGCAACGGGCGCAGCAGCACGGCGTTCACGACGCTGAAAATGGCAGTATTCGCGCCGATGCCTAACGCCAGCGTCAGCACGGCCACCGCGGTAAAACCTTTGTGCTTGAGCAGCATCCGCGCGCCAAAACGCAGGTCTTGAATCATCTCGTCCTCCCATCGTTCGGGCTGCAACCAGAGCGCGTCCCAAAAGGCGCTCGCGCTCCGTCGCAGCAGTTCAAGTTTGTTCCGCCAATCGAGCCTGTCCCATTCGGCCAACAGCCGTTCGCGATAACGCAATTCCGCTTCCCACTCCTGCCGCCAATCGGCGCGAAGCCTTCGCGGCACGATCAGACCAATGAAGGCGATCAGCCAGAGATGCGGTCTTGAGAAAGGTTGTTTGTTCTGCGTCACCATCAACTCTGTATTTAGCCCGTGAATGCGGGCGGCAGCGTAATGCCTGGGGTGAAGCGCAAGGCGCGCAACCACAGGAATGGCGCAAATGAAATTCACCGGGCCTGCGACAGCAGGCGACTGTTTCATTTTCATTTGCTCTTCGGCCTGTCGCTGTCGCCCGCATTCGCGGGGTGGGCGGACATTGGGCGCCGCATTCCTGGTGTTCCGCTGTCGCTACAAATCAGGCTTTACGCTGCCGCCCGCGTTCGCGTGCTGGGAATCAACTTGGTCCAATCACTCACTCCGAAGCGCGATCAGCGGATCGACCTTTGTCGCCCTCCGCGCCGGGACGTAGCTCGCAATGAAAGCGACGCCGACCAACAGCAAGGCGATCAGTGTGAAGGTCGCCGGATCTGTCGCGCTCACGTTGAAGAGCAAATTCTTCATGACTCGCGTCAAGGCGAGCGCCGCCGCTACTCCCAGCGCCACGCCGATCAACGTCAAACTCATTCCCCGCCAGACCATCATCCGCAACACGTCCCCCGCCTGTGCGCCCAGAGCCATCCGGATGCCGATCTCTTGCGTTCGCTGGCTGACGGCGAAGGAGATGACGCCGTAAATTCCGACCGTCGCGATGACCAGCGCGACGCCTGCGAAAACGCCGAGCAAGAGCGTCTGGAAGCGCCGTTGCGCGACCGAATTCGACAATCGCTCACCCATCGTGACGACCTGGTTGACCGGGTCATTCGGCTCTATTTCGCGCACCTGATTGCGCATGGCGCCGGACAAACTGGATAGACTGGCCGGATTGCTTTGATCGGAGGCGACTCGCGCCACCAATTTCATCGTCACGAATTCCGAATGTTGCATGTAAGGAAAGTAGACCTCGGGATTAATCTCCTGGTCTAAACCTAGATGGCGCGTGTCGCCGGCCACTCCTACGACGGTTTTTGTGATTGACCCGAACGACAACCTGTGGCCGATCGGATTCTCATTGGGGAAGAAGCGCCGGGCCAGCGTCTCGTTGATGATCGCTACTTGCGGCGCATCAGGGCCATCCTGGGCGGCGAACGGTCGTCCGGCGCGCAGTTGCGCGCCAATCGTCTGAAAGTAGTCGGGGCTGATGTGATTTACTTCGACAATCGGCTCTTTTCCCCGCTCAAACGGCGCGCGACCTTCAATCTGAAGAAACATGCGGAGTTGCGGTCCGCCGAGCGGAAGGAAGCCGACTAGGCTGGCGGACTGGACGCCGGGTAAAGCCTGGACGCGCGCCAGCGCTTCCCGGAAATAAGCGTGGCGCCGTGGCGCCCCTGGCGGATAGTTTGCGCGGCTGGGATCCAGCGCAAGCGTCAATACGCCATCAGTGTTGAAGCCCTTGGGAACGGCCATCAAGCGCAGGAAGCTCCTGATCATCAGTCCCGCGCCGACGAGCAAGACCAGAGAGAGCGCGATTTCGGCGACCATCAAGGCCGGTAGAGTCCGACGACCGCCACGCCCCGACCGACCGGCGCCCACTGTAGATTGCGCCTTGAGCGTTTCATTGACATTGGTCTTTGACGCTTGCAGCGCGGGAAAGACGCCGGCCATCAGACCTGTCAATATCGCGACCACGCAGGTGAAGCCAAACACGCGGCCGTCCACCCCGCTCTCATCGATGCGCGCGATCCCTGCGGGACTCATCGCCACGAGCATCTTGACGCCCCACTTCGCCGCGAGTAGCCCGGCCACGCCGCCGGCCAGTGATAGCAGCAAACTCTCGGTCAGCAACTGTCTAACGAGCCGCAGCCGCCCCGCGCCGATCGCCGCGCGGATCGCCATCTCTTTTTGCCTTGCCGCCGACCGCGCCAGTAGCAGGTTCGCCACGTTGGCGCATGCGATGAGCAGGACGAAGGCGACAGCTCCGAAGATCACCAGCAAGGCCAGTCGCGCATTGCCAACGAGGCTCTCGCTTAATCCGATCACTCTGACATGCGAGTCCGGGAAATATGAGCGTGGAGAGGCCTGCAGATGCCTCTCTAGTATGACGGACAGATCCGCTCTGGCTGCTTCCATAGTCACGCCCGGCTTGAGATGCGCGAGCACACTCATTCTAAATGTACTCCCCTGAAGAAGATGCTGAGTGACGTTGAGGGCAAGTGGCAGCCACAATTCGGTCTCCCCGTGGAATCGGAATTCGGGCGGCATAATCCCGACGACCGTCCGGCTTTGGCCCCCCAGCGTGATCGCCCGGCCAATCACCTGCGGATCGCCGCCGAAACGGCGTCGCCACAAACCGTCGCTCAGGATCACAGACAACGGGCCGCCATACGAGTCTTCCTCTGGAGTGAAGGCGCGACCGAGCGCAGGCGCGACGCCGAGCGTCGCAAACAGGTTGGAGGAAACGAGCGCCGCATTCAGTCGCTCCGGCTCGCCGCTTCCCGTGAGGTCGGCGGTATCGAATTTGTAACCGGCGATCTGTTCAAAAACTTTCGCCTGATCACGCCACCTCAGAAAATCCGCGCCAGTGGCGACGCTGGCTCCTTCGCGCGGTCGGTAAAGGCTGAGCGTCACGAGCCTGTCAGGTTCCCGGTAAGGGAGGGGCCGCAGCAATACCGCATTCACGACGCTGAAGATCGCTGTGTTCGCGCCGATGCCCAGCGCCAACGTGAGCGCGGCGACGATAGTGAAGCCGGGACTTTTCCTCAGCATCCGTATGCCGTAACGCAGGTCTTGAAACATCTCGTCCTCCCATCGTTCGGGCTGCAAGCAGAGCGCGTCCCAAAAGGCGCTCGCGCTGCGCCGCAGCAATTCAAGCTTGTTCCGCCAATCCAGACGGTCCCACTCGGCCAACATCCGTTCGCGATGCCGCAGTTCCGCCTCCCACTCCTGTCGCCAATCGGCGCGAAGTCTTCGCGGCACGACCACGCCGATGACTGCGATCAACCAGCGATGTAGGCCCATATCCAACCTCACGCCCGCGAAGGTTTCTGATCGCGCTTTTTGTCGAGCAGAGTCTGCTCCAACAACCGGTAGCGCTTGACTGCTTCGGCCAGAGCCTCGTGCCCCGCCCGCGTCATCTCGTAGTACTTGCGCGGCGGGCGCTGCTCGGCTAGCGCGATGCTGTGCTTCTCCCACTTCGAGGTGACATAGCCCGCGCCCTCCAACCGCCGCAGCGCCGGATAGACCGTCCCGCCCGGCAAACCCGTGATGTCTATGATGTCGAAGCCGTATTGATAACCGCTCGACACCGCCTGTAAGACGGCCGCCGCGGCGTATGAAAGAAATCCCTTTCCCATGGCGAACTCCTTTAGCCTGACTCATTAGTCAGTATACTTGTTACTCAGGATACTTCTTAATCAGTATTCTACATAGCCTTCGAAAAAGAGCAAGATTGAAATTGGAAAATTATTCGAAGCTTGCGCAAATTGAAGTCGATACGATCAACTATTTGAAATGGCGATAGCCTTTGGAGTGCGGCTGCTTGGAGCCGCTTTGGTAGTCCTCTCGGATTCTATGAATCTCGAAGGCAAAAGACCCGCGTGTGTTCCCTCTCCGATCATTGCCGTAGATCCGAAATCAAATACCAAAGCGGCTCCAAGCAGCCGCACTCCAAAGGCTCCGCCGATTTATGCAGGCTTCAAATTATTTTGGGTTGGCTTGACGCTAAAAACTGGACGTCGTCAGGAAGGATGGCCTGAAATGATGAAGTGGATAGTAGATACTGAATAGTGGATAGTTTTCGATCTTCTCACTGTCCACTACCCACTACCCACTTTCCCGACTACCGCCGGGCCTGCGGCGTGAGTTTCATCTTCACCCGCTCGCCGCCGCGCGCGACCTCGACTTCGTATTCCTGATCGGGCTTCATCTCGCCGAGGGCGTAGGTGTAATCGTAGACGTTTTTGATCTCGCGCCCGGCCAGCTTGACTATCTTGTCTCCGGCTTTCAGCCCGGCCTTTGCGGCGGGCGAATCGTCGCGTACGGCGTCGAGCAACATCCCGTCGTTCGACTCGGCGTAGTTCGGCACGGTGCCGAGATAGACGCGGAAGCCGGTCGCGCGGCCGCTCGACTGGCTACGGGCGACGGCATAGGCAGGACGCGCGTCGCCGCGATCAATCGCGCGCGCGATCTCGGCGACGAAGCCGACTATCTTCGCCTGCCCTTCGTAGTTGATTTTGTCCGCCGTGTCCGAGGGCTTGTGGTAGTCCTCGTGCGTCCCGCTGAAGAAGAAGAGGACCGGAATCTGCTTCGCGTAGAACGACGAATGGTCGCTCGGCCCGAAGCCGTCTTCGCTCAATTGCAGCGTGAGTCCGTTATTAAGGCTCTCGACCAGCTTGCGGAATTCTGGCGACGTGCCGATGCCGCCGACCGTCAACTTGTTCTCCTTCATCCGCCCGATCATATCCAGGTTGATCATCGCCACTGTGTCGGCGAGCGGCGCGGCCGGATTGTTGACATAAGCCTTCGACCCGATCAGTCCCGATTCCTCGGCGCTGAATGCGACGAAGACGAAGCTGCGGCGGAGTTGACCGCGTTGGCCGTCGAAGATGCGCGCGAGTTCAAGCAGTCCGGCCGTCCCCGAAGCGTTGTCGTCCGCGCCGTGATGAACGTCCGAAGAATTCGGCGCCAGGCTGCTCTCGCCGCCATGTCCGAGATGGTCGTAATGCGCCCCGATGACGATGTATTCGCGCTTGAGCTTCGGGTCATTGCCTTCGATCACGCCGACGACGTTGTAGGCCGGGACAGCGCGGCGTGTGATCTCCACCGAAAGACCGGCCGTCACGTCGCGCAGCTTCTGCGCGTATTCCGCCCATTTGTCTTTCGCCTTCTCCATCGCGCTGAGTTGCGCGGCGTCCGCCATGCCGAACCACTTCGCCGCCGTCTGCCGCGAGACGACTGCGACCGGTATTCCGGCCTCGCCGGCGGTCTGGTCGTAGCTCAATTTCGACAATCGATCATTGCCGAACTTCTCGTCGGCGGCGATGACGACGAGCGCCACGGCGCCGCGGTCTTTTGCGGCGATCGCTTTCAAGCGCGCGTCGGCGTGACGCCCGAACTGTCCGTGCGGGTTGTCTCCGTCGGGCGACCCCGCGAAGACGACCGCCACTTTGCCCTTCGCGTCGAGGCTCGCGTAATCGTCATGTTTCAGATCGGCGGCGGTGATGCCGTGACCTGCGAAGACGAGCCCCGCCCGCGCGACGGCGCCGTTCGAGGAGAAGCCCAGCGGCGTCCATTCGGCGTCAATCGCGACGACGTTGTTCTTACCGTCACGCGTGAAGTTCATCGAATTGTTCTTCGACAACACTACCTCAGCGATGAAGGGAAACTCTTTCAGATAACCGCTGCGCCGGTTTCCGTTGTGACGGCATTTGAAATCGGCGTCTCCCCGCTCCGGCGCGCAGCCGAGTTTGAGCCGGTGAAACTCTTCGGCGATATAATCAGCCGCCTTGTCCGCCCCGGCCGTTCCTGGCCGGCGGCCTTCGAGTTCGTCCGAGGCCAGATAACCGACGTGTTTTTTGAGCGCCTCGACGTCCGGCGCGGTCGAAGGCGCCTGCTGCGTAAACGCGGCCTGCGCCAGAATGAAAAGAAGGATGAATGGTAGAAATCGATAAAGTCTGTTTTTCATCTTGTCTGGAAACCTAGTGGGAGCGAATCCATTTGTAGAGGAGCAACGTTCAACTCAATCAGCCGCTACTTCAACCGTTTTTGACGCGCCGCGCCGCAGCTTGAAGTAGAAGTACAGCGGCAGCCCCAAAGCGATCAGAACGAGTCCGGTCACCGACTCCACCCGCTTGTTCACCAAGGTGTTGATCACCAGCCAGGTCGCAACGAGCACGAAGACGAACGGCATCACCGGATAGCCAAGCGTTTTGTAAGGCCGCTCCGCGTTGGGCGCCTTGCGCCGCAGCACGAAGACCGACGAGGCGCACAGACCGTAGAATATCCAAGAGGCGAACAGCAGACAATCGGTCAACTGGTCGAACGTGCCGGACAGCGCCAGGACGCTCGACCAGACGGCCTGGATCATAATTGCGACCACAGGGACGCGCGTCGTCTTGCTCAAACGGGCCTGGCTGGCGAAGAAGGCGCCGTCGCGCGCCATCGCGTAGGGCACGCGCGCGTTCGACAGGATCGAGCCGTTGAGCGCGCCAAGCGCCGAGACCACGAAGGCTAACGCCACAAAACGCCCGCCGGATTCGCCGAGGAAGCTCTGAGCCGCCTTTGACGCCACGGGCAGAGCGTCGCGGTGCGCAGTCGAGTTTGAAGTCACGACTTCGCCGATCGGCAGCGCGTAGAAGTAGGCCAGATTGGCCAGGCAATAGATCAGCATGACAACGATCATCCCGCCGACCAACGCGCGCGGGATGTTGCGCCCGGGCTGCTGCACTTCGCCCGCCGCCATCGGCATGTTGTTCCAGCCGTCGTAAGCCCACAGCGCCGCCAACATCGCCACGCCGAAGGCCGCGAAGCCGCTCCACGCCGGCGTCCCTGCGGGCGTGGCCAGATTCGACCAGGTCACCGTCGGCGCAAAGAAAAAGACCCCGCCGATAACGATGGCGAGGCCTGCGATCTTCAGCACCGTCAAAACGGACTGCACCTTGCCGCCGAAGGCCACGGTCAGGCAGTTGAGCGCCGAGAGCAGCAGGATCGCGCCCACGGCCACCAACTGCTTCGAGCCGAATTGCCAGTTGATTGTCTGGTCGAACAGCGTGAACTTGCGCTCGGCCCACACTTGATTGAGCGGCAGGAAGGCCGAGAGGAAGACCGCAAAGCCCGCGCCCAGAGCTGCGATCGAGGCGCTCCCCGCCACAATAAATCGCTGCCAGCCGAACAGGAACGCCGAAGCGTCCCCGTAAGAATGTCGAAGGTAGACATATTCTCCGCCCGCGTGCGGCAGCATCGCGCCGAGTTCGGCGTAGGTGAGCGCCCCGGCGAGCGTCAGCAGCCCGGCGGCCACCCACGCGACCATGACCAGCGTGGGCGCGCCTACCCCTTGCGCCATCGGGGCGGCTTTCAAAAATACGCCCGTGCCGATGACCGTGCCGATGACCAACGCCGTGGTGTCGGTCAGAGTAAGACCGCGAATCAATTGATTTTTTTCTTCAGCCATAGATTGTGTGTGAATGTAAACAAATCCGACGACGACTCTTCAACAGTCATCTTGTAACGCTGACTCTCTTTAAAGTCCCCGCTTTAACAAGAGGCTTGGAGACCCCCATTCTCGAAAATAGCTTCTATCACGGTCGTCATAACTTTTCTCCGAATAAGGCATTGCAGGGCGGGTTCGCCGTCATTGTAACCGCTAAGCTCCCGCATGAAAATCGGCCACGAAACCCTCGTGGCCGATTTTCATGCCCGATTCTTAAATATCGCTACGGCCTGATCACAGTGCCGTCTCTCCTTCTGGTAGTTCCCCAACTGTAATCGAAATTGGGCGGCCCTTCCGGGAATGGGAATTTCGCCGCGAGTTTTTCATCTACCTCCATACCGAGGCCGGGTTTTTCCTGCGCGAACATGTAGCCGTTTTTGACTTCGGGGCAGCCGGCGAAGACCTCCTTCGTGTTCTGCGGGAAGACGTAGCCCTCGTGAATGCCGAAGTTGTAGCTGGCCAGTTCGAGCGCGAGTTGCGCGGCGTGCGCCACGGGCGAAGCGTCGCCGGGGCCGTGCCAGGCCGTGCGCACGCCGAAGAACTCCGAGAGCGCCTGAACCTTGCGCGCCGGACTCAGCCCGCCGATCTGCGAGATGTGGATGCGGATGAAATCGATCAGCCGGTCTTTGATCAGCGGCACGTATTCGTGCTGCGTGTTAAACAGCTCGCCCATCGCCAGCGGCGTCGAGGTCTGCTGGCGCAGGAGTCTGAAATGTTCGTTCTCTTCGGGCGGAAGCGGATCTTCGAGGAAGAAGAGGCGGTATTTTTCGATGTCTTTGCAGAGCTGTACCGCCTGCGGCAGCGTCACGCGCTCGTGAACGTCGTGCAGCAGTTCAACCTCCTCGCCGAGTTTCGTCCGCAGATGGTCGAACAGTTTGGGAAGCATTCGGACGTAAGGCGTCGATTCCCAGATGTTCTTCGGGTTGGTCGGGCCGACTGCTTCGTTGTTCTGCTCGCCGGCGGCGGCGGTCGCGCCGCCCGCGCCGTAAGTCGCCAGTCCAGGCACGGCGGCCTGTACGCGGATGTAGCGGTAGCCCATTTCCATCCCGCGCCGCGCGTTTTCCTCAACCTGCTGGAAGTCGCG
>Ga0081455_10008077_pt1 | contig 10989 bp, 9 predicted proteins | sample TabmetS3T2R1_FD_70207 | JGI IMG/M metagenome (GOLD analysis project Ga0081455, IMG submission 70207) | Tabebuia heterophylla rhizosphere microbial communities from the University of Puerto Rico - S3T2R1 | ecosystem: Host-associated > Plants > Roots > Rhizosphere ... | reverse complement strand
GTTGAGGCGCAGCACCTCCCCCGGCCAGTCCGCCATCAGCTCTCGGATGGTGACGAAGTTGCCTTCCGACTTGGCCATCTTCCTGCCTTCGACCTGCAGGAAGCCGTTGTGCATCCAGAAATTGGCCATCAGCGGCGAGTGGAACGCGCAGCGGGTTTGCGCGATCTCGTTTTCGTGATGCGGAAAGACGAGATCGATGCCGCCGGCATGAATGTCGAACGTCTCGCCCAGATATCTCCACGCCATCGCCGAGCATTCGATATGCCAGCCCGGCCGGCCCGGCGCGGCGATACCACAGGGCGAGGCCCATGCCGGCTCGCCCGGCTTCGACGGCTTCCACAGCACGAAATCCATGGGGTCGCGCTTGTAGGGCGCGACCTCGACGCGGGCACCCGCGATCAACTCGTCGAGCGAGCGCTTGGAGAGCTCCCCGTAATCGGGCATCGACGAGACGCGAAATAACACATGGTCCTCGGCAACGTAGGCGTGGCCGGAGGCGACGAGGCGCTCGATCAGCGCCTTCATTTCCTCGATGTGCTCGGTCGCACGCGGCTCGACGGTCGGCGGCAAGCAGCCGAGCGCGGCCACGTCCTCGTGAAACTGCTTATCGGTTTTCTCCGTCACCCGACGGATCGCCTCGTTCAGCGGCAGGTCCGAGTATTCTTCCGCGGCGCGTGCGTTAATCTTGTCGTCCACGTCGGTGATGTTGCGCACATAGGTGACGTGATCGGCGCCGTAGAGATGGCGCAGCAGGCGGAACAACACGTCGAAAACGATGACGGGACGCGCGTTGCCGATATGGGCGAAGTCGTAGACCGTCGGCCCGCAGACGTACATGCGTACATGCGCCGGATCGAGCGGCGTAAACACCCGCTTCTGGCGCGTCAGCGTATCGTAAAGCGCAAGCTCCATTGACCAGGTCTCAATTTGGTCGACCCTCACGACGAATACCAGCCGGCCGGCGGCCTCACTGGCCGGGCGTCCAAACATCTCGGGCGAAGAGAAAAGACGGCCGCAGCCAGCGTGGATCGCTAGCGAATAATCTCCCGGCAAATGCCGTCGTTAAGGCCGTTCATGGCGGCGGAGCATGGGCAAGCAACCCGAGCGCGTCAAGGCCCGCCGCCTCGGCCTCGCGCGGCACCCGCTAAACCCCCTGTCTTGAAGGCATTTCCGACCGCCCGCAAATCGCCCGATAGTGTGGCTTTCATGTCCTAGTCAAAGGCCGTAAGAGCCCGCTAGATCAGCGCTCATCTGCGGGAAGGGCCTCGATCCATTAGGGGTGCCTTAAGGCTTTTCCACGCATGGTCGGGTTCCCCGGAACAACCGGGGAAGGGGGTGTCGGGGATGCGGTATGTGTTTGCCGCGCTCGTGCTCGCGGCTGGCGTTTTTGCCACCGCGGCGCAGGCCGAAAAGCGTGTGTTCATCATTGCCAATAATTCCGACGGCTATGGCGTCGATCGCTGTCTGGCGACGGGCGCGAGGTGCGGGGCGGCCGTTGCCACGGCCTACTGCCAATCCCGCAACTACGCGGAAGCGGCATCCTTTCGTAAGGTCGACCGGCAGGAGATCGCGGGCGCGGAACTGGCGACGACCGGCAGCTCCGCGCGCGATGAATTCGTCGCCATCGAGTGCTTGCGGTAGGATGGCTCATCACATTCCCCGCGCCGCTTCAGTAGACGGTAATCCGCTCGCGTCGCATTTTTCCTGTTGACTCGTGTAACGAGAATCTTCGAGAAAGGCGTACTCATCAAAACTGCGCCGGTCGCCCGGGCGGGACGCCGCCGTGGGTTTTTGTTGCGCCGATGCGAGCGCCCCGCGTCACCCGCTTGTGCGGCCGGAAGAAGATGACGCGCTGCACTTTTGAGGGCTGGAAAGCGCAAATCCTTGAGGCGGCGGCACCAGGGGCGATCGCAACCCGCGGCTGTAGAAAACGACCGCCGGTCGAGTGCCCCTGTTTCGGGCCTGTTCTTTACAGGGAACCGTGCAACTGCAGCGTGTTCCCGCCGCGATCCCCGGCTGCGCTCCGTTGCACGCCTGACGATCTTCGGCCAATGTTCGGACAGCGGTCGGGCCCTTGCAGCGATCGCTCCACGCCGATGCGAGTAACGATGAGCTCCGGTCCAGTCCGTGACAACGCGGCGCACGCCGCCGCGCCGCCCGAGGCGCCATTGCTCAAGCTCGAAGACTTTCTGCCGCATCGCCTGAACGTCCTGTCGAGCCTGGTTTCGCAGGCGCTCACGCGGGTCTACGGCCGCTATGGTATTGGAATACCGGAGTGGCGCGTCCTCGTCACCCTCGGCGAGAACGGCGTGATGACCGGCAAGGCGGTCGGCGCCCACACCCATATGCACAAGACCAAGGTTTCGCGCGCGGTGGCGCAGCTCGAGCAACGCAAATTCTTGAGCCGGCGCGCCAACCGTGAGGACCTGCGCGAGTCCTTTCTGTCGCTGACGCCCGCCGGCCGCGCGGTCTACGAGGAACTCGCCCCCAGCGCGCTCGCGTTCATGGATCGGCTTGCCGAGGTGGTCGCAGCCGCCGATCGCCCCGCCTTCGATCGCGCCATGAAGCAATTGACCAAGCGCTCGGCCGAACTGGTCGCGGAAATCGAAAGCGGCAAGACGAACAGCAAGGTCTGATCGAGCGCTCCCGACCGTCGCGGATCGCCCTGAAGGAGGAGACGTGCAGCTTTACACCTATTTTCGTTCGTCCGCGGCTTACCGGGTGCGCATCGCGCTCAACCTCAAAGGCTTGAGCGCCGATATGGTGCCGATCCACTTGCAGAAAGCAGGCGGCCTCAACAAGAAACCGGAGTACCGCGCGGTCAACCCACAAATGCGCGTACCCGCCTTGCGGCTCGATTCCGGCGAGCTGCTCACGCAATCGCTTGCAATCATCGAATATCTCGACGAGGTGGTTCCTGAGCCACCTCTGCTTCCGCGCGATCCGGTCGAGCGGGCAAAGGTGCGCGCGCTGGCGCAACTGATCGCCTGTGACATCCACCCGCTCAATAACGTATCGCCGCTGCGCTATCTCAAGAACGAGCTTGGGCAAGACCAAGCCAAGATCGACCGCTGGTATCACCACTGGATTCTCGAGGGTTTCGACGCAATGGAGGTGATGGTCCGTCCGGCGCCCTACGCGTTCGGCAGCGCGGTCACGCTCGCCGATATTTGTCTCGTGCCCCAGGTCTATAACGCGCGGCGCCTGAAAGTGCCGCTCGATCGATTCCCCAAAATCGTTGCGATCGACGCGGCCTGCGCGAAGCTTGTGGCATTCGAGCGGGCGCAACCGGAGAACCAGCCCGACGCGGAGTGACCTGATGCACGTCAGGAGCTCCTCCCCCCTGACCCATCGTGAGCGATGAGGCCCCGGAAGATCCCGCGTGGCACCAAAAAACATTGTTCGCGTCGTCCTCTGGATGAGTGGAGCACTGCTGTGCTTCTCGGCGATGGCGGTCTCGGTACGGATCCTCGCCGCCACGTTGGGCGTCATGGAGATTCTCGCCCTGCGCGCCGGTTTCGGCCTGATGGTTATGGCCGCTTTCGCCGCTCTGCGCGCCGAACTACGCGCGACGATCAACTGTCAGCACCTTCGGCTGCACCTCTTTCGCAACACGGTTCACGTCGGATCGTCATATCTGTGGGCGATGAGCCTTCTGCTCATCCCTTTGGCGATGACGTTTGCGTTGGAGTTCACCACGCCCGCGTGGACGCTCTTGCTCGCCGCGCCGGTGCTGGGCGAACGCCTGACCGCGAGCCGGATCGGCGCCGTGGTGTTCGGCCTGCTTGGCGTGTTGGTGATTCTACGGCCCGGTTTGGCCAGCTTTCAGCCGGGCGCACTGCTCGCCCTCATGGCAGCCTTTGGATTGGCAGTCACGCTGATCGCCACGAAGAAGCTCACGCGCACGGACAGCACCTTCGCGATCCTGTTCTGGATGATGCTCATCCAGTTGCCTCTCACGTTGATCGCCTCCGAGCCCCTGTTCGTGACCAAACTCAACCAGGAGCAGATTCCGGCAGTCATCGGCATTGGCGCTTCGGGAGTAGCCTCCCATTACTGCCTGACCAATGCCTTTCGGGCGGGCGATGCCGGCGTCGTGGTGCCGCTCGACTTTATGCGCATCCCCCTGATCGCGGTGATCGGCTGGTGGCTGTACGGCGAGCCGCTCGACGTTTTCGTGTTTCTGGGCGCCGGGCTGATCATTACCGGCATCCTGTGGAATTTGCGCAGCGAGACAAGCCGAACGCCGAGATCCTAGTTCTTTGTGCCAATGAGATCGATCTCGACCAGCGTATCCGCGACCAGGAGTCCGGTACAACCGATCGTGGTGCGCGGCGGCGGCTGCTTTAAGTAGCGCTTCCATACCGTGTCGAAGCCATGGAAGTTGTTGAGGTCGGTAAGAAACACCTGCGCCTTCACGACCTGATCTAGCGACGAGCCGGCTGCCTCGAAAGTCTTTTTCAGGTTGTCGAGGATGTATGCGGTCTGCAGCTCGATGTCAGATCCGTAGAACGGAAAGCCTTTTTGCTTGCGCGCCTCCGGCGGAACGCCGGTTCGATAGTCGCTCGCGATCTGACCAGCCGCGAATACATGGCTGCCCAGCGTAAACCCCTCGCTGTAATGCGCGAGCGGGCGAGGAGCTGCCGACTTGACGACCTCGTGCTTGAGACCATCGCCGGCGCGGTAGCCGATGAGGTCGATTTCCACGAGCGTATCTTTGACCAGCAAGCCCGTGCAGCCGATGGTCGTGCGCGGCGGCGGCACCTTGAAGTACCGCTTCCACACCGTATCGAAACCGTGGAAATCGTTAAGATCAGTGAGAAACACCTGCGCCTTGACCACGTGGTCGAGCGAGGAGCCTGCCGCCTCGAAGGTCTTCTTCAAATTCTCCAGCACGTATGTCGTCTGCAGCTCGATGTCCGAACCGTAGAAGGGAAAGCCGTCCCGCTTGCGCGCTTCGGAGGGAACTCCGGTCTTGAAGTCGCTGGCGAGTTGACCTGCGGCGAACACGAGATCGCCAACCGCGAACGCCTCGTTGTAATTGGCGAGCGGGCGGGGGACGGACGAGGTGATGACTTCGTGTTGCAGCCCCTTGCGCGGCACGTAGGCGAGGAGGTCGATCTCGACCAACGTGTCGCCGACCAGCAAGCCGGTGCAGCCGATGGTGGTGCGCGGCGGCGGCACCTTGAAATAGCGTTTCCACACCGTATCGAAGCCATGGAAGTTGTCGAGATCGGTGAGAAAGACCTGCGCCTTCACCACATGATCGAGCGAGGAGCCTGCCGCCTCGAAGGTCTTTTTCAGGTTCTCCAGGATGTACGTCGTCTGCAGCTCGATGTCGGACCCGTAGAAGGGAAAGCCCGCCTGCTTGCGCGCTTCCGGAGGCACGCCGGTCTTGAAATCGCTCGCCAGCTGACCCGCGGCGAACACGAGATCGCCGACGACGAACGCCTCGTTATAGTTGGCGAGCGGGCGCGGAACGCCCGACTTGATCACCTTGATCGTCACGTTCCCTCCCGTCAGACTGCGGGACAGAGAGGCTAGTGCATCCGACCATGCGGTTCGAGTGGGTCGGCAGCGAGGGCGATTTGTGCTGCGGATTCCGCCTTAAGCCCCGCAGTTTCCACACTTTGGTCACCATTACAGCGCTTCCATCGTTTATTGGGGGCGTCGGGCCGGGCTCCATGATTGGCACAGCGATCACGACCGTCTTGCGGACAGCAGGGGCCGCCCTGCCGATCCTCGTTCTCTGCGCCGCACCGGCGATGGCGCAGTTCAGGTTTCCATTTTCTCCCCCTCCTTCTCCCAGCGCTTCTGTTCCGGAAGCGCCTGCTCCCAATGGTGCCGCACCCGGCACGCGCAACCAGGCGTGTCTACGACTCGAAAGCCAGCTCGCGGCGCTGGACCGCGGCGCCGCAATCGATCCCACTAGAGCGGAGCAGATCAAGCGCTACGAGGATGCCGCGGCAAAGCAACAGGCCGAGCTTGATCGCCTCGGCCAGCAATCGCAGCGCCTGGGTTGCCAGGGCGCCGGCTTCTTCGCCCTGTTCAGCGGACAGTCCCCGCAATGCGGGCCGCTCAACAACCAGATCCAGCAGATGCGCGCGAACCTCGACCGCACCCTGACCGACATCCAGCGGCTGCAGGGCAACAGCGGCGAGCGGGAGGGCCAGCGCCGCAGCATCCTGATGGCGCTCGGCCAGAACGATTGCGGCCCGCAGTACCGCCAATACGCCACCGCCGGACCCGGCGGCTTGTTCGAAAATCTGTTCGGCGGCGGCAATTTCGCGCCCGGCCCCAACGCACCGCTCGCGGGTACCTACCGCACGCTCTGCGTGCGAACCTGCGACGGCTATTATTTCCCGATCTCGTATTCGACGGTGCCATCCAAGTTCGCCGAGGACGAGCAGCTCTGCCGTCGGCTTTGCCCGGCCGCGGACGCGGCCCTCTACAGCCATCGCAACCCCGGCGAGGACGTCTCCCGCGCCGTGTCGATCGGCGGCAGACTCTACACCGAGCTGCCCACGGCATTCAGCTATCGCAAGCAGCTCAACGCGGCTTGCAATTGCCGCTTGCCCGGTCAGTCCTGGGCTGAAGCGCTGCGGCAAAGCAGCGACCAGACGGTCGAACGCGGCGACATCGTCGTCACGGAGGAGCGAGCCAAGCAGTTGTCGCAGCCACGCTTCGACGCACAGGGAAAACCGGTCAGCCCGAGCCGAGGGCAAGCTGCAGATAGTGTGAGCAACGCGCCGCTGCCCGCGGCCGGCGCCGAGCAGCAGCCACCAGCCCCTGCCGAGGAGAAGGTCGAGCAGGAACCGGGCAAGCGCAAGGTGCGGGCAGTCGGGCCGACTTTCTATCCCGTGCGGTGAGCTGCGATCCCCGAACTGGCGCTGTTCGAGCGCCGACCATCCGTCGGACCAGTACTATGGCAACTGCCGCTCAGCAGTCCGATTCTCTGAAGGAGGCTGCGTCGGCTCGGGCAGTCCACCGACTGGCGGTTTTTCGCCTGGCCTGTAGAAGCAATCTTCATCGATTCCATTATATTTTCCGTATCCAGCAAAGCCCAATACAGCCGGCGCCCCTTTGCTTGGCATGACTAAAGGGTTGCCGATGATTTCTATCTCGACGCAGAACTCCGTACGTCGCCTGGCGCTACTCGTGAAGACATCGTCATATTCGACCCATCCATAAATGAATCCCCGCATTTTCTTATTCATGATGTCGAGCAGGTCCTGAATAGCGATATCCACCGGGAAAGGAATTTTGAGTCGCGGAGCCACGAAAGCGTTTGGCGCGATCGCTTCCATCCGATCCGGATATTTGAAATCCTCGGGCAACGGTCCTTTCCACATGACGATATTGGCCGTGCCCGTGAACCGTCTGGTGACGGTGGTTCCGGTATTTTCGAAAACGGCAGTTATTCGGTAAGCGATGACGCGATCATTTCTTACGATTGCGGTGCTTTGAAATTGCGTCGGGACGATCAGGGCGCGCTGCATATCAACGACGGCACGAGCAGATGTGGCTGCCGACTTGGCAGCAGCGTTTGCAGCCTCCTGAGCGACGGCAATGGATGCCTGGATATCGCGAGATTGGGTCGCGGAAGCTTCCTTGGTGGCGAGCCATAGCTTCCTTGTCGAGCGAGCAACGACCCAGGCGAAAATGAAGATACCTGCAGTGGCGACGGCTATAACGGATTCAAAAGGGTGGGCAGAAGCGGTGAGCCAAAGAGAACGACTGGCCTCGGCGACGCATTTTGCAAGTTGCTCGATATGTTGCTGAACGACGTCGGGTATCTCTGCCATGATCGCGCGAGAGAAAGAGCGAACATCTGTAGACATCCGATCGTCGCCCGTTTCAGAGGCGCATTGGCATTGGCATTCGCATCATGCGCGGCCCTGGCCCGCTTCCACCGCCAGAATACGCGTTTTCCGCTACAGCTTTTTGATACCTGCGCGGGAGATGATGTCCGCAAACATCGGGACTTCCCGCGCGATGCGCGCCATGTGCTCCTTGCCAGGCGTGGCAGTCACCTCGAATCCGGACTCGGTGAGCTTCGCGCGCATGTCCGGCCGCCGCAGAACGCCGAGCGCGACCTGCTCGAGCCGAGCGACGACTTCCGGGGGCGTCTTCGCCGGCGCCATCAGCGCCGTATAGGTCTCGAACACGAAGTCGGGATAGCCCGCTTCCAGCATCGTCGGAATGTCGGGCAGGTCGTGCCAGCGCTTGCGCCCGGTGACCGCGAGGCCTTTGATGGCGCCGGCCTTGATATGCGGATGCGCGGGCGCCAGCACCCCGGAGCTAAGCTGCACGGTACCGCTCAGCAAGGCCTTGAGCGCGTCGCCGCCGCCTGCAAACACGACCGTCGCCATCCCCTGGAGGCCTTCGCGCAGCTTGAGCACCTCCGCTTGCAGGTGCGGCGTAGTGCCGATCGGCGGTGTCGAGACGTTGAACTTGTCGGGATTGGTCTTTGCCAGCGCGACAAACTCCTTCATCGTGGTGACGCTCGGATCGGGCTTCACCGCGAACACGTGCGGCGACACCGCGAGCTCGCAAATGGCGGTGAAATCCGCGAATGGATCGTACGGCAGCGTCTGGTAGAGGCCTGGATTGACCGAGTAAGCACTGGTCGACAGCAGGATGGTGTAGCCGTCGGGCTCCGAGCGCGCGACGGATCCCATGCCGATGTTGCCGCCGGCGCCGCCCTTGTTCTCGACGAATACCGTGCCGCCCATCGCCTCTTGCATCGCCGCCGCCATGATGCGGGCAATGATGTCGGATGGCCCACCCGGGGTGTTCGCCACCAAGATCTTGATCGGACGGTCGGGATAGGCCGCCTGCGCCGTGCGCGTGCGCACCAACGCGCCGAAGCCGACCAAGCCGGCCGCCGCTACGAAACGCCGCCGCGTCGTCGTTCGCTCTCGTGCCATGCGTGTCATTCAAGCCTCATTGCCCTCGACAGGAATGCTGCAGCAAGAATAGCACGACGCAAGCCCTTCGGTCATCGCGATTGACTGAGGCATTTGGGCGCTCGACTCTTCGCCTGCTAAAGCTCGTTCGTCGGAGACGCGATTTCCCCATGTCCTGAGCCGTACTCGTCACTGGGCCCGAGCCGTCAGCACCTGCGTTTCTTCCGGATACGTCACCCCGTTGCCGTGGGCATAGCGCTGAAGCTGTTTCGTGACGCTCGCTGTGACTTTCGCGCGTGCATCGGGAGGCGCCGCAGCCATGGTTTGTGCGACGGGACTTCCGGCCAAATGCTCCAGTGTGAATTCATGGATGGGTGGCAGGCGAATATCGATCCGATCGATGCGCACCTCCACATCGGCAAACCCTGCTTCCGTCGCGAGGCGCTGCAAATCCTCTTTCGTCGGGACTTGCCGCGACGCGCAGAAGCTCGCTCCAGCTTCGGCCGATATGAACCGGGATAGCGCGTCGCCGACGGCTTGATGATAAGCGCCGACGCCCTTCCATACGCTCAGCGCGAGACGCCCGCCGCGATCGAGTACACGGCGCATCTCCCGCAGTGCGAGGGCCTTGTCGGGAAAGAACTGCAGCCCCTGCTGGCACAGAACGACGTCGAAGCTCGCATCCTGCAATCCAAGCTCGAGCGCACTACGCTCGAGCCACTCGATCTGAGCACCGGTCGGAGCAGGGAGCGAGCGCGCGACGGCGATCATTCCCGGATTCAGGTCGACGCCGACCACCCGTCCGGCGGGACCCACCCGCTCCGCCGTAATTCGTGTCACGACCCCGGTCCCGCAAGCTACGTCCAAAACGCGCTCGCCAGCAGACAGCCGAGCGGCGTTGACCAGCGACGGCGCGCACGGACCGAGGATGTATCGAGCGCCGCAGCGCTCGTAGCGTTCGGCGGCCTCGCCGCTGAGTTGGAATTGCTCGTCCGTGCTCAAGTTTTCGCTCTGCCTAGGCCTTGCCCACGGTGAGCGAGTAGCGCTGATCTGCGGCCAGGCATTCCGCTTGCTGCAGGCCCAGCTCCTTGCGCACGATATTGGTGCCGAGCACCATGGCGACCATCTTGTAGCTGGCGTGACGGCGGCCCATGCCCTCGCGGCCCATGCCGCAGTCGGACGAGATGATCAGCCGCTCCGGCGGAATATACTTGAGGGCTTCGCGGATGAGCGCGGCGATCTCGTCCGGCCGCTCGACCTGCAGCGTGTGGTGGTCGATCACGCCGATCACGACCTTTTTGTCCTTGATGACCTCGCCGATCGCCTTGAGATCCCCGGTGCCGGACGAGCGCGTCTCGAAGGTCAGCGCATCGGCCTCCACCTGGTTGAGCCCCTCCAGCGTCGGCTGATAGCTCTGCACGTCGGCGAAGATGCGCTGCTGGGACGGGTTGCCCCAGCAGGTGTGGCACCAAACCTCGGTCTTTGCGCGCAAGCCCTTCACCGTGTTGTTGAAAATCTTCACCAAGTCGGCGACGTCGAGCTTGCCGAAGGTCTTGCCGCGCGCCGGCACCATGTGGATCTGTGGCTCCTCGAGCTGGATGACGGGACAGCCGGCATCCGCCAGCTCGTTGAGCTCTTCGTTGAGCGCGTTGCTGATCGCCCACGTGCGCTCGACCGGATCCTTGTAGTGGTCGTCCTCGACGGAGGCCGCGATCAGTTCCGGCAGGATCGTTCCGAACTTGATCGGCTTCTTGGTCATGCGCTGCGCCGTCTTCCACATCGCCGTGTACTGCAGCCTGCCGCGCCCCACCGGCCCCACAATTCTGGGAAAAACGCGCGCCTCGAGAAAGTCGTGCAGAATATGACCGCGCGGGTAGGCGGCGGCACCGATCTTGTAGGTCATCGGCTGCGGCACGTCGGCAAAGCCGTCCATGTGCGTGAGTGGATAACCTTGCCAACTCATGCCGCCGACTTCCTCGTCGTAGTGCGCGTCGCCGTCGGTGAGGATGTCGAGGCCGGCTATTTCTTGCGCCCGCAGAAAGCACGAGACCGCGTCCTCGTACTGCTCGCGGTAGCGCGA
>Ga0081455_10008076_pt1 | contig 10989 bp, 9 predicted proteins | sample TabmetS3T2R1_FD_70207 | JGI IMG/M metagenome (GOLD analysis project Ga0081455, IMG submission 70207) | Tabebuia heterophylla rhizosphere microbial communities from the University of Puerto Rico - S3T2R1 | ecosystem: Host-associated > Plants > Roots > Rhizosphere ... | reverse complement strand
GATGCCGCGCTCGAGGTCGTTCCAGAACGCGTGCCCCTCCTCGTCCGGGGCCGTGAAGTCGATGCTGCCCTGCTCGTCGGCGGTGTAGCCGTCGAGCGAGCAGTTCCCGGAGTAAACGAGCTTCGCGATGGGCCTAGTCAACCGCGCGGTGCCGGTCGATGATCCGCGTGAAGTCCGTACCCGCCGGCAGCGTGCCGAAGGCGTGTCCCCAGTCGCCCTCGAGGCGCGATGTGATGAATGCCTCGGCCACCGCCTCGTCGCCGAACCGGACCAGCAGGGAGCCCTGGAGGGCCAGCGCCATCCGCTCGACCAGCGACCGGGCTCGGGCCTCGAGCGTCGTCGGGTCGGACTCGAGGTCCTTGCGGAGCTCCGAGGCGAACCGGTCGAGGCGCGGCTCGAGCGCCGCTCCCTCGCCTACCTCGTTCGCGAATGCCTGAACCGACTCCGGGTTCTTCACCATCGCGCGCATCACGTCGAGGCACTGCACGTTGCCCGAGCCCTCCCAGATGGACGCGAGCGGCGCCTCTCTATATAGGCGCGGCATCCCGGACTCCTCGACGTAGCCGTTGCCGCCGAGCGACTCGAGGCACTCGACCGCGTGCCAGGGGCCACGCTTGGAGATCCAGTACTTGAGCACGGCGTTGGCGATCCGCTTGAAGGCCTGTGCCTCGTCGTCGCCGGCGATCGCCTCGTCGTAGGCGCGAGCGAGGCGCAGCGAGCTGATCGTCGCCGCCTCCGACTCGACCGCCAGGTCGGCCAGCACGTTCTGCATCAGCGGCTGGTCGACCAGGAGCTTGCCGAACGTTGCTCGGTGCGAGGCGTGGTTGATCGCCTGGGCGACGCCGTGGCGCATGCCGGTGGCGCTGCCCGTCGCGCAGTCGAGCCGGGTGTGGTTGACCATCTCGATGATCGTCCGCACCCCGGCGCCCTCCTCGCCGACGAGCCAGGCGGAGGCGGCGTCGAACTCGATCTCGGAGGAGGCGTTCGACTTGTTGCCGAGCTTGTCCTTGAGCCGCTGCAACCGGAAGCGATTGCGTTCTCCGTCGGGCGTCCAGCGGGGGAAGAGAAAGCAGGAGAGGCCGCCGTCGGCTTGGGCGAGGACGAGGAAGGCGTCGCACATCGGCGCCGACATGAACCACTTGTGGCCGGTCAGCTCGTACTCGGCGCCGGGGCCGCCGCCGTTCACCGCGCGGGCGAGCGTGGTGTTGGCGCGGACGTCGGTGCCGCCCTGCTTCTCGGTCATCCCCATTCCCGCCAGGGCGCCGGTCTTCTCCGCGGCCGGGGCGTTCTCGGGGTCGTAGCGGTCCGAGAGGAAGCGCGGTTCCCACTCGGCCGCCAGTTCGGGCTGGGTCCGCAGCGCCGGCACCACCGAGTAGGTCATCGAGATCGGGCAGCCGATCCCCGCCTCGGCTTGCGACATGCAGATGAAGGCGGCGCCGCGGGCGACGTGAGCGCCCGGTCGTGGATCGCGCCAGGGCGAACTATGCAACTCGAAACCGACCGCGGCGCCGAGCAGCTCGTGCCAGGCCGGATGGAAGGCGACCTCGTCGACGCGGTTGCCGTAGCGGTCGTGGGTGCGGAGCTGCGGCGGGTTCTCGTTGGCCTCGGCGCCGAGCTTCTGGGCGCGAGCCGAGCCGGCGAACTCGCCAACCGCGGTGATCCGCTCGCGCGCCCACTCGCCGCCCTCGCGCGCCACCGCCTCGCCCAGCACGGTGTCGGCGGCAAAGACGTTGTAGTCGACCAGCGGCGGCGGCTGGTTGGCGACCTCGTGGTTGCCGAATGCGGTGCGCTCCCTGGTTGCCATCGGCTTGGATTGTGCCACCTGCACTGGCTGGCGGGCCAGCCGCCCGCCTTCGTCCGCCGCGGCGCGGCCGGGGCCGGCGGATCTATAGAGTCGCCGCCCGGCGATGGCTTCCAAGATCCAGGTCAAGAATCCGGTGGTCGAGCTCGACGGTGACGAGATGACTCGCATCATCTGGTCGTTCATCAAAGAGCAGCTGATCCTCCCTTACCTGGATGTCGAGCTCGCCTACTTCGACCTCGGAATCGAGAGCCGCGACGCGAGCGAAGACCGGATCACGGTCGAAGCGGCGGAAGCGATCAAGCAGCACGGGGTCGGCGTCAAGTGCGCGACGATCACCCCGGACGAGGCGCGCGTCGACGAGTTCGGCCTGAAGGAGATGTACCGCTCGCCGAACGGCACGATCCGCAACATCCTCGGCGGCGTCATCTTCCGCGAGCCGATCGTGATCTCCAACGTGCCGCGCTTGGTGCCGGGCTGGACGAAGCCGATCGTGATCGGACGCCACGCCTTCGGCGACCAGTACCGCGCGACCGATCTGGTCGTGCCAGGTGAGGGTTCGCTGACCCTCACCTACACCCCGAAGAACGGCTCCGAGCCGATCGAGCTCGACGTCTACGACTTCCCGGGCGGCGGCATCGCGATGTCGATGTACAACCTCGACGAGTCGATCCGCGACTTCGCCCGCGCCTCGATGCGCTACGGCCTCGACCGCGGTTTCCCGGTCTACATGTCGACCAAGAACACGATCCTCAAGCGCTACGACGGCCGCTTCAAAGACCTCTTCGCCGAGGTCTACGAGGCCGAGTTCAAGGCCGACTTCGAGGCCGCCGGGATCAGCTACGAACACCGCCTGATCGACGACATGGTCGCCGCCGCCCTGAAGTGGGAGGGCGGCTACGTCTGGGCCTGCAAAAACTACGACGGCGACGTTCAGTCCGACACCGTTGCCCAGGGCTTCGGTTCGCTCGGGCTGATGACCAGCGTGCTGATGACGGCCGACGGCAAGACCGTCGAGGCGGAGGCGGCGCACGGCACCGTCACCCGTCACTACCGCCAGCACCAGCAGGGCAATCCGACTTCAACCAATCCGATCGCCTCGATCTTCGCCTGGACCCGCGGCCTGCAGGCCCGGGGGCGGATGGACGAGACCCCGGAGGTGTCGCGCTTCGCCGAGACCCTCGAGCGGGTCTGCGTCGAGACCGTCGAGGAAGGGAAGATGACCAAAGACCTCGCGCTGCTCGTCGGCGGCGACCAGGGTTACCTGACGACTCAGGAGTTCCTCGGGGCGATCGACGAGAACCTGCAGTCGGCGATGGCCTAGACGACTGTCTAGCGGCCAGTGAATTTCTAGAACAGAGGAGACGATTTCGTGAGCCCCAGCAACACCCCTGTGAAGGTCACCGTCACGGGCGCCGCCGGCCAGATCGGCTACGCGCTCCTGTTCCGGATCGCCAGCGGCCAGATGCTCGGCCCCGAGACGCCGGTCGAGCTCAGCCTGCTGGAGATCCCCGACGCGATCAAGGCCGCCGAGGGCACCGCGATGGAGCTCGACGACTGCGCCTTCCCGCTGCTGCACCGGATCGACATCTCAGACGACCCGAAGCAGGCTTTCGACGGCGTCAACGTCGGGCTGCTGGTCGGTGCCCGGCCACGCGGCCCGGGCATGGAACGCTCCGATCTGCTCGAGGCCAACGGTGGCATCTTCAAGCCGCAGGGCGAAGCGATCAACGCCGGCGCCGCCGACGACGTGAAGGTGCTGGTCGTCGGCAACCCCGCCAACACCAACTGCCTGATCGCGATGTCGAACGCGCCGGACGTGCCGCGCGAGCGCTTCACCGCAATGATGCGACTCGACCACAACCGGGCGATCAGCCAGGTCGCCAACAAGCTCGGCAAGCCGGTCAGCACGGTCACCAACATGACCTCCTGGGGCAACCACTCCGCCACCCAGTACCCCGACCTGGTGAACGCCAAGGTCGACGGGCAGAGCGCCTGGGACCAGGTCGACGACGAAGCCTGGATCCGCGACGAGTACATCCCGCGGGTGGCGAAACGCGGTGCCGAGATCATCGACGCGCGCGGCGCCTCGAGTGCTGCCTCGGCCGCCAATGCGGCGATCGACCACGTCCACGACTGGGTGCTCGGCACCCCCGCGGGCGACTGGGTCTCGATGGCTGTTCCCGCCGACGGCTCCTACGGGATCGGCGAGGGGATCGTCTGCGGCTTCCCGTGTGAGTGCAGCAACGGTGAGTGGTCGATCGTCCAGGGATTGGACGTGCCGGACTTCTCGCGCGAGCGGATCGACGGCTCGGTGATGGAGCTCCAGGAGGAGCGCGACGCAGTCAGCCAGCTCGGCCTGATCTAGGCGGGAGTTGCCCCTAAGTACGAAAGAGGCCGGCTCCCCCTGGCCGGCCTCGGTACCACCTAGGACTGCTGTGCCGCGGGCTTAACCAGCGGCGGGGAAGTAGTTGCGGCCGTCCTTTTTGACCCGGCCCTCTTTCTCCAGGTCGCCGAGTACGCGGTACAGGTAGTTCGGCTTGATTTTCATCGTCTTGGCGACGTCGGAGGCGCTGATCCCGGGCTGTTTCTCGATCAGGTTCACCGCCTGGTCGGCACGGGTACCACCGCGGCGACCGCGGCGCCGTTTACGGCCGGTTTTGGCGCTGCCCCCGGCAGCGGCTTTGGCGCGGCCACGCGGGCGGCCCGGCGCCCGGCGGGTGACTTTGCCGCCGAGCTCGGCCAGCGCGCGCTCGAGGCGCTCGCGCTCCTCGTTCAGCTCGGCAAGTCGCTTCTCGACCAGCTCGCGGGCATCGTCGACAACGCTGTTGGTGGGGGCCATCGCAGTCCTTTCCGTCTGTTAATGTGGGCCCTACGGCGCCCAGTCTGTCAGACACACAGTGACAGAAACAAGCACGAATGCTCGAAATCGTTAAATCAGCAACACCGTAAGGAATCTTGCAACCGCTTAGGAGTTGTCTCAGACGGACTCGGCGGTGTCGCTGATCGGCCCGTTCGTCCGGGCTTTTTCCGCCTGGCGCTCGGGTGAGATGCGAATCACGTTACGCGCCAAGCCGACCTTCTCCATGCCGCTGATGATCATCCCCGAGGGATCCGGCTCCCACCGCTTCAGGCCGTGCACCGCCGAGCGCGGGAAGGCATGGTGGTTGTGGTGCCATGACTCGCCGAGCGAGGGCAGCGCCAGCCAGAAGACGTTGGTCGAGTGATCATCGGTGTCGAAGCGGCGTGTGCCGAGGAAGTGACACACCGAGTTGACGCTCCAGGTGACGTGGTGAACGAAGAAGATCCGCACCAGTCCACCCCAGAGCAGGCCGGTGAGGGCGCCGAGCGCGGTGCCGGTGACGAGGAAGCCGGCGAGCGATGGAATCGCCAGGGTGGCGAGCACCAGTAGCGGGAAGCGGCGGTTGATGATCCGCATGCCGTTGTCCTCGTAGAGGTCACGGGCGTATTTCTTCCAGTCGGCGCGGCCCTGGTTCGACATCAGCCAGCCGGTGTGGGCATGCCAGAGGCCCACCAGCACTCCTTGGTGATGACCGTCCTCGGCGACGTGAGGGCTGTGTGGGTCGCCCTCTTCGTCGGTGTGGGCGTGGTGCTTGCGATGGTCCGCAACCCAGGCGATCACCGGTCCCTGCACGGCCATCGAGCCGAGTACGGCGAAGGTGTATTCGAGCGGCTTCGAGGTCTGGAAGGAGCGGTGGGTGAGCAGTCGGTGGAAGCCGACGGTGATGCCGATTGCGGTCAGCATGTACATCACCGCGGCGATGATCAGATCGGCGGGAGTGACGAAGCTGTTCCAGAGGAGGACGATGGCGGCGATCGTCGCCAGGAAGGGGACGACGACGGCCCCCAGGTTGGCGATCTTCTCGGCGCGGCTCATCTCACCCATTGCGGCGAAGATACCCGGAGATTCATGCCATATATTGGCGTCTACGCAACTTTCTGTTGGCCAATTATTGTCATATAAATGACAAATATCGCTGAGCCCGACGCAAAAGCCCTGGATCCAGAGCCCTGGCGTGGCCTGCCTTCGCGGGTCGCCGACCTGATCGAGGCGGAGATCCCCGCCACCACCGCCGAGATCCTCGACTCGATCGGCCGCGAGGTGCCCGAGTACGCCCGACCGCTGGAGGGCGACTTCGGACGTGGCGTGCGCCGGGGGGTCGCCCAGGCGCTGGCCCAGTTCGTCGCCGTGATCCGCGACCCCGATGCCGGCCGCGGCATGGGCCGCGAGGTCTACCTCGAGCTCGGCCGCGGCGAGCTGCGCCAGGGTCGCACCCTCGACTCGCTGCAGGCCGCCTACCGGGTCGGCGCCCGCGTCGCCTGGCGCCGCTTCGCCGCCGCCGGTCGCCGCGCCCGCCTGCCGGCCGACTCACTCAGCCTGCTCGCCGAGTCGATCTTCGCCTACATCGACGAGATCTCGGCCGACTCCGTCGACGGCTTCGCCGAAGCGCAGGCCGAGCTCGAGGACCAGGGCCGCCGTCGCCGCCGCGAGCTGACCCGCCTCCTGGTCGCCGCCGAGCCGCCGGCCACCGCCGAGCTCGCCGCCGCGGCCCGCGCCGCCCGCTGGACGCTGCCGCCGCGCCTGGCGGCGATGGCCTGCGCCGAGCACGACCTCGACGCCGTGGCGCGTCGACTGCCACCCGAATCGCTGGCAGCCGTCGTCGACGGCGCCTACTGCCTGCTGCTCGCCGACCCCGACGGGCCGGGGAGGCTGGACTCGTTGCGGCAGCTGGGCAGGGGCAACGCGGTGGTGGCGCTGGGACCACCGACCGAGCCGGGGGGCGCCGGGCAGTCCTGGTCCTTGGCGCGAGCGCTACTGGACGCCGTCGCCGCCGAGCGGATCGAGGGGCGTGGGTTGGTTCGCGCCGACGATCATCTGGCCGAGCTGTTGCTGCTGGCGGGAGGACCGTTGACGACGCGGATCGCGGAACGGCGGCTGGGGGCGTTCGAGGGTTTGACCGAGCGCGGGAGGGAGCGGATGCGGGAGACGGCGTTGGCGTACGTGCGACACGGCGGCAACGCGGTGGCGATGGCGGCGGAGTTGCACGTGCACGCGCAGACCGCGAGGTATCGGATCGCGCGACTCCGAGAGTTGCTGGGAGATCAGCTGGACGATCCGGATGCGCGGTTCGAGTTGGAGCTGGCGTTGCGGGCTGGGGCGTAGGCGGCAGGTCGATTGGCGCTTTTTTCTCGGTATGCGAGAAAAAGGCGCCAATAGATGGGGTGGCGCATTGCAGGTGGCGCTTCTTGCACGTAGGGATTCAAAGGCGCGAAAGCGCCGGATCGACGCCGAGGTTGCGCCACATACGTTTGCGACCGCGGGGCGCCGCGCCTCAGCGGTTCCGCTTCTTGGGAAGCGTCCTGAAAGCCACGTCCCAAATCGGCGAACTCACGCCGTACCCGAACCGGTGGTCCTGGAAGTGGTGGCGCATGTGTTGCTCGCGGAGTTTCTTGCCCAGCTTCGACTTGGGGACGAAGTGGTGGACGTAGTAGTGGGTGTAGTCGTAGAAGAGGTAGCCGGTCATGAAGCCGGCGAAGATCGGGAAGCCGGCGTCGCCGAAGACCAGCCAGTAGGCGAGCAGGAAGAGGGCGGCGAGGGGGACCGAGACCGACGGCGGCATCACCAAGCGCATCTTGTCGTTGGGATGGTCGTGGTGGATGCCGTGGATGATGAAGTGCATCCGCCGCCCGAAGGCGTTGTCGGGCTCCCAGTGGAAGACCAGCCGGTGCAGCCAGTACTCGGTCAGCGTCCAGATGAAGAGGCCGATCGCGAAGAAGGCGATCAGCTCGAGGACCGAGTAGCCCTTGTCGACGCCGATCCACTCCATCGCCACGATCACCGGGACGAAGATGATCGCCGGGATCGAGGGGTGGACGCGGGAGAAGAAGTTGAGGAATTCGCTCTTGAAGAGCGGCGGCGAGGCCGACAGCTTGCTGCTGCGGCTCTGAGCCTCGTTGTGTGCCTCCATCGCCATCAGTCTAGAAGATCGGGGAGTCGATTAGGGCGGCCTAACCGGACGCTCGGGTGGACGCGTCTACGAGCGCGAGAACCGGCTCGTTCGCAAATCCCGGGAAGTCGTGACGAAGCTGTTTCAAAGTCGTGGCGATTAGGTAGCGATTTGCGGAATCGGGCCCTGCGAGGCACGGGCGCTGGTGCTTAGATCCGCCGCGCCGATGGCCCGCAAGACCAAGCCCCCCAGCTGCGAGGACTGCTACTTCCACCGCAACCTTCTCTGCGCCCTCGAGCTCGGCGAGCCCTGCGCGACCTTCCGCCCCGACCGCCCCGAGGGCCTGGTCCCGCCGCGCCAGCCGGTGCTGCTGATGCGCGCCCCTCGCTGGGCCGCGCAGACCCGCGTCACCGCCTAGCCGACTTCGCTCCGCTGGGTCGGTAGTTTCTCGTTCGATGCCCCAGCGCGACCTGTTCGCCGACTTCGCCCGGATGCGACGCGAGATGGACTCGATGCTCGGCGACGCCTGGGGGCGCACCCGCTACGTCAGCCGCCGCAGCAGCGGCTTCTCGCCCAACGTCGACGTCTACTACTGCGGCGATCCACAGCGGGCGGTGGTCGAGGTCGACCTCTCCGGCGTCTCCCTCAACGAGATCGGCATCGAGGTCTCCGGCCGCCACCTGGCGATCGTCGGTCAGCGCCCGGTCCAGGAGACCGAGGGCCGCGTCTACCAACAGCTGGAGATCCCGACCGGGCCGTTCCGGCGGGTGGTCGAGCTGCAGGTCGAGGTCGACGCCGAAAAGGCGAGCGCGACTTACGAGGACGGGGTGCTGCGGATCGAACTGCCGCTGCGCGACCCCGAGGAGACGACGCGACGGGTCCCGATCGAGGGCCGGTGAGCTCGCTGGAGGGTTCGCCCGTCCTCGAGGTGGTCGACTCGCCGCTCGAGATCGAGGAGGCGATCCGCGCCGACCAACCGCTGCCGGAGGCGCTGCCGATCCTGCCGCTGCGCGAAACCGTCACGTATCCCGAAACGCTGACCCCGCTGGCGGTCGGCCAGGAGCGCTCGATCCAGCTGGTCAACGACGTGCTCGGCGGCAATCGGATGCTGGTCATGGTCGCCTCCCGCGATGCCGAGCTCGAGCGCCCCGGCCCGACCGACCTCTACGACGTCGGCGTCGCCGGTTTCGTCGCACGGATGATCAAAATCCCCGACGGCTCGCTGCGCGTCCTCGTCCAGGGGATGCAACGAGTCGTGCTCGGCGAGTACGTCGCCGAGCAGCCCTATCTGGTGGCGCGGATCGAGGCGCAGCCCGACGTGATCGAGGCGGGGAACGAGCTCGAGGCGCTGGCCCGCAACGTGCAGCGCACCTTCTCGGAGATCGTCGAGCAGATCCCCTACCTGCCAGAGGAGCTGCAGCTCGCCGTCACCAACATCGAAGACCCTTCGGCGCTCGCCCACCTGATCGCTGGCTCGCTGCGGATCCCGCTCGAGGAGAAGCAGCAGCTGCTCGAAGAGGTCGACGTCAGCGCCCGCCTCCGCCACCTCTCGCAGATCCTCGCCCGCGAGCTTGAGGTGGTCCGGCTCGGCAGCCAGATCCAGTCGCAGGTCCAGTCCGAAGTCGACAAAGGCCAGCGCGAGTTCCTCCTCCGCCAGCAGCTGAAAGCGATCCAGGACGAGCTCGGCGAGAGCGACGAGCAAACCGCCGAACTGAACGAACTGCAGGAGAAAATCGAGGCGGCGGAACTCCCCGAGCACGCCCGCAAAGCGGCCGACCGCGAGCTCGGCCGACTCGCCAAACTGCCGCCGGCGGCGGCCGAGCACGGGGTGATCCGTACCTACCTCGAGTGGCTGACCGAGCTGCCCTGGTCGGTCGAGACCGAGGACAACCTCGACATCCGCCACGCCCGCAAGGTCCTCGACGAGGACCACTACGACCTCGAGAAGATCAAGGACCGGATCATCGAGTACCTGGCGGTGCGCAAGCTGAACCCGGACTCGCCGGGGCCGATCCTCTGCTTCGTCGGCCCGCCCGGGGTCGGCAAGACCAGCCTCGGCCGCTCGATCGCCCGCGCCCTCGGCCGCGAGTTCGAGCGCATCTCGGTCGGCGGCGTCCGCGACGAGGCCGAGATCCGCGGCCACCGCCGGACGTACATCGGCGCGCTGCCGGGGACGATCATCCGCGCTCTCCGGGACGCCGGCACCAGGAACCCCGTCTTCATGATCGACGAGATCGACAAGATGGGGGCGGACTTCCGGGGCGATCCCTCGAGCGCGATGCTGGAGGTGCTCGACCCGGCGCAGAACTCGAGCTTCCGCGACCACTACCTCGATCTGCCGTTCAACCTCTCCGAGGTCCTCTTCATCGCGACGGCGAACGTCCTCGACACGGTCCCGCCGGCCCTGCAGGACCGGATGGAGACGATCGAGCTCGCCGGCTACACGGTCGACGAGAAGCTCCACATCGCGAAGCGCTATCTCGTCCCGCGCCAGCTCAAGGCGAATGGGCTGAAGACGACCCAGATCGAGTTCGCCGACCCGGCCCTGAACGCGATCATCGAGGAGTACACCCGCGAGGCGGGGGTGCGAAGCCTGGAGCGCCAGATCGGGACGGTCTGCCGCAAGGTCGCGCGCGACGTCGCGGAGGGAAAGGCCAACGGCAGGGTCCGAGTCTCCGCCAAGCGCGCCCGCGAGCTGCTCGGCAAGCGCCAGTTCTTCTCCGAGACGCGCCGCCGGACCAAGGACCCCGGTGTTGCCACCGGGCTCGCCTGGACGCCGGTGGGCGGCGTCGTCCTCTTCATCGAGGCCAGCTCCGTTCCGGGGTCGGGCAACCTGACGATCACCGGGCAGCTCGGCGACGTGATGCGCGAGTCCGCGCAGGCCGCGCTCACCTGGGTGCGCCGCCATTCCAAGGAGCTCGCGCCGGACCTCCCGGACGACTGGTTCGCCCAGCACGACATCCACGTGCACATCCCGGCCGGCGCCGTCCCCAAGGACGGCCCGTCGGCGGGGATCGCGATGGCCACTGCCCTCGCCTCCCTGATCTCGAACCGCGCTGTTCGCAACGACGTGGCGATGACCGGGGAGATCACGCTCTCCGGCCAAGTCCTGCCGATCGGCGGGCTCAAGGAGAAGTCGCTGGCGGCCCAGCGGGCCGGGATCAAGCAGGTGATCGTCCCCGATCGCAACGAGGGCGACGTCGAGGAGATCTCCGAGCA
>Ga0081455_10008075_pt1 | contig 10990 bp, 14 predicted proteins | sample TabmetS3T2R1_FD_70207 | JGI IMG/M metagenome (GOLD analysis project Ga0081455, IMG submission 70207) | Tabebuia heterophylla rhizosphere microbial communities from the University of Puerto Rico - S3T2R1 | ecosystem: Host-associated > Plants > Roots > Rhizosphere ... | reverse complement strand
GTGCGCTGGTGTCGCAGCCGGGTCTGGCGGCAATGTTCACGGTTGACCGGGAGGCTGGCCGCATCCTGGGTGTCCGGTTTCAGCACCGGAGATACAGAGCTGTTGATCTTCGTCGCACCAGCGGCGCACAGCCATGAGGTAAACGCTAGCTGAGGCACGAGACTCAGGTGGAGGCGGTAATGCGGCAGCTGAAGGAGAGTGGATGCCCGGGTTGGAACATGGTCGGCTTATGTGTGGTCTCGTCGAAGAAATCGACGACAGGATGTGAAACCACAATCGTGCCATCGGCCTGAAGGGACTCGCCGGCCGTAAGCGTCACACCGGTGTCGAAACGTACACGGGATACCGAACCCCCTTCGGGAATACCCCCGGGGGGAAGTTTCTCGATGGCGCTGTAAGAGTCGCTGACGTCGATGGGGGCGGCGCCGTTCAGTGAGACGGTGGATGTCTGTGCGTTGAGAAAGGCCTGCACCAAACCTTTGTTTGCCGACGCCCAACCGAACAAGAGCACGATTGTAGAGCCGGCCGGGACGGTGCTCTCGCCGCCTTCAGCCGAACACTTAAAGACATGAACGATCTCTTCAGCCATGCGTGACCCCTTTCCGCCCCGAGGAGAATCTCGGCTCAAATCAACCAGACCATCAACTTGCTATGGGCTCAGCTTTGCATACGGTGTCGGGAGCACCAGGGCCAGGGGATGGCTGGAAACCACGCCTAGCTGATCGAACCTGTTTTCGCTACCGTGGATGGTGCCTGCTCATGTGGGGATGAAAAGGCCAGGGGTTCCCTTCCGGGCCTTAGGTTGCCGTTGCCCCTGCCAGCGCTTGCCCTGCTCATCACCAGGGCCTCTCGCGATCGGACCGCTGGCAGGGCGTCTAGGCTCACGCCAACTAGGTGTCCTGCGTGTCGCACGGATTAGCCACTAAGACCATCCTTCTGTCGCTACTCTGCCTGAGCGCAAATCTGCTTGCGTCGCCACTGGCCGCTCAATAGGGAGGACCTACATGCCCATACGCAAAATCCGCAAACCAAGATTTCTGGGGGCAGTGGCAGCAATTGCCCCTGGCCTCAGCCGCGGCGGTTGCTTTATTGCCCGGAGCGGCTGCTGCCCAGGTGACTCATTTCGCACAGCACCTGGCGGGGCACCGTGCAGGACAGCATCGTCTCTCCATGCACCAATGAGATTATCGAGTGGAAGATGACCTATAGCGGCACCGTTACAACCTGGGTGCAGCCGAGCGGCCAGTACCTGTACACGCAACAAGGGGTCGCGACCGGTGAGGGCGAAGGAAGCTTGGGCAACCATTACTGGATGAGCCAGACATTCCTCAACAACGATATGTCTGGCCCTGACTTTCCGTACGTCTACACCCTGATGTTGGACATGCGTGTAATCGGTCAGGGTGACGCACCAGACTTTTGTATCGCGCGAGGGAACGCATGACGGCCAACGCCAACGGAATTGGCGTATATTTTCGACAATTTTTCGGCTGAATGCAGGTAAGCCTAAGTCAAACCCGAAGGCGTGGCCGCCAGGCAGTAGCAAAAGGTGAAAGCCCGGAATCTGCACACCGGGGCTTTCATCATCTGTAGTGTTTCCGTGCCCTGGCAGCTACCCCGCAACTCGCACCCCCGAGGGAAGCGATCCTGGCAGGGCTTCAGTGTCTCTTACAGCCGTTTCCTGGCCTTCAGGGCGGCCAACTGGGTGGGAGCGCGAGTTCGAATCTCGCCGGGGGCGCCATCCGAATTTGGCGCCTGACCTGCGGTTTTACCTTTCGCCTTGTAGGCGGCCAAGTCGACCACATCGGCGTTTGGCAACACCTTGGCAACAGGATTTTGAGCATTGGCAACAGCGGCTGCGGATCTGGCAGCCTCGGCTCGAGCGGTGTCGAGCGCATCGGCGACCTCGTCGAGGCGGTCGCTGAAGAGGTGCCCGTAGACGTCCATCGTCATCGCGGCGCTCGAATGGCCGAGCACCTGCTGCACGACTTTCACGTCTGCGCCGCTCGCGATGGCGAGGCTGGCGGCGGTGTGGCGCAGCTCGTGCGGGTGCAGCTCAGGGATGCTGATCGCGGTTGCCGCGACGTGGAAACCGGCGCGGAAGATCGGAGCGCCTAGTGGCCCGCCTCCCCGTACACCGTTGCCCATCGAACGTTGAGTCGCTACCGTGCTCGCGCGCGAGCCCTCATTGGAGGGGCCGACTCATGGATCAGGCGTCGAATAGCCGCAGATCGCAGGGTTTTATCGGCTGATGTGGGACAGGACCGCGGGCAGCATGGTCGGGAAGGATGCTGGGGCGTTGACGTGACCCATTTGGTCGATCACGACCAGCTGGGCGCCCGGGATCTCATCGGCGAGAGCGACCGCGTGAGCTGGGGGGAACGCGGCATCCTCGGTCCCGTGGATGATCAAGGCGGGTATCCCGATTTCTGGTAGCCGGTGCCGCCAGCTTGGGGTTCGGTCGACTGCGATGGGATGGTTGAAGCGGTGGCTGAGGATGTTGGAGGCCCGGCGGACCTGCTGCTGGGCGATCTCGCGGCTTGCGGCCTCGTCGAACGGGTAGGTGCCGTAGAGCATCCGATCTTCGGTAACCCAGGCCTCGACTGCCGCGGCCGGATCCTGCCAGTCGACGTTGGCGAGGAGCTCGATCAGCTCATGACCACCGGCGTGGGCCCCGGCAGCGGGCTATGCGTCACGCCGCCACCGGTCGCGGCGGCGCCGATGGCCTTCGGGTCGGGTGTGGAGCTCATGATGGTGGCGGTGCGGAGCCGGTCAGGATGGTTGATCGCCAGCTGCTGGGTGATCATCCCGCCCATCGAGGCGCCCCAGGCGTGTGCCCGCTGGATGCCGTAGGCGTCCAGGATGCCAACGGCGTCTTACGCCAGGTCCACGGCAGTGTGCGGCGGTGCGTAAGGGGGGTAACTGGTCGAGGCTCCGGTGTCGCGGTTGTCGTAGCGGATGACGTACTGGCCTGAATCGGCCAGCTGCCTGCATAGCGTCTCGGGCCAGCGCACCATGGAAGCGTTAGCGCCATGATCAGCAACATCCCAGGGTTAGCTGGGTCGCCGAAGGCCTGGGTGCATAGATCAACCCCGTTGGTCTTGATCACCCGCTGCCCAGCGGCCTCCAACGGGTAGGTGCCGTACAGCAAGGCGCGCAACGAGGGCGCGCCAACTACGGGCGTCGAGGGTTGGCTGGCCGGTGATTTGATCAGCTGCGGCGTTCGAGCATGTCGGCGAGCTGGGCAGCGACCTGAACGGGGTCGCGATCGAGCTCGACGCATACGGAGAGATGCCCTTCGTGCGTCTCAAGGATGACCTGGTTGAAGTTGCCGTAACCGACGATCACGTGTCTCAACCCGCCGCAGTCGAGATTGCCGCGTTGTCGAGCAATCGTGAGCAGCGTCGGATTAACAAGGAGTTCTTCGAAGAAGTCGGAGGTCGCAGCCGAAGCGTCCAACACGCCTTCACGTTGCGAGAGCTCGATGCTCTGTCCGCTGCCGTACGCGATATAGCGAATGTGCGGGCCCAGGGCAAAGATTGCGTCGCTGAGATCATCCATCACAAGAGGATTATTGCGAGAGAAGGCGAGGCTCGTGGGGTCCACGCGCGCCCTCTCACGCCTCCCGCTCGCAGGTGTTCGTCGGTACCGAATTAGTTAGAAGAACAGAGCATTGACTTGCAGAGCGTCGCTGGGTGCGGTCCTTCGCCGCGACGATCGGCCGCATCGGACTGGCCTCGCCTAAACGTCGACGCTAGTCATCTGTCGATGCCGTGGCGCGAATGTGCTCATAGCGGTCGATTGCCTCGTCCACCCGGATCCTGAGCTCGGGCAGCAGTTCCCGCCATCGAGGGAGGTAGCTGGCTTCGACGTCCCAAGCCTCGAAATCCTCGAGGAACGGATCCGGTGTGCTCTCGACGAGGTCTCGGAGGAGCGCTTCCATCCGGTCAACTATGGCGGGAACCGATTGCGCGTGCCAGGTGTGCTTCGCACCGCCAACCGTCACATACACCGGAGCGGAGTGGGCGACGGTCCTGTTGGACCCGACCGCCCGAGCAGCCACCCAACAGCCCGCCTCCGGGAGGAGCCGATGCTCGACCTCGACGCGGCCCGGACCATCGGTGGCCGCGACGACCTCCCCGTGAACGACCAGCTCCAAACGCTCCAGCTCATCGAGGTCGGGGTTGACGTCGGCCTGCGCATACACCAGCAGCGACTCGCCCGGCTCGATCTCCACCTCCTCGCCCATCGTGGCCGCGCCGACGTGAATGGAGAGCATCGGGCCGTTCGAGACGAATGTTCGGCCGGCACGGATCGCGTCGAACCATGCGTCGGCGGTTAGAGGTCCGTCGATTCCCGCGAAGAACCGGACGGCGCCAGCGGGATCGACGTAGGGGTAGTCCGAGCCAGCGATCGGGGTAAGGCGGAACCCAAGATTGAGAAAGTCATACCACGGCTGGATGCGAAGTCGATACGCCTGAAGCACCTCCACCACATCCACGATGCCGAATGGCACATCCAATGCGAGCCCGACGCTTTCGCCGAACCAGTCGCTGCCGACGTGCGCGTAGCCGCTCAGCGAGCCGCCGGCGCGGAGTCGTTCGAACAACTCGTGGTACAAGAAGTAGCGGTCCACGTCGCGTGCCCGTTCGGCGATATTGAGATGCACCGTGTGACCTCGCCGACCAGTACGGGGATCCTCTTGACCGCTCACCAGGTTGTAATCGTCCCGACTCACCCGACCATCTGGCCCGTAGCCGGGCTGGGCGAAATACGCGCCGCCGAGATTGCCCATGGCAAGCAGGTTGGCGACGTGGAGGTCCTCGGCTCGGGCGATGGAGAGCGCTGCCTCGTCTCCGATATCACCGCGGGCGATGTGGATATGCGCATCACCGGACCACCAGCCCTCTGCGGGAAGATCGCGCCACCGCTCGAAACGCAGCTCCAGCCGTGAAACGTCGGACCCGGCCACCTCGACCCGTCTTTTGAGGTGGCGGTACTCCGGACCACGCGTGGCAATGATCTCGTAGACGCCTGGTGGAACAGATACCCCATAGCGTCCGTTCGCGTAGACCATCCAACGACTGGGAGGAGGCGAGCTGCGACCTTCCGCCCCGCGGTCTCGTAGGCGAGCCACGAGGCGCCGGCCAGCGCCGGCCAGGCTGGGAGAAGGCCAGGCGGTCTCGCGGCCGGGCATATCCCGCACCAGCCGCGCCGCCGTGGTGACCAGCTGTATCGGCCGACGTCGTGGTAGGCGTGCTGCGGCGAGGCGAACAGCGTGTTGGGCCTCTGCTTTCCCCGAGGTCGGGACAGTGACGTCGCGGACCACTTCAAGGTAGCGAACGATGGGCACCGCATCGGCGGCCGCCAGGACCTCGCGGCCGGATTCGACGTCGTAGATGCCAACACGGGCTGCCGTGGGAGCGCCGTGCTCGTCGAGCAGCGTGAGTTCAAGGCGAGCAGTCCGGTTCTCTGCCGCCTCCGCACGCGCCGGGCGCCTCACGCCCACCTCACGGATCCGCATCACGTCGGGGCCCGTAGCGCTCTCCGCGTACTCGCATCCGGGAGCTGCCACCACGACGTCGGTTCCACGCGGACCCCGCCCCGCGAATCTTGCCCGTTCCAGTGGAATCTCCACCGTCACCCACGGCTCGTCTTCGGCCGGTACTTCGACGCTGATCGCGTTCTCGGCCGCGACGTTCGCATCCCATCCCACCAGCAGCCGCCCAACAGCCGGGTCGACGACGATTGCCAACTCGATCGTCTCGTCAAGATCGCTTCCGACTTCCTCAGCGACATCGAAGGCAAAGGCGCCTCCCTCCAAGACCATCACGCCGTCGGCCTCGACCACCCGACCCGCCCGACGCAAGGCCACCGCGCGCAACCCGAACGCATGAAGGTAGCGGGGCGCGAACGTGCGCCGTACCGAATCGCTTCGCCATGGAAGCTCTTGGATCGCTTGAGGATCGTTGGGATTGATTCCCAGAGGCGCTGTCACAAGGGCAGACAATAGGCAAAATCTCGCACGGCCGGCAAGATCGAAGGTTTGCCATGAACAGTTGTGCCCTTTGGGGACTGATTGCGAATATCACCTCCGGGCGTATTCCGGTCAAGATTCGTCTGGCTGCGCGTCACGCCTGGGACTGGTCCCAAGCGGGCTAATCGACTGGCGCCGGTTGCCGACACTGCCTTTGGCGGCCGGAGAGGACCCAGCTAGTGGCGGTTCCTCACCCGGAAGGGGTGACGCTGAACACACTGACGGCCCGGAGGATGAGGGGTGAAGTCGACGACCACTAGGACGGGGTCGAACCGATGGCGATCACCCTTCCGACCTTCACACCGCTTGAGGACAGCCTGTTCCTGACGTTGTACGCCAGGGCTCTCGACAATCGTCGGCCCCATCCCATCCTCGGCGACGCCACGGCCGACCAGATCGTTCGCACCGTCAACTACGACTTTGGCCAGCTCCGGGTCGGATCAAATCTCATCCTCAACGTCGCCCTCCGGGCCAAGAAGCTGGACCAGATCGCTTCGGATTTCATAACCCGCCACCCGGACGCGGTCGGTCTCGACCTAGGCGCCGGGCTCGACACCCGATTCGAGCGCCTGGCACCCCCAGGCACCGTGGACTGGTACGACGTCGACTTCCCCGCTGTCGCCACCGCTCGCCAGCGCCTGATCTCCGAGCACCCCAACGCGCACGTCATCGGCGCCGACGTGCGGGACCAGGACTGGCTGGACGCCGTGCCCACCGGCCGGCCCGCCATCATCGTCGCCGACGGCATGATGGCCTTCCTCTCCCAAGCCGAGTTGGTGTCGCTGTGGAACCGGCTCATCAACCACTTCCCCAGCGGCGAGATCGCCTTCAACAGCTATACCCGCTTCATGATCTGGATCGCCCAGCACGCCCGCGGCACCAAGACGGTCGCCAACCAGGTCAAGTTCCCCGGCATGGACGACCCTCACGCACCCGAATGGAACCCCAAGATCAAGCTGGTCAAAGAGATCCTCCTCAGCCGGGAACCCGAGGTCGCCGAGTTCCCACCGGCCTTACGCCGGTACCACCGGCTGGCTGCGCGCAGCACCGCCTGGTCACGAGCGGGAACTATCGTCGTGCACTATCGCTTCTAACGCGCACTAGGGCTAGCTGCAAGCAGCTCTCGCGGTGGGAGCTTCACCGCGTCGGCGAGTGAGGCAGTTGTGACGCCCGTCGACGAGTTCGAGAGTCCCTGACCGACAGCGAAGGGAGTGCTATGGCCAACATCGAGGGAACATGCCGGGAGGAGTTTCAGGACGTCCGCGAGGTGTTCGAGTATCACCTGGACAGCGGCATCGACACCGGGGCTTCTGTAGCGCTGTTCATCGACGGCGAGCCCGTCGTGGACCTGTGGTGAGGCTACTTCGACGCCACCTACACCCGACCTTGGGAACGCGACACCATCGTTCAGACATTCTCGACCACCAGACCATGACGGCGCTGGTCGCGCTTCTGCTCGCCGACAACGGTGTCCTCGACCTCGACGCCCCCGTCGTCAAGTACTGGCCCGAGTTCGGCGTTGAAGGCAAGTCTGAAATCCTCGTACAGCAGATCCTCGGGTACACGTCCGGTGTGGCCGGCTTTAGCAAGCCGGTGTCGCTGTACGACATCTACGACCAGGAGAATTGAGCTGGCCGGCGCTACGCAGTGGACTCGCAGCTCCATCCCGGCCGGGCGGTTCAGTGCTACACGCCGACCCGCGAGCACCTCCGGGTTTGACTCGCGCGCCCATCGACAAGGACCGCTATGACAGCTTCCAGGGCTAGTCAACTGAAGTTATCGCGTCTGGTGGAGCGGCTCCAAGTTGCAGCAGAATGATGCAAAATACACACACTCAGAAGGAGCCGCCCATGCGTCCAGCTGCCCTGAGTCGGCGCGTGCTGAAGTTCGACGGTGCCTTCTTGTTGCTTTCGGGCGGGTCAGCGATGATCGCGGAGACCGTCGGCCACTTCACCGGGTCCGGGCCGATGGCAAAGATGAAGGGGTCGGCCTACACCATCGGGAGCTTTGAGGCCCATGGACTTGCCGTCATTTCGGGTGTGCTCCTGTCCCGTGCGGCTCGCGTGCCCGAACGATCGTTGTGGCATCAGGTGGGCCGCGCCATTCACCTCCTGCTCGCGGGCTCGAACATGCTCTATTGGTCATCTTTTGTTGAGATGGACATGATTCGGGTAGGCATTGTCACCACACTCCTCCACGCCCTGTTTGTGGCCGCCCATTCGGTTTGTCTGCGGCGGTCAGTTGCCGGCGCCTGACTCACCGCAGTCAACCCAGCCACTCGGCGCTTCCGAGGACTACATCTCCGACGTGGCCAGCATGAGGCCGGCGACCGCCGGCAACCCCAGCAGTCGGCGCGCAGCCTGGCAACGCCGCCGACGAGATCGGTGATCTCATCGAGAAGGAGTAAGTGTCGGCGGCGCCCCGTTCCGTCATCGCTAGCCGTGGCCGGAGGCTGTGGCGCGCTCGTCCAGATGCGCGCGGATATCGCCCGCCATGGAGCGCAGGTGATCTGCGAGTTCGCTCAGCGCGGCCAGACCGGGCTCCTGAGCAAGTGCGGCGCAGGCCTCGGTCAGAACACCGAGGCGTTCGCTGATGATCTTCCAGGCGGACTCACGGTGGGGTAGCACGAAGTAGGCCGGCCGGGCGATTTCAAGGCTTGGACCAGCAGTGCGGCCGGGGCGCGACGGTCCGATCGGCAGTGTCGTGAGAACCGGGCAGAGCCGACGCATGACCCAGTTCATCAAGTGCTTCCCCGTCCGTGCCAGCGTCTCCAGTTCGGCGTGCGTCTCGTCGTGGTGAACGTAGTACCGGCTCAGGACCTGGAGTATCACCTCGTACAGGCCGTTGCACAGATCGGCCACCCTGGCCGTCAGCGGATCCTCAATCAAGGTTCCCGACGCCAGATCCGGTGGCAGCCGTACGTATGCCGGCTCGACCGGCCGCGCCGGGTCGAAGCCGGCGTCGGCGGCCTGCATCGCCAGGAAGTCCTCCAGGATCCCCACGAACGTGCCGAAGTGCGACCTCACCCAATCGCCCCGGGCGCCTTCGCCTTGCTCCACGATGATGTCGATCGCCTGGCTCGCTGAGGTCAGATCCGTGACCGCGGTCAGCTCCTTCCATTCGAAGGTAGCGGTGACGGCCTGAGCGGCCGGCGGCCCAATGAAAACGGCGTGCTCGCCGTACCGGCGGCATAGCGCTGCGAGCCCGGCCTCGATCCCCCGGTACAGGTGCCCAACGGTCCGCCACTGCTCGGGGACCCCGACGATGGGCCGGTCCAGCGTGGCCAGCGCTTCGATGCCGGGTTGCACGGCGAAGCCCTCCGCATCCGCCAGCGTCATCCCCTCGGGCCGCTCCAGATACATGAAGTGCCGCAGCGCCCGCTCACCGAACGGCAGGAGCGCGATCTGGACCTCGGGCGGATACCACCGCGACAGGATGGGCAGGTTGGGCCGCTCAAAATGGGGCGCCGCACCGACAGCGGTCAGGATGTTGGTGGCCAGTGCCAAGTGGAGCATCTCCTGCTTGATTACGTCGATGAGGGCGGATTCCCAGGCCTGCACCCGGACCAGTTGCTCAGGCGTGAGGCCTTCCTCGGTAGTGCGCTTCAGTGAGAACTGGGCGTACAGGTATTCGCACATAAGGCCATGCTCGATCTCGCAGGCCTCACCGAGCAGGTAGACAAGCTCTTCTCGGCTCTCGACTTGCAACGGGGGCTCGGCGGTCATCGTCAGCTCGATTCACAGTTCCAGGACTTCCGCGAGGTGCCCGGTGACGTGCTCGCGGCTGAATTCTATGACCAGCGCCCCGCAGCTGACGCGGCCCACATCCCGCGAGCCCACCCGGGCCCAAACCAACGGGAGCCGGACCAACTCAATCCGCTGGCCAATGGTTCCGATGATGCGATCACCGGTCGTCGCTTCTATCAGGTCAGGACCGGTGCGCTTGGTCACGCCCGAGTCGAAGCGTTTAGCGGCACCCGTATATCCGGTCAGAAGATCCCGCGATCGAGCCCGCCATCGACGGCGAGCGTCACCCCGGTGATGTAGCTGGCCGCGTCGCTCGCCAGGAACACGACCGCGTTGGCGAGCTCTTGCGGTGTCCCGTACCGGCCGAGCGGTACGGTCAACGCCATCCGCCAGAGCGTGTCATCCACTGACTCGTCGTCTTGGCGCCAAATGCGCTCCGCGATGTCGCGGATCCGGTCAGTGAGGATGTGCTCGGTGGCGATGTTGTTGACCCGCACTTCGGGGGCAGCCTCTCGCGACAGGGTCTTCGCCATGCCGACGAGCGCCGGTCGCAGCGCATTGGAGAGCGCGATACCGTCAATCGGTTGCTTCGCGGTGAGGGACGCCAAGTTCACGATCGATCCTCCGCCACCCTCCCGCATGACCGGGATCGCGGCCCGACTCAGCCTCAGGGCGCTCATGAAGATCAAGTCGAAGGACTCCCGCCACTGATCGTCGGACAGCTCAAGTACCCCGCCCGTGGGGGGCCCGACGGTGTTGTTGACCAAGATGTCCAGCCCACCGAGGGTCGAAGTCGCCCAGGCGAAGAGCCGGTCACAGTCGTCGTCCCGACCGAGATCGGCAGCCAGCGCATGCACTTCACCGCCGACGTTCGCCATCTCGCGTGCCGCCGCCTCAATGCTCGGCTCCGAGCTGGACGTGACACATACCCGACAGTCCTCGGCCAGCAGCGACTCGGCAACAGCCCGGCCGAGCCCTCGGCTGGCGGCGGTGACCAGGGCGCGCTTGCCCCGCAGACCCAGCTCCATGACCCGATGCTAGGGCCGAGGCCGCGTCAGAGGCCGTTCACGACGGCTCGCGACACTGCCCTCTGCTGCGATTGCGCCCAACGCGGCGCTGGTACGCCACGGGACCTGGTGACATGGTGTGGATGAGCATAGAGAGCGCGGGAGGACCCATGTCGCAGCCCATCGTGTACGTCGATACG
>Ga0081455_10008074_pt1 | contig 10990 bp, 12 predicted proteins | sample TabmetS3T2R1_FD_70207 | JGI IMG/M metagenome (GOLD analysis project Ga0081455, IMG submission 70207) | Tabebuia heterophylla rhizosphere microbial communities from the University of Puerto Rico - S3T2R1 | ecosystem: Host-associated > Plants > Roots > Rhizosphere ... | reverse complement strand
ACGGCGATCGCCGTGCCCCAGCTGCCCGCCCCGATCACCGCCGCCCGCCGCATCGGCGGCAGCCCGCCCAGGTCTTCCCACTGCAACAGGACGTTGGGCCAGATCCGTGAGGTGACGTTGACCGCAAGCGCCTGCGAGGGCTCCTCGGCCTGGGGGAAGGTCATCGCTTTGCCGAGCCGGACCTTCACCTTGCGCGGCCGGATGCGCCAGCCGCGGCGCACGTGTTCGGTGCCGATCACCGCGGTCGGCAGGACCGGCGCCCCGGTCTGCAGGGCGAGCCGGCCGACGCCGCGCTTCGGGTTGGCGAGGCTGCCGCGGCGGATCCGGGTGCCCTCCGGGAAGATGCAGAGCGTCCCGCCTCGTTCGACCACCATGCGCGCGGTCGTCATCGACTCCTCGTCGGATTCGCCGCGCCGGATCGGGAAGGCACCGAGCCGGGAGAGGAACCAGGCCTGCAGCGGTTTCTGGAAGAGCTCGACCTTGGCGACGTAGTTCATCGGCCGGCGCCAGGGCAGGCAGGCGCCGACGACGAAGGGGTCGAGGAAGCTGCGGTGGTTGGCGGCGACGATCAGCCCGCCTTTGACGTGGCGGGCGTGGGCGCGGCCGGTCCGCGAGAGGCGGAAGTAGACGAGGAAGAAGGGGACGAAGGCGAGCCGGATGACCACGTAGAGCGGCCAATTGACACTGTGCTTGCGCGTATAGGCGTGCAGCGCCGCGAGGCGCTCGTCGGTGATCACGCTGTCGGCTACACGGATTCGCGCGCCGGGTTACCCGAAATTTTCAAGGCCTCCCGCAAGCGGCGGGATCTCGGCTCAGGTCTGCGGCGCCCGCGGGTTGACCACCGGCCGCAGGTTCGGCTCGACCTCGTCGCGCAGGTGCTCGAAGGCGGGCGGCAGGGAGAGCTTCTCGCCGAGGTGCTCGAGCGGCTCGTCGACGGTGAAGCCGGGTCCCATCGTGGCGATCTCGAACAGCACCCCGCTGGGCTCCCGGAAGTAGATCGACTTGAAGTAGAAGCGGTCGATCTCCGGGGTCGGGCGGGCGCCGGCGGCGATCGCCTTGTCGCGCCAGGCCATGTGCTCCTCGATCGAGGAGGCCCAGGCGATGTGGTGGACCGAGCCCGCGCCCTGGACCGGGCGCTCGGCGGGCGGCGGGTCGAAGACGTAGAGGCCGCCGCGCTCCGATCCGCGCGCCTCCCAGCCGGCGTCGGTCGCCTCGAACTCGAGTGCCTCGAGGAGGCCGGTGCTGGCCTCCGGCGCCGCCGCGTAGGCGCGCACCGCGTGGAAGCCCTGGAGGGCGAGCTCGCGCGGGATCTCCGGGTGGTCGGCGATCAGCGGGGCGTCGGGGACGTCGGCGACGAAGAGCTCGTGGTCGAGCCCCTCCGGGTCGGAGAAATGGAGGCTGTCGCCTTCGCGCCGGGTGGCGATGTCGTGGGCGCCCAGCCTCCCCTCCCAGAAGTCGAGCGACTCGGGCGCGCCGACCCGCCAGACGATCCGGTGCACCATCCCCGCGCCCGGGGTCCCGAGTGCCGCGCCGGGATACTCGAAGAAGGTGAGGTCGGCGCCGGGATCGCCCTCCTCGTCGGCGAAGAAGAGGTGGTAGACGGTCGGGCTGTCCTGGTTGACCGTTTTCTTCACCAGCCGCAGACCCATCACCCCAGCGTAGAAATCGACGTTCCGTTGAGCGTTCTCGGTGATCGCGGTGATGTGGTGGATGCCCTCTAGCTTCATGTGTCACGTATACCATCCGACCGATGAAGCCCTGGCGACGGAGGACGGTCAAAGGGCTCATCGTCCTCGGCTCCCTACTCGCGTTCCTCAGCGTCTTCGCGATCTGGGTCGAGCGCCAGGCGCTCGACACCGGTGAGTGGGTCAACACCTCGGGCAAGCTGATCCGCAACGCGACGATCCGCACCGCGCTCGCCGACTACCTGGTCGAACAGCTCTACGAAAACGTCAACGTCGAAAAGGAACTGGAAGACATCCTGCCCGGCGAAACCAAGGAACTGGCCGGGCCGGCGGCGGGCGGGCTGCGCCAGGTGGCCGGGACCGGGGCGGAAAAAGTGCTGGAAACGAACACCGCCCAGAACCTTTGGGAAACGGCGAACCGGACTGCCCACGAACAGCTGATGGCGGTGCTGGAAAACGGGATCCCGTGCTTAGGAAGCAGTTCGTCCAGTGCGCGCCGCTGCGCGGGCGTCGTCCTGCCTTGCCGTAGTACGTAACTGCGGATCGGCCGGTTCAAGCGGCCTTGGACGAGATCGTTCCTTCGGTGGGCGAGCTCGGCGCTGCGGCGTAGAGCTTCTTCGCCATGCGGCCGGCGAGGAAGGCCGCTCTGCCCGACTCTACGGCAAGCTTCATGGCATATGCCATGCGCTCGGAGTCTTGCGCCTCCGCGATCGCCGTATTCAACAGCACTCCGTCGTAGCCCAATTCCATGGCGATAGCCGCGTCCGACGCTGTGCCCACGCCCGCGTCCACAATCAGCGGCACTTCGGTAATCGCTTCGCGCAGAATCTTGAGATTCGTGACGTTCTGAACGCCGAGCCCCGAGCCGATCGGCGCCGCGAGCGGCATCACCGCCGCTGCTCCCGCGTCGATCAACTTGCGGGCATTGACCAGATCGTCTGTCGTGTACGGCAAAACGACGAAGCCTTCTTTCACCAACTGGCGCGTGGCTTCGAGCAGTCCTTCGTTATCGGGAAAAAGAGTGCGTTGATCGCCGATTACTTCGAGCTTGATCCAGTTCGAAAGTCCCGCCTCCTGCGCAAGCCGCGCCGTGCGAATTGCTTCGTCGGCGGTGTAGCAGGCGGCCGTATTCGGCAGGATATGAATTTTCGAGCGGTCGATAAAATCGAGCTCCGATTCTTTGGTTCGGTCCGTCAAGTTGACGCGGCGCACCGCCAGCGTGACCATTTCCGTCGCGGCTGCGGCATGGCAGCGCGCCATCAGTTGCTTACTGCGATACTTGCCGGTGCCCACGAACAGCCTGGAGCGGAACGTGCGCCCGGCGATGGTGAAACCATCTTCCATATATTCACCATTATCAGCCGCCGGGAACGAAGTATCGAAATATAGCTATCCTTCTGGTTCAAGCCGCAGTACCCGCCCGATTACGCCCGCAATGCGCTCCCAATTTTCGGTCTCGCGCGCTAATTGTTTTCGTCCCGCCTTCGTAATCGAGTAGAACTTGGCTTTGCGGTTGTTCTCCGACGTGCCCCAATCGGCGCTAATCCAGCCTTGTTGCTGCAGCCGCAGCAAAGACGTATAGACCGTTCCTTCGTTCAACTGCAGTACCGCGTCGCTGATCTGCTCGATGCGCCGCGCGATGCCAAACCCGTGCAGCGGCCCCAGCGCTTCGAGCGTTTTCAAAATCATCAAGTCGAGCGTGCCTTGCAGCACCTCTGATCGTTCCGTCTCAGGAACTCTTCCTTTGGCCATTACATAGAAGATAGCAGGTGGTGGGCAAAAATTGGTAGAATTTCGCAAATGGCCGATTCCGTTTGGGGTCCGATTCCAGCTTCGGCCGCGCCTGCAGCGCGAGTTCGTTCGCGCCACGCTGCTCTTGTCCGCGTCACCCACTGGATCACGGCTCTCTGCTTCCTCGCGTTGCTTGTGACGGGAGTTGAAATTCTCATTTCTCACCCGCGCTTCTATTGGGGGGAAGCCGGCAATGTGTTGACTCCTCCGTTGTTCAAGCTGCCGATCCCGGCCTCGAGAGCGACCGTTCCCACCGGCTATGGCTACGTGCTGCCCGATCAGAACGGCTGGAGCCGCTATCTACACTTTCAGGCTGCCTGGGTAGCTGTCTTGACTGGCTTGATTTACGTCATCTTCGGGTTGTTTACAGGGCACTTTCGCCGGAATTTGCTTCCCGCTCGCGCCGATCTTTCCTGGCGCGCGCTTTCGTCAGTGCTCGGCCAACATTTACGTTTCCGGCCGGCGGCTGGAGCCGGAGCTTGGTCGTATAACGCGCTTCAGCGGCTCGCGTATCTATGGGTGATCTTCGTGCTTTTTCCCCTAGTCATCTGGACCGGGTTAGCCATGTCGCCTGGAATTGTGTCGGCGTTTCCGGCCGTTGTTACTATTTTGGGCGGGCAGCAATCGGCGCGCACGATTCATTTCTTCGTTTCACTGTTCCTATTGATTTTTGTTTTGGTGCATATCGCCATGATTTGTCTCACCGGATTTCGAAGTCGCATGCGAGCGATCATCACAGGCCGCGCGACTGCACATAAGGAGCACAGATGAGTACGTTCTCGCGGCGCAAACTAATCGCAACGGGCTTGGCGGTGGCCGGCGGCGCGTCCGGACTGGCGGTAGCGGCGAAGCTTGCGGGGCGCTATGGACTGATTCCGCCCGATGGCGGCGGGCTTTACGGCCCAGGTGAAACGCTAACCTACGCTGCGCAGCGCATCCTGACCAGGCACTCGCTGGCGCGCGAATTTTCGCGCAGCCAGATGTCGAAGATTCCATTCGCAAATGAAGTGGCTCCCTTAGGCGAGGCGTTCAAGCGCCTCGAGGACGGCGGTTTCGCCGACTGGCGGCTTGCCGTGGATGGCATGGTCGCGCGCCCTGGTGCGTTCTCCATTGCTGAGATCAAGCGCTTTTCGTGGAGCAGCCAGATCACGCATCTTGCATGTGAAGAAGGCTGGTCTTACATAGCCGAATGGATCGGTGTGCCGCTGTCTTTAGTCCTCGACGCTGCCGGGACTCTTCCGCAAGCCCGCTACGTTATCTACCGATCGTTTCAATCCGGCTGGTGGGAAAGCATCGATATGGCCGACGCCTTGCATCCTCAAACGCTCGTCACGTTCGGCATGAATGGCGGTGAGCTTCCCGTGAAATTTGGCGGGCCGCTCAGATTACGCCTTCCCCGGCAGCTCGGCTACAAGAGCGTCAAGTACATCACCAGGCTCACCGTGACGGATACGCTGAAGCCGTTCGGTAAGGGTTTGGGGTCGGCGGCGTCCGAAGGCGGCTACGCCTGGTACGCCGGGATCTAACAGATCTCGCGCTCTCGCGACGGAGCGACCATCACCATATCCCAGGACCTGTTGTACGCATTCGTGAAGCGTTTCATGCTGCAATTCCTGTAATTTCAGTTTATACTGAAATTACAGTAATTAAAGGAGGAAACCGTGACGGACGTCAACGTGATTGAAGAGGCGATACCGCAGCTAGTCGTCGCGCCGCCTGTTGCGCCGCAGATCGGCCTGGAGCAGTACTACAGCGAGGCAGGTCCTGATTACGCAGCCTGGAGCCGCGAGTTCAATATGCACTTTGGCTACTACCGGATCGGTATGAATCCCCTGCATCGTGAAGATATGCTCGAACAGATGAATGCAGAGGTGCTTGCGAGACTACAGTTGGATGGCGTCGCGAAGCCGCGGCTGCTCGCCTTGGCTGCGGTCTCGGAGCGACGCTGCGCAGTTTTGCACGCCGCCTCCCGAACGCGTGGCTGCTTGGACTGACGCGGGTGCCTTGGCAGGTTGAACAGGCGTGCGCTTTGAACGAGGCAGTCGACTGCAGCGAGCGCGTGCGCATCGTCGAAGGCGATTACGAGGACACCATGCTCCCATCGGCCGGCTACGACGGCGTGTACGCGCTTGAGAGTAGTTGCCACGCGCACGGCGCTGACAAAGGCGCACTGTTAGCGGAGGCCCATCGGCTGCTTCAGCCGGGCGGACGTCTCGTGGTTGCGGATGGTTTTCTCACTAGCAGCGAGTTCGTTAACGCTCTGCAACGGCGCATCTACCATAAACTGTGCGAGTGCTGGGTCATCAAAGAACTGGCCCAACTTCGCCTGTTCACGGCAACGCTGGAGCGGCTGGGCTTCACCAACATCACCGTTGAGCGTTTACAGATGCGTGTGGCGGCTTCGGTTACGCACATCCCGTGGGTGACGCTGAAGTTCCTCGTGACAGACGTGATGTTCGGAAAGCGGAAAATGACGCGCGCACGCTGGAACAATCTGTTGGCTCCGGTGCTGCTGCCTCTGGTGAGCGCGCCGTTAGGTCCGATGACGTACTGCATGATCACGGTGACGAAACGCTACGGCCGGCCAAGCGTTCCGTACATCCGCTATGACGTCGCTCCACTCGCTTGGCCTAGTTTGTCGAAATAGCCGGGCCGAGGGATACCACGGGGAATCTTTGCGATCGGTCAGCCACCGCCAGTCGGGGGCATAGCAGAGCAGAAGCCACACTGGTTTGCCTAATGCTCCGGCAAGGTGCGCGATGGCGCTGTCCACGGCGATTACCAGGTCCAGGTTTTCGATCACGCTCGCAATTTCGGCAAAATCCTTGAGCGATTCACCCAGCAGGTTCAGACGAGGCATAGCACGTATCGCCGCGCGGTCGGCCTTTGGTATGGGATGTTGCAGCGAGATCAACTCGCACTCCAGATCGGCAAGAGGCCGCAAAACTTCCAATGGAATACTGCGGCGCGCGTTATAGGAAGCGTTGCGATTACTGCCGGCCCAACAAAGCCCTACTCGCAGCGCGCGCTGGGGGCCAAGCCGTTCGCGCCACCCGGCGACGCTTGCCGCATCGGCGCTCAGATAACTGGGGGAAGAGGGGATGGTGTCGATGGTTGTCCCGAGAACAAGCGGCAGGCTGATCAAGGGGCAATGAAAATCGTGCGGAGGCAGCGGCTCGCCCTCACGGACAAGTTGATAGACCGAGGGCTCTGTGCGGAGGAGCGCAAAGAGTTTGGCTGGTACTCGAAGGATTACACGAGCGCCGCGGTTGGCCAGCAGCGGAACGAAACGGACGAACTGGATCGCATCGCCGAAGCCCCCGTCCAGGTACAGAAGGATTGTCTTGTTCGTGATCGATGAATCACCCCGCCAAGATTTCGAAGGAAAGCTGATGGGGTAATTTTTCTGACGTGGCAGACGATCGCGGTACTCGAGCCCTTCAAAACCGCGGGGCAGATCCCCTGAGGCCAAGAAACATAGCGCACGTCCGTAAATTGCATCAATGCGATCCGGCCGCCGGGCTAGCACTTGGTCATAGCAGGCGATGGCCTCCGCATGACGATTCAGCGCGGTGAGGCATACCGCGTGTCCGTAGTAAGCGTTGACAAACTCTGCCTTTAATGAACAGGCGTGCTCGAAACAGGAAATTGCTTCCGCGTGCCGGCCTAGCTCCGCGAGGGCAGCCCCACGGCCATAATGGGCGTCAGCGTAGTTCGGGTCGATGGCAAGCGCTCTTTCATAGACGCAAAGCGCCTCCGCGTGACGACCCAAAGCGCTAAACCACGCACCACGGTTATAGATGACTCTAACGTCGTCTTCCGGAGTGGCGTCGCTCGACCTTCGAAACAAGCCGAACGTGCGCCAAGCCATCCGGATTGTTGGCTAGAAATCGCGGCGCTTGGAACGCGAACGCCGCCACCAGCGGTAGCTCAACAATGTGGTTAACCCGAAAGCCACAGAAGGCAGAGTGACCGGCTCAGGCACCACGATAGGAGGCGGATTGGGAATCGGAGTGGGAAGCGGACCCTGGCCTTTCGCCAAAAAGCCGCAATTCATCAGAACGGTCCCAAATAAAAGCATCAGGCGTCTCTTCATAGTGGATACCTCCGTGTCCAGGATGGGTTATGGTCGTCAGGAAGAGTATCAGGCTTCGGGTGGGCGGGTCAATTTCCGGAGTTCCAGTACTTGTGATTGTTAACGTTCTTTGACCGGTAGCCAACGGTCGAGTGCTTTCAGAGCCAGTGCAAGAATTCCAGCTCCCATCAAAATGATGACGGTATTCCAAAGAGCGGACGGATAGCCAATCCTGTCGGGGTTTAGAAATGGGTATGGATACCATCTGATCACCGCACCGTGCACGAAAGTGTACACGATCCATAACGCCGGCCATATAAACGAGAGTCCCACCGTGGACCAGCTAATCCGAGGCCGGGGACCAAACAGCAACCAGCCGAGTAACGTCATCCAGGGAGAAACGTAGTGGAAGCCAACGGTCACCCAAAAGGCAAGTCCGGTCAGGTGTACAAGCTTCGCAAGCACTATCCCAAACACTAAGCCGGTGATTACTATACCCAGCAGAGCATCGAGTCGAATTACACGCCATCGTCGGCCGTCTCGTGCCGGATTAATTGCGAGGGTGATCGTTGCGACCAGCACAAAAAGGTTGCTTTGGATCGTGAAATAGCTAAATAGCCGGACAAGCCGTTCGGTGAGAGCGAGATGAGTGTCCGTTCGGCCGGAGTTGGCATCAGCTCCGCCGGTCAGTAGCAGCCACAACTGGGAAATCAGCGCGAAAGCAACGACAGCAGCTAGCACGCCGTGCCATAGGCGGGCCGCCAACCGCCGGGATTGCCAGGCGCCCAATCGGATGCCATCTCCCACATCTGTCAAGTTATCGAAAAGCCCATTCCGGATTTGTGCACGGGGCGTATCCGGCAATTATGAATCTGATCGGTCGCGCCAACGCATCTCATCTTTTCCGCTCCAAATGCTGATACGCTGTTTAGCTGCATTGCAGAGTTCTATATGGAACGGGATGACGTCTCGATGCTGCTCGAAAGTGCACGGGACGGAGACAAAGGCGCCTCCGATTCGTTGATCGCTCTCGTTTATCACGAACTGCGACACATTGCCGCTTCATTGATGCACGGTCAGATCAATGGCCACACGCTGCAGCCCACCGCAGTGGTCAACGAAGCGTGGATGCGGCTCAATGCGGGCGGTAACACATGGGAGAACAAGGCGCACTTCTTTGGAGCGGCTGCCCGTGCGATGCGGCAGATTCTTACGGAAGAGGCGAGACGCAGGAGCTGTCAGAAGAGAGCTGGCCACGCAAAACGGGTGACCTTTCACGATCTGGCAATCGCCGCCGAGAAGCCTACCATCGACCTGCTTGCGCTCGATGAGGCCTTGATCGCCTTGGGGGAAGTGGATGAACGCTTCACCTGTCTGATCGAACTGCGTTACTTCGCGGGCTGTGGCCTTGAAGAAATTAGTGAGCTTACTGGCCGCTCCGTTGCAACCGTAAAACGCGATTGGACGTATGCCCGGGCGTGGCTATTCGAACGATTGCAGAGTGTGAGCTGTCGCTAACAGGTAGAGGATGGATGGACGCACTGCGCGAGCGCGAACAAGAACTCTTTGATGCCTGCCTGGATCGGCCGCCGGAGCAGTGGGAATCGTACCTGGACAAGGCATGCCGCGATGACTCTGAACTTCGCAATCGCATAAGCCGCTTGTTGGCCGCGCATTCTGTCGCAGATAAGACGACCCTCAGCCCATTGATTTTGCGGTCCATCAAGCAGCAGGCCGAAACTATCGGACCGTACCGGCTGATCCGCATTCTTGGCGAAGGCGGGATGGGAACAGTCTACGAAGCCGAGCAGCTCGAACCGGTTCGCCGTCATGTAGCCCTCAAAATCGTTAAGCTCGGCATGGACACCAGGGAAGTCGTGGTCCGTTTCATGGCCGAACGGCAAGCGCTCGCTGCCATGGATCACCCTTATGTTGCCAAGGTGTTCGACGCGGGACAAACCAGCACCGGGCGGCCTTACTTCGTAATGGAACTGGTGGACGGCGTACCGCTCCTCGAATATTGCGATGTCAATCGCTTATCGATTCGTAAACGTGTCGAGTTGTTGATACTGATTTGTCAAGCCGTTCAACATGCGCATCAGAAAGGCGTGCTGCATCGGGATCTCAAACCCTCAAATGTGCTAGTGAGCGGTGGCACTCCTACGCCCCTACCCAAGATCATCGATTTTGGCATTGCTAAAGCCATTGGCTTGAACACGTCTGAGCGGGTCACCGTGTATACTCGCGCAGACCAGGCGCTCGGCACCGCAGCTTACATGAGCCCCGAGCAAGCCGGGTTCGGCCAGATGGATGTCGACACGCGTAGCGATGTGTATTCGCTCGGAGTGATCCTATACGAATTGCTTGCCGGATGCTTACCCGCCGATCCCGCGGATGTCGGCTATGCTCGATTTCTGGCTCTCTTGGCGAACGGTGAGCTTCGACCTTACCGGCCAAGCGCGCGCATCGCGAGCGACGCGGCGATTGCGAGAGATACTACGATCGCCGCTTTGCAACGCGAGCTCGAAGGCGATCTGGATTGGATTGTCGTGAGATCTCTCGATGTGGATCGACGCCGCCGCTACGACACTGCGGAAGCTCTGGCCGAGGATCTGCGCCGGTTTTTGAAAGGAACGCTGGTCTCGGCACATCCGCCCACCATCTCCTATCAGGTCCGTAAATTCGTTCAACGGCACAAAGTGCAGGTTGTTGCGGCCGCCATTGCCGCTATTGCGCTCGCATCGGGCGCCGTCACCGCCGCCGTCGGCTTCGTTCGCGCCACTCGTGCCGAGGCAGTCACAAAGCAGGAAGCTGCCACCTCTCGCCAGGTTTCCGACTTTCTCGTCCAATTGTTCACGCTTCCGAGCCGCCAAGAGGCGCCAGACAAACCGGCGACCGTAACCGAGCTGCTGCAGCGTGGCGTGGCGACTATAGACACTGAGCTGAAAGGCCAGCCGTCTGTGCAGGCCAATCTATACGGCACGATGAGCAGAGTGTACGACGCTCTCGGGCAGTACCGCGAGTCCAAACGGTTTGCCGAGAAGTCGCTCTCTTTGGCCCACGCTCCTGACCGCGACGGAGATTTACAGGCAGCCTCCATGCTTCTGCAACTCGGCCGTATAGAACAAAGGCTTGGGCAGATGAACCAGGCGCGAAACCTGATTCAAAAAGCTTTAGCAATGCGTATCCGCCTACTTGGCGAAAATCACCTCGAAGTAGCGGAAGCCTACAACAGACTCGGTTCTATCGAAGGCCTGACGGAGCATTACGACGCTGCCATAGGGGCACATCAAAAAGCACTGGCGATTCAGCAAAAGATCGGTGGAGCATTCCAGCCTGACGCAGCGCGCAGTCTGCGCGGCATCGCGCTCGTCGAGGATCGCAAAGGAAATATCGAAGGAGCGCTCGAGCTCTTTAGAAGAGCCGGGCAGGTATTCGA
>Ga0081455_10008073_pt1 | contig 10991 bp, 10 predicted proteins | sample TabmetS3T2R1_FD_70207 | JGI IMG/M metagenome (GOLD analysis project Ga0081455, IMG submission 70207) | Tabebuia heterophylla rhizosphere microbial communities from the University of Puerto Rico - S3T2R1 | ecosystem: Host-associated > Plants > Roots > Rhizosphere ... | reverse complement strand
CCATCCGCCCCCCCCGCGCGGCGACCCGAGGATGATTGACGCTTTACGAATTGACGCTTGCAATGGGCCAAGGGTATGCTAAGCCCGATCCGACAACAATTTTGCATTTCCCTCCGACCCCTTAATTCACACCGCGAGCGCGGCGGAAGTAGATTGACAGTTGCGATTCCACCCAGCGCCCAGAATGCCTGGTGGAGAATTTGAAAAACAACAAGGAGGTTCCCAAGGAGGATTCCATGATCCCTCGGAGCTTTGAATATTTTGCGCCCCGGACACTGGATGAGGCAGTATCGCTACTTGGTAAGTTGGGCCAGGAGGCCAAGATTCTATCTGGCGGGCAGAGTCTGATACCGATGATGAAGTTAAGGCTGGCGACGCCGCCTTACATCATCGACATCAATCGCATTCCTGACCTCAACTACATTACCGAGCAAAACGGTTATTTGAGGATTGGCGCGCTGGCAAGGGAAAGCGATTTCGAGGTCTCGCCGACAATCATGTCGCGTTACCCGATCCTCATGGACACCACGGTAGTCATCGCCGATCCGCTGGTGCGCAACCAGGCCACCGCATGTGGGAATCTTGCTCACGGCGACCCTGCTAACGACCATCCCGCCACGATGCTGGCGCTCGGAGCCTTGATTATCGCGGTCGGCCCGAAAGGGGAGCGGGAGATCCCCATCGGGAGCTTTTTCACCGGCCTCTTCACGACTGCCCTTCAACCTGACGAAATACTCAGGGAGATCAAGGTTCCGATTCCGGCGCCTTCGAGCGGGGGCGCATATCTGAAGATCAAGCGGAAGGTCGGCGACTATGCGACGGCGGGCGTCGCCGTTCAGATCACCATGAACGGCGCAGGCGTCTGCCAGCGCGCGGGGGTCGGACTGACAAACGTCGGTTTCATTCCTTTGAAGGCGAAGGGGGCCGAAGCCTTTTTGACCGGCAAGACGCTCGACGAGGCCACGATTAAACAGGCGGCCGAGATCGCGGCCGGAGAGGCCCAGCCCATTGACGACATCAGGGGGTCGGCCGAATACAAGCGAGACCTCGTCCGCGTGCTCACCGCGCGGGCGCTTAACCGCGCGCTCAAGCGCGCGAATGGAGGGGCGTAGGCGATGGCGAAGATCGGAGTAAAAGTAAAAGTCAACGGCGTTGAACGCGCCGCCGAAGTGGAGCCCAGACTGCTTCTGGTTCATTTCCTCCGCGAGAACCTGCGGCTCACCGGCACGCACGTCGGTTGCGACACGAGCCACTGCGGCGCCTGCACGGTCGTGTTGGACGGCAGGGCAATCAAGTCCTGTTCAGTATTCGCCGTCCAGGCCGACGGGCGCGAGATACTGACGGTCGAGGGGCTGGAACAGGACGGCAAGCTGCATGCGATCCAGGAAGGGTTCTTTCAAGAACACGGGCTGCAGTGCGGCTTCTGCACTTCCGGAATGCTGATGACGGGATACGCGTTCCTCAAGAGCAATTCCAACCCGACCGAGGACGAAATTCGACACGCCATTTCAGGCAACCTGTGCCGATGCACCGGATACGTCAACATCGTCAAGGCGTATCAATACGCCGCGGCGAAACTGCGCGAAGGAGGAGAGTAATGACGACGCCAAAAACACCAGCCGAAATCGGCGGCATGGGCCATTCGGTCAAAAGGAAGGAAGACCCGCGATTCCTGCGCGGCCAGGGGACGTACGTTGACGACATAGTCTTGCCCGACATGCTATATCTGGACATCGTCCGCAGCCCCTACGCCCACGCCGCGATCACGAACATAGACACGTCAAAAGCGCTCGCCATTCCCGGCGTCCTCGCAGTCATCACCGGCAAGGACCTCGCCGCATACAACCTCCACTGGATGCCGACGCTGATGTCGGACACTCAGATGGTCCTCCCGGTAGAAAAAGTGATGTACCAGGCCCAGGAAGTTGCGGCAGTTCTGGCGACGGAGCGTTATATAGCCGCCGACGGGGCCGACGCCGTCGAAATTGACTACGACCCGCTGCCGGTGTTGATCGACCCCAAGAAAGCGCTGCTCCCCGACGCGCCCGTCTTGCGCACTGATAAGCCGGACAAAAAAGACAATCACATCTGGCACTGGGAGTGGGGAGACCGCGCGGCGACAGACCAGGCGTTCCGCGACGCCGAGGTCACTGTCAAAGAAGACATTTACATCCCGAGGATTCACGTTTCTTCGATCGAAACCTGCGGCTGCGTCGCCCATTTCGACAAGGTCAGAGGGAAGCTGACCGTCTGGATGACCACGCAGGCGCCGCACGCCATCCGCACTGTTTTCGCCCTGGTCGCGGGACACGTCGGATTGGCCGAGCACAAAATTCAGATCATCTCTCCCGACATCGGCGGCGGGTTCGGAGGCAAGGTGCCGGTCTACCCCGGCTACGTGATCGCCGTCGCGGCGTCGGTGCTGACGGGCAAGCCGGTCAAGTGGATCGAGGACCGCATGGAGAATATTCAGGCCGATTCCTTCGCGCGCGATTATCACATGACGGCGGAGTTGGCAGGCAAGAAAGACGGGCGATTGACGGCCCTCCGCATCAAGACCATCGCCGATCATGGCTACACCGACGCCGCCGCGAACCCGTCGAAGTTCCCTGCCGGCCTCTTTCACATCTGCACCGGGTCATACGATCTCAAAGCCGCGCACGTCGAGGTCGACGGGGCCTATACCAACAAACCTCCGGGGGGCATCGCATATCGATGCTCGTTCCGCGTCACCGAGGCCGTTCACGCGATTGAGCGCATGGCCGACCTGATGGCCCACGAGATCGGGATGGACGCGGCCGAGTTCCGGATGAAAAACTTCATCAAGCCGGAACAGTTCCCATATAAGTCCGCGCTCGGCTGGGAGTACGACAGCGGCGACTATGCGGCCGCGCTGCGCAAGGCGATGGACAACCTCGGATATGAGGAGCTCAGAAAGGAACAGGTCGAAAAGCGCAAGCGCGGCGAGTTGATGGGAATCGGCATCAGCAGCTTCACGGAGATCGTCGGGGCAGGTCCGTCGAAGCACTTCGACATCCTGGGGTTGAAGATGTTCGACAGCGCCGAGATTCGCATCCACCCGACCGGCAAAGCCATCGCGCGATTCGGCACTAAATCTCAGGGCCAGGGACACGAAACGACCTATGCGCAGATCGTCGCCGAAGAACTCGGGATCCCGGTCGATGACGTGGCGGTTGAAGAAGGCGACACCGACACCGCGCCATACGGGCTCGGCACCTACGCCAGCCGGAGCACGCCGACGGCGGGCGCTGCGGGAGCCATAGCGGCCCGCAAGATCAGAGACAAAGCGAAGAAGATCGCCGCTTACCTGCTCGAAGCCCACGAAGACGATCTCGAGTGGGAGCCGGGCAAGTTCTTCGTCAAAGGCTCGCCCGATCGCGCAAAGACGATTCAGGATATCGCGCTCGCCGCCTACACCAATCACCCGCAAGGAATGGAAGCCGGCCTCGAAGCGGTCTCTTATTACGACCCTCCGAACCTCACCTATCCGTTCGGCAGCTACATTTGCGTAGTCGATATCGATAAAGGAACGGGAGAGGTCAAGGTGCGCCGATTCATGGCCGTCGACGACTGCGGGAACATCATCAACCCGATGATCGTCGAGGGGCAGATTCACGGCGGTTTGACCATGGGATTGGGGCCGGCGCTCTACGAGGAGATTCAGTACGACGATAGCGGCAACATACTTCAAGGCAGCTTCATGAATTACCTGCTCCCGACGGCGGTCGAGACGCCGAATTGGGAGACGGACAAGACCTGCACGCCCTCGCCGCATCACCCGCTCGGGGCGAAGGGCGTCGGAGAGTCCGCAACCGTCGGAGCGCCCGCAGCCATCGTCAATGCGGTCGTGGACGCGCTCTGGCATCTCGGAGTAAGACACATCGACATTCCGATCACTCCGCCGAAAGTGTGGAAGCTTTTGAGGGATAACGGTGTGACGGAATGACCGAGTGTTGGCGTTTGATCTCAAGAAGCGGATAGTGAGGCTGGAGGTGTCTGATATTAGACGCCATCAGATATTCGATCCTAGACATCCGCCAGTGTCTAGGATTGGATATTTGTGTTCAATACTAGACACTCGCGCCATCCGCGTAATTCTAGTTAGACGTTGCGGAACGGTGTGGGGGCGGCAGAATGAAAAGCAGAGAAGAAATAATCGAGCGATTTAACTCCTATAACTTCCACGATGACACGATCCACGCCATCAAAATCTTTCCTGCAACTCCCCCGAGGAAACTAAGCAAGGTCGAGGTCGAAACATCAAAATATTACACAAAGAAGAAGCGGTTTCTGACACTAAAGGGCTGCGCCAACATTTCGCTCCAAGCTGATTTCGATGTTTTGCTCAATAATGCTCCTCCGAACGTAGAGTATGTGCAAGCGTATGGTTGCGGTATAACTATCAAAGAGCTAGTAGAGAGGCAGAGAGATATATGGAACGTAGATTACGCGCCAACGATAGAGGAGCCGATAAAGGAAAAGATTAAAAGTATAGATAAATATGTTTTATTCAGAATCCGGCTTTTCGGCGGGATTTTAGAGGTAGTTGCAAGGGATTTTGCTGTGAAGGGAGCGACGAAAATAAACGCAGCCGGCCAACAACGACAGGCGCCGGAGCTCGGAGACAGTGGCTCAACTTGGGTTTCCTTCGACGCGTTCCATAAATCACTAATCGACTGAAAGTTCTCTCCAGCAAGGAACGCGGGTTAAAGGCGAGCGAATATCGTCGCATCTCGAAATGGATGAGGGAACGAGGGCGTGGACATTGTGGCGCCTTGGAGGCGCCGAATACGCCATTGGATTCTCGCAACGCCGTTCACGGCCCTGCTGAACGTGGGCAATAGGCAAAGCAAGAGGAGGACTTAATGAACGAGTTGAGCCAAGTTGCGCCTGCTTTTGTTGAGATGGCGCATCGCATTGTCTGGGCAAGCGCCGCGACGGTAGACATGAAAGGCAGGCCCCGGTCCCGCATCCTTCACCCCTACTGGCAATGGGATGGCGCGCGTCTCATCGGCTGGATAGCTACCGGCCCGACACCCCTCAAGCGCGCCCACCTTAACGCGAGCCCTTACATTTCGTTGAACTACTGGGCGCCCTCTCATGACACCTGCGTCGCAGAATGCCGGGCGACCTGGGCTTTCGATGACGAGACGCGGATCATGGTATGGAACCTTTTTCTCAATGGGCCCGAGCCGGTCGGGTACAACCCGGCAATCATCCCTGGATGGGATAGCCCGAGATCCGATTCGTTCGCCGCCATTCGGCTGGATCCATGGCGGCTGAAAGTCTTCCCGGGCAGCGTGCTCAGGGGCCAAGGGGGCGAGGTCCTCACTTGGCGGGAGTGACCAGCGCTCATCGGCATACCGTGGTTGATCAACTGTGACGGATCCGATTCGCCTCCGGGAGGGCGCCTTCGACGCCACATTCGCTCACTTCCTGTAGATTCTATGAATTCACGAACGCTTTCAAAAACCCTGCTTCTGCCGTTGTTTCTGGCGGTGGCGTCTTGTGCGCCGGACCGAACCCCAGTGCAGCCACCATCCCAGGCTCCGGGGGAAGTTCATGGCAAGCCCGCGGCTTCTTTGACCGGTAAGATCGAGATCAAGGCCCTCCCTAGTCCCTGCGCGTGGATGAACGCGCCGAAGGACTTCAAAATACTCTCGGAGGATTCTTTCTCGATCACGGCGTCAACTAAGACGGATCTCTACACCGATGTGGATAGCGGCGTTCACACGGCCACCGCCCCAATGCTGCTCTTTCCCGCGGAGGACACCTTTGTCCTCACTACGGCAGTGACCGTGGATTTCAAGCAGGAGTACGACGGAGGCTTTCTGGTCGTCTATTCTGATCCCGACCACTGGGTGAAATTACTCTTCGAGAAAAGCCACTATGGAACCTTCTCCGTCTGTTCGAACGTCACGAACGTCAACCCCGACGATGGCGTGAACACCGACGTGCCCGGCAAAGAGGTGTTCCTGCGCCTTACCCGTGCGAAGGATGTGTTCGGCTTCTACTACTCCATCGATGGAAAGAAGTGGGCCTACATCCGCTATTTCCGGTTCCCTCTCAAGGGCCAGCTCCATGTGGGCTTCGCTTCCCAGTCCCCCGCCGGTGAGCAGTGCGCGACAGTATTCTCGAAGATCCGTTATTACCCCAAAGCGGTTGGCGACTTCTGGACGGGTGAACCGAAATCGGAGTAAGCCACACTGACATTCCGATCACTCCGCCGAAAGTGTGGAAGCTTTTGAGAGAGAATGGGGCAATTGAGTAGCAAGAATGAACAGACTTATCGTTATCATTTGCATTTCTTCGCTGCTTCGCATCGCTGGGGCAAATGCGCAGATTCGTAAGGCAAATCCCAATACCACAACTCCTGCCGAACCTGCGCTCATTGCGCTCACGGAGGCGGAACGCGCTCTGGACCTCAAAAGTATTTTGGTAAATCAACCCGACTTTGTCGCTGACGAATTGTTCTTCTATGGAGAAGGCTTTGGGGGCTTCAGCGATAAGAGACGCGTTGCGCGGAAGGGCAATCGCTATTTTGTCGATACTGGAAATGTCAAGGTCATAACCGAACCTGGCAAAGAGATCCGACTGAACGACAAGAACAAAACCTTCGAGGAAGCGCCAATCGGCTCAGAATTTGCGCTAGGCGATGGCCACTCAATCGATCCACAAATCCTAGCTTCTCAAAAAGGCGCGACATTCACTGCGCTGGGTACGCAACCGATTGACGGACACAAATGCATAAAAATCGAGGCAAAGATTCCAGATCAAACTGCGCAGGTTTTCCTTTATATTGCCGAAGACCTGAAATATTTGGTCGTCGCCGCACAGGTTCTTGACCCGCCACGCGGAGCAATTCAAAGGCTGCAAAATATTTCACTCGACGTTCCGGCTGGACTCGTCGAAATCCCGCCTAACTATCGGCCTCTTCCCAAACACAAATGGTCGCGCGTGGATTCTGCAAATGTCAGTTATGACGGTAAGCCTGGAAAGGATTATAGCGTCTTCCGTTCCGACGACGGCAACCAACTCTTCATCACTCTTTACGAGCCCCACCCGGATACGGGGGCGCCTTTGCCTTGGCACTATCTCGTATTTCTCAAAGAACAAACCGTCAAGATCGGTTTTCAGGGATTGCTCATTACATCGGATGGCAAACTGGCCTGGGATACAAAGGCCAAGGAGGCATTCAGCGCCGGAGATAATAAACCGGACCGTGACCATTATCCTTGTGATTGGCGAAGGTGCCCTAAAACAGTCGTTGGAACGAAGCTTGTGCAATTTCCGTCTGTCTACTTTGAGGATAGAAAATCAATGGTGCGCGTCACATGGTAGAAAAACGTCCAACTATGGTATTAAAACGTGTATTAGTTCTCGGGGCGCTCGTGGCTGTTGGCGCGCTTTTAGCGGCCGCCGGCGCGTCGCGGCAATCTCCCTCGGCGGCGTCAATTCAAGTCGATAAGGTCAGGGACAACCTGTATGTCCTCCGCGGCGGCGGAAACACCGCGGCGTTCATAACCGCCAACGGCGTCACGCTGGTCGATACGAAGCTACCCGGATGGGGCAAACCTATCCTGGAGAAGCTCAAGGAGCTTACCGAGAAGCCGGTGACCACGATCATCAACACGCACACGCATATTGACCATGTCGGCGGCAACGTCGAGTTCCCGGCGACGGTCGAGGTGGTCACGCATGAAAACACGGCGAAGCTAATGCAGGAGATGCGTACGGTCACCGGCGGCCCGGAACAGCCGAACGTCTTCAAAGAGAAAAACGGACTCGGTCTTCCCCGGCTGATGTTCAAGGATCGGATGACGCTCGGCAGCGGCGACGATCGGATTGAATTGTATTATTTCGGCCGCGCCCACACCGGCGGCGACGCATGGGTCGTCTTCCCTGCGCTGCGCATACTGCACAGCGGCGACGCATTCGCCCTCAAAAACATTCCGATCATCGACGCCAACAACGGCGGCAGCGGCGTCGAGTACCCGAAGACGATCGCAACAGCCGCAGCCGAGCTGAAGAACATCGACACCATTATTACGGGGCACAACCCGTCTACCCTGACAATGGCCGACCTGAAAACCTACGCCGACTTCATCCGCGAGTTCGTGCAAACAGCGCAGGCGGCGAAGAAAGCCGGACGGACGATTGACGATGTTGTGAATTCCTGGAAAGTTCCTGAGCGGTTCCAGAAGGACGGTTATCCGACGCCAGAGCAAATTCAACAAATATTGCGTTACCCGGTCGCGGCGCAGACGGCGCGACTGCGGTCAAACGTCGAAGTGATCTGGAACGAGACGAAATAACAAGACGAGAATCAAAAATGGGCGCATGGTTTGAAGATGAATCTTTCTGGAGCGAATTGTATCCTTTTATGTTCCCGGAGGAACGGTTTCGCCTTGCCGAAGAACAAATTGAAAAAGCATTGGCTCTCGTCGGTTACAAAGAAGGGACCGTCTTAGATCTATGCTGCGGTCCGGGGAGGCATTCTCTTGCGCTCGCTAAGCGCGGCATACAGGTCACGGCCGTTGACCGTTCAGAATTCCTCCTGCGTAAGGCAAAGGAAGAAGCCGCAAAATCGAATCTTGAGATCGAGTTTGTGTCGGATGATATGCTGCATTTTGTTCGCAGCGATTCCTTTAGCCTGGTACTGAATATGTTCACCTCGTTCGGATACTTCGAAGATAAAGAAGACGACCTAAAAGTACTCCGAAACGCCTATCAAAGTCTGAAGCCCGAGGGGGCGATACTAATCGACATTTTTGGCAAAGAACCATTGGCAAGAAAATATCAGGCCACAATTTCTACAGAGTGCGGGGATGGATTGTTGCTCATCCAGCGTCATGAAATCTGTGAAGATTGGACCCGATGTCGGAACGAATGGATTCTCGTGAAGGATGGAACGGCAAAGACGTTCAACTTTCAGACCAGGTTATATTCCGGTCAGGAAATGAAAGATATTCTACATAGAGCGGGGTTTGAGGAAGTAAAGGTGTTTGGAGACCTGGACGGGAATAAGTATGGAGTCGATGCGGATCGGCTGATTGCCGTGGGTCGGAAAAAACATCGAACTGTACGATAATATCAGGTGGAGTGAGGTTGAAGAGCGCCTCGGTAGATCGGGTCTCAGATTTCATGAATCAAAGTTTTTGGGTGAGGGTATGGAATGTTCAGAGTTAGGGATTAATATCGCCACGCGCGCGCAGGTCGGTGGTGAAAAGGGCGATGATAGGATAGAGTGGGTTATCACCAGTATAAATTTCTATGAGTAGATCTTGTCCGACTTTGTACCAACTATGAAAATGGCAATGTGGAATGACAATGACATAATGGATCAGGCCGACCGAATGCGCGCGGAAGTGGAGCCTTTCGTCATCGCTACTGTCGTGGCCTATAAAAGCCCTCAATCGGCCAAACCAGGCTCAAAGGCCATCATCAAGCCCGACGGCTCGATCAGCGGCTGGGTAGGGGGCGGCTGCGTTCAACCCATCGTCGTTCGCGAGGCGCTAAATGCGCTTAACGCGGGCAAGCCGAAGCTCGTCAGCATCAGTCCGGAAGCCACAGATGGAGATTGGAAGGGAGTCGAAGCTTATCCGATGACGTGCCAGGGAGGCGGCTCGATAGAGATTTACCTTGAGCCTGTGCTGCCCAAGCCCGATCTACTTATAGTAGGCAATTCCCCAGTAGCGCAGATTCTCACCGGACTCGGACGGCTGCTCGATTTCAACGTTTGCATAGCCGACCCGGAGGCCGAACGGGAACAATTCCCCGAAGCCGTCGTAGTGTTGACCGACCTCGAATCGCTGAGGGGTCGCATAGATTCGCGCAGTTATGTCGTGGTAGCGACTATGGGAAATGGCGACGAAGAAGGGCTTGAAGCCGTCGTAGGAACACAGCCACGATACCTCGGCCTGGTCGCGAGCGAGGAAAAAGCAAGATCGCTCTTCCAATACATCCGCGACAAAGGAACACCTGATGAAGACATCGAGCGCGTCAAGTGTCCGGCCGGACTCGAACTCGGGGCCGAAACGCTGCCCGAAATCGCACTGAGCGTGATGGCCGAAATCACCCGGTTGCGAAGGGTCGTCTCGGAGCAACCCCTTGAGCTGGTTAAAATATCGAAGGGCGCGAGCCTTCCTGTCATACAAGAAACCGCTGAATCTCCCACTGAGAGCTTTGATCCTGTCTGCGGAATGATGGTCGCCACAGCGAACTCGAGATATAAAACGGTCCTGGAGGAGAAAACTTTTTATTTCTGCAGTCTTCGCTGTAAAGTGGCGTTCGCGCAATCCCCCCAAATTTATCTGGAAAAAATGGCCGTTTGAGATTTTGGAGGAGTCATTCACGCCGGCAGCCGCGCCCTGAAATGACCAGAGTCGCGGCGCGGGGGTAGGGCAAACTGGCAGTTTGCCCTGATTCCTTCAATGCCGTCCTTCGTGAAAACCAGGCAAACTGCCAGTTTACCCTACCTTTTTTGAGGAGAGCTGAAACTCGAGACATCCACCCCCAAGCAGCAGTAGCGATGCAAAACATGGAACTCGACAGGAAATTCATCTCCGGGTTGGTTCTCGGCGCGGGAGCTTCGAGCCGCTTCGGGCAACCCAAACAACTTCTTCCCTTCAGAGGGAGTACTTTGCTCGGCTGGGTCATCAATCAAGCCGAGCGAGCGACGGGGCTTGACGAAGTGATCGTCGTTTTGGGCCGCGCGGCTGATGAGATACGTGAGAAGGTCGTCTTCGGAAGCGCGAAGGTGGTTGAAAACCCCGTCTTCGGCTCCGGATGCGCCTCTTCTTACCGCGCGGGCATCGGGGCGCTCGACTCGCGATCAGACGCGATTATGATTCTTCTCGGCGACCAGCCAGGCGTAGATCCCGAAACGATAAATCGCGTGGCCGAGGAGTGGAGGCGAGGCGACGGCCAGATCGCGCTCGCTTCTTATCGGGGCCGTGACGGTCACCCGA
>Ga0081455_10008072_pt1 | contig 10992 bp, 14 predicted proteins | sample TabmetS3T2R1_FD_70207 | JGI IMG/M metagenome (GOLD analysis project Ga0081455, IMG submission 70207) | Tabebuia heterophylla rhizosphere microbial communities from the University of Puerto Rico - S3T2R1 | ecosystem: Host-associated > Plants > Roots > Rhizosphere ... | reverse complement strand
CTCTCTCCGGGCACTTTTCTCTAAAGCTCTGTACTTCGCGGTTTTAGTACGGAATTTGTAATCGCCTGAAATCTCGGAATTTTTCGAAAGCTGAACCTGTGCACTTTTCGAAAGATCACTTGGGCACCGAGAGCGACTGGAATCGAACACGAGCGTTGAAATCGCAGCTATTTCTCGCTCTCTCAGGAGTGACCCGCTCCGCAACTTGCGCTCGTCTTACGCCAGCGGCTAAGGGAAAGGTCTTCAGCGCCAACCCAAACAAGTGAGTGGTGCGCGAACGGATCGCAGCTGGTTTGTCACGACTTCGATCCCACCGACGCCTTCCAGAAGCCTCCGGGCAATCGAAGCGTAGGTGGCAAGCCATTTCGTAATCAGGTGCCTTTGTTGTGCTGTTGCCAATTGCAGGCGGAGGAGCCACCCGCTTCAAATAATCGAGGCAATTGCCATTAAGGGCTTGGGCGACGCAGGGCGATTTTCGCACGGCGGTCCGATAGCTCCTCGTATCTGATAATCGCCAACCGCGCCGGCATCTTATAGGATCGTCACCTGTTCTGTATGCTGCGAAGGATGGCGGCTTGAACGTTTCAAGCTTCAGCCGAGTTTTAATGACGTTCGCGGTCATGATCGCCCTGAGCATCGTCTTGCAGGTCGATGCTGCCGGTGTCGGTCCCGACCAAAAAGCGGACGCGCTGCCCGTTGATCCCGCTACTCTCGCCACGATCAAGACAGCAATCGTGCTAGTGCGCAAGGGCGAGCTGGCGCAAGCAAGCGGCGTAAAAGAAAGCATAAGCGATCCCATCGCCCGAAACGTGGTTGAGTGGACGATCCTGCGCAGCAAAGAGGTCGAGTTCCAACGCTATGTTGCCTTTATCTCCGACAATCCGGGCTGGCCGAATATCGGTTTGCTGCGCCGACGCACCGAGGCGGCGCTCTGGAAGGAACGGCTCGATCCCCAGACTGTGCGTGGGTATTTCGGCAAGGAGCAGCCGCTCACCGCCCAGGGCAAATTTGCGCTGGCTCGCGCGCTGCTGTTGGAAGGCGACCGCGCCGCCGCGCAAAATTTCGTTCGCGAGTCTTGGCGTTACGACAACTTCTCCGGCGACCTCGAAGCGCAGGTTCTGGACGTTTTCCGAGACCTCATCACCGGGGCCGACCACAAGGCGCGCATGGACATGCGGCTTTATGCGGAAGACGTCGAGGGGGCCATGCGCTCGGCCACTCGCGCCGGCGGTAACGCGCCTGTTATCGCTAAGGCGCGTGTCGCGGTGATTAAAAAGGCGGCTGACGCGAAGGCGCAGCTGGACGGGGTGCCGGCAGAAGCGCGCGGCGACATTGGCTATACCTTCAGCCGCATTCAATGGCTGCGTCGCGAGGAGAAGACGACCGAGGCCGCCGAACTGATGCTGTCGATGCCCAACGATCCGACGCAGCCGCTTGACGGCGATCAATGGTGGATCGAGCGGCGGCTTATCTCCCGAACGCTGCTTGACCTCGGCGACGCCCAGACCGCGTATCGCGTCGCGAGCGCAGCCCCGGTGCCAAGCCGAGAGAATTATCGAGCTGAGCAGCAGTTCACGTCCGGCTGGATTGCGCTGCGATTCCTGGATGATGCCAGCACGGCACTTGCACACTTCGCCAAGGTCGGGCAAGGCACCAGCAATCCGATCGCGCTCGCACGCGCGTCCTATTGGCAGGGCCGCGCAGCAGAAGCGCTTGGCAAGCCTAACGACGCCCGCACGCATTACGAGTCGGCGGCTGGCTACTCGACCGCCTACTACGGCCAGCTCGCACGGGCGCGTCTCGGGCTCAAGGACCTTGTGATACGGCCGCCGCCCGACCCCGCCCAGGCCCAAATGGATGTCGTGCGCGCAATCGAGATCGTCTACGCCATTGGCGAGCGCGACCTCATTGCCGGCGGCCTTGCCGAGCTTGGCGAACGGTCCGCAGACTTGGCGACACTCGCGGCCATCGGCGAATTCGCCGCCCGTCAAAAAGATGCGCGCGCCATGGTATTGCTCGCTAGAGCGGCGCTCGAGCGTGGGCATCCATTCGAGCAGTTCGCGTTCCCCACCGCCGGAGTCCCGGAGTATCGCGCGATCGGCCCTGGGGTTGAGCCAGGGATTGTCTATGCCGTCGCCCGTCAGGAGAGCGGCTTCAATCCGCGCGCTATTTCAAGCGCAGGTGCTGTAGGGTTGATGCAGATGACGCCCGCTACCGCCCGCTCCGTTGCCGCCAAATTCCGCACAGCCTACGATGAGAAGCGGCTTCGAGACGACGAGACTTATAATGCACAACTAGGGGCAGCTGAACTCGGCGACCTCATCAAGTATTATCGCGGCTCCTACGTCCTTGCTTTCGCCGGCTACAATGCCGGACGTGGGCGGGTCAACGAGTGGATCGTCAAGTATGGTGACCCGCGCAACCCAAAAGTCGACCCGATCGACTGGGTGGAACGAATTCCGCTTTCCGAGACACGCAACTACTTACAACGTGTGCTCGAAAATCTTCAGGTCTACCGAATGCGCCTGGGGCCGAGCTCAAAACTCTCGATCGAGGCGGATCTGCGACGGGGAGTGAGGTCCAATTAGGAATATCGCAGTGGCCCTACCAGCGGCTGGCGCATTTGGCGCAGGGTGATTGAGATACGTTTACTGACCGTCTACGCCGGACCAGCAGGTGCTCATCGATTTCGTATATTGTCCCCGCGTCGCGTGCTGATGCCTCGCGCGGTTCGCTTGCCGGGTCGATCCACGTTGCCTCTGGGTAAGTTGCTCGCTTGAGTCACGCACCCCGTCGACTGCGTCTCGCCCGCCGGGGTCCGAACTCGACATGGCGCGGTCTCTGTCATTTGCCCTCTCGTCGCTCGCCGGGTTAAGTCTTTGGCCGATAAACGTGCCAGAGGACATATCCCATGATAGTCCGCACGACCGAGGACGAGTTGAGAGAGGTTCCGCTTTGGAAGGCGAACAAGGAGACTTGGCCGACCGGAGTCCGGGAAATCCGTGAGGAGGAAGCAAACTGCTTAGGCATTGATCGCCACGGGAACCTTTACTGGGACGGCAAGCCCGTCGAAGTCAGGCATTTTTGGCTCTCGCTTTTGCTCACGCGTTGGCAACAGGTCGGAGCGGCAATTGTTGTGGTATCCGCACTGTTTGCTGCGATCGGGACAACTACCGCGGGATGGGTAGCGTATCAGGATTGGGCTTGTCACGCAGGTTGGCCAGCAATCGGATGTGCACAGTCCGATTAGGTCCCGTTGTAAAAGTCATCGCCTCCAATCTTGGCCACTCGTAAAGCGCGAGCCGAATCCAATGCGTGACAGCGCGCACGCGTGATGTCGTTTTCGCGCTCGCCAGCCCATGCGGCGTCATGAGGATCTGTGTCTTATCACTGGGCGAGGCCGCTACACTGACGACATAATCCTACCGCGAATGACGCATGCCTTTGCGCTGCGCTCGCCCATGGGCGCATGCGCATATCAAGCGCATCGACGTAGCCGCGGCGCGGCGCCGAAGACGGGGCGATCAGACGATCAGCAACAACCAACCTCGCGGCGGCCTCAACCGGCCAGCGCAGGGACTAAAAAATCAAGTATAAGTGATTGCCACCGACCGGTTGGCCGGGGCGTTTCACAAGACCGGAATTTTCCATTCTAAATCATACGCAAACTCTGGGTGACTCGACCTCGCTTCGATCAGTCAGCGTCGACTGAACCTCATCCGACGCTAGCATTAGCTGAGCTGAGGGAGGAGTCCAGCGTTCGGGGGGTGCCGGTGGAAGACCGCGAGTGGCAAGAGGCACCAAAGCGCCGTCGATGCGGACCAGCTTGGTTGGGCGGTGAGTATTGGTGGATGAGCTGCCGCCCGCCGAGCCTTTTCGTTGCGCTCCTTGCCACCAGCGCCACCAGGGCGGCACTGATGACCGGCCAAAGTCGGAAGGAAGCGGCCCCGTAAGCTTCTTCGATGCCAGTTTGCGGATCAGCCAGATCGCGCAGAGTGCGAGCGGCAGCAGGATCAGCGGCCAAGCCGGCGGCTGGTCCTGTCTTCGTCCGGGCCCCGGCTGCGGGAGCGGGATGGCCCCTGGCAGCTCCGGCCAGCAGCAGGTGAAGGCGAGCAACTGATCGGCGGCCGCTGCGCGCCACTCCACCGGCATCGCCTCGGTGGTGCCGGGCTTCGGTGACTCAGCCGCGAGGTCGAGCGTCGGCTCGGGCGGGCTTCCCTCGACTTCAGCCTGTTCCAACACGCCGGACCGTTGAGGTGCAGAAGGGGCTTCAGACCAGCGAAGCTCGCCCTTTGGCTTGCCGCGCTCGCCGGGATACCAGCATTCTCGGCCATCTATGATCCTGTAGGCCCAATGCCGCCCGTCGCCGCTCACGCGCTGCGGTTCGCAGTCCATCAGTTCGCCGCCTCGTGCGTGATCGACCGGTATCGCCGCAAGCAGCACAGCCACCGCCGCAATCGAGATCCAGGCCTGGGCCATCGCGCCGGGGGCTACGTCGGAGCTTCGCGCTGTCGTCTTCATCAGTCATTTCGTTCTCAGTAGAAAAGGGCGCAAAAAAGGAAGCGGCCGAGCCATCGCAAGCCCGGCCGCTTCCTTAGCATTTGCCGACGGTTAGGGGCGGCCACCTTGCCCTTTTCCATACCCCTCAAAGCCGGATGTGGCCGGTGGTGCACAGCCGAGGGTGACCGCCCCCGGTCTTGAAGCGGCGCGGGTAGCCTGCAAAAGGCAGGATCGCTCTAGTCCATCCCGGCAACGACCTTGTTCTCTGTCGCCGGGCTGACACTCCTTTGCCGGAAGGCTGCCCTCTCTGATTGCTGCGATGAACAATAGCCCGCAGACCGAGGGGCGCGATGGCGATCGCGCCGGGGGCCGCCCATACCCCGAGATTGGTATGGCGAACCGAGCCTGGCGCGTCAGCCTTATGACAGGGTTCGTATCCCACTACGATCACCCTCGCTGCCCTCGGGCAAATAGTTTCAGGCGATCAAGAGGTCGCTGGCACGAAGGGGTGTCGGAAACAGCCCGATGCCATCGCGCCGGCGTGCCTCGTATACGGCCTGCCGCTGACGATGACGTGCGCCTTGGAATCCGGAGGAAATGGGGCCTCGCCTTCGGTGCCGTCGTCCTATGCCATTGAAAGTCCAAAACCGGTTGGCGGTGTTGGCGCAATGGCCGCCCTGGCTTGGGTGTTACGGATTTTTCCAAGTTTAAGCAGCAGCTGGCGGATGAGCGGGCTTGATTTGATTTCCGGTTGGTTGGTGAAGGCTGGGAGCCCGCCGTGTCGGGCCAGCCATTCCACGGAAACGGCGAGTTCGCTGCCGTGGAATACGCCGGCGGTGAGGAGCCGGGCGATGTGCAGTTCCGCCAGCACTAGGTAAGGGTCGACGATGCGGCTGCGCTTGGGGTTCAGGCGCAGCGCGGCGGCGACGTCGAGGGTAGTGAGGATGCGGTGTTGTTCGGGGGTGAGCGAGGAAGTGGGGAGGCTGCTGTTGTCGTTGGTCATGTTCGTTTCGGCTCCTACTGACGCGAAAACAGCGCGAGCGCGCTAACAAGCGTAAACACGCCCATGCCAAGTCCAAGGACGCTGGCGGGTTGTGTCAGAATGTTGGGGTGGTGGACCACCACGGTACCGAACAGGGCGGGCGGCATGACGGAAAGTGCTATCAGGATTGGCACATGCGTCTCCGCGTCAGCCGTTTCATGCCGATGACATCGTTCCCGCGTCAACCGGTCGAGCACAGCGCCTGCGCGAGCGAGGATGCGCGCTGATGGTTTCCGAAACCTTAACGGGCGAGCGCGGGGGCGTAGGACGCGCAGGACGCGCAACACGGCGCTCAGAGGTGAGGCACCGCTAAGGGCCGGCTAAATCGTCCGCTGGCCAAGTCTTCTCGATAATGCGCGCCCGTTGCGCAACGTGATCTTGGCCTAGCCTGACGGCCGTGCTGGTCTCAGGGGCGTGCAAATACGCGGGGGCAGGAGCGAGCCGCGCGCAGCGTTAACGGAACGTCAACCATGGCGGCCCATCGTGGCGGCGATACTCGACGACGTGCGCCGCTGATAACAGCAGCGACTGGGAGTTACCCATGCCAAATCACGAATTAAAACTAGCAGCGGTACAAGCTGATATCACTAGCGATGAGCCGGCCGTCCAGTCGGAACCCAAGCAGGATTTGAAACAGTTCGGCGATTTCTCGTTAGGTGAGATTGCGGTTGCGGCGGCCTCAATGCCAGGTTCGAACTACAGCAAAGCCGCAGAGATTGAGTTCAAGCGACGAGAGGTCGTGATCCAGATAGAAGCAGTCGAAGCCCAAAAGGCTGTAGCCGAAGCCCAAAAGGCTGTAGCCGAAGCCCAAAAGGCCGCGGTCGAAGCCCAAAAGGCCTCGACTTTGCCTCTTAGGCTGGCTGGATGGGGCACTATCGGTCTTGCCGCAGCAACGTTCATACTTGCGCTGCTGACCGCCTGCGATGGGCCGCTGGCGGCCGCCTGCAGCAGGCTCGGCCAGCTACTTGCCGGATGATCGCAAACACGTCTTTCCCTACTGCTTCGACCTGCTGTAGTTGAAAGGCAGCGACCCGGACGAGAGCCTTTTGAAGCAGAGCGCCGCCGCCGCGCCGATCGCTTGCGCGGCTCGATCACGAGCATAGCGACACGCCACAATAAGCAGGGCCAGCGAGCACGCAGGAAAACCATTTACGCAACATTTGAAATGAGCATTTATCACGCGGCTCAAGTGACGTAGCGAAACGGCTGAGTATGCTGGCAGGCCAAGCGGGAAGTCGAGGAGCCGATGAGAGAACGCGAACATTTAGCTCAGGTTGATCGGTTCATCGTCGAATGTAAGAACCGCATCGCCCGCCAACGCGATGTCATTGCAAGCGCGTTTCAAAAAGGTCACGGCACCGAGGTTCCTGTGTCGATGCTTCGAGTCTTGGAGGCAAGTCTTAGTGCCTTTGAGCGGCACCGTTTGCTGATAGTTGATCGGCAAAAAAACGCGGAGCGGCGATAGAGCATCACAAGGCTGGGTTTGCAAGTGCCTCTTTACCCTGCAGAAAAGCTTTCTAGGCGCTCACGTATAGGTCTCAGCCCGCACCCCGGGGCAAAGTGGATGTGCGGGATGGACGGCTCTTGAGAGCGAGCGCATACGTGCGAAGCTCGACCCCCTCTGCCAACCGCCTGCGTGCGTCGTGCATACGCGACTTCACAGTCCGCTCGTCCGTACCGACAATCTGAGCGACTTCCTTGACGGACTTGCCGTAGTAGTAGACGAGGTCGATGACTTCACCGTACTCCCGCGATAGCCGCGCCAGAGAATGGCGCAACACTTCTTCTCGGCTCCCCCGCGGCGGAAGCTCTGGTTCGTCTGACGCAGCAGGGACGGTGAGCGCGAGTTCGTCGTGCTTGAAGTGAAGCTTGCTCCGGCGTGCGGACGACGCCTTAGTTCTTGCAATCGCCAGCAACCAAGTCGAAACGGAAGAGCGCCCGTCGAAGGAGGCGGCGTTGTGCCACACGGCGAGAAAGACGTCGTTCAGGAGGCTTTCAGCTAATGCGGCATCCCCGAGGCTTCGCAGCAGCCATCGATAGAGGGATACGCGATAGCGTGCAAATAGCGTCCGCATGGCGAGCCGGTCGCCGTTTGCGATCCGCCTAAACACTTCGTCGGCCGGAATGTCAGGAGCCGCTGCGCATTCACGCGATGCGGCGTCCCACCGTCCGAACACGTAGGCCACGGTCATCAAAGTATTTCCCGTTAGGGGCGTCCCGCCGAGGACGCTCTGTGGCCGGTTAAATGTGGGCTCAGAGCGCCCCCCCGCCGGTTCCGAGTATGGTTAATGCGGAATGGTTAAGGCCCGCTAAACGACCCGAGCGATGATAGCGGCCTTACATGATCCAGGCGCGTCCTCAGGCAAGTAGTTCAGGCTGATCAAAGGCGTTGATCTTCGCTAACACGCCGGAAAGAGCCCGATGCCATCCCTGCAAGCGCCGCCTCGAAGCGCGCCTGCCGCCTCGCGACAGCCGCGCGCACAACTACCCGCCGCGTTGGAACGCCGCGCCCAGCCAAAAACTGCTGATCATCTACCGCAATCATAAGACCAGCGAGGGCTCGACCCTTTCCATGGGGCGCAACGCTGAGGCTGCCCCTTCACAATTACTTTGGCGTCACCTTCCCGACCATGCCCTCGTAGGGCCTGAAGGCCTCTTTTGCCATATTGACGTAGAGTTCGCCGAGCTTGGTTGCATGTGCGACATAACCTTCGAAGGCCGTCTTCGCATATTCGCTCTGCACTTCAAGCGCTTTATCAAGCGACTTCACACTGAGTAGATTCTCCATCGTCTTCGAGCCGTGCTCGAATGAACGCTTCGAATACTCCGCAATCTCAGTCGCGATTGCTTGCGTACCTTTGGTCACGACACCAAACGAGTGCATCGTCGCGTTCGCACTCATCGTCTGAATGCTATCGAAATTTTGGGCCATCGGCTTCTTTCTCTTTCGTTTCGTGCTTCGCTTTCTACGCAGAGCCATTGCGAGGATTGAACCTGATCTCGTTGCCGTTCAATCGTACCGTCACGGCACGCTCAACCGCGCGCGCTTCGCGGATATATTGTGTCAATAATTAGGACATCAAGAAGAAGTTTTGCGAATTTTCTGAAACGAAGTTCCGTTTGATTACACTGGCTTTTTTCATCTAAGCCGCTGTACGCAGAACGCGGGCGATTATAGTTCTCGCCCAAGAAACACAGACGCCTCACAGCCAGCACTGCATTCAATCCGCCGAAGCAAAGGCATTGGATGGCGCAGCCTCAATTCGCACAGGCCGAGCTTCATTGGGAACCTAGTCGAATCGCACGCAGGTCACGTCCAACATAATGATCGTCTGCGGCGCGATCCCATCCTCTATGGCCTTCAAAGTCGCGACAAGCTCCAGCCCTCAGCGGCGTCTAAGGCGTGACCAACCATTGATTTGCTAGACGAAATGGCATGCTTCTCCGAAGTTGATGGCTTGTATCTCGGCTTCATCATTGCCGCCGTGCCGGTTTCGTGAGCGTTTGCGTACTGAATGTCTTCGGACGAAAGCCGACCATCTGCGAGCGCGCCTTCTAATGCCTGGACAATGCCGTCCTCCGGACTCGCACAATCGTAGGTGGACAAAATGGGAATTGGGTTGGCGCTGGTCGTCGCGCTCACCTGCCTCGCACGATGGCTGCTTGGTTGGCCTGGCTGCCCCGAGCGATGCCGAGCAGGATCGCGAGGTTCAGACAAATTGAGCGAGATCATGCTGCAGAGGACTCTAGTTAGCGATTACTAAGTCGCGGGGAACCACGATGAAGAAGCTCACCTGCTTGCTGGCGGCGGCGACGATCTCCACCACGTTGGCCGCCACCATGACAGATACCTCCGCTCAGTGGCGGGGGCGGGGATGGGATGGCGGATGGAGGGGCGGAGGATGGGGACCGGGAGTCGCGGCGGGCGTCGTCGGTGGCGCCGTGATCGCCGGTGCGATCATCGCATCCGCCCACCGGGTTACGTTGTGTACCCCGCTTACGCTCAGCCGGTTTACGGACCGGGATGCTATTGGGCGTCCCAGCCGGTGTACGACGGTCTAGGCCGTGTCGTCGGCTACACGGGGCGGCCGGTGCAGGTCTGTCCCGCCTACGTCCCGCCACCACCACCGGCACCGGGCTATGCCGGCCCGCCACCAGCGCCGCCTACTGTTGAGCTTCCGCCAAAATGAGGGTCGGCGCCTTTGGCGGATCGCAGGGAGACGCAGATCAGGCTGCCGATGATCGCACTGTTGTGAGTCCTTGATCGAGGCGGCCAATCTCGTTCCAGATTTCCTTGAAGATGTCGTTTCGAACAATCTTCTCTAAGCCTTGTCCGGGGGCGCAGTCAGGGTGGAACCGCTTTGCCAGATAGCGCTTGAGCGCAGCATATCTGAGTTCGGTGATATTCTGACAGCCATTATTGTTGCTGGTTTTGGCAGTAGCTTCGAGGCACTCCGCCTCTGCCCGCAATGCACGGATCTTCCAGCTGTCTCGTTGCTGGTGGACGGTGCGCAATAACGCGCGCAATCGTTCGTTCTCATTCGCCATCTTCTGAGTATGGATGAAATCCCATTGATGGAGGTCGTCTACGTACTGCAGGAAGAGCTGCATATTGCCGGTCTTTTCGGTCAGAACCAAACCGCTCTTCTCTTCTGCTATCGTGTAACGACGCATAAGTTCCTTGAGAGCGCGGTCAGCAATCGGATCGCACTGAACATCGCACAGTCTAAGCGCCATGCACGCCCCCGTTTACGAGCACAATCCCCTCAATGCAATTGCGCAGCAGCGAAGACTGAATACACCAATGCTGGATGCTTAGTTTGAACGCGACGCACGGGCCGTCGGTCGGACCGTATCTGCGCGTCATGGAACTTTTTTCAATTGTGTCAGGCTCTCAGTGATAATCTTGGTCGACTGCAGCGCCGCTTGGCTCAAGGTCGAATATTGAACGATCTCACGCTGAACCCGCGTGGCCTCGCTCTGCAGCATGTTGCGCGACGATTCCAACTCGGTGATGAGGTTGTCGATTTCCTGCAGCAAGGTTGCGCTCACCCGCTGCAGCAAGGAGTTGATGTTGCTGGCCACCAGTTCGCTCTCGTTCTCCGCCTGGCGCCCTGGGTTGGTCACGACCTCGTGGCGCACAAATTCGCGGATTTCCCGATCCAATTCCTCCACCGTCTGGTCGTGTTCGGCGGTACGCATCTTGCGCAATGCCATGTTCGATCCCCCCGTTTCGGCGCCCAGCGCGAGCGCATCATTGATCCCGATGAACATGAAAATATGACCGCTTAGCGGCCAAATGGAACTCGAGCCGGCGCTTCCGCACCTTGGTGGACTGTTGCGCCAGCACCACACTCAGCCACTTTTCGCGCGGTACTGGACGTACGCCCGAATTCGGCCTGGGCCGTGAGGAAATATGGGCTTGCTCCGGCCTAGGGGAAACCGCAATG
>Ga0081455_10008070_pt1 | contig 10994 bp, 8 predicted proteins | sample TabmetS3T2R1_FD_70207 | JGI IMG/M metagenome (GOLD analysis project Ga0081455, IMG submission 70207) | Tabebuia heterophylla rhizosphere microbial communities from the University of Puerto Rico - S3T2R1 | ecosystem: Host-associated > Plants > Roots > Rhizosphere ... | reverse complement strand
GGTATTTAACCGCGGTGTCAATGTCGATCGTGGTCTGCCCGAAGCGATTCGGGAGATGCGCGATATTGAAGGCCGTCTCAAGCACATGGACGAGCTGGATATCGATGTTCAAGTTCTTTATCCGTCTTTGTTTCTTCGCCCACTGACTGCCAAACCGGAAGTCGAGAAGGCCATCTGTCGAAGCTACAATCAGTGGCTGATTGATATCTGTAGCCAGGGAGAAGGGCGGTTGTGCTGGATCGCGGTGGTGCCGATGATCGACATGGCAAGCGCTGTGGCGGAGGTCGCCTTCGCCAAGGCCAACGGGGCTTGCGGCATCTTCAGCCGCGGTTTGATCGACGACAAGCGTCTCAGCCATCCCTTCTTCTTTCCGCTTTATGAGGCGGCGGAAAAAGCGGATTTGCCAATTTGTGTTCACGCTTCCACGGGAAACTTCGACTGGGTGCAGCTGTTCGAAGGGGAGAGCGGCTTCGCTCGTTTCAAAGTTCCGGTGCTTTCAGCCTGTCACTCCATTATCCATGACGGCATACCGCAGAAATTTCCCAAACTGCGATTCGGTTTTATCGAAGTCCGGGCGCAATGGGTTCCCTACATGTGCGTTGAACTGGCCAGGCGTATGGAGCGAGATCATCGGAGGGTCGGACAAAACATCATCCGCGACAACCATATATACGTCGCTTGCCAGACCGACGACGATCTGCCTTACGTTCTCAAATATTCCGGCGAGGACAACATTGTGATCGGCTCCGATTACGGTCATGCCGATACCTCGGCGGAGATCGAGGCCTTGCGCAAAGTCAAAACGATGGGTGAAGTGGAGCCGAGAGTGATCGACAAGATACTGTACGACAATGCCAAGGCGCTGTACGGCTTATAGCAATTGCGAGTTCCGGGTTCCGAGTTCCAGGTTTGGAGGAAACCCGGAGCTTGGAACTTTGAACTCGAAACCGCGCCGCATCTTTTTTCAGTATACAAGCGCGCGACGCATCATCGATTTGTGCTTGATAGCATTGATCGTTATCTTCCTTACCGCGGCGGCGAGCGCGCAGGAGACAATTCGCATCGCGCCTTCCTCACCGGGGCTTGCCGCTTGGCCGGTTCATCTGGCGGCCAAAGAAAAATTTTTCGCTGCCGAAGGTCTCGACGCTGAAGTTATCGTCATGCGGACCAACGTCGGTATTGCAGCGTTGGTCACCGGCAGCATCGACTTCACTACCGCGGGGGGCTCCGCCATGCGTGCCGCGGTCAACGGCGCGCCGCTCAAGATGGTTCTCAACATCACCAAGAAGGCCGACGTCTGGGTTCTCTCACAGAAGAATATTCAGCGGATCGAAGATCTGCGCGGTAAAATGATCGGCGTGGGCGGCAACTGGGGCACGCAGTTTTACATGGTTCTGGAGGCGCTGAAGCACTACGGCGCCGACAAGGATGTACAGCTGGTCTCCACCGGCGATGTCGCCAACGGCTATCTCTCCCTGCAGCAGGGAAGCATGCCGGCGGTCGCGCTGACTCCTCCTTATAGCATTCTGGCCAAGCGTCAAGGCTATCGCGATTTGGTACGCACCGGCGATGTCGTCAGTGTTTCGCCGACCACGGGACTGGTAACCACAAAGGATAGGATCGAGCGCGAGCCCCAGCGGATTCGCCGGGTAATTCGGGCTGTGACGAAGGCAGTTGACTACGCGAAAGTCCGCAGAGCCGAGACTGTCCAATTCATCGCGAGGCAGTATAAGATGGAAAAGGAAGTCGCCGATTCCGTCTACGACGCGATCATGGAGACATTAAATCCAACGCTTTGGCTGACCGACCAGGAAATTCAGATCGAGCTGAATCGCATCGCCGAACAGACCAAGACAAAGATAAACGCTCGTCCGTCGGACACGGCGGACTTTTCGCTCGTCAAGCAAGTGATGCAGGAGTTGAATCGGTAGTGCTACCGGCAGTGGATTATTCAGCGATCGAGGCGAGCGTAAAGACTTTAGTTCAAGGTTCAAAGTTCAATGTTCAAGGTCGGGAGCGAGATGAAACGAGGAAGGATGAAAAGATTTTTTCAGCAGCAGGGGATCGTTTGGACAATCTTTCTTTTTTGCGAAATGGTTTCGAATGCCGTCCAACCCGCGGCGGCAGAGAAGATAAACGCAAGCTATGGCGCCATCTCGGGCACGATGTCGCCGATATGGGTGGCCAAGGAGGCGCGACTATTCGAGAAACAAGGCCTGGATCTCAACCTGGTTTACATCCCCGGCGGGCCGCGCAGTATCATGTCGCTCCTCGGCGGCAGCGTGCAATTCGTCAATCACTCGGGGATGCCCGCCTTGGAAGCTTATCAAAGGGGTGCCGATACGGCGCTCATCGCCTCGTCCATGAATCGGCTCGAACATGCGATTATGGTGCAGAAAAACATCGACGATGTCGAACAACTACGGGGAAAGGTGTTGGGAATCAGCACGGTAGGCTCATTGACCGATATCTTGATGCGTGAAGGCCTGCGCCTCAACGGCTTGTCTGAAAAGGATGTTACGATTCTGCCGCTGGGAGATGAGGCCGCCCGCTTGATCGGGCTTAAGACAGGACGGGTTCAGGGAGCGATCATATCCGGCATTCAGCGTTTGACCGCAACCAAGATGGGCTTTAAACCGTTGATCGACTTCGCCAAACTTCCCATCGAAGTTTCAGGCTCGAGCATGCTAGTGAGGCGCTCGTACGTTACTAAGAACCCGGATATCACTCTGAGGTTTCTTAAAGCATGGATCGAAGGAATCTATTTGCTTAAATCGAAGCGCGAACTTGCGCTCGGTGTGTTAAAAAAGTATGTCGCAAGTCAAGATGCTGAGGTTTTGAACGCGATCTACGTGCAAAATAAAGAGCAGCTTTCGACCAAGCCGATTCCCTATGCGCGGGTTGCAAAATCAATGTTCAATTTGCTATCCCGCACGAACCCGGAAATTCCTAGCGCCGCCAATCCGGAGGGCTTTGCCGAGCCGCGCTTCATCAATGAGCTCGAAAGCGCCGGCTTCTTCGAAGAGATGAATCGACAGTATGCGAAATGAAGACTGGAATAGTGGATTGATGGAGTAATGCAAAGTGGATCGAAGACCCAGTACTCCAATGCTCCACCAATCCAACACTCCGTGGTTTAGATTTATTTGGAAAGGATTCAGCTATGGCAAATCATTACAGAGTCATTTCCGGGGATGGGCACATCGATCTCAATCCGGATGTCTGGCGGAACCGCGTTGCGGCCAAGTGGCGGGAGCGGGCGCCGAAGCGGGTAAAAATGCCGAACGGTTCAGATGCTGTAGTCGTCGACGGGGGCAAGCCCAATACCATCGGCGTCACGCGCAGCGTACGGGTCGCTCACCCCGATATCGGCAAGCAGGTTCCGACGTTCGAGAACAGCGCCGGCACCGGTACGCCGCAGCAGCGTTTGCGCGAGCAAGATCAGGATGGCGTCGACGGCGAGGTTCTGTTTTCGCAGATTTCACTTGTGCTGCGTCAAGCCAAGGAGGATGATTTCTACTGCGAGCTGGTGCGCGCCTACAATGAATTCCTGGCCGAGGAATATATGTCTGCCGCGCCGAATCGTCTGATCTGCATAGGCACGATTCCAATCACCGGGGTCGATGACGCGATCAAAGAACTGGAGCACTGCGCTCAATTGGGTTTCAAAGGAGTAAAACTCGAGCGCTATCCGACCGGAAAAAGTTATCCCACTTCCGAGGACGATACGTTTTGGAAGGCGGCGCTTGAACTAAAAATGCCGCTTACCAATCATAGCGACGGCAACATGGGATCGGGCAGGGGGCTGCCGGATTTTCTTTACCCTAAAGATCCTGGGCCCGACATTCATCAGAAAGATGCGTTTAGATTCTTCACTCGCTTTACCAACCCTTGCTTGACCGCGCCGCTGCAGATGGCATTTGCCGGCGTCTGGGACCGTTTCCCGAATCTCAAGTTCTATTGGGCGGAGACCATGATCGGCTGGCTCGAGTACGGCCTGTGGCAGATCGATAACCATTACGACCGTTATATCGGAATGATTCATGACCACTGGGGTCTCAATCGTCTGCCGCGTAAACCGAGCGAATACATCAAGGAGCACAACTACTGGGGCTTTCTGCACGATCCTGTAGGTGTCAAGCGGCGCGACTGCATCGGCGCCGATAAACTGATCTGGGGCACCGATTTTGCCCACGCCGCGAGCGAATGGCCGAACTCAATCAAGGTCATGGAACAAGACTTCGCCGAGGTGGGGGAAAAGGAAAAACGCGCGATGCTGGTCGATAATACAGTAAGATATTTTCACCTAAGCGACTAGTTTGTTTGAGAACTGTGTGCTCTGAAGACGACTTAAACGATTTGAGCGGCTTGAACTTCTTGAACTGTTCAAATGGTTCAAAATGTTCAAGTCGTTCAAGCCGTAACAGATTCTTCATCACAGGCAATGGAGATAAGGTATGAGCGATGTAGGAAGGACCCACGAAGATCTGGAGCGGTTTCTTGCGAGCCACCATCTTGTTGGCGCCGGGCTCAGACGCGAAGGTCGCGCGGCGCCGCGTAGAGGTAACGCAGCCGCGCACTGGGCTTGGGAGGGAATCTACAAGGGTCTGATGCGATCCGGAGAGATCGTCACCGTTGGCCCCAACGGCATGACGGGGATGCGCTCGGTCGTCGGCATCGAAGCGCGGAGCTTTCCAATCTGGATGAATGCTCAGATCCTGATGCCCGGCGAGCGCACCCAGGCCCATCGCAACTTGCGGAGCGAAACGCGGCTGGTTTGCCAAGCGCCCAAAGAAGCTATGTTTGTGTGCGAATACGAATCCTACCCGATGGAGCGGGGCGATGTCGTCGTCAGCCCAGCCTGGACCTTCCATGACCACTGGAATCTGGGAAGCACGCCGGCGATCTGGATCGACGGCTATGACAACGGATACAACCCCAACGTGAACATCAACGAGCGGTTGCCGAACGACGCGCCCTACGAAGAGATCAAGAAACCTCCCGGATACGGGCAGAGAACCCTAGGCCATGCACGGCGTATTTCGGAAGAGGCTCCCTTTCCACTGCCGCCGATGCGTTATCCCTGGAAGAAGACCGAAGCCGCGCTCGCTGCGATGCGAGAGGCCGGCGAGGGCGATCCCTACGACGGCATTCTTCTCATGTTGGCCAGCCCGGTTGATGGTGGAGCAACACTGCCGACGATCGTCTGGCAGGCTCAGCTCTTGCCGGGCCGGCAAAAGACTCTACCGCACCGCCATAACAGCACCACCTTTTACTTCGCGTTTGAAGGTGAAGGTACCGTCGTCATCGAGGGCGATCGATTGGAGTACCACAAAGGGGATATCTTCGCGGTGCCGGCGTGGAAGTGGCACCATCACGAAAACAACGCTGGTGATGACACGATTCTATTCTCCATCGACGATTGGCCGGCCATGAAGAAGCTAGGCTTCTACATGAAAGAAGAGGCGCGGGGATTTTAGGTGGGGCTGAAACCCGCCCTGCGAGGAATCGACGTCCATCTCTTTTCTCATCGCTGGTTTGACAGCCGCGCCCCGTGGTACCATCCGCCTTCTTTTTAAGGAGATCAACCGCGAGCCGACCGCAGACACGAACATGCCCGTCACCGATGGTACCGTCAAGATTGAAGGTTTCGAGATAAGAGAAAACTATTGGACATACAATATTGAGAACAACCGTCGCGCGCTTGAGGCTTTGACTCAGTTTGCACATGAGCAGGGATTGTCGCCGAAACAAATCGATTATGAGACTTTTTTTCATCCGGAGGCGGCCGCTCTTCCGGGAAGCTGAGGACGTCACAGATCCGTGCGGGAATCTCATCAGAAAAAAGCCAGCGAAATGTACGGGGGCGTCTCGACCACGGCTTCGCCGCTAGATGCCGGCGCGCGCGAGAAGACCGCCAACTCGGCCAAGGTTGCGATGCGACTCGCGGGGCTGTGGAAGACCTACGCCGGGAACTCGCAACCGGCGGTCAAGGATCTAACGCTCGACGTGTACGACGGTGAGATCGTGACCTTGCTCGGCCCGAGCGGTTGCGGCAAGACTACAACCTTGCGCATGGCGGCCGGCCTCGAGGTCCCTGACCTCGGCGATATTTTCTTTGGGGAAACTGCGGTTGTGATGAGCTCCCGCCGATTGTGCCTTGCGCCCAATAAGCGAAACGTCGGTATGGTATTTCAGTCCTACGCGATCTGGCCCCACATGACTGTCGCTGAGAACGTGGCCTTTCCGCTCAAAGCGCGCAAATTTCCCCGCAAAGAGATCCGGGATCGCGTGCGGCGAGCACTAGAGTTGGTCGGCATGGCGGGTTTCGAAGATCGACCGGGGCCGCTGTTGAGCGGTGGACAGCAGCAGCGGGTCGCGTTCGCCCGGGCACTGGTCACTGAACCGCGAGTCTTGCTGCTGGATGAACCGTTCAGCAATCTGGACGCGAAGCTGCGCGAACAGATGCGCATACGGGTGAAGCTCTTGCAAAGACAACTGAACATCGCGCTGCTGTTTGTTACCCACGATCAGATCGAGGCGCTCAGCCTCTCGAATCGTATCGCGCTGATGAACTTTGGCGTCGTGCAACAACAGGGCGACCCGAGGTTGCTTTATGAAAAGCCGGTCAACGAGTTTGTGCGCGATTTTGTCGGCCGGACTTTGTTGTTCAAGGGCACGGTGCAGAGCAGCAACTCCTCGGGGCAGTTGGCTATTGCTCTTGAAGGAGCACCGGACTGCGTTGTCTTTGGCCGCACTTACGAACCGGACAGCATCAAGACCGGTTCCTCGGTTTACATGGGCGTCCGCCCCGAGGATGTTGAAATTCATCCGGCGTCAGGCGCTAAGGTCCCGCCCGGAATGATCGGCGGCGCGACGCAGGCCGCGCTGTTCGTCGGCGAGCGAATTGAATACCAGGTTGAAATCCCCGGGCAAGGGGAAATTCTGATCTACGGAGAACGGCACAATCCCATCGATGAAGGCAGTAAAGTTTGGCTCAAGTTAAGGCCGGAGGGACACTCCGCGTGGGCTTCCAACTGGTTCCATAAGGAAGAGCGAGATTAAGAACAGGAGGGCACGGTGTGGTGTCTCAGAAGTCGTTACATAATCGAATCGTCATTCCGGGCAAGCTGGCGATAGCTAGCGCGACCCGGAATCCAGGATAATCAAATGCTTCTGGATGCCCGCTTTCGCGGGCATGACGGTGGGGAGACCAACAAGTTCTTTTGCAAACTTCTGGCCCGGGACACTAGGAAGGAAGAGAACATGAAAAATCGCAGAGGCCGCGATCACAGTAAATACCGTAGCGCGATCGATAGACTCATGGGAACCATGATGCCAATCTTTTGGGTGTCTTTGTTTGTCCTTCCTGCCGCCCACGCCGCTTCAGCTACAGCCAACTTCGAGCAAGAATGGGCAAATTTGATCGCGGCCGCGAAACAAGAGGGAAAGGTCGCCGTCGCTTCGGGCGGCGCGCCGTCGCGCCAGTATCGGCCGGTGGTCGAGGTTTTTCAAAAAAAGTTTGGCGTCACCGTCGAAGTGTCAACGGGCAATGCCACCGACACTGTTAACCGCGTGCTTGCAGAGCGAAAGGCCGGAAAATATATTATGGATGTTGCTCTGATCAGCAGCCGTGAGAACAACCAGAGACTGGTTCCGTCGGAGGCGCTGATTCCCTTTGCCCCCTTGCTTATCCATCCCGAAGTGTTGGACAAGTCGGCGTGGTATGGCGGCCGCTACTGGTTCAGCGACAAAGAATCCAAGTATGCTTTTATCTATCACGTCTCGAAAGAAGACAAGTACGAGACCTGGTACAACACGGAAAAAATCAAAGAAGCCGAAATCGCAACGCTAAAGAAGCAAACGGATTTCTTCGACCCACGCTGGAAGGGGAAGATCGCCGGCCAAGGGATGGGCGACCCGTCTGGGCTGAGGCAGATGATTGACAGCTATTTCGAACCCGACCGGGGACAGGAATGGGTGCGGACCTATCTGCTCGACGCCGGAATAACCTTCTCCGATGATCGGCGGATCCTCGAAACCTGGCTCACCGGTGGGAGGTTCCCGCTCCAGGCCGTCGCCACCGGCAGTGAGGATCTTATCACCTTGGCGAAGAAAGGAATCCCCATCAAGCAGATATTTCTTCCCAAACAGGTCGCATTGATCCGGGCGGGTGGCTCCGGTTGCTGCATCTCAGCGTTTGCCAATGCTCCGCATCCCAATGCAGCAAAACTGTTTGTAAACTGGTTTCTATCAAAGGAGGGTCAGACATTGACGCATACGATGATTCCAAACATCGATCGATCATCGTTGCGGAACGACATCCCCTTTGGCGAGGTGGTGCCGGAGCAGCGTCGCGTTCCTGGTGTCGAATATGGCTTCCCGGATGCCGACCCTAAATTCGGAGCGCGCCAGGAGGAAGCGCAGAAATGGATCTTGAAGCTCTGGGAGTCGAGGCAAAAGTAAACAATCGTTTAAGCCGTTCAAAGCGTTCAAGCAGTTCAAATCGTCCGATTCTTCGGATCGAAAAAAGCGGCTTGAACGTTTTGAACCATTTGAACGACTTGAACGAGGAAGAATCCGTGTGGAGCAGTCCCCTGTCATAGATGGGCTTAGCGGTGCGCGCAGTGTAGCGGCGATGCGCCTTGGTTCTGCTCATTTCATCATGGCGGCGGTGCTGTTGTTGCTGGGTTACTTTCTTATCTGGCCGGTCATTCTACTCTTGATCAATAGCTTCAACACGGCGGCCGACTGGTTCGTTGAACCTCGGAGTTGGGGTTTACGCCACTGGCAGAACGCGTTCCAGCGACCGGGCTTGCTTCGTTCGCTGGGTAATTCTCTCCTCATCTGGTCAGTGACGGTTGCCACGAGTTTTCCTATCGGGGTTGTCATTGCCTGGATGCTGGCGCGAACCAAAATTCCTTTCAGCCACACATTGGAATTCATGTTCTGGATTTCGTACATGGTGCCCGCGCTTCCAACCACGATCGCATGGATCACCTTGTTGGATCCGGACATCGGATGGATCAATATCGGCCTCAAAAAATTGGGATTGGTCGAGCAGGGTCTCTTCAACATCTTCAGTGTCCCGGGTATCGTCTTTGCGAACTTGATGGGTCACGGCATTTCGATCAAGGTCATGCTACTTACACCTGCGTTTCGCAACATGGATGCGAGTTTGGAGGAGGCCGCGCGGGTCGGCGGCGCCGGCAACCTGCGCACTTTGTTCAAGGTCACCTTGCCCCTGATGATTTCACCGATGATTCTGGTCTTTGCGCTGCAACTGCTGCGCGTCTTCCAGTCCTTTGAAACCGAATATCTCTTGGGAGTACCCTTTGGCTTCTATGTCTATTCCACAAAAATCTTTGCGCTGATACGCGACCCGATTCCCAACTATGGAGAAGCGACGGTGCTTGCAAGTATTACCCTGCTGATGATCGCATTGATCATTCCCTTGCAACGCTGGATCTTGGAGCGGCGCCGCTACACGACCATTACCGGTAGCTTCCGGCCCGGCCTCATCGATCTCGGCCGCTGGAATACCATCGCCTTCGGATTGATCAGCTTGCTTTTGGTGCTCCTCACTGTGGGGCCGTTTATTGTTTTGGTTCTGGGCAGTTTCATGACCCGGATCGGATACTTTGTGCTGGGCTTTACTCTCAACCACTGGCAGTTTGTGTTGAGCGATCCTGTGTTCATCAAGGCGCTACGTACCACCTTGCTACTCGGCGCAACCGCCGCTATCGTCAGCCCGCTCTTGTTTTCAGTGATCGCCTATATCCTGGTGCGCACGCGGTTGCCTGGCCGTGGAATCCTGGATTTGCTGGTCTGGTCCTCCGGTGCGATCCCAGGGATCCTCGCCGGCCTTGGTCTTTTGTGGTTGTTCATTGGCACGCCCGTGCTGAACTTTCTCTTCGGGACCATCTGGGCGCTGATCATCGTCGTCATCCTTCAGGGAAAAACCACGGGTGTAAACGTGATGAAAGGTGTTTTCGTGCAGGTCGGTGCCGATATGGAGGAAGCCGCGCGCGTGTCTGGGGCAGGCTGGGCCAGAACTTATTTTCAGATCTGGCTACCTTTGCTCATGCCAAGCCTGATGCTTCTGGCAGTCATGAACTTCGTCAGCGCCGCCGGCGCTACGGGTAGCATCATCCTGCTTGCCTCCCGCGATACCATGACGCTCTCGCTGATGGCTCTGGAGCTGTCGTCGATCGCCGTCAGCAATCGTGAAGCTGCGAGTATCATCAGCATCTTCATTATTGCTTTGACCGTCATCGGCGCACTGATTGTTCGTTACTTCGGCTTGCGTCTTGGCGTGCGTCATGACATGCAGAGTGTAAATGCCGGCGAGCTCGTACGCCCCGCAGAGCCCAACGCGGCCGCCGTGAGATAACCACGCGACCTTGCCAACTACTGAGTTAGAATCCAAAGAAGCGAGAAAGGAAAAGTAACATGGAAGCGACAACAACCGAAAAACGAAAAGCGTTGCGCAAAATGATGCAGGGACCGGGATGTCACATCGCGCCGAGCTGCAATGACGGCATTCAGGCGCGGCTGGCGGAATGGCTTGGATTTCCGCTCGTGCATATTTCGGGCAGCGGCCAACACCGCTCCCTGGGCTTCGCCGATGCGGGGCTGCTCACGCTTACCGAGATGATCAATCGTGCGCGGGAGATTGTCGACGCCGTGCAGCTCCCCATCGTAAGCGATGCTGAGACGGGTTACGGCAATGTAGTGAACGTTACCCGAGCGGTGCGAGAATTCGATCGTGCCGGGGTTGCCGCGATTCACATCGAAGATCAAATGACGCCCAAACGCGCGGGTCACGAGGGCTTCGATGTAGGCGTCATTTCTAAAGAAGAGTTCGTGGCCAAGATTAAAGCCGCCGTGGATACACGACGTGACGAAAATTTGGTGATCATCGCTCGCTCCGAGGTGAAGGATTCGCTTCCGCAGCGGCTGGAGTGTTTGCAGGCTTGCGTCGAGGCCGGCGC
>Ga0081455_10008069_pt1 | contig 10995 bp, 10 predicted proteins | sample TabmetS3T2R1_FD_70207 | JGI IMG/M metagenome (GOLD analysis project Ga0081455, IMG submission 70207) | Tabebuia heterophylla rhizosphere microbial communities from the University of Puerto Rico - S3T2R1 | ecosystem: Host-associated > Plants > Roots > Rhizosphere ... | reverse complement strand
CGTCGGAAACGTGATCAAAGTGCCCGAGCCGACGACTGTATTGATCAACCCTGCGGCAGCTCCGGCGCCGATGAGTGCCAGGAGATCCAGCCAGGTCACTGAGTCAGATTAGGCTGGCTCTCCTGCTCGTAGCCGTTGGGAAGGGCCGAAGGCGGCTCGGATGTGCCCAGAGCGGCTTGCAGGTCGGGTCGTGGATGCTCCAACTCCTGAGCTTCCTGGATCGCCTCTTCGACAGTGCGCCGCAACGCTGCTTCCTCTGCGGCGTTCTGCTTCTCGATCTCCTTCTGCACATCAATCTTGGCCGGCGCGGTGAACTCGCCCTCAGTGGCGCTAGGAATGGCGGAGGCCGCCGCCTTGCCGACCAGGCTGCCGAGGCCCTTCAGTGCGTCGTTCAGCTCGCTGGGTACCACCCACACCTTGTTGGCGTCACCGCGAGCGATCGCCGGGAGCATCTGCATGTACTGGTAGGCGAGCAGCGCCTGGTCGGGCTGACCTGCGTGTATGGCATTGAATACCGTGGTGATCGCCTGGGCCTCGCCTTCGGAACGAAGCATGGCGGCCTGCCGATCGGCCGTGGCTCGTAACACGGCGGCCTCACGCTCGCCCTGCGCCCGCAGAATGGCGGACTCCTTCTCCCCGCCCGCGGAAAGGATCTGCGACTGCCGTTGTCCCTCGGCGAGCAGGATCATCGCCCGCTTGTCACGTTCGGCCCGAGCACTCTTCTCCATCGCATCCCGGATCGTGGCCGGAGGCTCGATGGCACGGAGTTCGACGCGATTGACCTTGATGCCCCACTTGCCCGTCGCCTCGTCGAGGACCACGCGGAGCTTCTGGTTGATCTCCTCACGACTGGTCAGGGCCCGCTCAAGATCAAGGCCACCGATGATGTTGCGCAGGGTGGTCATCGTCAGCTGCTCAATCGCCTTGATGTAGTCCTGCGCTTCGTACGCCGCACGGACCGGATCGATGATCTGGAAGTAGATCACCGAGTCGATGCCCACCATCAAGTTGTCCTCAGTGATCACACCCTGCGGTGGGAACGGAACGACGTTCTCCCGCATGTCCATGTTGTAGCGGACCTTGTCGAACAGCGGCACGACCAGATGGGGCCCCGGGTCCAATGTGCGCTTGAACTTACCGAGCCGCTCGACCACGCCGACTCGTTGTTGGCGAATCACTCGGACCGCGTTGGCTATGAAGAAGATCACCGCCAGCGCGACGGCCAGGACGACGATCAAGGATGCGAGCTCCACGATCTTCCTTCTCTCTAGGGGAGTTGCCCGTGCTTCGGGTAGACGACAGCAATGACTCCGTCGATCTCGTAGACCTCGATCTCGGTGCCTTGCTCGATCACCACATCCGAGGAATAGGGACGTGCCGTCCAGCTCTGTCCGTCCACTTTGATCTCGCCGCCCGACTTGTCGATCTGCGAAACCGCCACCCCGCTGCTGCCGACCATCTTTGCGGCCGATGATCGATAGCCAGGCATATTGCGGACCTTGGCAAGCAACGTTGGCCTCAGCAGCAACAGCATGCTGATGCTGACGACGGTCGCAGCCAAGATCTGCAGCCACCACAGCGAAGGCGCCAGCACCGCGACTACGGCTCCCGCCAGGGCACCCACGGCGAGCATGATCAGAACGAGGTCGAGCGACATGATCTCGGCGACCCCCAAAAGGAAGGCGAGGCTCAGCCAGATCGCCCAGGAGTTGTCACCCAGCCAGTCGGTCAAGTTCACCTCCATCGTCGTCTCCAGACGCAGTCATTTCTGTTCTTCAATGGTGCCAGTCGGACTAAACCGCCCGCGCGGTCCACCGACCGTCGGCCTCGGCCAGACTCAGCTCGACATCAAACGTCCTCGTGAGGTTTTCGGCCGTCAACGTTTCACGAAGCGGCCCGGCGGCCACGATCCTGCCACCCTTGAGCAGCATGGCATGCGTGATGCCACTCGGAATCTCCTCCACGTGGTGGGTGACGAGGATCGAAGCTGGCGCGTAGTCATCCTGAGCCAGCTTCCCCAAGGTATGGACCAGGGTCTCGCGGCCAGCGAGGTCCAGGCCAGCCGCCGGCTCATCTAGCAACAACAACTCAGGATCAGTCATCAGGGCTCGTGCGATCTGGACCCGCTTGCGTTCGCCCTCGCTGAGGGTGCCGAACGTGCGATCCGCCAAGGCGTCGATGCGAAGTTGCGCCAGCAACTCATCAGCGCGTTCGTGATCGAGTGTGTCGTATTGCTCCCGCCATCGGCCAACGACCGCGTAGGAGGCGGAGACCACCACGTCATGAACGCGTTCGCTACGTGGGATGCGCTCGGCCAAGGCGGCGGAGGTAAGGCCGATCCGCGGCCGCAGTTCAAAGACGTCGACAGTGCCAAGAACCTCGCCGAGCACCCCGGCCACTCCACTCGAAGGATGGATCTGTGCCGAGATCACCTGCAGCAGTGTCGTCTTGCCCGCCCCGTTCGGGCCGATCACGACCCAACGGTCTGCCTCGTCGACCTCCCAGTCGATATCGCTGATCAAAGTGGAGCCGTTCCTGACAATGCTCACGCCAGCCAGTTCCACCACAGCCGCCATGGCTTCAACCTACAGTTTTCAGGGCACTACTTTGGGGCAATGGACTCGCTGCCCTCAGTCCGCTTGACCGCGAACCTGAATTCGTTGATCAGGGGCCAGCAGTCGATTGAGCAGGCGGAGCGCGCGATTCTCGGTGGCGATGTAGCGCATCACGTGGTCGATCCGGATGGTGCCCTGGGCCTCGATCCGCTGCAGGCGTCGACACTGGATGCGGCGCTGGAGGTGTTGCTGTCGATTGAGTCCGACGGTTGGTTCCTGGCGCTTCCGGTGCCGGGATCCTTGGCTCCACTGCGTGGTCCAGCCGCATTCAACATCGCCGCACTCGACCATGGCGAGGCCGTGGTGGCTAGTGGAGCTGGACTTGGCCTGGTGCCGATGCGGGTTGGTCAGGCCGTTCAGTGGCGGATCTTCGCGGCGGAGCGTCCGTTGGCCCCGAGCACCCCTTATGAGGCTGAGCGCGCCTTGAATGAGGTCGTCATCGACGCGGCGGCGACGTTGTCGCGGCTCGACGTCGCTGCGGGCACTCGGCCGGAGCCAGCGAGCACGGTGATTCTTGCGCCTGGCTACAGCGGGCGGCAGCGCGCCACTGTCGAGCGAGCGTCTCGGCTGCTAGCAGCCTGCGACGCCGCCTTGGTTGACGACGGATCAAGCATCTCGTCCTTCGAAGCCGAACGACGGGCGCGTGAGCTGCGTCGCGTACGGGCGAAGGCCGGCGAAGCTCTTGGCTCGGCCGTCAGCTGGTTGCGCTGACCTTCTATTACGCTGCCCACATGTCTCTGCTCCCCTCCCTGACGGGATCGTTCTCGACACCAGCCGCCGGTAACCCAACCGTCGCCATGATGGAGGCCGCGTACGCGCACCACGGCATCGATGCCCGCTACGTGAACTGCGAGGTGGCTGCCGAGGGCCTGGCCGATGCGGTACGCGGTGCAAAGGCCATGGGCTGGATCGGCTTTAACTGCTCGCTCCCGCACAAGGTCGCTGTGATCGAAATGCTTGATGAGCTTGCGGAGTCAGCCCGTCTCATCGGCGCTGTGAATTGTGCGATACGGCGCGACGATCGCTGGATCGGGGAGAACACCGACGGGCAAGGCTTCCTCGCATCATTGCGCGCAATTACCGACCCGTCGGGACAGCGAGTTCTCATTCTTGGCGCTGGTGGCGCCGCTCGCGCAATAGCAGTCGAGCTTGCACTTGCTGGAGCCGCAGAACTCTGGGTGGCCAATCGCAACCTCGCCAAGGCAGCCGAGATTGCGGCTCTAGTGACCGCTGAGACGTCCAGTGCCTGCACGGCCGTCGAGTGGCAGGGGGAGCTCACTGTGCCGGCGTCCGCGACCATCATCGTGAACGCAACATCGCTCGGCCTGCCCGGATCGGGAGAGGTGCCATTGTCCTTCGACCAGATTCCGGCCGGCCTGGTGGCCTGCGATGTGATTCCCAATCCACCAGATACGACGTTCCTCAAGCGAGCGCGCCAGGCCGGCGCGGCAACCCTCGATGGCCGTGGCATGCTGCTCAACCAGGGGGCGATCAACATCGAGCTCTGGACTGGTGTCGACCCGGATCGTGAAGTGATGGGAAGGGCACTCGACGAGGCCATTGCCGGCTGGGCCCACCCATAACGCTTATGTCGGGCACCTTGTTCGCCATCGGCGGCGCTGAGGCCAAACTGCGACGGCGGACCGTGTTGGAAGCATTTGTTGCAGCGGCGGGCGGCGCAGCGGCGCGAATCGCGCTCGTATCCTCGGCCTCGTCGCTGGGTGTCGAGGTGATCCAGGTCTATTCGAGCATCTTCACAGCACTAGGAGCGCGTGAAGTTGTTTCACTGCGCCCCGAAAGTCGCAAGCAGGCACGCGATCCTGATCTTGTCGAACCGCTTAGGAAGGCCAGCGCCGTCTTTCTCACCGGCGGCAACCAGCTGAAGCTCGGTTCCTTCATCACCGGCACTCCTTTCGGGGACGCGATCAAAGATGTGTATCACGAGGGCACGGTGGTCGGCGGCACCTCGGCGGGCGCCAGCATCTTGGCTGAGCACATGATCGCTTTCGGCGCTGGCGGCGCCACCCCTAAGCAGCGAATGAGCCAGCTCTCCGCCGGCCTCGGCCTGCTCCCCGGGGTCGTGATCGACCAGCATTTCGAACAGCGCAACCGCTACGGACGGCTTCTCTCGCTTGTCGCGCAGTCGCCATCGCTGCTCGGCCTGGGCGTTGACGAAGACACCGCTGCCGTCATTCACGATGGAACCCAACTCGAAGTCATCGGCCGAGGTGCGGTCACCGTGATTGATGGGCAGCATCTGGTCTCCAACGCCTTTGCCGCCAAGCGCACAACTCCGTTGCTGGTGTCCGGGGCCGTGATTCACATCTTGCCCGCCGGAAGCGAATTCGACCTCACGAGCCGATCCTTGGTCGCCCACGAGACAGCCGTCGCCGACGCCGAGGTGTTGGAGGCACGCGCCACTGAAGCGGATCTGCGCAATGTCGTGCGTGAGGCGGCGGCTGAAGATGCCTCGCCTGCCCACCCGGCTCGATTACGCCGCAATGCTCGTCGCTAGCGAAACCAGGCCGATCAGGAGCTGACGACCTCGGCCACACCTTCGTTCGCCCGAACCGGAGGCAGCGGTTCCCCTGTCTCAAGCAGCGTCTTCATGCTGTCCAGAATCCAGACCCAACCGTCCCGGACGTTTTCCCACGTCAGCGGGCTCTGATCGAAGTCGCTGTGCACCAGCCTCACCCGAGTAAGCCCGTCACCCGCATTCTCAATGGTCCACTCCACGCGGCTGGGCGGTTCACGCTTTAAGGCTGCGTCGTAGAGGGTGTGCCAGGTCTGTACGAAGCGGCCCGGACTCCCCTCTGCTGGTGGTTCCATCTCCTCGATCATGCCCTCGATAGCGGGCCGACCATCGGCAGTCACTGTGCGGTAGGACTTTCCCCGCCCTGGGGGCTCCACGAACGAGGTCGTGTGGAAGTAGCGCCTGGTCCACTCGGACTCGGTGATCGCCGCCCACACCTGGTCGGGACTGGCAGCGATATAGACCTGATAGACGTGCGCGGGGAGGCTCACGCCGGTTGTGCCCTTCTCAGCTTTTCTTTCGCTTGATCGGTGATCACTTGATCATCCAGCGCCACAAGCGCTGCGGTGAACCTGGCGGCGTACTTGCTGATCCACCTATTGGCGACCTGCCCGATGGGCACCGGGTTGAGGTAGTGCCGCTTGGTACGCCCCTGCCGTGCCGTGACCACAAGGTTGGCGTCCGCTAGCACCGAAAGGTGCTTCATCACCCCGAAGCGAGTCATTTCCGGAAACTTCTCGCACAGCTCATTGAGTGTCTGGCCGTCGCGGCTGAACAAGCTGTCCAGAAGCGCCCGCCTGGTGGGGTCGGCAAGGGCCCGAAACACCTCGGATCCCTGCTCCATGCTTCGACATTATGTGACCATTTAGTCACCTGTCAAGGTCTCGAGTTGGCCTCGGGAATGCCGCCAGCCCAGCAGTGGCAGGATCGCAGCAAAGCCGATCGTGTGAGGAGACCTCCGTGACCGAGAGCGTTACCCCGACTCCACACCCCGATCTCAAGATCATCTCGAGCAGGGTCTTCCGCGGTCCGAACGTCTGGCATTACGAACCGGCCATTCAACTCGTCGTCGATCTGGGCGTGCTCGAAGACTTTCCGACCAACAAGCTGCCGGGCTTCGCCGACGCTCTGGTTGAGCGGCTACCGGGCCTGATGAACCACACCTGTAGCCGCGGCCGGCGGGGCGGCTTTGTGGAGCGACTGCACGAAGGCACCTGGGTCGGCCACGTGGCCGAACACGTCGCGCTGCAGTTGCAGCAGACCGTTGGCCACGACATGCGCCGTGGCAAAACCCGGCAGGTGAAGGGCGAACGTGGACGCTACAACGTGATCTACGCCTACTATGACGAATCGGTGGGTCTCGCCGCGGGTGAGCTGGCGGTCCGGCTGGTCAACCACTTGATCGTTCCCGACCCCGGCTTCGACTTCGACGAAGCACTGGAGCGGTTCATCGTGCGCGGTGAACGGACTGCATTCGGTCCGTCTACCCAGGCGATCGTGGAGGAGGCAGTGAGCCGCGACATTCCCTACTTGCGGCTCAACACCGCCTCCCTGGTGCAGCTCGGCCAGGGTGTCCATCAGAAACGCATCCGGGCGACCATGACATCCCAGACGCCCTCGGTGGCAGTCGACATAGCCAGCAACAAGGAGCTGACTCTCTCATTGCTAGCTGCTGCCGGGCTTCCAGTCCCCCGATCGCAATCGGTTCGTGCTCTCGACGACGCGGTGCGATTGGCCAACCGCATCTCCTACCCCGTGGTTCTCAAGCCGTTGGACGGTAACCACGGTCGTGGCGTCATGCTCGATCTCCGCAGTGATGCGGAAGTCCGCCAGGCCTTCGACATCGCCAAGTCAGAGTCACGCAATGGCTTGGTGATCGTCGAGACCTACATCACTGGACGCGACTATCGATGCCTGGTGATCGACGGCAAGATCGCGGCCATCGCCGAGCGAGTGCCGGCGCATGTCACCGGGGACGGCATGCTGACGATCACTGAGCTGGTGACGAAGACCAACACCGACCCCCGACGCGGCGTGGGCCATGAGAAGGTACTGACCCGGATCAAGATCGATCAGGCTGCCATCGATCTGGTTGCGGCTCAGGGATTCGGCATGAACGACGTTCCGCCTGAGGGCAAAATGATCAAGCTGACCCTGACCGGCAACATGTCAACCGGTGGTATCTCCATCGACCGCACCTTCGAAGCACACCCGGAGAACATCGAGATTGCCGAGGAGGCGGCCCGGGTAGTCGGGCTCGACATAGCAGGCATCGACTTCATCGCGCCGGATATCACGCAGCCGGTACGCGAGACCGGCGGGGCGATCTGCGAGGTGAACGCCGCACCCGGTTTCCGGATGCACACCCATCCGACGATTGGTGATCCCCAGTACGTGGCGAAGCCAGTGATCGACATGCTGTTCCCGCCGGGTGCCCCGAGCCGGATACCGATCGTCGCTGTCACAGGTACAAATGGCAAGACCACGACATCGCGCATGATCGCCCACATCTTCAAAGGCATCGGTAAGAAGGTCGGCATGACCTCGACGGACGGTGTGGTCGTGGATGAGCGACTGCTCATCCGGTCAGACGCGTCGGGACCGAGGTCGGCGAGGATGGTCCTGCAGAATCCACGTGTCGACTTCGCAGTCTTCGAGGTCGCGCGCGGCGGCATCCTGCGTGAGGGCTTGGGGTACGAGCGCAATGACGTCGGTGTAGTGCTCAACGTTCAGGCTGACCATCTGGGGCTGCGAGGCGTCGATACACTCGAGCAGCTGGCGGATGTCAAGGCGGTCATCGTCGAGGCGGTGCCGCGGAACGGCTTTGCCGTATTGAACGCCGACGATCCGCTGGTTCGCGCCATGCGCCGGCGCTGCGCCGGCCGAGTTGTGTGGTTCACGATGGCCGAGCCGAGTAGCGAAATCCGTGATTCCGTTGATGATCACTGCCGCCGCGGTGGGCTAGCGGTGGTGTTGGAGCATAGTGATCTTGGCGACATGATCGTGGTCAAGGAGGGTCGACGCTCCATGCAGCTGGCCTGGACCCACCTGCTGCCCGCGACATTCGGCGGGCGCGCCACGATGAATGTTCAAAACGCCATGGCAGCCGCCGCAGCGGCCTTCGCGGCTGGTGCCTCACTGCACGACATCCGCCAGGGCTTGCGAACTTTCTCGACCAACTACTACCTCTCCCCTGGCCGGCTCAATGAGGTCAGCGTCGCCGGCCGGACCGTGATCGTCGACTACTGCCACAACGTCCCCGGCATGATCATGCTCGGCGACTTCGTGGACAAGACCGGGGACGCCCTGGAGGCCACCAACGATCTTGGACGGATTTCCCGGATAGGTGTGATCGCGACTGCCGGCGATCGCCGGAACGACGACATGCTCGAGCTGGGCCATGAGGCGGCCCGGCATTTCGACGTGCTGATCGTGCGCGAGGACAGCAACCTGCGGGCACGCCCACCGGGTGAGGTCGCGAACCTCATCGCCGTCGGAGCGAGTCAGGCGATGACAGAGGGTGCGCGCTGCAAGCAGGTCGAGATCGTGTTGGACGAGCTTGCAAGCGTCCGGCACGCAATGTCGCGGTCGAACCCAGGAGACCTGGTGGTGATCTGTGTGGAGCAGCATGCGGCGGTCATGGCCGAGCTGGAGTCTTTGGCGCACCACGCCCAGCCAGGAGCCCGACGTGAGGACGACCGTGAACTGAGCAATGCCGTGCCTGACCCGGATTTCGCGCCTGATGCAACTCATGACGAGCCGGAACCGGAGGTCACCCGAGACCTTCCGTGACTAAGACTGATCAACTCGCGCAGCGAGGACCTTCGTGCGTAGCAGATCCGCACTGTCGCGGGTTGCACCGTGATCGAGCAGCCACCGATCAAGCAGCTCACGATCTTGGTGAGTCATGATCGCAACCACGTCCCCGTCTCGCGCTTGAGCGATCAGCGACACCAGACCGGCCAGCTCGCTGTGATGCGCACGCTCGATCGGCGTGCCAGCATGAGCCGCACCTTCCTTGATCAGCTGATTGATCTTTTCCATGCTCTGGCCGCGCAAGTACTTCTCCTTGTGCACGATTTCGATCACATCCGCGCCGAGCGCAGCGATCTCACCCAGCTTCACGAAAACCCGATCGCTACGATCACCAGCAGTCCCCACACCCAGCAGCAGCCGGCCATGTGGTGGCCGAATGCCGTTCATGATCTCGAGCAGCGCCTCTAGCCCTGCTTCGTTGTGGGCCAGATCGATCACGACGCTGATCACTCCGGCATCAACCTTGACACTCCAGATATTCATCCGGCCGGGGTTGTCACCGCCCGGATCGAACGACCGAAGACCGTTGGCCACTTGATCAACTGAGAAACCCAGCGCCAGAGATGCCGAGACGACGGCGAGAGCGTTCTCGACATTGACCCGGCTCAAGCCGGCCAAGGTCATCGGTACCTCGACGACACTGACGACCGGGAGTGGGTCTGCACCTGCCTCCAGCACGCTTATCCAGCCATCAAGCAGAGTGGTCACTCGGCCGCCGTCGGAGAGAACATTGCGACCCGATGGTGAGTCAGCGTCTCGCGTGAACACCCATATCTGGGCTTTGGTGCCAAGCCGCATCGCGAACGTCCGCGGGTCGTCGGCATTCAGCACGCACCAGCCATCCGGCTTGGTGATCTTGGTGACGACCGCCTTGACCTCAGCAAGCTGGTCGAGGGTGTCGATCCCATCCTGACCCAGGTGGTCAGCGCTGATATTGGTGACGACCGAGACGTCGTTGTACGCGACGCCGATGCCCCGGCGCAGGATGCCACCGCGGGCGGTCTCGGTGACTGCCAGCTCTACACCTGGGTGGCGCAGCACCCGGCCGGCACCCCCAGGACCTGAGAAGTCACCAGCCTCCATCAGCTCGCCATCGACGTACACGCCGTCGGTACTGGACCAGCCCACGGACAAACCTGCGCGGCGGGCCACATGTCCGATCATCCGGGCGGTGGTGGTTTTGCCGTTGGTGCCAGTGATCGCGACGACAGGAATGCGCGGTCGGATCAGTCTTGGAGCCGAGCCACGCGGTGTGGCGGCGAGCACAGCGCCCTCGACTCGGATCATCTCCGCGACCGCGTGAGATCCAGTGGCGAGGTTGTCCAGCACCCGTGCCAGCCCGTACGCCAACGCCTCGGCGCGGCCCGAGTTACGCCACGGGTATGCCACGACGAGCTCGGTCACCACCCGTCCAGTCCGGGTACGCACCGCCAATTTGGTCGTCCCTCCGGCGCGGGCCAACCGGCGAACGATCTGGGTCACCAGCCGTATCGCGAAACGCTGCCGGAAAACAGTTCCCGCATTTCCGGCCCGCGCCTTGTCCAAGCCAAGTTCAGCGCCGAGATCACGAGCCGGACCCTCGGGCAGTTCCAACAGGTCCGTCAAGTCGAGAGTGACCTTTGCCGCCGGCCGCGGAAAATAGAGGTTCGGCCCGTCGAGGAGGCGTAGCTCGACCAAGGAGCGGACATCGGACCCCGTGGCCATCTGCGCCGTCAGGCACCGGTGGAGTGCAGGCCACCGTCTACGTGGATCATCTCTCCGGTGGTCTTGGGAAAGAAGTCACTGAGCAGCGCCACAACGGCCTTGGCCGTTGGCGTAATATCCCTCGGATCCCAGCCCAGCGGCGCCCGCTGACCCCAGACCTCATTGAACGCGTCCGCGCCACCGATGGCCTTCTTCGCCAGCGTTTCCAGCGGACCAGCGGCTACCAGATTGACCCGTATGCCGTGCGGGCCCAGGTAGCGCGCAAGGTAGCGGCTGGTGCTCTCCAACGCCGACTTGGACACACCCATCCAGTCATAGACCGGCCAC
>Ga0081455_10008067_pt1 | contig 10997 bp, 9 predicted proteins | sample TabmetS3T2R1_FD_70207 | JGI IMG/M metagenome (GOLD analysis project Ga0081455, IMG submission 70207) | Tabebuia heterophylla rhizosphere microbial communities from the University of Puerto Rico - S3T2R1 | ecosystem: Host-associated > Plants > Roots > Rhizosphere ... | reverse complement strand
TGGGCTTCCAGACATCGAGTCCGCGGAGCTCGTGACGGACACGTCGCAGTATCCGACGGCGTTCAAGGAGCGCCCTGAGTTCGCAGCCATGGTGGAGGCCGGCAAGCTGCCACCCGTCGCCGAGCGGATCGGGGAGGATCCACTCGTGCTGCGCCCGCTCGACACCATCGGCACCTACGGGGGCACGATCCGGCGCGCGTACACGGGTGTTTCGGACTACAAGAACGCCTCGTTCTTCAACTCTGGTCCTGACACCCTGTTCTATTGGGATCGCACCCGCCGGCACCTGACGCCCTGGGTGGCGCAAGGCTACGACCTCAGCGACGACGGACGGGAGACGCTGGTCCACCTGCGCCGCGGGATGCGGTGGTCCGACGGCCAGCCGTTCACCGCGGACGACATCGTGTTCTGGCGCGACGACATCACCTTGAATCCCGACCTGCCAGGCCTCGGCGCGTCGCTCGATCCGAGTGGCAAGCTGGTGAAGGTTACGAAGGTCGACGACTACACGGTCAGCTACGCGGCGCAGAAACCGTACCCATTGCTGCCGCAGCTGATGGCCACCATCAGCGATCTCGGGGGCCCCGCGTGGATCGGCGAGATCCTCGACGGTGGCTACATGCCCAAGCACTACTTCACGCAGTTCCATCCGGCCTATGTCGGAGAGGCCAAGGCGAACAGCCTGGCGAAGGACGCGGGCTACACCAACTGGATCTCCTACATGCAGTACCTGAACCAGTGGGGCCTCAACCCGGACCTGCCGACGGTCTCGCCCTGGGTGACCGTGCGGCCCCTGAACGACCCGCCGCACACCTTCGGCCCGAATCCGTACAGCGTCTGGGTGGACACGGACGGCAACCAGCTGCCCTACATCGGCGACATCCATTTCGAGCAAGTCCAGCAACAAGATGTGATCATCCTGAAGGCGACCGAAGGGGAGTTCGACTTCCAGGACCTCTGGCTGAACGCCGCCAGCCTGCCGGTCCTGATCAAGAACCAGCAGCGCAGCAACTACACCATCCACCGCATGCCGCTGGAGGGCTTGAACTCCCAGGTCCGCATCAACCTGTCGTTCGACAAGGATCCGGTGATCGGCGAGCTCATCCGAACGACCGACTTCCGCCGCGCCTTGTCGCTCGGCATCGACCGTGACCAGGTCAACGAGGCGTTCTTCCTCGGCACAGGTACGGCAACCGCGACACTGCCTTCCGACTACAACCAGTACTTCCCCGGTGAAGAGTGGCGGACGAAATGGGCGACCCACGACCCGGCGCAGGCGAATCAGATGCTCGATGCGCTCGGGCTCACCGACAAGGACGACAAGGGCTATCGGATGCGGCCCGACGGGGACGGCCACATCAGCGTCATCTACAACTCCGCCAATACGGAAGACGAAGGCGTCGGGGAGATGATCAAGCAACAGTGGGCCGAGATCGGCATCGACTCGGTCGTCAGCGTTGTGACGAGCCCGACGGCCGGGCTGGACAACGAGTTCCAGTTCTTCGGCATCGGTGGCGGAACCGATGACCCGTTCTTGAATCCGGGGGGCTTCCTGCCGGTCGTGAACAACTTCTATGCGTCAACGATCAGCATCCCGTACAGCCTGTGGTTCACCTCGAGCGGCAAGAAGGGAGAGAAGCCGCCCTCTTCGCTCTTCGAGCCGCTGAACCAAGCCGTGGAGCTCTACTACGAGGGCTTGCGAACCGTCGACGACGACCGACGGATCGAGATCGGCAAGGAGCTGTTCCGATTGCACGCCGACAACGTGTGGTCGATGGGTGTCGTCGGCTTCGGCATCGGGTTCTACGGGATGTACCTCGCGAGCAATGAGCTGAAGAACGTCCCGGCTCGCGTCCTCAGCACCAACCACCAGTTCTCGCCCGAGAACACGTTCCCGATGACCTTCTACTACTAAGACGGGTAGCGACGGGATGGACCGCGATCGCCTCGAGCTCGGCGGGAGCCGAGCCCACGAGGGCCTCGAGCCGTTGCGATCGCTCCACTCGTGACCGACCGCGCGGGGCCCGGCGAACGGTCCGCCATCGATCGTGCACGAGTCGGGGTGATCTTCACGCCCGACAACGCGAACGATCGCGAGTGCTGGCGGTGGTGCCCGCCGAGCGCGACCCTCCTGCTCACGCGCACCCTGCCCGACCCCACCTGGCTGGAGCCACCCGATCTCGAACGCACGGGCGAGCCACCGGTCTGGGTCCCGACCGACCGCGAGATCGCGGATGCGGTGCGGGCGCTGATCCTGACCGAGCCGGACGTGATCACCTACGCGTGCACGTCGGGCAGCTTCTGCGGTCCCTCGGACAACGAAGGGCGCATCCGGGAGGTGATGCACGGCGCCGGCGCCGCGACGCCGCAGACGACGAGCGGGGCGCTGCTCGACGCGCTGCGCGTGTTGGGGGTTGGGTCGGTCGCGGTCGGTACCCCGTACCACGGCAGCACGACCGACGCCCTGGGAGCGTTCCTCGAGCGGGCTGGTCACGGCGTGGCCTCCCTGGTCCACGCGGACCCGGCACCGTGGGAGGCCGAGGCGTACCTCACGCCCACCCAGGTGGTCGACCTGGCGGCCCGGGCCGACCGTCCCGACGCCGACGCGATCTTCCTGAGCTGCACGACGCTCGAGACCTTCGACCTGATCGCCGGGATCGAGGAGCGGCTGTCGAAGCCGGTCCTGACCGCCACGCAGGTCACGATGTGGGCCGCGCTCGGCGCCGCCGGTGTCAACGCGATCGGCACCGGCCAAGCGCTCCTGCGGCATCGATGGCAGCCGGCCCGGGGATAGTCGGGAGCGATGACCTCGACGACCGAGTCGGGCGACCGCCGATCAGCGCCTCACCCTTATGTCCCTGCCTCGTGGCTTATGTGACGGCTCCGGCTGAGCACGCACGTGCTCGTCGCTAGGATGGACGAAGCACGGCGAACGCCGTCGCCCTCGTAGCTCAGTGGATAGAGCACCGGTTTCCTAAACCGGGTGTCGCAGGTTCGATTCCTGCCGGGGGCACACAAGAGTTTTTCCAGCGCAGGAGATATCGCGCTCAGGAGTGTCCCCCACCAACTCGTCCCCCACGCGATGGCCGGGGTCATGGCTCTCGCCATCAGACACCCAACCTGAGTTCACACGCACGCATGAAACCGAGGTCTCGTCCGAGGGCAGCTGTGGAATCCGGGTGGCCATGCGGAGCCAACGTGGACAGGGCAAGGAAGGTATCGAAGGTCTCGTACACCTTCTTCATCTTGGAAAGCGCGCACTCGGCAACCTCCATCCGCTGTGAGGTGGGGATCGAGTGCTTGAGGTCACTCGCCAGCATCGCGAGAGCTCGTTGCTCATCTTCCTCGGCCCATCCCGGCGATGGGGTCGATGATGGAGACGGGGAGGCGTGTATGAACGTGGGCGAGCTGCTGTCCGCACCCACGTTCACTGTGGCGCTGCAAGCTACAGCCACGAGCCCGGTGGCCAGTACCAGCAGGATCCGAACGACCATGGCCTCCCGACGCCTTACCTCGTTGTTGCGTGCCGGGAATCCTGTCACAGACTATGACCATCCACCGAGACCAAGAACTCTTGGACTGGCGGACGCTTCACCCTGTAGATCCCTATCGTGTGTGGACCAATACCAAGCGACGAACGCCCCTCCAGCGGCATGGATCGATCCTATGATCACAAGTGGCACAGTCAGCTCCGCGAGGATTCCACCGTAATCGTCAACAGGCTGCAGGAAGTCACTGACGTTCTTGAAGACCGGTGGCATATCCGGGCAGGTCAGAAGCACGTTCGATCGAAGTGACGATGCCTCCACGTCAACTCGGCGTGACGGTGACTACCTCACGTCCTGCCGTTGGAGCGCGAGGAAGGCGACCAGAGCGAGCCCGGCCAGGTAGGTCGTCAGGACCACGACCGCGTGGGTGCCGGTGACGACCGCCGTGACGCCTGGAGTGCCGCCGGGCTGATCCAACGTCGGCGCACCCAGGGAGGCGACGAGCGAGCCGGCGTTCGTTCCGGGCAAACCTCGTTGGAGCGCATCGAGGGATCCAAGGACGCCCGCGAACCCACGGATGACGGTCTCGATCGCGAGCGCCCAGACGAGACCGAGACCCACGGCGAGCGAGGTACTTCGGAACGCGACGCCGAGGACCGCACCGACGAAGCCCCATGTCGTGAGGACGAGCCAACCCGCGCCGATCCCCTGGGCCAGGTCGAGCGCCGAGGGCCAAACGGCCGGTCGCCCTTCCACGACGGCGACGACCCAACTCCAGAACGCGTTCGCCGCGAACACCGCAACGACGAGAACGAGCAGCGCCGTCGCGATCACGCCGAGCTTGCCGATCATGACGGAGAGCCGTCGCGCCCGCTGGGTGAGGATCGTCTTCAGCGTGTGCCATCCGTACTCGCTGGCGGTCACGAGCGCACCGACGATGAGCGCGATCGCTCCAGCGAACATCGGGAACCCACCGAGCGTGTTCGGGACGAGTCGGGCAGGCAGGATGTCGGCGAGCAGCTGCGCGGTCGTCTCGCCCGCGGCGAAGCCGCTGCCGCCTCCCCCGCGGTAGGCGACGTACGGGATCAGGTACCCGAACACCTGGGACAGCGTGAAGAGGACGCCCGCCAGGATCCACATCGCCGGCCGCTTGATCAGCTTCATCAGCTCGGCTCGGTAGCTACCGCCCATCGTTCGCACCTTCCTCGGTCAGCTCAAGGAAGACGTCCTCGAGCGTTCGTTCCAGCGGCCGGATCTCGCTGACCGCGACGCCGGCGAGCACGAGCTCGCGGGTGATCCGCGGGGCATCCCTCCCTGCGGTTTGCAGGCGAAGGGTCCCGTCCGAGACCTCGACGCGGGCCGCGCCGAAGAGTCGCTCCGCTTTGGCGCGGGCCGCCGCCAGCGGCTGTGCCCTGACGAGGATCGCCTCGCGTCCACGGAGCTCCTCCACGGACCCCTCGGCGATCATCCTGCCGTGGGCGACCACACCCACGCGGTCGCAGATCTGCTGAACCTCACCCAGCATGTGGCTGGACAAGAGCACGGTTCGATCCTCGGAACCCAACCGCCGGATCAACGAGCGGATCTCGGCCACACCCCCGGGGTCCAGACCATTCGTCGGCTCGTCGAGGATCAGGAGATCCGGATCCTTGAGGAGCGCGGCAGCGATGCCGAGCCGCTGCCGCATGCCTTGCGAGTAGGTCGTGTACCGGCTGTCGGCCCTCTCGAGCAGATCGACCACCTCGAGCGAGGGTTCGATCCGGCTTTCGGGGAGACCCGCGACCCTCACCAGGACGCGAAGGTTGTTCCGTCCCGACAGGTAGGGATAGAAGGCCGGCTCCTCGACCATCGCGCCGACGCGACGGAGCGAGTCCGGCTCACCGGGTGATCGTCCCATGACGGTCGCCATGCCGGATGTCGCTCGGACGAGGCCGAGCAGCATCCGGAGCGTGGTGGTCTTGCCGGCTCCGTTGGCTCCGAGGAACCCGTACACCTCGCCGCGACGGACCGAGAGGTTCAGTCGATCCACCGCACGGGTCTCCTGGGAGTAGACCTTCGTGAGGTCCTTCGTCTGGATCGCCTGGTCGTTCATCTCGCTCGCGTCTCCGCCCAGCCGACCCTGTCTCGATCGCCGCACGTCCATCGCGCCGCCACCTCCTGCGTGCCGTCCACGACTTCGATGGTCGTCGAGACCGGCCGAGTTGACGTCGACCCTCGGGACCGTCCCGACGTACTCCGCCGGGTGAAGACGGTGGCCGAGGTGTACGCCGGCGGTCGTAGCAGGGGTCCGTCCCGGCGTCGGACGTCACTCGAAGCCTCAAGGGCTAGCGTGACCGTGTGATCTCTACACGCGAACCCGAGCCGCTCCTCGACGGCAGATCGTCGCGATGGCTCGGTTGGCACGTGGATCTCGCGATCGTCGCGGTGGTCGCGCTCGTGCAGATCGCCGGCACGCACTTCGCGGCGATGAGCCAACCCGAGCGCACGCCGCTCGATCTCGCGGGCTACGCGCTGCTTTCCGTCGGAGTGATGGCCCTGGCGGCCAGGCGGCGCTTCCCGGTCACCGTGTACTACGTCGTACTCGTCTCCGATCTGGCGTATTGGCTCACGGACTATCCGAGAGGTCCGATCTACCTGTCGTTGATCGTGGCCTTCTTCACGGTCGTGCTCGCGGGCCGCCGGCTGGCCGCGATCGTGGGACTCGCGATCGGGTACGTGGGGTTCGGCTGGCTCCCGTCCCTGCTCGGCCAAGAGCCCGCCCCGAGCCTCGTCTCGGGGCTGGGCCTGGCGGCCTGGCTGCTGCTGCTCCTGGCCCTCGCGGAGGTCGTCCGGTTGCGCAGGGATCGCGCGGACGAGGAGGACCGGGTGCGCGCTGAGGAGGCGCGGAGCAGGGCGACGGAGGAGCGACTCCGGATCGCCCGTGAGCTCCACGATGCCCTCGGCCATCAGCTGTCGCTGATCAACGTGCAGGCCGGCGTCGCGCTTCATATCAACGAAGAGCTTCCCGAGCAGGCCCGCTCCGCCCTCGCGGCGATCACGAACGCCAGCAAGGAAGCGTTGACCGAGCTCCGCTCCGTGCTGGACATCCTCCGTCAGAGCGGCGAGCAGGCATCGCGCTCCCCGATCCCCTCCCTACAACGGCTGGACACCCTCGTGTCGCAGTCCCAGGCAGCCGGACTCGAGGTCCGGACCGAGATCGATGGCGAGGCGCGGGCGCTCCCCTTCGGCGTCGACGTGGCGGCGTACCGGATCCTGCAAGAGGCGCTCACGAACGTCGCCCGGCACGCCGCCGGCGCTCAGGCGAGCATCCGGATCACCTACGGCGGCAGCGACCTGACCGTCCAGGTCGACGACGACGGGCATCGAAGCACCCGACCAACGACGTCCGCGACCGGTCGTGGGATCCTCGGCATGCGCGAGCGAGCGGCTGCGCTCGGCGGTGACCTCGTCGCCGGCCCTCGGCCCGAGGGTGGGTTCCGAGTGCGTGCTCGGCTCCCGCTGGGGAGCGTCGGATGATCCGCGTCGTGCTCGCGGACGACCAGGGCCTGGTGCGTGCAGGATTTCGTGCGCTCCTCGACGCCGAGGACGACATCCGCGTCGTGGGAGAGGCGAACGATGGCGACGAAGCCGTGCAGCTCACGTCCGAGCTCGCACCCGACGTGGTGCTGATGGACATCCGCATGCCCGGAACCGACGGGCTCGAGGCGACACGCAGGATCGTGCACGATCGACATCTCGACTCCGTCCGCATCGTCATCTTGACGACGTTCGACGTCGATGAATACGTCTTCGAAGCGCTCCGCGTCGGTGCGAGCGGCTTCCTGGTGAAGGACACCGATCCGAACCTCCTGGTCCAGGGGGTGCGCGCCGTCGCCCGAGGCGACGCGCCGCTCTCCCCGGTCGTGACCAAGAAGCTGATCTCGGCCTTCACCGAGCCCGGCGGCGGACTCCTCCTGCCCGCGGCGTCCGAGGGAGATCGCGTCCTGGCCACGGTGATGTTCAGTGACATCGTCTCCTCGACCGAGCGCGCGGCGTCGATCGGGGATCGACGCTGGCGAGACCTCCTCGACCGGCACGACGAGCTCGTGCGAGGCGAGCTCGCACGGCATGGCGGGCGAGAGGTGAAGACGACGGGAGACGGCTTCCTGGCGCTGTTCGACGCGCCGGCTCGTGCGATCCGGTGCGCCGTCGCGATCCGGGACGCGCTCCTCGTCGAGGGCGTGGAGATCCGGATCGGGATGCATTCGGGTGAGGTTGAGCTCCGTGGCGACGACGTGGGCGGGATCGCCGTCAACCTGGGTGCCCGAGTGGCGGCGACGGCGGAGCCCGGCGAAGTGGTCGTGTCGAGCACGGTTCGTGATCTCGTGGCCGGATCGGGCATCGCGTTCGCGGATCGGGGAGAGCACGCACTCAAGGGCGTGCCGGAGCGGTGGCGGCTGTTCGCGATCGAGGATGATGGCGAACCATGACCGGCTCGTCGATCCGCATCGTCTTGGCCGACGACCAGGCGCTGGTGCGGGCCGGTTTCCGTTCCCTGCTCGATGCGCAGGACGACGTCGAGGTCATCGGCGAGGCGGCCGACGGCGACGAAGCGGTGCGTCTGGCGAGCGAGCTCCGACCCAACCTCGTGTTGATGGACGTCAGGATGCCCGGGCTGGACGGGCTCGAAGCGACGCGGAGGATCGCCGCCGACGGTCAGCTCGGCGACGTCCGGGTCGTGATCCTGACGACGTTCGACGTCGACGAGTACGTCTTCGAGGCGATCAGGTCGGGCGCGAGCGGGTTCCTCGTGAAGGACACGCAGCCGGCCGAGCTGCTGCAGGCCGTCCGCGTGGTCGCCGAAGGCGACGCCCTGCTGTCACCCGGCATCACGAGGCGGCTCATCGAGGAGTTCGCGACGCGTGCGAAGGATCCGGTAACGGATGCCGAACTGGAGGAGCTGACCAACCGGGAGCGCGAGGTCTTGGCGCTGGTCGCGGAGGGGCTGACCAACGACGAGATCGCCCAGCGCCTGTACGTCAGCCCCGCGACGGCCAAGACGCACGTGAGTCGCGCGATGTCCAAGCTCGGGGCACGAGATCGTGCGCAGCTCGTGGTGATCGCCTACGAATCGGGACTCGTCCGCCCTGGTTGGCTTGGCTGACCCTCAGACTTTCGGCACGCCGGCGGCACCGACACGGATGGCATTCGCAGACCATCCGAGCATCGACCTCGCCAATGCGACGCTCGGCAACGTGACGGTGTACGCGCAGAGGGGGTCTCCGCGTGGCGCCCGTGATCTGAAGCTCTACGACCTGAACTCTCGAACGATCTCGAACCCTCCGAGCGGGATCAACACGTCCAAGGACGAAGGCGCTCCCGTCGTCGGGGGCAGCTTGTTGATGTTCGCGCGCGGCCCGAAGGACGACTTCTTCAAGAAGCTCATCGTGCACGACCTGACGACGGATACATCGACGGTGCTCGACGAGGCCTACTACATCTTCCCGGGCGGGATCGAGGGAGACTGGCTCACCTGGGAAGCATGTGACTCGCGGTGTTCGATCTATCGCTACCGCATCTCGACGGACGAGACGTCGAGGGTGCGCAAGCCGAAAGCGAATTCGATCCCCTACTCGCCGCTGATCGACGACTCGGGACGCGTCTACTACTTGAACTCCGGACCTCGCTGCGGCCAGCAGGTGAAGCTGTACCGAGCCACGCCCGGTGGCGTGAACAGGCTCCACTCCTTCCGGCCGCCGGCATCGATGCGTGGCTGGGAGACATCGACCTCACCGGGGTGGATCCCAGATCTACGTCGCGCGCCCAGAAGTGGTCACACATCAGCAGCGACATCTATCGCATCGCGGTCTAGACCAGGACGAGACGAGTCCCAACAGGTTGACGCAGGGTCGCGGTCGGATCCTGCGCTGTTGCGCCCGATCACCTAGGTGCCGGTGCGCTTCACGCCCTCTTGCGTCGTGCTCTCGTGCGCTTCGCGGTCGGCTTCTTGCGGGTCGTGGATCGCTTCGCGGTGCGTGCCCGAGACGACGTCGTGTTCGTGGATCCAGGCCGACGGCCCCGCTTGGGTGTGCGCGAGCCGGCGAGCAGCTCCTGCAGGTGCTCCGTGCAGTAGTCGCGTTGCCGGTTCCCGGATGAGGTCTTGAACGTCACGGTCTCGACGGCAGGTCGTCCACATGTGTCGCAGACGAGTAAGAGTCGTTCGGCCATCGGTGCGCCCCCTTTGGAGTAGTCGATCGCGCGGAGCATATCGACCGAGCCGCGGCCGAGATATGCGAAGAAGCACAACGGCCACGACGCGCCGTGCCCCACCGCCGTGACCAGCTCGTGTTCTGGATGGATCGTTCCCGGGTAAGACCACACCCCCAACAGGTCCGGATCGAGGATGCATGACGAGCGAGAGGTCCGAGAGGTCGGAACCAGGGACGCATGAAGATCCGGACGGGGCGGGTGATGGCGACGAGCTCCGTCCCGAGGTCCTGTTCCGCGAGGACCTCGAGAGCGATGTCATCGCGATCGACGATCACACGTGGGCCATCCACGGCAACATCCCGTTCGACCGCGAGGTGATCATCGCGGAATTCGATCGACCCGAGCAGGCGGAGGAGGTGCTTGGGTCCATCCGGTCCGATCAGCCGGACCCTTGATCGACGTGGCCGGAGACGCGAGCGCGATCCGGATCACGGGGATAGGGTCCGACCATGAGCGTCGTGTCGTACCGACCCACCCCGGGCGACTTCGCGTGGACGTTCGGAGGGGCCCCACCCGTCCGCAAGGTGAGCCCGGGCGACGTCCTCGAGCTGTGGACGGAGGACGCCTTCGGAGGAAAGGTCCGCGGTCCCGACGATCACGTCTCGCGGGTGATCGAGTTCCCGTTCGTGAACCCACAGACGGGTCCGTTCTACGTGGAGGGAGCCGAACCCGGGGACACGCTCGCGATCCACTTCATCTCGATCCAACCGTCCCGCGACTGGGGGGTATCGTGCCTCGTTCCGCTCTTCGGCGCGCTGACGAGCACGCAGCGGACCACCTCCCTCCAGGACCCTCTGCCCGAAGCCGTGTGGATCTACGAGATCGACAGCGGGGCATCGGCCGTCACGTATCGGGCGAGGAACGGCGACCAGGTCGCGCAGCTCCCCCTCGACCCGATGCACGGCACCGTCGGCGTGGCCCCGGCGAACTTCGAAGCGCGGCTGTCCCTGGTCCCGGACCAGCACGGGGGGAACATGGACACGCCCGAGATGCGCGCAGGCACCACGTGCTACCTGGGCGTGAACGTCGAGGGTGCATTGTTCTCGCTCGGCGACGGACACGCGCGGCAGGGCGAGGGAGAAACGTGCGGCGTCGCGGTCGAAACGGCGATGGACACCGTGATCGCGATCGACCTGATCAAGGGCCGATCGACGCCGTGGCCTCGCCTCGAGAACGACGTCGCGATCATGTCCGCGGGCTCGGCGCGGCCCCTCGAGGACGCCTTCCGCCTCGCGCACGCCGACATTATCTCGTGGCTGG
>Ga0081455_10008066_pt1 | contig 10998 bp, 7 predicted proteins | sample TabmetS3T2R1_FD_70207 | JGI IMG/M metagenome (GOLD analysis project Ga0081455, IMG submission 70207) | Tabebuia heterophylla rhizosphere microbial communities from the University of Puerto Rico - S3T2R1 | ecosystem: Host-associated > Plants > Roots > Rhizosphere ... | reverse complement strand
AGGTCCGGCCAGCTGGCCGTTCCGCCGTACATGGCGTAGAAGACCGCCTCGACGCCCTGCTGCTGGCTCAGCGTACGCCCGCCGTCGACTGCCAGCGGCTGCTGATCGAGCTGATCAAGAAATCCCTTGATCTTGGACAGCACGTCCTCCTGCTGAGCGCCAAGCCGACAGCCCTCATCCGCGCACCACGCCGCAAAGTGGTGGAGCGCCCGCTCAAAGCCATCCACTTGATTGATCTTGGACTTGGAATTGATATTGACCGCACCATCGAGAACCATCCTGCCAACTCGCTGCGGGAACAGTTCCGCATAAAGCGCGCCGATCTTTGTGCCGTACGAGGACCCAAAGTAGTTGATCTTGGAGTCACCGACGAGACCACGCAGCAGATCAAGATCACGTACTGTCTCCATCGTCGAGATGTGCTCCAGCAGGGCTCCAGACTTACTCAGACAAGACTGGCCGAACTTGATCTGTTCGTCGATTCTGGCTTGCATTTCCCCCGGATCATCCGGCGAGCTGTCCATCGAGAAATAGCGATCAAGATCAGAGGCGTCGTAGCAGACTACGGGCGTCGAGCGGCCTACTCCTCTTGGGTCCCAGCCGATGATGTCGTAGTTTTCGAGCCCAGCCGCGTTGAAGTAGCCGACGTAAGCCACCCCCGAGCCTCCGGGGCCGCCAGGATTGATTATCAGGCTGCCGAGCCGCCTGCCGCTGTCGGCCGGGCGCTTCGCAACCGCGAGGGTGATGGCCGTCCCGTCAGGGTCGGCATAGTCCAGCGGCGCGAGCATGGTGGTGCACGAAAGCCCATGACCACACGGCTTCCAGTCGAGCCGCTGCCTCTGATAGCGCGCCAGCCCGGTGCCCGGCGGCGGTTCGGTGAAGCCCTCCGGCCTCACCTCCGGGATGGGCTGAAGCGGCCGCCCATCCTTCGGCGCCTCTGGAGTCGGTGCCGCGGTGGCGGATGGTGAGGCCACCGACGACTGCTGATCTGACGCAGTCTGCGGATTGTTCGAGCACGCTGCGAGCACAGTGAGCAATGCCGCCACGACGCCCCAGCTGCGCAGGCGGTGGGCGGACATAGGAAGAGAGTACGCCGCAGCCATCCGCAGTCTCCATCTCAAGATCACTAACTGTGGAGCGGCCGCAGGCGCGGCAACAGGGGTCAGTCTTCCCCGTCATCGGAACGGCGGCGGCGTACTCGCGCCTTCCGCGGTGCGGTCGGGACTTGCGCAGGAGCTTCGCGCGACGCGTAGAGCTGACGAGCACCGCAGGCTGCGGCCAGCGAACAGGTTGTCGTGGCCCCGCTGGCGCTCATCCGAATGACGACCGAGTCAGCCGGCACTTGGTGCCCGACCACCACACCATCGCCGTCTTCCAGGGCAACCTTCTCCCCCATGGCCGGCGCGGTCCGCGCGAACTCTGCGTACAGAGGGTGCTCGTACTTCAGGCAACACATCAGCCGGCCGCAGGCGCCCGAGATCTTCAAGGGATTCGGCGGAAGATCTTGCACCTTGGCCATACGCAGGCTGACAGGCTCGAAGTCCTTGAGAAACGTGGCGCAACACAGGTCGCGTCCGCAGTTGCCGAGACCGCCGACAAGCCGCGCGGCATCTCGCGATCCAATCTGCCGCAGATCGATACGCGCCTGAAGGCTCCGGGCCAGTTCGCTCACCAAGGCCCGGAAATCAACCCGATGCGGTGCAGTGAAGTAGATGACGACAAGCTGATCAAAATCGATACCCGAATCGATGAAGTCGACCGCCACGACCTTCATCGGGAGTTCGTTCCTCTTGATCAACCTCTTGGCGACAAGCTTGGCCTCAGCGCGTCGCCGCCGGTTCGCAGCATCCCGCTCCAGGTGCTCAGGGGCTGCCAATCCAGCACACACCGGCAACCCTTCGAACCCGTCATCCTCGACCCACTCTGGCGCCCACACGCACTCCGCAACTTCCGGGCCAGATTCGGTTGGCACCAGAACCCGATCGCCGACGCTGTACTCAGCGTCGCCTGGATCGAGGTAGTACAGCCGGCCGTACCGTTCGAACGACACAGCCATCACCCGCCCCATGGACAAAGCCTAAGCCGAGATAGGCCTCATGTACCCGACCGGTTCCTCTTGCCGATACAGACCGGAAGCCCGGCAGATGCGGGTCTGCCGGGCTTCCACGGGTGGGCATACTGGGGGGCAGGGTCCCACCCGCGCCAGTCGGACCTATTTGATCTTGATCGTCTGGCCGATATAGATCAAGTTCGAGTTCTTGATCGTCTTCTTGTCGAGCTTCCACAGGGCTTTCCAGCCGCCCTTCACGTGATAGCGCTTGGCGATCTTGCGAAGTGTATCGCCGCGCTTCACGTGAATGGTCTTGCTATGAGCATTAGTACTGTACTTCTTTGGAGCCACCTTCTTGGCGATCTTCTTCTTCGAGTCGCTCACCTTGGTGGTTTTGGACGCTCCAGGGTTGGTCGTCGGCGTCGCATTCCTGTCTGCTTTGCCGTTCGACTTGGTCAGAGCCGCCCGTCGGCCGCAGGTCGGCCAGGCACCCGCACCTTGGCCTGCTAGCACCCGACGTGCAATCGCGATCTGTTCCGCCTTGGTTGCCTGGTGGGCCTGATTGGCGTACGTTCTCCCGCCGTACGCCTTCCAGGTGCTCGCAGCAAACTGCACGCCACCGTAGTAACCGTTGCCGGTGTTGATCTTCCAGTTGCCACCGCTCTCGCACTTGGCGACGCGGTCCCACACTGTCGTCGTGGCTGCCTCGGCTGGAGCGGCACCCGCAAGCCCCGTCCCACAGGAGAGAGTAAGCGCAGCGCTCGCGCCGACGGCGCGCCGGATCATGGCCGATGTCAATGTAGGAATCGAATCCTTCCCCGAGTGCGCCTGCGGAGCACCTGGGTCGGCCGTCTCGGGCCGGCGCTCACGCGGTGCGAGAGATACACCGCTGTGAGCGCTTCACCCCCCGGGACTCTCTCTCATCCCCTGGCGTGAGAGAGATCCGTTGGTACCTCCACCTCCGCTTCGCCCGGGACGTTCCCGGCAAGGCGCCGTCCAGCAGAGTTCGGCAGACGGACGCGCGATCTCAGCAGACACATTGGATGTCTGTGAGTCCTTCCCCCTGGCTACCGCCCCCGCCCGTTTATAACGAAACGGAAACGAGCCGCTTTCCACCGTAAGGGCAACTGTCTTGAGAGCGCAACACTTGCGATACCAATTTGTGACCTTTGGACGACTTCAACCTCAAGCCACAGGCGGCGGGACCCGCGCGAAAACCAAGAAAGGCCTGGCTTGATAGCCAGACCTGGAAGGTTGTCGGAGAGGACGCTCGGGGGTTCGTCCCCTCCGGCAACCTGTGGCGCCCACATTACTAAAGAACTCGCAGAAAATGAACCCCGCACATTTTGGAATCAATGGGGGTACACTTCGCCACCGCAGTCAGCCGCGGCCCCCTCAACCCGATCATCACGATCATCCTTCGACCAGGCCAATGAATGCGGCCTCGACCGCGAGTAGCGGCGCAACATTCCCCTCCAGCGCTGTACGGCAACTCAGGAGAGCGTCGATCCGATGCAATGTCGATTCGGCCGTCGACTTTCGTGCCAGCACAACAATCTGAGGCTTCAGATCCTCATTGATCAGTGGTGCACCTGATCCGGTCTGGATGCTCAGCACGTCGCGATAGAAGCCGGTCAGCTCAGTCAGCGTTCGATCAATCGCGTCCCGTTGAACGCGCTTGGTCCGGGCGCGATGCTGCTCTTCAAGCTCCTTGATCGCGGCCTGGGCTTGGCGCGGCTTCGCGCCCTTCGTGCCGAACCCCAGCGCCTCTTCCAGCGCAACACGTTCCCGAGCGTCCATCTCGCTCGTCGCCTCGGCCGCCTCCACCGTCGACGCCTCAATCACCTGGGCTGCCGCAGCCAGGCACGCGCCCAATCCATGCAGCTGGAAAGGGATCTGCAGGACCTGTTGCCGCCGCTCACGAGCACCTTCGTCACGCGCCAACACCCGCGCCCGCCCGATATGCCCTTGCGAAACTCGCGCCGCGTACGCCGCCAGGTCCGGTGGGACACCATCGCGCGTCTCGAGCAATCGGGCCACTGCCGGGATGTTCGGCGTCTGCAGCGTCAAGAGTCGGCATCGCGATCGAACGGTCGCCACGACATCGTCAACTGTTGGAGCACATAGGATCCATACCGTTCGGGCAGCCGGCTCCTCAATGCTCTTCAGCAGTGCGTCGGCGCCGCGTTCGGTGATCCGATCGGCGTCTTCGATCACAATGACCTGCCACCGCCCCAGCGTCGGGCTCATGGCGGAACGGCGAACCAGCTCGCGCACTTCGTCCACGCCGATCGAGAGCAGCTCAGTCCGCACGAGCGTGACGTCGGGATGCGCACCGGACAATGACGTACGACATGCGGTGCACTCACCGCAGCCTCCCGAGTTGCATTCCAGTGCCGCAGCGAACGCCCTGGCCGCATTCGATCGCCCCGAACCGGGAGGGCCGGTGAACAACCATGCGTGACTCATGGCGTGGGGCTCGCCGGCCACCGCGCGCCGCAGCGTCTCAACAGCCACATTCTGGCCGATCAGCTCGGCCCATACACCGCCGAGAGCCCGGTCGGCGTCAGCAGGCTCGACAGTCGACGCGGTCACGGCCCAACTGTGCCATCTTCCCCTGACGTCAGCACGCTGAACCCTTCGGCAGGCTCAGGACAGGGTCCAGCTCTGCTTCCCGATCGATCAGGCGGACTGACCGGAAGCGCGGCTACCGAGGAGCTGTGCAACCCGAGCGGCCACCTGGGCAGCAATCTCATCCCGTGAGGCACGCGCGTCGAGTACCAGGTAGTGCTCGGGATCGCGCTGCGCCAGCCCGAGGAAGAACTGCCGCGTCCGCTCATGAAATACCTCGCCCGCGGACTCCAACCGATCCTTTTGGGCCTTGGCATTGACTGTCAGGCTGAGCTCAGCGTCCAACACCACAGTGAGATCGGGTCGCAGATCCTCAGTGGCCCAACGCGCGATCCACTCGATCTCTGCGAGCTCCAGAACGCGGCCCGCGCCCTGGTAGGCAAGCATCGAGTCGACATAGCGGTCGCAGACAACCACCGCACCACGCTGCAGCGCTGGCTTCACGACCGTATAGATGTGTTGTGCTTTATCGGCCGCATAGAGCAAGGCCTCTGTCCGAGGAGACATCTCGCCTGTCGCCGGGTCCAGGACAATCTGCCTGATCATGGCTCCGACGGTCGTATCGCCGGGCTCGAATGTTTTCAGTACCTCATGCCCCTCGTCGGCCAGCCAGGTGCACAGCCGATCGACCTGGGTCGTCTTGCCGACACTGTCACCGCCTTCGAAAACAACAAAGGCCCCGCCCGCCGTGCTCACGCGCCAAGCTTCTTTTTGGTCTTGGCCCATACCTCAGCGAACTCGCGGCGCGCATGGCGGGACCTCCGGGTCTCACGTTCAAAGTCGCGGCCAGCGGCAAATGCCTGCTCGGGAGAGAGATTGGCGACCCGCTCATACGTTGCCAGCTCGCGATGATGATCGTTATGGATCTCCGACAGCAACTGCCGAGGCTTGAGGAGATGCTGCCGGACGATCGCCGACTCTTCCGGGAGAACCTGAGACGCCACACCCACCACCCACTCGAGACGTCCCATCTCCTGCCACGCCTCCTCCCACTCCTCATCAAGGGAGTCGACGTTCAGGTGATCCGCACAGCGCCGCATCCGCGTCACAGCCATCGTGACCAAGCCAGCAAGCACTTCGCCGGCAGGATCTGAGCGCTGATCAGCCAGCTTCGGTGATCGGACGGCTGCAACAAGCCGTTCCAGCACGGTGAGATAGCGCTCGCTGCGTAACCGAGTAGTCAGCCGGTCGTGCTCTTCGGTATTGGGTGAGCTTGCTTCCAGACTGATCCAGCCAAGCTCGTCATAGAGATCCTCGATCCAATCAGGATCAAGTACGACTGAGAGTCCCTTGAGTTCCTCCCGCAGTCGCGCCGCCTGATCAGCGAGCCGATCAACGGCGGTGAGATCGCCGCCACGGATAGCAAGATCGGCCTTCACAATCTGCCGTAGCCGGAGCGCGACCAACTGTGAAACGAACTTCTTGAAGGGTGCGGATGCGTCGAACGGGCCGGGGACAGGTATGTCAGTCGGCCCGGTCGCAGGAGCCCCCAGCCGAGAGATCAGCCGCGGAAAACGCGGTACCTGAGTAGCGCCAACCTGCACCAGCGAACGATCCAGCCATGCCGACTGCTCATCATCCAGTCCAGGCCCGATCGGGGTGATCAACACCTCGCGATAGCGCGCGGTCGTCAGGCCGCCACGGCGTACGGTCACCCTGTCGTCGCGCAGCAATGCCAACGTGGACTCCTCGTTGTCGCGCAGCGCGAACTCCCGCCGATCGCAGGTGAGCGCGGCAACCGGCCCCAGCGTCGCCCGGCGACGCAGCGGTCGGATCATGTCGGCCAGCTCGTCTGGAAGATCAGCATGACCCATGAGCTCGATCCGGTCCACGGGCAACAGTGGCTCCCAGTCCGGTGCGGTGAGGTACCACTCGCCACGCCCGTCCAGCACGCGATGGGCAAGGAGAACACCAGATCGGATCAGTCGGTGATCGGGCGCATCCAGCAAGGTCACCGAGATCTCGTACGCGGCGTTGTGGCCAACCCGCGCCACCAGATGATGCAGACCAAGATCAGGATTGATCAAGCGCGGGGTCGCTGCGCCATAAGGCATGTCGTAGTAGCGCTGGCCAGGCGGATAGACGCCGGCCCGCTCGGGAAGCGCGACAGGCTGGGCAACCACAGGCCGCGCGACGTGGTTGCGCGCATTCGCTTTGCGGCGCTTCTTCTTACCCATGATCGAACACTAGTGGTGTCTTGTCAGCATCGGTGGTCGCTACGGCGACCATAGATGCTGACAACCCTTTGCGGCGGCATCAGCCGGCTTCGGCGCGTACGTTCTTCGCCGCCACGCGCTTTGCGGCTGGTTTGGACGACGAGGAGGTTGCGGCCGCCGCCGTACGCGTCCGCTTGGCCGGGCGCTTCTTGGGCGCCGGTCCTTTGGCGCGCTTTTCGGCCAGCAGCTCGGCTGCGCGCTCGCTGGTGATCGTTTCCACGTCGTCGCCGCGCCGCAGTGTCGCGTTGATCTCGCCGTCGGTGACGTATGCCCCGAAGCGCCCCTCCTTGATGATCATGGGCCGCCCGGAGGCAGGATCGGCGCCGAGGTCCTTGAGTGGCGGTTTGGCCGCGGCCCGGCCGCGTTGTTTGGGTTGGGCGTAGATGGCCTGAGCTTCCTCGAGCGTGATCGAGAAGATCTGATCTTCGCTCTCCAAGGAACGCGAGTCCGAGCCCTTCTTCAAATATGGCCCATACCGGCCGTTCTGCGCGGTGATCTCCACACCGTCGACATCGGTGCCCACCACTCTCGGCAGACTCATCAACTGAAGCGCCTGCTCAAGAGTGACCGTATCGATGCTCATCGAGGCGAACAGCGATCCGGTGCGCGGCTTGACGCTCTTCGGTGCGTCCTCGTCGACGATCTCGGTGACGTACGGGCCGAAGCGCCCGTTCTTGGCAACGATCATTCGCGAGGTATCCGGATCCAGGCCAAGCTCTCGTTCCTCGCCCACCGGCTTTGCCAGCAGCTCTAGAGCAAGATCAACGGTGAGCTCGTCCGGTGGAAGATCATCAGCGACATTGGCCCGTCGACCGCCCTCATCCTCGACATAGGTCCCGTAACGGCCGACCCGAACCACGATCTTTGGGGCGCCTGTCGACAGGGAATCAAGATCGGTGATCTCGAAGGTGGACAGCTTGCGGGCGTCAATCTCACCGAGCTCCGAGACCAATCGATGCAGCCCTTCACGGTCATCGCTACCGAAGTAGAAGTCGGTCAAGACTCTGAGCCGCTCTGCGTGCCCATCGGCGATCTGGTCCAGCACCTCCTCCATCTCAGCAGTGAAGGCATAATCCACGAGCTTGGGGAAGTGCTCCTCGAGCAACCGGGTCACCGCAAATGCCAACCAGGTCGGCACCAGCGACGTACCTTTCTTGAACACGTAGTCTCGGGCGGTAATCGTGCGGATGATCGTCGCGTACGTCGAGGGTCGGCCAATCTCCAGTTGCTCCAGCTTGGCCACCAGCGACGGTTCGGTGTAGCGGGCGGGAGGGCGCGTCTCATGGCCCGAGGCGGTCACCGACTCGGGCCGCAATGGTTGGCCAGCAACCAGGCGCGGGAGCCGGGTCTGCTCGTCGTCGGAATGCCCGTCGATCTCTTCGACCGACTCCACGTAGGCCTTGAGAAAGCCGTAGAAGGTGATCGTCCGGCCCGAGGCAACGAAGGTGCACAACTCGCCGTCACCTGGCTGGGCGTTGATCTTGACCGTAATCGAGAGGCCCTCGGCGTCCTTCATCTGTGAGGCGATCGTGCGCATCCAGATCAGCTCATAGAGGCGGAACTGATCGCCGGTGAGCCCAGTTTGAGCTGGTGTCAGGAAGGCCTCGCCTGCCGGGCGGATCGCCTCGTGGGCCTCCTGCGCGTTTTTGACCCTGGAGGTGTAGATACGCGGCTGGTCCGGCAGGTAGTCGGGGCCGAAGAGTTGACGGACCTGTTGCCTGGCCGCGGCGATCGCGCTGCCGGAGAGCGTGATCGAATCGGTCCGCATATAGGTGATGAAGCCAGCCTCGTAGAGATCTTGCGCGACCGACATTGTTCGCTGGGCGGTGAATCCGAGTTTGCGGCCAGCCTCTTGCTGCATCGTGGTGGTACGGAAAGGTGCGTAGGGGCGACGGCTGTAGGGCTTGGACTCGACATTGTCCACCTCGAAGCTGGCAGAGCGTAGCGAGTCCGCCAGTGACCGGGCCTGACCCTCGTCCAGCAGCACGAGCTGATCATGATCCTTGGTGATCAAGGAACCTCGGCTGTCAAAATCGCGGCCCTGGGCGACTCGTCGATCCCCAACCCGGGTGAGGCGGGCCGGGAAGAGCGGAGGTTCGGCGTCCGGGCCAGCGTCCAAGATCGCATCCAGATCCCAGTACGAGGCACTGCGGAAGGCAATCCGTTCCCGCTCCCGATCAACGATCAGACGAGTCGCGACTGACTGCACGCGCCCGGCCGACAGCCGCGGCATGACCTTCTTCCACAGCACTGGCGAGACCTCGTAGCCGTAGAGGCGATCAAGGATCCGCCGGGTTTCCTGGGCGTCGACCAGATCTTCGTCAAGATCACGCGGGTTGGCGACTGCCTCGGCGATGGCTGCCTGGGTGATCTCATGGAAGACCATGCGTTTCGCCGGAACCTTGGGCTTGAGCTCCTGCAGCAGGTGCCAGGCGATAGCTTCGCCCTCCCGGTCACCGTCAGTAGCGAGCAACAGCTCGTCGGCACCGGCCAGTGCCTGTTTGAGCGAACGGAGCGTAGCTCGCTTCTCCGGATTGACGACGTAGAGGGCCTCGAAACCGTTGTCCACATTCACGCCGGTGCGCGCCCACTTTTCACCCTTGTATTTCGCTGGGACTTCGGCGGCGCCAGTTGGGAGGTCGCGAACGTGACCGCGGCTGGACTCGACGACGTAGCCGTCGCCGAGGAAGCTCGCGATCTTGTTCGCCTTGGTCGGGGACTCGACGATCACAAGTCGCCTGCCCCCTGCCTTCACTGCCACCGAGTACTCACTTTCCTTGTCTGATCACACGCACACCGACAACAGATCGCCCATTGACGATCCAGCGCATCAAGTTGCCGCCCCCCGGCGCGCATACTCTACGGCCCAGATTCAACTACGGCCGTGAACGTCACCGTTTCGCAATCAATTCCCTCGGATCGCGCGCCGCCGTGCTGAGGAGAAGCGAGGGGACACGCCTTTCGTCCCTGAGCGACGACGAAGTAGGCGGATTCCAAAGCGCGATCCGCCGCGAGCGGAGCGAGCAATCAGACGCTGTACGGTGGCGCACGTGTCCGATGAGCCCGGAGATCGGCAGTTGCCGAGCAGCACTGCGCAGATCGTGGTAGAGCGGATCCTGAACTGGTACGACCAGCACGCCCGCGATCTGCCATGGCGTCGCCCGGAGGCCACCCCGTGGACGATCATGGTCAGCGAATTCATGCTTCAGCAGACCCCGGTTGAGCGGGTACGCGGCCCGTGGCAGGCGTGGCTGAAGCGGTGGCCGACACCTGTCTCACTGGCCATGACGCCGGCAGGCGAGGCAGTGCGAGCGTGGGGCCGCCTGGGTTACCCGCGCCGAGCGCTGCGGCTGCACCAGGCGGCTCAAATGATCATGAAGGATTTCGATGGCAAGGTGCCCGACGATCAGGAGTCCCTGCTCGGGCTGCCGGGAGTGGGGTCGTACACCGCGGCGGCAATCGGAAGCTTCGCGTACGGTCGGCGCGAGATCGTCCTGGACACGAATGTCCGCCGGTTACTGAGCAGGCTTGTCTGGGGTGTCGCCTATCCCAGCGCGACATCGACCAAGCGGGAGCGAGCGGTAGGCGAGGAACTGGCTCCGAGCGAACCGCGACGTGCGGCACGCTGGGCCATCGCCTCGATGGAACTTGGCGCTGTGATGTGCCGCGCCCGCAATCCCATCTGCGACGCCTGTCCCGTCGCAACCTTGTGCGCATGGCGTCGGATCGGTTATCCGGTGTGGGCTGGGGCACCGCGGCGCGGTCAGTCCTATGTGGGAACTGATCGGCAGTGCCGAGGCGTGCTGCTTGCCATGCTGCGATCGAGCGACGAGCCGGTCCCAGACCGCGAGCTCGCCCATGCATGGCAAGATTCTGGACAGCGCGACCGGGCGCTGGCCTCGCTTGTACAAGACGGGCTCGTGGTCGCCGCCGGCAGCCGCTGGTCGTTGCCAAGCTAGTGTCGTGTCGCCTAAGTTCCGTTGCGTTTGGCGTCGTCCAGGTGCGTGCCTGTCGTCGCAAGGCGACGCGCGGCGTCGACACGCAAGGCCGACGAGGGAGGGATACCGGGTCGTATCGCGACCGAGGAGAACGCCGCGAGGT
>Ga0081455_10008065_pt1 | contig 10998 bp, 12 predicted proteins | sample TabmetS3T2R1_FD_70207 | JGI IMG/M metagenome (GOLD analysis project Ga0081455, IMG submission 70207) | Tabebuia heterophylla rhizosphere microbial communities from the University of Puerto Rico - S3T2R1 | ecosystem: Host-associated > Plants > Roots > Rhizosphere ... | reverse complement strand
GTGCTTGGTGCTCGCGGTGAACCGTGGGCCCGAGGGCAAGGGTTTGGGATCTTTACTGCCGGGTGTCCTCGCCGGCGGTGGCGGTGGTACGGGTGCGGCGCCGGGTCCGGGAGCCGATCGGCCGGCCGGTCTGGCGGACCTTGTTGAACTCGTACCACTCGTTGAGCCGGGTGGTGGCACGGCCGATCTCGCAGATGTCGGAGACCCACCAGACGTCAGACTGGCCGCTGCGGTCGCGCCGGGGCGGCACGGCCTTGACGACGAACTTCTTCGCGTACGCGAGCTCCTCGGCGATGGCCGTGGCGAGGTCAAGAGAGATCCCCTTGACGGTGGCCCGGTCGATGCGCTTGAGGGCTTCCTCGCGCAGGAAACCCGGGTCGCGCAGCACGTTACGGACCCGGTCGGACTCGACCTTGTGATCTTTGAAGGTGATGTACTTGCGCAGCCAGATCCGGGAGGCGCCCTTCATGTCGACCAGTCGGCGGTCGGCGAGCAGCCGGGCCTGGCGTTCGGGCTGCGTCTCCTCGCGGGTGGTGTCGTAGACCCAGTACCAGCCGGTCCTCTTGCTGCGATCGTCCCCGAACTCTTCTTTGTTCTCCTCCTCGGGAACGAGCAGGCCCCAGGCGTACGCCTCGCCGATGTCGCGAGGGTGGCGCAGGGCGTCGCGGATGCGCAGCAGGTACGCCTGGGGATCCTCGGTGAGGCCGACACTGCGGAGCATCTGCCCGGCGGGGACGACCATGTCAGCCAGGGCGCTATCTTCGGTTTCCCGGGTCAGGCCCAGGTCGTAGGCACGCAGGGTGTCCTCCTGCGGCGCGTACCAGATGGTACGGCGCTCCTTGGGGACGAGCAGACGAACGGGGCGCCGCTCGATGGAGCCGACACCGGGGATCGTCCCGGCGGCGGCAGCGGAAGCCTGCATTGGCGGCTACCTCCAAGTTCGTGGGGGGATGGGATCACCGCGCAGGGCGATCGACAACTACGGCCACCTTACGCCAATCCAGAGAAAGCTTACAACACGGTGACGGACATTTTCCGTGGTGTTTGGCGTGTCCCTGATGTTGGCGGTGGCCGCCCCGGTCGTACGGTGTGCGTCATGACCGGACGAACAGACACAACCGACACCAGTCTGGGGCGGGCGCCTCGGCAACGGCGGAGCGGCCCCGCCGAACCGAAAGGCTACGCCAGGGCCCGCGCCGCGTTCGAGGAGCGAGCACAGGACTGGCTGCTCGACCGGCCGGCTCGAATCATGTGCCTGCCGGAAGACCTGCACATGATCGCCGCGCTCGGTGTCCCGGGCAACCGTTGCGGGGCGCTGATCTACCGGGATCGGGAAGCCGGACACTCGATCGTGTGGGATCCGGCCGCGGCCGGCCGGCACTGGGCATCGGCCATCACCGCGGTCTGCGGGCCAGCATGCCGATGACACCGTTCCAGGTCAGCGAGGTGTACGCCTTCCTCGCGGTCGACGGCGAGGGCGCCGAGGGCGTCCCGGCGACCCAGCTCGGCGACATGCTGATGCCGTTGGTGGCCGCCGACCGGGCCCGGCTCGACGATCTGCGGCCGATCGCGCAGCATCTGGCCTCCGCGTACGGGTTCCCGATCACCGTCGCCCGGTTCACCGTCCGCGAGGACATCGAGACGATTCAGCCCTGAACGGCGGAACGCCCTCGTCGGCCGCCGTGGGGGGAAGGGCGGAAACCGGCGAGGGCGTTCCGTTGCGGGGTGTGGTTATCGGGAATGGGCTACCTCGGCGGCGATCCGCTCCGCCTTCCACGCGTCGTACGCGAGCACAGCGGCATCGGTGTGGCCGCCGTTGTCGCGGTAGAACGGAGAGTCTGTGTGGAACGGCGACTCGGGCGGGAGTTCACACCAGCCGATCCAGCCGGTGTTGGCCTTGCATCCCCACTTGCCGCCGGGCTCGAACTGATGCTCTTCCACCGGATCATCCCTCCTCGGTCGGTGGCCCCATGCGGGAGCCTCGGTCAGGTGTGGGCTACCTCGGTGAGCCGCTCCCGGTACCGCCTCGTCATCCGGTGCGGTTCGATCAGCGTGCCGTCCGGCAGGATCTCGCCGGTGTCCTCGAACACGATTACGCCGTTACAGAGCAGGGACCAGCCCTGCTGGGGGAACGTGGCCAGGACGCGCGCCGCCTCGCGGTCGACGTCATCCGAGCTGGGGCAGGGGGTCCGGTGCTGGCACATTGGGCTGCTCCCTTGGTGATGGGAAGCGGGCCTGCGGTCCGCCATTCTCACCCTCAAAGTAACCCCCGACACCGAGTATGTCACTACAGGGTGACGGGCAATTTCCGGCTGTCAAATCCGGTGTTCGGGCGTCACCAGGGCGTTGTCGGCCGAACTCGTCGGGATCGTCCGGCAGGTCAGCGAAGCGGTCACGCAGTGCGTCGCTTTTGGCCTCCTCGTCGGCCTGGCTCTCTCGGCGGCGGGGGTGTTTGTCCAGCTCACGGGGTCGCCGACGTCGGTCGTCGGGTAGCGGTCCGCACATTCCAAGATCAACTTCCAGATTCCCAAATGTAAGATCAACTTCCAAGATCAACTAGGTTTGGGAAGGCGGATTCCGGCAGTCGATCACGATCACCCCGCGACGGCGCGGCCACAACATCGAACCGGCCGTCACATTCCGCGCGTCACGCCCGCACTCCGGGCAGAACCACCAGCCCACCGGCAAGACCCCGGAACAGCCGGCGGCAGCCGAGCACACCGATCGGGTGATCCCCGCCAGCTCGAGCAGCTTCTCCCACATCTGATCTTCCGTCAGCGCCGTCGGCGCGAACGCCGTCGCCCGGCTCGACCAGTAGCTCTCCAGCTCGGCCTGCGCCGGCGCCCCGAAGAACCCGACGCCGTCCTGCTGGACCCGGCCGTTCACCACCAGCCGCAGCCAGCTACGCGGCCGATCATCCGGCACCTGCGGATCCGCCCAATGCTGCGCGGTTCGTACTTCGTAGCCGTCGGTCGATAGGCAGTGCAGCTCAGCGCGCAGTCTGGCGCGGGAGGGGATCGGCATGGCCGGAACACTACACCACGACAGCGAAAATGTCCGTCACCGCGTTGGTGGTTCTCTCACCACAGCAGGGCGAGCCCCTGGGCCAGCGCCGCGGCCACCTCGCGATCCTCTACCGGCCGGGCCGCCGCCGGCCGCAGCAGGTGCACCGCCATCGCGACCGCACCGGCCAGTTCCATCGAGGCGCGCGGCGAGTCCATCAGCTCCCCGGCGCCGTCGATGTTGAGCAGCAGCTCGGCTTGGGCGGGCCCGTCAACCAGATCCGCGAGCTCGTCGCGATGGTCCACCAGGATCGCAGCCAGCCGCAGAATCTGCCCGTTGTGCTCGGACAGCCACGCCCGCGCAAGGCCGGAGTCGGTGGCAACCGGGGCGCCGGGGCGCGACGGCGTCCGCGCTCGGTGCCTGCCGCCGCGACCACCTCGGCCTGGCCGCCGGGCCATTGCCGCGCGGGATGTGGCCGCCTCGTACAACGGGGTGCGCCCGTCCAGCTGGCCGATAGGCGTGATGCCCGCACGCCGGAACGCTGTCCGCGCTCCCGAGGTGTCAAGGCCGAACTCCGCCGCGAGCTGCTGCGTTGTCAGCGCTGGCCGGCCGTCCACGGTGATCAGGATCGTCCCCATCATGCCAGGCTAGCGTGCCGAACCAAGCAGGTCAGGGCATGACAGGCTAGCGTGTCATGACCGGTATCGTGCACCATCTGCACCGAAAATCCCCGTCACGGTGTAGCGCATTTTCCGGAACGTCGGCTAGCGTGGCGGGCAGAGGGGCGAACCCAGCCGCCCCGCCGGCCCCCAAGGGGCGACGATGACCAAGACCATGACGCGCATGACCGAGACACAGGCCACCGACGAGGCGGTACTGCTGTTCACCCGCAAGCTTCGCCGCCTGCACCCTGCGGCGTTCCAGGACATCTGGCACCGACTGCCCGACGGCGCCAAGTGCGCGATCTATGCGGCGGAACGCCGGGCGGACCAGCTTCGTGATGCAGCCGGCGGCGCGGACCGGCTGGAGTACCCGGTCGACGAGGAGCTCGACGAGAACTCAGGCGAAGAGTAGATCAAACCGACCCCACCGCCTTGGTGGCCCCCTCCAAGGACCGAACGGCCCGGACCGCGAAACCCCCAGCGCGGCCGGGCCGTTCGCCATCCGAAACCCGGACGCCCGTACAGTGGAGGAGATTTTCGCGGGTAGGGGGTAGCCTCGCCGGTACGAGGGGGCGAGCCCAAGCGCCCCCGCCGAAAGAGGAGATCGCCTTGACAGGGCATCGCGAGATCGCCTACACCGCCGAGTCAAACGGCACCCACCCGCAGTTCCTGGTCAACTACCCGACCGGCTCGGTGACGACCGACGTGCACGAACTGGTCGACCGGATGATGGCCGACCCCGAGCTGCCGGAGGAGAACCGGATCAAGAATGTCCTGTTGATCGTCAACGACGGGGAGCCTCCCGTCTGGGTCGACGTCAAGGACTACAGCGACGGCCAGGGCCTGGAATGGGAGATCAGCCAGCCCACCTCAGCCAACGCGGCTGTCTACCTGCTCTACGCCGACGACGACCGGCAGGAGACGCAGTCCCTCGAGGTCTACATCGAAGGCTTCTCCGAGGAGCCCAGCTACCCGGAAATGGTCGAAGAACCCGCCTGACCCACGCACCCCAGCTCGGAAACGGCCCGGCCCTCGCGGCGCCGGGCCGTTTTTCGTGCCCCCAACACACCCGTAAAAATATCCGTCACGGTGTAGCTGATTTTCCGCGTGGGGAGTAACGTCGCGGCCAGAGGGGCGAACCCAGCCGCCCCACCGGCCACGGAGGCCCAACATGACCAGCCGCCCAGCCGCCAGTCTCGTCCCCGCGACCGAGCAGGGCGTCGCCGACGCCACCCTCCTGGCGGCCCAGCCCGCCATCACCACCACCAGCTCGGTCGATTCCTGGACTGTGCACCTCGGCCCGGTCAAGGCCACCATCCGCTTCGAGTTCGAGCCCAAGGACTGGTCGACCGTCTACGTCGCCAACGAAGTCGCCGAAAGCGTCGACCCGCAGCTCGCCGCGCTCGCCGAGCAGGAACGCAACCTCGGCGACGACCGCTGCCTCAGCCGCGACATCGACCCGGAGATCGACGACCTCTACGACCGGCTCAACAAGCGCATCGCCACCATCAAGACGATGATCGCCGTGGCGGTCCTGCCGATGCTCGGTGCCGTCCTAGACAGCCACAGTCGCCTGCTCGACAAGGTCGAGTTCGACGCCTACGCCGGCTGCACCGGCTGCAAGTGCTCCCCCGGTGTCAAGGCTCCCTACGCCCGCCGATACGGTGCGTGGCTCCAGATCTCCATCGACCCCGCCTGACCCCCGTCCAACCAACTTCTGGAGTGATCGCCATGGCCATCACGGATCTCACCGTCGCGCAACTCGCGGGGCTGCGGGCCGCGGTCGAGTTGCACCGCCCGCAACTGTTCAACAAGTACGGCCAGCCCACCGACAAGGCGGAGGACGCGAAGTGGATCCGCTGCGGCGAGTGCCATGAGATCGTCCCGGTCGAGGGCTGCAAGACCTGGCGGACCGCCTATCCGGCACATGAACCCAAGAGCTAAGCCGTCCAGACCGATCGGGCCCTCTCGTGCGTGCACGCACGAGGGGGCCCGTTTTATGTGTGCGCCATCTGCACGGAAAATCTCCGTCACGGTGTAGTGCATTTATCGCGTGTGGACTAGCGTGGCGGGTAGAGGGGCGAGCCCAAGCGCCCCACCGGCCAAGGAGCCCCACATGGCCAAGCCCAGCCTCAAGGCCCACTGGATCGACCTCCTCGCCCGCATTGCCGACGCCGGCAGCAACGGCATCTGCCTCACCCCCGCCGACCGCCGCGCCGCCGAGGCCCTCCGCACCCGCGGCCTGGTCGACGCCCGCGAGAAGACGCGCTACGTCGGCCTCGACAAGCCCCCCGCCGGCCCGTTCACCTTCCACCTCCTGACCAACGCCGGCCGCGAATGGCTCGTTCAGCACCGCGAGAACCCCACCCCGTCCCGGGAGTTCCCTGCCGGGTGGACACAGGTCGCCGCCGGGCACCTCATGCACACCCACACCGGCGTCAAGATCAACCGCGAGCGTGGCCGGTGGATCGTGCGCCGCCCGCTCGGCCCAGTCACTGAAGAGCCCAAGGCGTACGCCCGCGTCGACGAGGCACGTACCCGCGCCGCCGCGTTCGTTGTCGCTGCCCATGCCATCAACGGCCAGATCCTGGACATCGAGGCCGCCACTTTCGACGTGGTCGGCCGGCCCGAGACGTGGCCGGTCGGGCAGGTTGACGACGTCTTCGTGGCCGCCCGCCACCAGGCCGTCCGCGCCTCCGGCACCCGCACCGGCTACGACGCGCAGCCCACCGACCGGGTCATCCAGATCGAGACGGGCGAGCGCGGCACCTACGTCACTGGTGGCGGCAAGGGCGACAGCGACTGCTCCTATGTGATCTTTGACGGCGAGACCAAGAACACCCTGGTCCACTCGGGCGACCTGGTCGTCATCATCGAGCCCCGCCCCGTGCTGGCCATGCAGGTGACCCGCGAGCCCAAGCACACCGATGACCTCGACCTCGGCGGCCCCGACGAGCCAGGCGGGGACTACTACCTGCTCGTCGACAACCAGCGGATCGGTGGCACCTACTGGTGCTCCGCCAGCGACATCCCCGACGGGCAGAAGTGGGCGTCTTGGGGAATCGCCGGCTACTCCCTGCGCCACCCCGACCGGGAGACGGCCGAGCGCGTCCAGATCCAGGAGTACGTGACCAACCCGGACCTGTACGACCGGCTGCACGCACAGTGGCTGGCCGAGGAAGCCGCGAAGCAGGCCGCCCGCGAAGCTGAATGGGCCGCCGAAGAAGAAGCCCGACGCGTCGAGCGCGAGGGCGCTGACCAGCCTGGGCACACGATCTGGTTCCTGCCGCCCTACCACTACCTGACCGCCACCCGCGATGAGGACGTCCGCGCGGTGAGGGGGTGGCTCGAAGTCCACCAGCTCGAGTACGTGTCCGGCGCCGACGAGATCCGTGTCGAGCAGCGCGCTGAGCGGAAGGTGATCGTCGTCCAACAGGCCCGGTTCGCCGGCCTGTCGAAGAAGACTGAGACGCGGGTGGTCACCCTGACCCAGGACCCACCGGACGTCGAGCGCACCCACCGGCCGGACCTCATCAAGCTGATCGAGACCGACGGCCACTATCCCACCAAGTTCCCCCTGATCGATTTCGGTCAGTCGTGGGCGTGCGCGGGCTGCACCCGCACCCTCGGGTCCGCCATCGAGATCGTCCCCTGGGAGTGCCCCACCTTCCGCAAGGTCCGCGAGGTCGGCACCGCCCGGCTCGCGCTTGAGGCGGCCGAGCGGAACGTGACCGCCGCTGAGGCCGCGACCCGCGTCGCCGCCCTCGCCGACCGGGACACCACACCTGAGGACAATCGGCTGCGCACCGCCGAGATCACCTACGTGCGGCGGCGGCTCGCGCTCGACATGCTGATCCGTGACCCCGCCCAGGACGCCGAGGTCCGCTTCATGATGATCAGCTCGTCGGTCGACGACGGCAGCACCTGGTCGCCCGAGCACTGGCTCGGCGTCATCCCGAACGAGCGGGAAACGGCCAGCGCGCAGGCGCTGCGCTGCGCGATCGAGCGGCACCTGGTGACCCCACCGCCGGCGCCGGAACCCGATCCGTGGGGTCAGCGCCGCAACCCGCGCGCCTGGCGCGTGGAGATCTTCACCGACCCGATGGCCGGGCAGCCGGCCGGGACGTGGACCAACCTGACCGGCCCTTGCCAGCCCAGCCGGCACAACGCCGGCACCAACCCGATCACCTACGGTGCGATCCGGCACGATGGGTTCCAGGTCGCGCGGGCGTGCTGCGCGGTCTGCTCCCACCGGGTGTGGCGGCTCGCGCCCGGCGGAAAATGGGTCCTGGAAGGCGACCAACTGCTGAGTCCGAGTGGTCGTCCGGACCCGTACTCGGACCCTCGTCCGGACCCGGACCCAACCAGTAAGATCAACGGCGCGATGGGTCCGGGTCCGGATGGTGCCGGGGTCTCTTTCGGCTACCGCATCGAGACCCGGACCGGGCGTCGGTGGGCGACGGTCCGAGTCGGGAACACCCCGGCGATCTACCGCCGGGACCCGGCGATCCTGTGGGCGGCGGCCGACACGATCCTCGGCAACGCCCGGCAGGCACTCGGACTCGGCAGCAAAGACCCAGTGCCTGGGGTCCGCGTGCGGGCCTGGGACCGGCAGTCCGGACTCATCCGGATGGCCACCCGCCGTGCTACGAGAAAGGGCAACCAGCATGCTTGAAAAGGTCAACCCAGACTGGGTGTGGCGGATCCGGCTACGGCTCGCCACCTGGCTCGCGCCGGCCGGTGTCAAGGTCCACAACCACCGGGACGAACTGTGCGACTGCTGGGAGGCGCTGCTCGAGGTCGTGCACTTCGGCTGGATCACGTTCAACGAGCACGGCGAACCGCTCGCCCCAGCCGCGCAGATGCTCAACGACCTCTGGATCCTCGGCGCTGTCGAGCGCGAGACCGACGGTGGCTACTCGCTCACCAACTGGGGGATGCAGCAGTTGGCCCGGATGTGGGGGCCCGAAATCGTGCCGCCGTGGGGTGGGGCGTGGTCGGGATGCACCGAGCACGGGATCTTCGAGGCCGGCCCGGGCGATTCGATCTACTGTCCGGATTGCCCGACGCCGGTCACGGAAACCAGCTCCTCGCGATGGTCTTGGAAAGGGCGCAGGAAGCCCGCTGATTACGCCCAGTAGAGGCACCCCGCGTTGATCAAATATCGGGCCCGGTCACCTCAGGCGAGGGGGCCGGGCCCGATCAGGTAGGTGTGGCGCGGCGGGGGATGGTCACTCGCCGTACTTTCCATTCCACCCTTGGGGGGTGCAAAACGGGGATCCTACGCGCGCCCGCGCCATGCGCACGCGAGGCCAGGATAGAAACTACGGTCGGTCATCGTCAAGGGTGCGGATGGAAAGCGTCCGCGGTTCCCGCGCCGAAGATCGGCCGGAGCTGCGGAGACGTTCGTGGCAGGGTGACGGCCCGTTACGACTCGCTCGGCCTGATTGCGGCACGGCCGGGGGCAGGGAGCTTGGTCGAGGGATCCCCCCATCGAAGGTTCGGGTATCGCCCGCGGCGCCATGCTCCATCCACGGGCCCCCCTCGGTGGATGGGGCAAGCCCCCGGAGGGTGTCGGCCCAAGAGCGGCCGGCCTCCTAGACGGGTTCCGCCACGGCGACGGATATTTTTGCGTCCCGGGCCGATTTACTGGTCCGGACACCTGTTAAAGCCATCCTCGTTCTGCCATCATGGCACGCATGATTCAGACCATGACCAACACCCCAGCGCGTCCGGACCCGGACTCGGTCGCGGTCAACCACTCGGACTCGGACCCTAGCGGTACTAAGACCGGGTCGCCCACTCAGACCCGCCCCCAAACGGACCAGAACAAGGACTCGGACCCGGACCTGGCCCACCGTCCAGACTCAGACCCGGGTCCGGGTCCTGACGGACCCAGAGTCCCGACTGACGCCACCAGGACTCGGACCACTGCACGCCACCGCGCCGCCAAGAGCAAGGCGGGTCCGGACGGCGACGGTCCGAGTCCGGACAGCACGAAGACCCGGACCCGGGCCGGTGCCCTCAGCACCTGGATGGTCGACGGCGGCTACCTCAACACCCTCACCGTCGTCGTCGCCGTCGTCGCGTCCCTCGGCCAGAAGGAGTACGCCCGCACCACGGCCGGGTTCGTCAACCTGATCACCTTCGGCAGCTTCGACCTGACCCCCTGGCTCGCGCCGGTCGTCTTCGACGTGTCCGTCGCCGCGCTGCTGCACGGCGGCCTCTTCTGGGCCAAGCGCCGCCACAGCCCCTGGCCGTGGTGGATCACCGCCGCTTTCGTCGCCGGCCTGTCCGTCTACACCAACACCCAGCACGTCGGCCGCCAGATCACCGCACCCGCCTCCGCCGGCCTGTTCCTGATCTGGTTCCTGCGGCTGCTGTTCCAGTACTTCCAGATCCGCCGCGACCGCGAGGTCGAGGACGGCGCCAGCGACGAGTTCCGCAAGACCGACTTCCTGTTCCAGGTCGACAAGCGGCTCGCCCAGCGCGCCTGGCTGATCGCCCGGACCAAACCGCTCGCCGCCGGGCTCGCCTACCGGCACGAGCTCGGCGACGTCAACCTGACCAAACGGGACCTCGCGATCCTGCTCGCCCGCCAATACATCACGATCTACACCGACCGGCTCTACCTGCTCACCAACCCGCCCGCTTCGACCGCTGCTGCCCCGGCCGAATCGGACAAGAGCAGCAAGGCCAAGGCCCCCCGCAGGATCCGCTGGTATCACCTCGCGCAGGTGCGCAACGCCCGCCGCGAGGCGGCCATGGTCGCCGAGGACCAGGTCGACCGTTTCCTCGGCCTGCGGGTCGTCGAGCGCACCGGCATCATCGTCGACAAGGTCACCTACGCGGAGGCCGAGCACACCACGCTGCTCGCGACGGCCCCCGCTGCCCGGGGTGCGGCGGTCCTCGCCGCCCAGTCCCACGCCGCCGTGATGGCGGGCGCCGAGGGCCGGGCCGCGCTGCCCGCTCCGCCGGGCAGGCCGGTCCGCCGCCGGGTCGCCAGCTCGGCTCGCCGCCCGGAGCCGGTCGCCATCGAGGGCACCGAGTTCGTCGAGGTGCCTGGCGCGGACGGTGCCACCTACACGTTCGAGAAGCCGGCCGGCAACGCCGGGATCAACTGGAAGCCCCTCGCGGAGATCAAAGGCTTCGAGGGCATCTACATCGATCCGGCCCTCGACTGCCTGTGCAAGGGCACCGACCCGGAGAAGCGCTGCCCGTGGAAGCTCGTCGACCACATTCTGCGGCGCGGCAAGCAGATCGAGGCCGTCATCGCGCTGGTCCCGGCCTGGGCCACCCGGCAGGAGCGGATCGGCAAGCCCGACGCCGAGCT
>Ga0081455_10008064_pt1 | contig 10999 bp, 10 predicted proteins | sample TabmetS3T2R1_FD_70207 | JGI IMG/M metagenome (GOLD analysis project Ga0081455, IMG submission 70207) | Tabebuia heterophylla rhizosphere microbial communities from the University of Puerto Rico - S3T2R1 | ecosystem: Host-associated > Plants > Roots > Rhizosphere ... | reverse complement strand
CACCCCGATCTGTTGCCGAGCGCCGAGGACCTCGACGAGCCTGCCGGCTTCATCGACCGGATGATCGGCGGCGACACCAGCGGTATCGATGAGGCTATCGACCAGGCGATCGCCGACCTGCAAAAGGGTTCCGACAAAGACGACGATGCCGAAAGCTGAGAATTCACTTCGGGATTGAACGGTTTCGGCCACCTTGGCCGTTTGTCCGATCGACGGGCCGACCGGGCCCACCGTCGAGAGGAACCGCATGCCGCAACCGTTGTCTGTATCTGGCGCCGACCTCCACCAGCAGATGACCGAGATGACGTTCGGCTACTGCGTCAGCCAGATCATCCGCACTGTCGCGGACTTGTCGCTGGCCGACCACCTGGCCGCTGGCCCGCTGACGGCGCAGGAGATCGCCGAATGCGAGGGCAGCGCGCCTGCCACAACCGTCCGACTGATGCGCGCCTGCGCGACATTCGGATTGGTCACCACCGACGAGTCCGGCCGGTTTCACGGCACCGCGCTGCTCGACACGCTGCGCACGGACGCGCCCCGTTCCCTACGCGCCCTCGTCATGGCGGTCACCAACAGCGCAAGCTGGCTACCCTGGATCAATTTCGGCGCGTCGGTGCGTACCGGCCACAGCCAGGCGCACAACGCGCTAGGCATGGACTTCTTCGACTACCTCGAGCAAAACCCGTCACTGGCACAGGAATTCAGCGCGGGCATGAGCAGCGGCACGTCGGTATGGGCGCCGGAACTCGCCAAGCTGATCGACACCACCAGCGTGCGGCGCGCGGTCGACATCGGTGGCGCCAATGGCGCGTTGCTGACACTGCTGCAGAAGGCCAACCCGGCTCTGCATGGTGTTGTGTTCGACCGTCCCAACATCGCGCGGGACACCGTGGCGCACATTGCTCGAAACGGCTTCGCGGACCGCACCGAGGTGGTGGGCGGCGATTTCTTCAAGTCGGTCCCGCCCGGTGACCTCTATCTGCTGAAGTTCATCCTGCACGACTGGGACGACGAGAACTGCGTGAAGATTCTGCGCAGGTGCCGCGAGGCGTTGGAGCCAGGCGGCCGGATCGCGATCTTCGAACTTGTCGTCGACGATGACGGCAAGGACAGCTTAGGCGTGCTGATGGACCTCAACATGCTCGCGGTCGTCAACGGGCGCGAGCGCACACTGCCTGAGTTCGACGCCCTGTTGCAGCGGGCCGGGCTGCGGCGCACCGCGCTGCTGACGGCTGATTCGCCGCAAAGCGTGATCGAGGCCGTCGCCGCGTAGGCCTGTGGATAACCCGCCGGGGCACCGCGGTGTCTGTGGCAGAGTCGGCGCATGGGGCGTTACACCCTCAACCCGGCGATGCCGGTGTTGCGGCGTCCCGATGGGGCCGTGCAGGTCGGCTGGGATCCACGACGCGCGGTATTGGTGCGACCGCCGATCGGGTTGAGCTCCGCCTCGCTGGCCGACCTGCTGCGTACCCTGCAGTCCGGCGCGACGCTCGCAGAGTTGCGGGCCCGCTTTGCGGTGGACGCGGGTGAGCTGGTCGCATCGCTGATTGCCGCCGGTGTCGTGACGACCTCCAAGCACCGACGGCCACGGTGTGCGTCGATCCGTATCCACGGCCGTGGCCCGCTGTCCGATCTGTTGGCCGGTGGTCTGCGGTGCTCCGGTGCCCGGGTGACGCGGTCGAGCATCACGCAGGCAGCCCCGCCCGATACCACGGATTTGGTGGTGCTGTCGGATTCCCTTGTCGCCGATCCGAGGCTGGTACGGGAGCTGCACTCTGGTGGTGTCGCGCACTTGGCGGTGCGGCTGCGCGACGGCACGGGATTGGTCGGTCCGCTGGTCATTCCGGGCGTGACGAGCTGCCTGGAATGTGCCGATCTTCATCGCAGCGACCGGGACGCGGCGTGGCCCGCGGTCGCGTCACAACTGCGCGACACCGTCGGCAGCGCCGACCGGGCCACCGTGCTGGCGACGGCTGCGCTGGCGCTCAACCAGGTCGACCGGGTCATCCAGGCGTTGCGCCGCGGTGATGACGTGCGAACCTCGGCGGAGCCGCCGCCGACGCTGGACACCACGCTGGAGTTCGACGTCAACGCCGGCGCGATCATGGCGCGCCGGTGGTCGCGACATCCGCGCTGCTGGTGCTGAAAACGTTTGTTGCCAACTCGATGCAGGGCACTCAGAAACGTCAGGGATGATGGTTTGGTGACTGACATCAAACGGGGTCGGGCCGCGCGCAACGCGAAGCTGGCGAGCTTGCCCGTCGGCATGGCAGGCCGGGCCGCGTTGGGCTTCGGTAAACGGCTGACCGGCAAGTCGAAAGACGAGGTCAACGCCGAGTTGATGGACAAGGCCGCCCAGCAGTTGTTCACCGTGCTCGGTGAGCTCAAGGGCGGCGCGATGAAGGTCGGCCAGGCCTTGTCGGTGATGGAGGCCGCCATCCCCGAGCAGTACGGGAAGCCGTATCGCGAGGCGCTGACCAAGCTGCAGCGGGAGGCGCCGCCGCTGGCCGCCGCCAAGGTGCATCGCGTGCTCGATGCGCAGTTGGGCACCAAATGGCGGGAGCGGTTCGCCTCGTTCGACGACGCGCCGGTCGCGTCGGCCAGCATCGGCCAGGTGCACAAGGCCGTGTGGTCCGACGGGCGCGAAGTCGCGGTGAAGATCCAGTACCCCGGCGCCGACGAAGCGCTGCGCGCCGACCTGAAAACCATGCAGCGCATGGTGAGTGTGTTGAAGCAGCTCTCCCCCGGCGCCGACGTTCAGGGCGTCGTCGACGAGCTGATCGAGCGCACCGAGATGGAACTGGACTACCGGCTGGAGGCCGACAACCAGCGCGCGTTCGCCAAGGCATACGAGGGCCACCCCAATTTCGTCGTCCCACACATCGTGGCCAGCGCGCCGAAAGTCGTGATCCAGGAATGGATCGAGGGCATTCCGTTATCCGTGATCATCCGCGAGGGCACCACCGAGCAGCGCGACCTGATGGGTACCCGCCTGTTCGAGCTGACCTACGACGCGCCGCGCCGGCTCGAAATGATGCACGGCGACGCGCATCCGGGGAATTTCATGCTGCTGCCCGACGACAAGATGGGCGTCATCGACTTCGGCGCCGTCGCCCCCATGCCCGGCGGCATCCCGATTGAAATCGGTCTGTCGACGCGGTATGCGCTGAACGACGATTACGAAAATCTGCTGACGACCATGCAGAAGATCGGGTTCATTCAAAAGGGCGAGCAGGTCTCCAAGCGCGAGATGGACGAAATGATGCGCCAGTACACCGAACCGCTCGAGGTCGAGGTGTTCCATTACACGCGCAAGTGGCTGCAGAAGATCACCGCCATGAACATGAAGCCCGACCGTGCCGCAGGCCAGATCAAGGCCGCCAGGCAGATGGACTTGCCGGCCAAGTTGGCCATTCCGTTGCGGGTGATTGCCTCCAATGTCGCGATCGCCTGCCAACTCGACGCACACATTCCGGTCAGAAGGCTTTGTACCGAACTGGTCCCGGGCTTCGCCGAAGAAGCGGCCTAAGACCGCGAGACATTGTCGCTCAAGTTAATTGACGCCTGAAACGGGAAAACCCGGCAGCGCTTAGGCGGCTGCCGGGTTTTCCACGGTGTTCTTGCGTGGCCGTCCACGCGGGCGCTTACGCGCGATGATCGTGCCGCGCTCGATGATCTCACCGCCCCAAACTCCCCACGGCTCCTGGCGTTCCAGCGCCGCAGACAGGCACTCACGGCGGATCGGGCAATCCGCACACAGCGCCTTGGCGCGCTCGAGGTCAAGCGGGTTCTCGGCGAACCACAAATCGGGGTTACCGACATGACACGGCACCGACAGCATCGATCTTTCACGGCATGTCTCTACTGACATGTCCAGTCCTCTGCTTCCTGGTCGTTTATTTTCGTCGGCCATCTGTCTTCTGATGGATCCTTGACCAGGTCTTTCGGTGTCCGAATGACTAAAGGCCACGGATCCTTGACTGCGGGTCCGTGGCCTTTCGGCTTTGTTCGAGGCTCTACCTAGGTGTTGCCTCGATCCACGGACTGTCCAGTCGCGGTAGCGTTGCGGCGCTTGCGCTGCGGTGTAATAGCGGCCGCGGTTCCCGCACCTGGGTACGCCCAAAAAGCGGGATGCGCCGTGGCAGCGGCAGCGGCCTCGGCGACGTGAAGGGTGCGCGACATGCCGGCAACGCCTACGCCGGTGAACGCTTTATTGCTCAACATTTTCGGGCACCCTCCTTTCGACTCGCGGTGTGATCTTGAGGCTAAGCATAACAGGCTCCGGTGACAAGCGATTTTCTGACCAGCGGTTTTGGCACGATCTTTACGACGATTGGCGGCCTTTGACCATCGCCAGGACGTCCGGGCCGTACTGCTCGAGCTTGCGCGCGCCGATGCCGGGGATCGCGACCAGCGCGGCGTCGTCGGTCGGCAACGTCTCGGCAATCGCGATCAGCGTGTTATCGGTGAACACCACATACGCCGGCACACTCATCTCCTTGGAGGTGCGCAGCCGCCAATCCTTCAACTGGGACAGCAGTTCCTCGTCGATGTCGGACGGGCAGCTTTCGCAGCGGCGGAGCATGATCGCGGGCGGCGTGGTCAGCGTGTTGTTGCAGACGCGGCAGCGCGGTGTGGTACCACGGGGTCGTCGAGGCCGGTTCGGGGTGGCGCCGCCGGGCGATTGTGGGGCGATGCCGTTGAGGAACCGTGACGGCCGTCGGCTCTGCCGACCGCCCGGCGCCCTTGCCAACGCCCAGCTGAGCGCCAAATGCATTCTCGCCCTCGTGATTCCGACGTAGAGCAACCGGCGCTCCTCCTCGACCGGTTCGCTGTCGGGACCGTGCGCGAGGGCGTGCGAGATGGGCAGCGTGCCGTCAGCAAGGCCGACCAGGAACACCGCATCCCACTCCAGGCCCTTGGCGGCGTGCAGCGATGCCAGGGTGACGCCCTGCACCGTGGGTGGGTGGCGCGCGTCGGCGCGCTGACGAAGCTCGGCGAGCAGAGCGCGCAAGTCCAGCGACGGCCGCAGCGCCACTTCTTCGTCGACGAGTTCGGCCAGCGCGGTCAGCGCCTCCCATCGCTCGCGGGCGCGCGTGCCCGGCGGCCGTTCGGCGGTGAGGCCCAGCGGCTCGAGGACGGCGCGCACGATCTCGGGCAGTTCGCCATTGCCGCCCTCAACGACACCGCGTTCGGCCGCGCGCTGTAACGCCAACAGCGCCTGGCGGATCTCCTGGCGGCTGAAGAAGCCTTCGCCGCCACGCACCTGGAACGGGACACCGGCCGCGGTGAGCGCCTCCTCGTAGACCTCCGACTGGGCGTTGATGCGGTAGAGCACCGCGATCTCGGAGGCCGCCGTGCCCGACTCGATGAGGTTCTTGATCTTCTTGGCCACCGCGGCGGCCTCGGCCACCTCATCGGGATGCTCGGTGAACGTCGGATTCGGACCCGGGTCGCGCTGGCCGACGAGATGCAGCTTGCTGCCCGCCATCCGGCCGCGGGCGGCCGCGATCACCCGGTTGGCCAGCGACACCACCTGCGGGGTGGACCGGTAGTCACGCTCCAGGCGCACCACCGCGGCGTCGGGAAACCGCCGCGAAAAGTCCAGCAGGTAGCGCGGAGTCGCGCCGGTGAACGAGTAGATGGTCTGGTTGGCATCGCCGACGACGGTGAGGTCGTCGCGGCTGCCGAGCCAGGCGTCGAGCACACGCTGCTGCAGCGGTGTGACGTCTTGGTACTCGTCGACGACGAAGCAGCGGTAGCGGTCGCGGAACTCCTGGGCGACCGCGTCGTCGTTCTCGATCGCGGCCGCGGTGTGCAACAGCAGATCGTCGAAGTCGAGCAGGGCCATGCCGTCGTGACGGGCCTTGAGCGACTCGTAGCCGGCGTAGACCGTCGCGATCTTCGCGGCGTCGAACGGGATGTCGCGACCGGCCTGCGCGACCGCGTCGGCATAACCCTCGGGGCTGATCAAAGATGCCTTGGCCCATTCGATTTCGCCCGCGAGGTCGCGGACGTCGTCGGTGCTGGTCGACAGACGCGCGCGGTTGGCGGCCTGCGCGACGACCGCGAACTTCGTGTCGAGCAGCTGCCATCCGGTGTCCCCGACGACGCGGGGCCAGAAATAGGACAGCTGGCGGCGGGCCGCTGCATGAAACGTCATCGCCTGCACCGAACCGGTGCCAACCCCGTCGTCGAGCGAGCGCAGTCGGCCGCGCATCTCGCCGGCCGCCCGCTGGGTGAACGTCACCGCCAGCACCTGATGTGGCGCGACGTGTCCGGCCGCGACGAGGTGGGCGATGCGGCGGGTGATGGTGCGGGTTTTACCGGTCCCGGCGCCGGCCAGCACGCACACCGGACCGCGGGCGGCGAGGACGGCCTCGCGCTGTTCGTCGTCGAGGTCACCGATGAGTTCGTCGCGCGTCGTGGGTGCCTCGACCGACATGCGGTCCATCTTGGCAGGGCACTGTGACAAAAGTCAGAGGCGGCGCGGGCATGTTCGCGGTATCGGTTACGTTAGACGCCTTATGAGCGCTCTGACCATGTACACCACCTCGTGGTGTGGCTACTGCTTCCGCCTGAAGAAGGTTCTGAAGGCGGAGGGGATCAAGTTCGCCGAGATCGACATCGAAGCCGACCCCGCAGCGGCGGACTTCGTAGCCTCGGTCAACGGCGGCAATCAGACGGTGCCGACGCTGAAGTTCGCCGACGGCTCAACACTGACCAACCCCAGCGGGGCCGATGTAAAGGCCAAGCTGGCCAGTTAGCTTCTGGCGCGAGCAGTCGCAAAAGGCTCCAAATTCTCGGCGTGTCGGGGACTTCTGCGTCTGCTCGCCGAGAAAACCTCAGTCCTGGGCGGCCCAGGATTCGATGATTTCCCTGGCAATCGAGATCGAGCCCGGTAACAGCAGTCGCGACGGCGATTCGCCGCAGACGCGAGGAGCGGAAGTGACCGAGCTCCAGTCGCCGTGCTCGAGCGCGTCGCGGATCTCGGCGCGGGTGAACCACGCCGCCTCGGCGATCTCGCCGTCATTGAACGAGAACTCCTGCTCCGGGTCGCCGAGGGCGTGGAAGCCGACCATCAGCGACCGCGGGAACGGCCACGGTTGGCTGCCCAGGTAGCGGACATCTGTCACTGTCAACCCGATCTCCTCGGCGATCTCGCGGGCCACACAGGTCTCGAACGACTCGCCTGCCTCGACGAAACCGGCCAGCAGCGAGAACAGCCGCTCGGGCCACACTGTCTGCCGGGCCAGCACCGCGCGGTCGTGGCCGTCGTGCACCAGGCAGATCACCGCTGGGTCGATGCGGGGGAACTCCTCGTGTCCGTTGGCCGCGTTGACGCGTGCCCAGCCGCCCTTGATCGACTTGGTCGGCGCGCCGTCGATCGCGCTGAACCGCGCGTTGTCGTGCCAATTCAGCAGAGCGGTGGCGGTCCCGACGAGTTGGGCGCTGACGTCGTCGAAGATATGCCCGGCTCGGCGCAGGTCGAGCACCTCGGTTTCCGCGTGGGGATCGTCGGGTCCCTCCAGCGCGGCGCGAATCGCCCACACATGCCTGCCGTCGGCGAGGCGGCCCAGGAACACCGCGTTGTCCGGTGGCTTGTCCCCGAGCTTGGCGGCCTTACCCAAAACCGCCTGGCCGCCGGAGATCAGCACCTGGTTGCGCCGGTCAACCCGCAGCAGCAGGGCATCGCGCCACCCAGCCACGGCGGCGTCGACGTCGGTGCGCAGCGTGTCGGCCCGATCGGCACCGACACGGGACAGCAGCGGGACGTTACGGAGTTCAAACCCGCGCGTCATCGCTCGGCTTCCGCGCTGCGGATGTACAGCAGCCGGTCACCGGGCTCGAGGGCGTCGACGTCCGGCTCGTCGACCCGCACCAACCGGCCGTCGCGCACGACGCCCAGCACGATGTCGGTCAGGTGCCGCGGTGAACCGCCGACCTCCTTGGGGCCGACCTCGCGTTCGGCGAGCGCGAACCCGGCGGCGGGCGTCAGAAGGTCCTCCATCATCTCGACAACACTCGGCGTCTGGATCGCGATTCCCAGCAGCCGGCCCGCGGTCTCCGCCGTCACCACCGTCGAGTCGGCGCCCGACTGGCGCAACAGGTGTTGGTTTTCGCCCTCCCGGACCGCGGCGATGATCTTGGCCTTCGGCGCTAGCTCGCGGGCGGTCAACGTGACCAGCGCCGCGCTGGCGTCGTCATCGGTCGCGACGATGATCGATTTCGCGTGCTGGGCGCTGGCGAGCCGCAGCACTTCGGACTTGGTGCCGTTGCCGTGCACGGTGACCAGGCCCGCGCTCTTCGCGCGTTCGAGCGCAGTGGGGTCCTCGTCGACGACGACGATGTCCGCGGGTGCCACCTCGTCGCCGACCATTGCGGCCACCGCCGTCCTGCCTTTGGTGCCGTATCCGATGACGACGGTGTGGTTGCGCACTCTGCTCCTCCATCGCTGGATCTTGAACGCCTGGCGCGACTGGGTGGTCAGTGTTTCCACCGTGGTACCGATGAGGATGATCAGGAACGCGACCCGCAGCGGCGTGATCACCAGAACGTTGACCAGCCTCGCGGACGGGGTGATCGGGGTGATGTCGCCATATCCGGTGGTCGACAACGACACCGTCGCGTAGTAGAAGCAGTCGAGGAACGACAGCTCCCCAGTCCCCTGAGGATGTCCAAGTTCGTCCCGCACATCCCGGTATCCGTGGCGGCCCAGGTACACGATGAGCACCGCCGCGAACAGCGCCAGCAGCGCGTAGACGATGCGGCGAAAGATGCGCTGGCCAGGGCTGACGAACGGCTCGGGGATGCGAAGAATGTCGACGAGCGCGGCATCCGGGCGTGATGTCAGGTTTTCCTCGACGGCCGCCAACCGACGTCGCAACGTGCCCTTAGCCACGACAACCCGTCATCGATCCGAGTGGGCGCACGCCACAATGTAACCATGGCCGGTCCCCCACCCGAACTGCAGCAGACCGCCAACCCGACCCGCGCCTATCGGATAGCCGCGCTTCTGCTCGGCTCTGGTGTCGCCCACTTCTTGATGCCTAAGCCGTACGACACGATCGTTCCGGTCGAGCTGCCGGGCAGCCAGCGGTTTTACACCTATGCGTCGGGTGTGGCGGAGCTGGTGTCCGGTGCGCTGCTGTTGTCCCCCCGCACCCGCAAGCTCGGCGCGCTGTCGGCGGTCGCGGTGTTCGTCGGGGTGTTTCCGGCGAACGTCAACCTGGTGCGGCTGTGGCGCAACAAGCCGCTGTTCATGCGGCTGGGCGCGATCGCGCGGCTGCCGCTGCAGATCCCGATGATCACCTCGGCGCTGAAGATCTACCGCAACGCCTAGGCCGCTTCCAGCAGCGCGACGAGGTCGTCGGCACCCGGCAGTGTGTCGGGGCTGACCGTTCGGCCGGAGCGCACGTAGTGGAATGCCGCGCGCACCGATTCCACCGGGCAGCCATTCAGGTGCGCCCATGCCAGCCGGTAGACCGCGAGCTGAATCGCCGCATGCTGCTTGGCTTCTGGAGTGTCGGGTGGGTCGCCGGTCTTCCAGTCCACCACCGAGAACCCGCCGTCGGTGTCGGCGAAGACCGCGTCCATCCGGCCGCGTACCAGCAACTGGCCGATCCGGGTCTCGAACGGCACCTCCACCTCGACCGGCCGCCGATCCGCCCAGGGGCTGGCCAGAAACGCCTGCTGCAGCGCGGCGAGGTCGGAGTCGGCGAGGGCGGTGTCGTCGGCGGCGCCGGGCAGCTCGTCCAGGTCGAGCAGCCGCTCCCCGGCGAACCGCTGCTCCAGCCAGGCGTGGAATGCGGTGCCGCGGCGGGCCAGCGGCGCCGGCTTGGCCGGCATCGGGCGGCGGATCCGGCGGGCCAGCTCGGCCGGGTCGCGGCGCAAGGTCACCAGCGCCGACACCGAGAGATGGTCGGGAATCGGTACGGCGACGGTGTCGCGCCGAGGCCGGTCGCGTTCGGCCAGCAGCAGCGTGACGTCGTCGGCCCATTCGGTCCCCTCGGCGTCGAAGAGCTCGCCCTGCCCGGCCAGCTCCCCCTCGGCCAGCGCGCCGGCCACCAACTGGGCAGCCTCGGTGACCGCACCACGGCGTACCCCCAGCGGGTCGATGGGCCACAGCGCGCTGCGATCCCGTTGTAGGACCGGGTTTTCCGTCCCGTCCTCCGGCTCGGGTGCCCACTCCTCGACCTCCACCGAGGGCACCGACGCGATCTCGGTGAGGAAGTCCGACGGGCCGCGCGGCCGCTCCGCGGTGTCCCACCAGTACCCCGAACACAGCAGCCGCTGCCGGGCCCGGGTCACCGCGACGTAGGCGAGCCGCCGCTCCTCCTTCTCGCCGCGCTCCCGGCCGGCCGCCACGAACGCGGCCCGTACCTCGTTGAGCTCCTTCTGATCAGATGCATCTGCCACCTCGAACCGCGGCAGGTCGGCGGCGTCCCCGCGCAGTGGGTACGGCAGCGCCCCCAGGGTCGTGGTCCACCCCGACCCCGACATGGCCTTGCTGTCCGGGAACACCGACTTGGTGAGACCCGGCACCGCGACCACGTCCCACTCCAGGCCCTTCGCCGCGTGCACGGTGAGGATCTGCACCCGGTCCCCGGCGACCGCGATCTCGCCCGCCTCCAGGCCACGCTCCTGTTCCTCGGCCGCCTGCAGATACGCCAGAAACGCCCCCAGCGTGGCGTATTCGGCGTCCTCGGCGAACTGCGCGGCCACGTCGAGGAACCGGTCGAGGTGCGCCCGGGTGCCGCCGCCGGCCACCACCTCCACGTCGACCCGCAGGGTCCGTTCGACGTCGGCCACCAACTCCGGCAGCGGCGCCGCAGTACGCAGCCGCAGCGCCGTCAACTCCCGGCGCAGCGCGTCGAGCCGCCGGTAGCCGGACGGCGAATACCACTCCGGCGCGCCGAGTGAGTCCAACGCCTCCACCAGGCTGGCGTCCTCCGCCTCGTCCGTCGCCATCTGCTCCGCGGTCGGCTCGGCCGGCACC
>Ga0081455_10008063_pt1 | contig 11000 bp, 8 predicted proteins | sample TabmetS3T2R1_FD_70207 | JGI IMG/M metagenome (GOLD analysis project Ga0081455, IMG submission 70207) | Tabebuia heterophylla rhizosphere microbial communities from the University of Puerto Rico - S3T2R1 | ecosystem: Host-associated > Plants > Roots > Rhizosphere ... | reverse complement strand
GCTGAATATTCCTCCGTTCTCGCATCGCCCTGGCGCCCATCACTTGGACGGCTACCAGGAGGGCCATCAGGTCCCCGCGACGTTCACCATGCTTGCCGGTGTGCTCATGACGGAGCAGAAGGTCGAAAACGCGGGAAACCTGTGGGTTTGGCCTGGCACCCATCGGACCCATGCGGCGTTCTTTCGAGAGCGAGGGCCGGATGCGCTGGTTGAGTCGAAAGGCTACCCTAAGATCGTATTGCCGGAGCCGTCCCAAGTTTTGGGCGGGCCTGGCGATGTGATTTTGGCGCATTACATGCTCGGGCACAACATCGGCGGCAATTATGCGAGTGAGAGGGTGCGTCGCGCGGTGTACTTTCGCTTGCGGAGGGTGGGCCATCAGCGCCGATGGCGCGAGTGTCTGTGCGATGAACTGCTGGAGTATGATCCCGTCCGCGCTGCTTTGAATCAAGAGAACGCATGACGCCGGGGGAGCGATTACGATGGCGTATAACACGGCGCTGCAGCGGACGGGCGGGACAGCGCGCCATTTGCACGTCATCGATACAGTTGAATGTCGGCGGGATTCCGCCGCCCGCCGCTGATGTTTATGCTTTACGCCGATTAAGTGGATACGAAGGAACGCCAATGATTTGATTCGCCTCAGTGAAATGATGTCACTGCGGTTTATAGCGTTCCATCCGATAGACCGTCTCGTTTTGCCTGCCTTGAGAGTCAACATTCTTTATCCGAGCAAGCCAGACGTCATTAGACTCCTTTTCCCAGGAAAAGTAATTACTGACATTCTGCTTTGGCGCAAAATGAATTGACCTGTCGTCGACAGATGTCGCAGCCCAGAAAGTCGATCCACCTCCACTTATAATGGACTTATCTGAGAGTCTGATCATCCCTTTGCCGTTGTTCTTACTCAAAGTCGAATCCGTAAAGAATTCGATCTCAATGGTCGTATCGTTAATGAAGCGGTAACCTTCATAAAAAGCGCCCTTCCCTCCATCAGAGCCGCGCCAGGCGCCCTCAATCCAGCGCAATTTCTGGAAGTCAGATTGCGAGAACTCCTTTCCCATAACAATGCTTCCTTCCACAGCTTTTTGGGTTTTACAACTATTAGCCACGATCACAGCAACGCAGACAAAGATCGCAGTGATAAGTCGCCCTGAGTGACGTGTCACAAGATCAGAACGTAAAGTCACGGTTTGATCACGCAGTTTCATGTGTTTCATTGAGGCGCTCCCCATGACACGCCGCAGATGTCGCGGCAGACCAACAGCGCTTGCTGCAAGCGCGGCTCACTCATAGCGTAGCGCGACCATCGGATCGACCTTCGCCGCCCGTCGCGCCGGGATGTAACAAGCCAACAGTGAGACGACGGCCAGCAGCAAAGTGACGCCGGCGAAAGTCGTCAACTCGATCGCGTTGACGCCGAAGAGCATGCCTTTCAACACTTGCGTCAGCCCAATGGCTCCGGCCAGTCCTATAATTATTCCGATCGCGGTCATCCACATTCCCTGCCCGACGACCAACAGCTTCAAGATGTCGCCGCGTCGCGCGCCGAGCGCCATTCGGACGCCTATTTCTCGCGTGCGCTGCGAAACGGCGTAAGCCATCACGCCGTAAATTCCGGTCGCGGCCAGGATCAGCGCGAAGACGCCGAAGCCGCTCAGAAGAATGCCGATTATTCGGAAAGGCATGATTGAGCGGTCACGCGCCTGAGCCATCGATTTGACATCGAAGACCGGCTGGTCGCGGTCAATCGCCTGAATCTCGCTCCGGATAGACGCAGTCAGGGCGAGCGGCTGCGTCCGCGCGCGCGCGACCAGAGTCATCGTCGTCTCCCATGTTGCTTGCGCCAGCGGCAGGTAAAAATCCGGCGTTATCGGCGCCGTGACCATTTGGCTCTTCACGTCACCGACGACGCCAACGACTTCCCACAAGGGGTTGTTAGGCGAGCCTGCGAAGCGAATGTGTTTGCCGAGGGCGTCGCCGTCGGGCCAGAAGCGCTTCGCCAGAGTTTCGTTGACGATGATCACGCGATGCGAATCGGCCGTGTCAGCTGCGGAGAACTCGCGGCCCTGGACAATCGGAACGCCCATCGTTTTGAAGTAATCGGGGGTGCAAACGCGACTTCCCCCTTCGAATTCCTGTCCGGGCGGCGGATCGGGCACGCCTTCGACCAGAAAACCAGACGATGAATCGCTCTGGCCCAGCGGCAGATTGTTGATCAACGCCGCCGATTCGACTCCGGGCAAACTCCGCGCGCGCCGCATCAACTCGTCGTAAAACGCGCGGCGGCGCGCGTCGTTTTCATATTTGGCGGGTGGCAAAGTAATTCCCATCGTCAACACGTTGTCAGTATTGATGCCCGGATTTATTTTCAAAATCGTCAGGAAGTTCTTCATCAACAACCCGGCGCCGGTCAGCAACACCAGCGACATCGAGATTTCAGCGACGACCAGCGCGGCGCGCAACCGATGACGACCGACGCGCGCCTTGCCCACGCCGTCTTTCAACGTTTCGTTCAAATCGGGCTTCGACGCCTGAATCGCCGGCGCGAGGCCGAAGAGGATTCCGGTCACTACGGAAACGATCAGCGTGAAAACCAGCACGCGCGAATTGACGCCGAGATGATTGTAGCCGGGCGCCACCGCGTCCTCAGGCAGCGTGGCCTTGAAAGCCTCAACGCCCCATCCGGCAAGCAGAACTCCGATCGTTCCGCCCATGAACGCCAGGATGACGCTTTCGGTCAGCAGTTGCCGGATGATCCGGCCCCGGCTCGCGCCCAGAGCCAGCCGCAGCGCGACCTCTTTCATTCTCCCCGTCGTGCGGGCCAGCGTCAGGTTGGCGACATTGGCGCAGGCGATCAACAGCACGAACGCGACTGCGGCCATCAACATCAGCGACCCCGTTTTATATTCACGCACGGTGTCTTCGAGGATCTGGAAAACTCCCACGCCGCGCCCGGCGTTCGTGTTCGGGTATTGCGGTTCCAGCCGCCTGGCGATTGTGTCCAGATCGGATTGCGCCTGCCCGATCGAGACGCCCTCTTTCAGCCGCCCGACCACCAGCATGCTGCGATTGCCGCGATTGCGCATTGTTTCCGGCGTCATCGCCATGGGCGCCAGAAGCTCGGCGCCCGTCGGATAGATCACGTCCGGCGGCATGACGCCGATGATCGTGCGCGCGACGCCGTTGACGTTGACCGACCGCCCCACGACTTTCGGATCGCTACCGAAGCTCCTCCGCCACAAGCCGTGAGTCAATATCACGACGTTGTCCGTGCCCGGTTGATCTTCATCGGGCAGGAAGTTCCGCCCCAGCGCGACCTTTACTCCAAGGGCGTCGAGCAGATTCGGCGAAACTTGATAGCCGCGCACGCGCTCGGGCGTATCGATGCCGCTGAGGTTGGCGCTCCAATACATGAAGATCGCCAGGTTCTCGAACGAATTGCTCTGCTCGCGCCAGTCGAGGTAATTGGCGACCGAAACTGAGTTTCGCTCGGCGATCGGACCGGGAGCCTTCTCCCATACCATTACGATCCGGTCGAGGTCATCAAACGGCAGCGGCTTGAACACAATCGCGTTGATGATGCTGAAAATAGCGCTGTTGGCCCCGATCGCCAGCGCCAGCGTGATGATGGCAATCAACGTGAAACCAGAATTTTTCATCAACATCCGCGCGCCGTAGCGCATGTCTTGCCAGAGCGTTTCTAACCGTCCCCCGCCGCGAATGTCATAGCCGAGTTCAGTTTTCCGGCCCGGGTCGCCGAAACTTTTCAGGGCGGCGGCTCGCGCCTCGTCAGGCGCCATCCCTCGCTTGATATTCGTCTCCGTCTCCATCTCGACGTGGACGCGCAATTCTTCTTCAATGTCCCGCAAGACGCTTTCGCGCCGAAACAGGGCGCGCAGCCGCGCCATGAGAATGTTGAGCCACTCCATCATCAGCCTCCTCAGACTGCTTTTCTGACTTTCGCAATGGCCAGGGCGAGCCGATCCCAGCTCTTTTCCTCGGCTTTGAGATGTTTACTTCCTGCTTGGGTTACCTCCAACATTATTTCAGGTCGAAATGACTAATACCTAGACATCCTGGATAAGGTATTGCAATGACACCTAGAATGTCAATGCTTATTAAAAACCATTGGAGGAACATCGTCATGAAGTCTCAGAATGCGTCTGCAGAGCGCCGCTTCTCGCCGCGCGCCATGCAAGTGGCGATCAGAGCGATCGGCGCGTGATGTATTTCAGGAGTATGGTTTTGTAGACCTGGATGCTCGTGGCGGCGTGATTAGAATTTTTCCCAATCAAAAGACTTTGTGGGCGAAGATCTGCACAGATGATACACTTGATTTCTCATATAAAATAGAAGCAGACTGACAGTAGGATAGTGCGCGTCATATTCCAGTTATCAGCAAAGTAGTTTCCCAAGGAGGCGCAAAATGGCGATGTACACGACATACTATGCCGCGTTTCTGCAACCCGGCTCGCTCTGGGACCCAAACAAGACGGCGCGTGAACAGGCCTTCTGGGACGAACATGCGCGCTACATGGACGCGATATTCGAGACGGGAGTGATCGTCCTCGGCGGGCCGTTCGCGGATCGGACCGGGTCGCTGGTCATCGTCAAAGCGGCGAACGCGAATCAGGTCTGGGAGATGTGCCGGGAAGACCCGTGGACGACGCAGGACGTAATGAAGGTGGCCGAGGTCAAGGAATGGACGATCTTCCTGGACGCGCAGCAGAGACGCTGAAGTCATCCTCGGAGAGCGGCAAGAGAAACATCCGTAAATGAAGTTACTATTTTATGCCGAGACTCTTTTCCCGACACTGTTCAAAATCTGTCTTCACACGCGCTCTTTCGCGCGCGTTGCTCTTGTCGTTGCTGGCATGGATAAACGCGAGCGCGCAAATCGGTCAGCGGCCGGCGACGCATGAAGGCCGTCAGCCTGCTCGCGATCCGAAATCTGAAAAGCTCGCCCGTTCGGTGACGATCTATCGCGACAATTTCGGCGTGCCTCACGTCTTCGGCAAAACAGACGCGAGCGTCGTTTTCGGACTGATGTACGCGCAATGCGAGGACAATTTCTGGCAGCTCGAAACCGACCTCATCCGCTCCACCGGCCGCGCCGCCGAGATTGAAGGCGAGAAGTGGTTGGCGGCCGACCTCGCCTATCGCGCGTTCGAAGTCGAAAAACTCTCGAAGGCCGAATACGAGCGCCTGCCCGCCAAATCTAAAGTTTTGTGCGACGCGTTCGCCGCCGGGTTGAACTACTTCATCGCCCGCAATCCGCAGATAAAGCCGCGACTGATCACACGTTTCGAGCCGTGGAGCATCCTCGCCTTCAGCCGGTTTGGCCGTATCAACGGCCTCGGGAGAATCGGACTCGGGCAAAACGAGATCCGCATCGGATCGCTGGAATCGGCGGGCGCGACACAACCAGATCATCCCGATCTCGATCTCACGGCGTTGCAGTCGTGGTTTGACGAGATGAAAGCCGAGCCCCTCGAAGGATCGAATATGTGGGCGATTGCGCCGTCAAAAAGCGCGAGCGGGAAAGCGATGCTGCTGATCAACCCGCACGTCGGATTTTTCGGCGGAGGCCAGCGTTACGAAGCGCGCCTGCGCAGCGATGAAGGGTTGAACGTTTACGGCTTCGCGATTCTGGGCACGCCGTACATCCGCTCTGGCTTCACACAGAATCTAGGATGGAGCCACACGAACAATTATGCGGACACCGTCGACGCCTATCTGGAAACATTCGACGATCCGGAGAAGCCGCTCGCCTACCGCTACGGCGACGGCTATCGCACGGCTGTCGAATGGACTGAGGAGGTGAAGGTCAGAACCTTGAGCGGGGTCGAGACGCGCCGTTATCGTTTTCGCAAGACACATCACGGCCCGATCATCGGCGCGCGCGACGGCAAACAGGTCGCGGCGCGCGCGGCGATGCTCGAAGAAGGCGGCGAACTCCAGCAGCGATTCGCGATGAACCGCGCCCGCAATTTCGCCGAGTTCAAAGCCGCGCTTTCGCAACTCGCGCTCACCGGATCGAACACGATCTACGCCGACCGCGCGGGAAATATCTTTTACGTTCACGGAAACGCGGTCCCGCGCCGCGACCCGAAATTCGATTGGACGAAGCCTGTTGACGGCGACAAGGCCGAGACCGAATGGCAAGGCTATCACGCGCTCGACGAACTGCCTCATCTGCTCAATCCGAAATCGGGCTTCCTGCAAAATTGCAACTCGACGCCTTTCCAGACTACGCTCGAAGGCAATCCACGCAAAGAGGACTTCCCCAAATATCTCGCGCCCGAGGAAGACACCCCGCGGGCGAAAAGTTCCCGCCGCATTCTGACTGAAAAAGAGAAGTTCACTTTCGACGAATGGACGCGCGCCGCGACGGACACAACCGTGAACGAAGCCGCGGCGACCATCACGCAAATGACAGCCGCCTGTTCCCGCGCGCAGGACGAAGACAAAGCTCTGTTCGACAAGGTGCGACCGGCAATGAAGGAATTGGCCGATTGGGATCGCGTGGCGAGAATTGATTCGGTTCCGACGACGCTGTTTTTGCTGATGCAGGCGCGCCTGTCTGGCGGTTCATTTGCCCAGGAGAAATTCCCCACGCTGCGCGCGCTTGAAGCGGTGATGAACGACCTGGAAAAGACATTCGGAACGTGGCGCGTCGCGTGGGGCGAGATCAATCGTTTGCAGCGAGTCCACACCAGCGGCGATGAACCGTTCAGCGATGAGCGTCAGAGCTGGCCCGTGGTGGGCGGCCCCGGCGCGGCCGGCCTCGTCTTTACCTTCAACGCCCAGGCCGAAAAAGGCCAGAAGCGGCGTTACGGGACCTCGGGGAACACGTTCGTCAGCGTGGTCGAATTCGGCGAACAAATTCACGCGCGCTCAGTGTTGGTCTTCGGGCAAAGCGCCGATCCGAAATCTCCGCATTACACCGATCAGGCCGAGCTGTATGCGCAGGGCAAATTCAAGGATGTGCGATTCACGCAGAAAGAGATCAAAGCCAATCTCGAACGAAGTTATCATCCGGGAGATGAGAGACAGAGGAGCGGTAATCGTTAACGTGGCGTGAACTCACCCGTTGATTTCGTCTCTTATCCGCAGCGCTTCCCTTCGGCCCGCCGTTCGCGCTCGCGGCGGCCCCATTCGTGCATCCAGTCGCGGATCCAATTGCCGAGCTCTTCGGGGTTGAAATCCACGCCGGCGCCCCAGCCGGGGACTTTGAATCCGGCGGCGAACCCGCGCGGCCAGGACTCTTCCTCCACTTTTACTTCGTCTTCGTAATAAGAGACGACCTGGCGGCAGGCCATTGCGACGGTTATGAGCGAACTGTCTTCGGCCAGCGGCTCGAAGACGTTCTTGACGTTCGGATCGAGTTCGCTCAACCTGGCCAGGATTTTGTTGAATTGCGAGACGGCGAATCGGGTTTCGCCTTCCCCGGCGCTCATCCACTGCACTCGCGTCGCCGAGCGCGCGGTTCGATGCAAGACATTGATCAGCTTCTTGAGTTCCTGCTCTCTTTCCATTTCGGCCTCCACGGCTTTGATTCTGGGCGGGAAAAACCCGCCCCTACACATTTCGTCCTCCGACGTTTCAGCTTTTGATTATTGACCTGGCTCGCTTAGGCAAGCCCTCCTTCTCCGGCTCGAGTTTTTCGCGCAACAATTGTTTTGCCCTGTGCAACCGCCATTTCACTGTCGTCAACGGCAGGCCCAGGAAATCCGCGATTCGCGCGAGCGGCATCTCGTCATAAAAACGCAGCTTCAGGATCAACCGGTGGTCTTCATCGAGCGCGTCAACGGCGGCGCGCACCCAGGCCTCTTCAAACGTGTCGCGTGGCGCGAGCGGTCGCGCGAACGCTTCGCTATGCTCGATCAGCGCCTCGTCCAGATCAATCCGCTGGCTGCGCTCCCGCCGCGAACGCTGGCTCATCCGCAGCGCCACGCGCCGGACGATGGCGTAGAGCCACGAGGCGAACTTCGCCGGCTCTTCAATCGAGGGAAGCGCCTTGAAAGCCAGCAGCAACGATTCCTGCACGGCGTCTTCGGCCGACTCATTGCCGGCTATCGATTGCGCCACCCGATAGGCGGCGGCGCGGTAACGCAAGGCCAGCGCGTCGAACGAACGCAGGTCGCCCAGTATCGCCGCAATCGCCAGCATTTCGTCGGGCAGATTTTCCGGTCTCGACTCGGCCATGCGCGTCACTCAGCTCGCGTTCTTCATTCCGCCTGCATTTGACTAGAGACAGGTAATACGAAAAAGGATAGGCGAGGCGCCAAAAAAAATCGCCGGCCCGGTTGTCGCGCGCGTTAACCAGGCCGGCGATAATTTTTTGTCCCGGAGGGACATCGGATACACGACTCATATTTTCTGCTCTTTCCATTTTCCACGTCTGAATGCCAGCATCGCGATCACGGCCAGGATCGATTCCGCAATGGTAATCGCCAGGAAGACGCCTGTCGTCTGCATGCCGGTCCATTTCGCCAGCGTGTAAGCCAGCGGGATTTGTATCAGCCAGAAGCAGATCAGGTTTATTACGGTGGGAGTGTATGTGTCACCCGCGCCGTTGAAGGCCGCCGCCATCACCATTCCGTAGCCGTAAAATATGTAGCCGTAGCTGATGTACCGCAGCGCATTAACTCCGTAGGGGATGACCGTCTGATCATCCGTGAAGATTCGAATCAGGAATTCAGGGAAGACAATGAAAATGACGGCGACCGCGGTCAGAAAGACCGCGTTGCTGTGCCCGGCCAGCCAGACCGATTTCTCGGCGCGTTCGGGTTTTTGCGCGCCGAGGTTCTGTCCGACCAGCGTGGCCGCCGCGTTGCTCATTCCCCACGACGGCAGGATAGTAACTACGATGATGCGGACAGCGATCGTGTAACCGGCCTGCGCCGCCGACCCGAACAGCCCGACGATGCTCATCAATCCCATCCAGGCCGCGGTCGCCACCAGAAACTGGAACATCCCGCCGAGCGAGATGCGCAGCAGATTCTTCATCAGGCTGAAATCCGGCGCCAATCGGTTGAACCTGACGGGCACGCGGCTCCCGCCGCCCGAGAGTTGGGTGAATTGATAGATCACTGCGCAGCCGCGGCCGATGGTCGTGGCGACGGCCGACCCGGTCACTCCCAGTTCCGGCAGCGGCCCCAAGCCGAAGATCAGGCATGGATCGAGAACGAGATTGATCAGATTGCCGAACCATAATGCGCGCATCGCGATCGCGGCGTCGCCCGCGCCGCGAAAGATCGCGTTGATCAAAAACAGCAGCATGATCACCACGTTCGCGCCGAAGATGACGGTCATATAACCGCCGCCCGCCGCGCTCACGCCCGCCTCGGCGTTCATCAACTGAAACAACTGTTTGCTGAAGAGCGCGCCGACGAAGGCGATGGGAATCGAAATCAGAACGCCTAGCAGAATTGATTGCTCGGCGACACGGGCCGCGCCTTCGGGGTCTTTCTCCCCGATGCGTCGCGCGACCATCGCCGTCGTGCCCATACTCAATCCAATCGCGACCGTGAATACTATGGTTAACAACGATTCGGTGACGCCGACCGCCGCCGCCTGCTCCTTGCCAAGATGCCCCACCCAGTAGACGTTGACGATGCCGAAGAGCGACTCCATCGCCATTTCGAGCACCATCGGAACGGAGAGCAAGAAGATCGCGCGGCCAATGCCGCCCTCGGTGAAATCCCGCTCCGACCCTCGCACCGCTTCCCGCAACGTCGCCCAGAAACCCGAGGCCCCGCTCGTCTCGGTAGCCGTCGCCGCCCCGACAGCTTCAATCGGTTCTTGCATACTCCCTCCACTCCACAAATTAATAGGCGGGCAAAGCCCGCCGCAGATTCATTTCCATTTCATTTTTAGTTGTTATTTGTCATTGGAAGAGATTCGCTCAGGCAATGACAAACGGCAAATTTAATATGGGAGATGAAAAATAAAAAGCCCCCTCTTTGATTTTTTTCGACCTATGCGGACGATCCCCCAGTCAGTACCGCGAGCGGTAGCGAATGGGCTCCATCTATAAGCCCTTTGCGAAAGCCCCGATCGCTACCGCTCGCGGTACCGACTCGTTTGCACAGTTGGAAATCCGCCGGTCTCCATCACCCGCTGAGCCTGGGCGAAATGGCGTCGTTCGTGAGCCACGATGAGCCGAAACGTGTCGAGCAGGCTGTAAACCACCACGCTTAAGAAAGGTGAGGTGATGATCATCCCCGCCGTGTCACTATTCCCCAGCAGCCTCATCTTCGACAGCGTCTCGCGCTGATGGGCGATGAAACGATCGACAATTTGCGGATCAATCGAGCTTGACGAAGGCCGCGCCGCGCCGGGGGTTTTGAGCTTCCGTTGAGAGTCCGGCGAAAGCGTCTTGACCATCAGGCGTCCGAAGATCGCTGGCAGAAACGGCATGCTATGCAAGAACGTCTTCCTATATTCGCCTTTAAGTATCTGATCGAAGACCGGGTAGTACTCCTGATTGATCGAGATCAGATGGTCGAGGCACTGCGCGACGCTCCACGAATCGGCGGCGGGCTTCCAATTGAGTTGCTCCGCGTTCAAATGGCCGAAGAGAGCCTTTGCGTCGCCGGCGACGGCTTCGGCTTCATCGTAAATCTGAGGGAGTGTGAGGTTTTGATAGTCCATAGTGATTCTGGGAATACTTCTAGGGCGGTTTTCAGATCAGTGTGCTGGTTAATAGAACGCGGATGACGCGGATAAAGCGGATTGGCGCAGATCTTTTCGGGATTTATCCGCGATGATCCGCGCCCGTCCGCGTCATCCGCGTTCTATTGCTTCAAACACCAAGCGCCGCTCCCGTATGCTCAATTGCAAACCGATCTAGGTTAGTCTGGCGACGATCTCGTCAATGACGGCTTCCGCTTTCGCCGCGATCTCCTGCGGCGTTTGATCCTGAATGGGATGCTCGACGTAGACCGCGTCGAGATCGGCTCGTCCCAATGCGCCGGCCTGCGCGCGGGCCG
>Ga0081455_10008062_pt1 | contig 11001 bp, 4 predicted proteins | sample TabmetS3T2R1_FD_70207 | JGI IMG/M metagenome (GOLD analysis project Ga0081455, IMG submission 70207) | Tabebuia heterophylla rhizosphere microbial communities from the University of Puerto Rico - S3T2R1 | ecosystem: Host-associated > Plants > Roots > Rhizosphere ... | reverse complement strand
GCCGTCGACAACGATCTTGTCGACACTACCCAGAACGGCGAGATTCACATAGCTCGGCCCGCCCGATGCACCCTGGTGGATGTCCTGAGTAAAGCTGCTGACCAGAATGCCATTCACATAACCGGAAATGGTAATCGTCATCGGATCAGAGCCGTTCGACGAGAACCAGGCTCCAAGCGCGGTGAACTTGCTACCATCGGTGTGGGAGATGGTGATTGGGTCGCCCGCAGTTCCGCTATAGCCCGGCTGCTCCACGCCGTTCTTTTCACCGATGAAGGCCAGGTTGCTCCCCGAGTGCGGAGCATAGGTCGGATAGGGGCCCGAGCCCGGCGGGTTGTAAACGCCCGTCTGGCTGAAATTGAAGCCGTGATAGGACGACGTAATCGGCGTCTCGCCATTCTCGCCAAGCGCGACGTCATCGAAGTTCAGGGTCTGCACGGTGCTTGAAAGCGTATCGGTATCCGCCTTCGCTACCGCAATGTCGTCGTCAATCGAGACCGACAGCGTGCCCGTCGTCTTGTCACCATCCCTGTCACTGACCGTGTAGGTCAGATCGATGTTGATGTTGTCCTCATAGGCCGTATCAGGACCGTTGTTCTGGCCATCGGAGTCGTGAGCAGGGTGATCGAGCTGACCCAGCAGCGAGAAACTGTAGGCACCGGTCGCCGTGTTCGTAATCTGAATCTTGAACGCGGCGTTCGCCGTCGTTCCATCGGATGTTGCGTAAAGCGTATTGGTCGACGCGTCCCACAAATATGCCAGCGCCGCGCCGGCGGCCTTCACCGCCGCACCGGAGGTGTTCAGGACCGCCGTGCCATTCAGCGACGCAAAATCGACCGACGCAGGCTCGTCCGCGCCGACCGAGAAATTCAACGTACCGGTGACCGGCGATGCCGGTGCGCTGTCGTCCCCCGCGGATGCGGTGTCGTGGTTGCCGGCCGGAAGATCGTCTTCGTCGACCTTGACCAGCGTGCTCGGCGATGTGACCGGAATATCGTCCCGGACCTGGATCGTGAACGCCCCGGGCGCCAGCTTGACCGTATCGCCATCGCCGTCGGTGGCGATGACGTAGTTGGACAGATCAAGTGCGGTCGTTAGCAGGTTTTCGGTGTTGTCGCCAGCATGATCGATCTGGTCCTTCAGCGTGAAGACATAGGAGCCGTTGGCTCCGACTGTCAGCGTAAATACCTCGCGATCCGTACCAGCCTGATAGCCGGAATTCCCACCCTGATCGACGTAGCCGCGTAGCGTCGTGCCGTCGGACACGATGAATATGTCGCCGCCCTTGGAATCCAGCCCGCTGTTCACAGGGCTGCTCTGAATGGCGAGATGGAATGCCGTCGAGGCTGCGCCGTCCGCGCCGAAATTGACCAGTGCATTCAATGCGCCGGCGGCGCCGGCTGCAACGGCCGATCCGGTCCCTGTCGTCTCGCCGGGACGGTCTGCGTCGAGATTGCCCGCCGACAATCCGTCTTCGTCGACGGCGGCCGAAATCTTGGCGGTGGTGACCGTCGGGCCGTCATCCTCGAAACGGACCTTGCCGGAGATGTCAGCCGAATCGCTGGCGGAATCGCCGTCGCCATCGGTGACCGTCACCGTGGCAAAGACCTTGTTGCCGGCAATCGCGACGGATTCGTCCGTATTGTTCTGGTCGCCGTGCTGCAGCGAGACATACTGAACCACCGAGACCTTGCCGGTGACCGGATCGATCGCGATCGCAAACGCCGCCGGGTCGCTTCCGGTGTTGGTCGTGCCTGATCCGAAATCCGGACCATCGTAGCGGCCGACGATGAGATCGCCTTCCTTGAACAGGTAGATGTTCTTGCCGTCGGTCGTTTCGAGACCGGAATTGGTGCCGTTTCCGCCATTCAGGGTGAGCGAAAACACCTTGGAATTGACGGTCGCAGCACCGTCAGCGCCGAAATTGGTCGAAACCGTCAGCGCCGCGCCCTCACTCTGGGCGAACCCGATCGCGCCATCGACCTTCTGACCGCCGGTCAGATGCGGGTCCGATCCCTTGTCGTGCACGTTGGCGAACAGATCGCGGACGGCCTGCGCCATCGTGTCGGATGACTGCACGCCGGGGGTCTCGTCGTGGACGACCGAAAAGCCGCTCACTGCGTGAACCTCGACCGACGGACCATCATCGAGGAAGTTGATCAGCCTGCCGATATTGACCGAGTCGGACGACTGGTCTCCGTCGGAATCCGTAACGGTCAGGGTCGCAATGATCTTGCCGTTCAGGGTCTGCTGAATCGTCAGCGGATCGTCGGGCGACGCGTCATTGAAGTTGCTGCCGTTGTCGTTGGTCTCGTTGGAATCGCCGCGGTCGTCGTGCTTGATCGAGAGATATTGAGCGACGCTGACCTTGCCGTCGGAATCGATGGCAATCGCGAACGCAACCTTGCCGTTGAAGGCGCTGTTGGCATCGGAAACCGTACCGAGGATCAGGCCGTCGGCATTGACGGAAAGGACGATCTTGCCGCCGTCGGTCACGAACAGGCCGGAGTCGGTTCCGTTGCCGCCCGCCACGCTCAATGAGAACGTGTGCGGATAAGGCGGATAATCGGCGCCGATGACCGAATCGTCGATAACAACAGCGAAATCCGAGCGCGCATAGGCGATCGCGCCGTTACCCGAATTGCCGCCATTGTTGTCGCCCGGCACGTCGGGATCATCGCCGACAAGGCGCTCACCGTTGACAAAAGTTGCCTCGAGGCCGGCAAACCGATTCCTGACGCTGCTTGACGTCGTGTCGTCCGCCTGGTTGCCGGGCGTTTCGTCGACGGTGACCGAGCCCCAGCCAAGATCGATATCGGCATGCGGAACGTCGTCGGTCACGTTGATCGTGAACTTGCCCGTCAAGGTGATGGTATCGCCATCCTTGTCGGTGAAGGTGACGATCGAGCCGAGGTCGATGTTGGGGATCGAATGCTGGACGCCATCATCGAGCGGCCCGGAGCGCAGATCGCTGTTCTGGCCGCTGCCCTCCGTATGGATCAGTTCGTCATACAGGCGGAATTCATACGCGCCGGTCTCGGTGTTCAGCGTCAGCGAGAACACCGGGTTGCCGTTAGGATTGGGCTCGTAGCCCGTGATGATGACTTCGTGGGAGCCAACAGAGCCGTTCGAAATCGCATAGGTCAGCAGCTTGCCGTTCTCGCCATCGCCCTGGGCGGATTGCTTCGAGTACAAGCCAAGCGCGGTCAGCTTTGCAATGGCGTCGGACGAGAATCCGAATGTCCCGGCCTCATCGGCGCCGACCGAAACCACGCCGGCCAGCGTGCCCGACACGATTGCAGCGCCAGTGGAATCCTCTGTCGTGGAGCCGTCGGCGCTGCCGTCATTCGGGCTGGTGCCCTGCGACCACGGCGTGCGGATATCGTCCTCATCGACCGTGCGGGAAATCGAGGCGCCGGTCAGGACGGGGATGTCGTCCTGAATCTCGATCTTGAACGTTCCTTCGCCCAGATTGACGTGGTCACCGTCGCCGTCCGTGGCCACGATGAAGGCCGAAAGATCGAGCGATGTGGTGAGGATGTTTTCGCCGTTGTCGCCTTCAGCATTATTCAGCGTCGGGTGATCGATCTGGTCCTTCAGCGTGAAGGTGTAGGTGCCATCCGCTCCGACCGTCAGCGTAAAGACTTCGCGATCGCCATCAGAGAACCCTGATCCGGCAACGCCGGTTTCGACATAGCCGTGCAGCGTCGTGCCATCGGACACGATCAGTACATGAGCGCCCTGTGACGTCAGGCCGGAGTCGACCGGAGTGTCCTGAACAGCCACCTTGAATCCGCTCGCCGCAGGTCCATCGGTGCCAAAATCGACCAGCGAGGCCAGCGAACCGGTAGCAACGGCCGAACCCGTTCCGGCCAGCTCTCCCGGGCGCCCGGCGTCGGCGTTGTGGATCGCCAGCCCGTCCTCGTCGACGGTGCCGATCACGCTGCCCTCGCCGATCAGCACCGGACCATCGTCCTCGAAGACGATGCTGGACGTCTCACCACCGGCGATCTGGATCGTCGCCGAGGACTTTGCAGTGTCGTTGTCGACGTCCGTGATGGTCGCTGTCAGCGTGATGCCAAGGCTTGCGAAGACAACTCCGCCCTCGCCCTGATTGAAGCTGAGCAGCGTAAGCGCCTTGCTCGAATCGAAATTGTTGCCGTCCTGGCCGTGATCGATCGCCATGTATTGATCGACGACGAGCTGGCCGCCGGACAGGCTGTCCGCGTTGACGAGGGTGATGCGAAGCGCGATCGGACCGTTGGGATCGTTGCCGACATGACCCACGATCTCGGTGTCGCTGACCTTGAACAGATAGATGGTGTCGTTGCCGTACAGGCCGTTGGGATCTGTCACCTTCAGCGTGCTGGCGACGCTGCCGGACGGACCCGAGCCCCCTGTCAAAGAGAAGCTGTACTGATAGGTGGTCGACTTTTCGCCGTCCGTTCCTGGATCCTTGACGACGTTGAACAGCGCCTGCAGGGCACCCTGCCCCTGCTCGCCTTCTCCGCCGCCCACGGCCGTCTTAACGTGACCGATGGGGGTGGTACCGGTCGGGTCCGGCGTGATCGAACCTGTATCGTCGGCCGTTCCGTTCGGGAAGCCGGCAGCATTGGGGTCATTGCCGGTCGATTCGTCGAGCGTCAGATTAGCCAGTCGAGCCGAACCTTCTTCCGGCTCCACCACCGAAACGGAAATGGCTGGACCGTCATCGTCGAACGCGACGCCAATCGAATCGCTCGACACCTGCGTGACGACGACACCTGCTCCGTCGGTGACGACCTGCTGAACGAAAACAACATGCGCCAGCTCGATCTGATCATTCGAGTCGAGCGCATTACCGTGTTGAACCGCCTCGTATTGAGCGACGCTCAGCTTGTGCGAGACGGGGTCCAGATAGAGCGCGAACGCGACGGCACCGCCCGCATCGGGACTCCCGCCGTTGCCCTCGCGCGCAACGATGAGATTTCCTTCCGTGAACAGGAAGATTTCATTTCCGGTCGCGGTCGCTTTCAACCCGGAATCGACACCGGCGAAGGCAGCACCTGCCGACGTGGTCAACAGATAGGCCACGGTACCTGGACCGTTGGTACCAAAGTTCACGGTCGCGGAGGCGATTTCCGGCACATCACTCTGCGCCCACCCGATCAGCCCCGCCTTCTGGAAAACAGCCGGCAAAGCCGCATTCGGCTGATCGTCGGCAGTCAGCTGGACCCCGAGCGTCTCGTCGTGAACCGTCAGAACTCCTGAAAGCGTAAAGCTGCCGGACGGCGCTATGTTTGGGGTGCCGTTGAATGTCTCGGGAGTCAGGGCGAAGGTACCGAGCGCCTCCTGCCCTAGCAGATCGAGCGGATTGCCCGTTGCCAATGGATCGACGGAGCTGTTGCTGAAGTTGGCACCGCTGGCCTGGGCATTGCCGCCCTCGCCCGCCGCCGGCAAAACCGACTGGTCCGTGGTGATCGGAAACAGGCTTGCGAATTCGCTGACCGAGACGTCGCGTCCCGGCGCGACTTCGATGGTCAGGCCCTTCGCCTCGTCATGCATTGAATCGAAGAACGGCTCGATCGTCACGGTCGACTTGTTGTCGAACAGAATGATCAGCTTTTCGCCGACATGTACGAGCGTGATCTTTTCGTTCGAAATAGCCGAGAAATCGACCTTCACCTTCTGGTCGTATCCGAGATTGACGACCACGGCCTGGTCGCCCATCGGCTTGGCCAGCTTGAAAATTCGAGAAGGTGTGGAACTGTTGGCGGGAGTGGAACCGGCCAGTTGGGCCACTTGAAACTGCGCGTTCATAAGTCTGGGTGCTCCGCCGAAAAAATCCGCATTTTATTTAAGTTTGCAAACATTATTCCAAACTATTGACGTATTAGGGTATTGTTAACCAGCCGGCGGGGTCAACAAAATCAATTGGTTAACCTCCGTTTTTTAACTCGCTGTGGTAAACTTGAAACGGCGGGCGACGGCTTGAAAATGGCTTTAAAATGAACGGCTTGCCCCAAACTGGACAACATCGGCAGACAACCAGAGACGAGCAGATGAAGGTTTTGCTACTTGCCGTGGTCCTGTTTTTCTCTGGCCTGGCAAGCTCAGTCCTGGCGCAGGAGCCGTCCCGAACGGTGGAACGAACGGTCAAGAGCGTGCCAAACAGGGACACCCAGATCGGGCTCTACCTCAACGTCCAGCCTGATTGCACATCCGGGCCATTGCCAACGATTCGGCTGGTCAGCCCACCCGCCTCTGGCAAGGTCGTCGTCAAGAACGCGAAGGTTAAGGCCACCAATTACAAGGCCTGCCTCGCACTCGAAGTGCCCGCCTACGTCGCGTTCTACAAATCGCCTGCGGACTTCATCGGCGACGACGTGTTGACGATCGAGGTCAAATATGCGGGCGGCAGAACAGAAATCCAGAAGATTACCGTGAACGTTGTGAGCGCAGGCGGAGGGCAAAAAATCTAATCGTCGCGGGTCGATTGGTCCGCACCGAACCGATGGCGGATTGGTTGGGATTGTCCCCGACGAGTTTAGCAAAGGGGCAGGAGCGATCAAGGTTGACCGGCCGCAACCTCCGCCAACCGTCCTGCCGGTGCACAACGGATTATCAATTTGACCCTAAGGCTGATTCTTGCTCTGTTGACGGCATTCACTTTTTGACTTTGGGGGCAGGTATGCGCGCCGCACTGGGCAAATTTGTTTTAACTGCAGTTTCACTGGGATTCACAGCCTGGGCCACCACGTATCCGGCTGGCGCGGCGGACCTCGGTTTGATGACCTCGGGACCGAACTCAATAGGTAATTGCTCGGAGATCGTGTTCACCTGCGAGAATGGCCGGCAGTATCCGCTCTGCCCGATTGCAGTGAGCGTTGTCGGTGAAGTGGTTACAGCCTCGCTGCATACCGGCCACCGCGGAGGTATGCACGTTCGGTTGGTTCCGATGGGCGTCGGTTACCGATACGCCGGCCGTGGCATATGGCTGGACGGATTCCGAGAGAACGCGCTGCTTAACTTTGGGAAGCACAGCCAGATCGCATGCACGATCCAACGCTCCTAACCGGCCACGGAACCAGCATCGGGGCCGAATAGCCCGTTACCCTTTTGCGCGGACTACAACACGCGAAGACCGCAGGTACATGTAGGCTTTCGGCTGCACGTATCGCGCGCAGTGATCGTTCCACTGGTGCAATTGCCAATTCCACTTCAAGCATCCGGATTCCACCGCCGGGTCATATCCCCAATCCAGCCGGTAAGGTTCATCACCAAAGGGGTAAGGACCGCTGTGTGCGCTGCTGCTTGAAAGGATGGCGATCGAGATAGCCGCGCCAATAATCGCAAAGGAAGATTTATTCATAGGACCCCCGATCTGGAGCTTAAACAGCCAGAAGAGTGCCAAATGGGTTCACGCTTATCAAGTGAGTGGAAAATGGTTCGAACGCGCCTCGCAAGGCTGGCTCGACACGCTCCTCTTCTTGCGGGGCAAGTTTTTCGGTTTGACTCGACGTTCGATGATGGCTGAAATCTCTCGGTCCAGAAATCCTCTTCACCTACTCGCGCGGCAAACCTTCAAATCAGAATGCCGCGAAACCATCGCTGCAAACTACATCACGGATGCGTGTGAGGTGACCACCGGATAGTGCATTGCGTCCTGGCTGAGTGCTGCAAGCTAGCAGCGAGTTCACTGAACTTCTCTGCAGCCTTGTTTAGCGCCGACGCGGTTCATGTTCATGCGAGAGATATCCGGGCGGACTATATATTCCGACCTCGAAAGCGCCGATATCTTTCCGGTGCCGGTTCGGCCGGAACTTCGCGGTCACCAAGAATATCTGCGACCAGTTCATCCTCGACTACCTTCTGCATCACAGCCCGCACAAGCCGCGTGCGCGAGACACCGCGCTGTTTCGCAGCTGCCTGGAGGTATTCAACTTCCAAGGGGATAACAATGTTCTTGATGGTCACAGCCAGTCCTCAGTTGCTCCTCTGCTACTCGTCTGTCGTGGTGATCGCCAATCTTGACCAGAATAGGTGAGGACGACGGCAACGCCCGCCTTTCTGCTTTGCGCTACATTCATACGTATGAAGACGTGCATATAACTGCGGAACCATTTGCGACGCTCGACCGAAAGCGATCGTGGTCTGTACATAGCTGCAGCGGTAAGGAGGTGTGAGAGCTGACGCTGCTCACAATCGTACACGCGATCGCACTGCGCAATCCGAAGCAGATTATCCGACCTATCTAGATTCCGTCAGACGTCGTTGCGACTTCTGTGCCGAAGCAACTCGCCGGTTAAACGGGCTGCACCGCCAGGCATTCAGCTTAATGCAGCAGTTTAATTTGTGAGCAGCCAAGCGCAACTTTACACAACCCAACCAACCATATTAAATGGACATCAGATTTAATCTGACAGCGAAGTGCGAGCCTATTGGGATCGAATGGCCGCACGCGACATTGTGCTCCGTCCGCAGAGCCTAGGCCAGGAATTCTTATGAAGGAGAGAGCGAGCGAGGCCGATCGACTGCCAGTTACGGTGCTCAGCGGATTTCTGGGCGCGGGGAAAACAACATTGCTCAATGGCGTGCTGACCAATCGCGAAGGCCTTCGCGTCGCGGTCATCGTGAACGACATGAGTCAGTTGAACATCGACGCAGATCTTATCCGCAACGGTGGCGCCAATCTTTCCCAAACGACCGAGTCACTCGTGGAACTCAGTAACGGTTGCATCTGCTGCACATTACGCGATGACCTTCTGCTGGAGGTCAGACGATTGGCCGAACAACGGCGGTTCGATTATCTCCTGATCGAAGGAACCGGGATTGCTGAGCCTCTTCCCATCGCTGCAACGTTTTCATTTCGCGACGAAGCTGGCGCCTCGCTTTCGGATATTGCGAGGCTCGATACGATGGTCACCGTCGTGGATGCGCAGAACCTGCTCGCGAACTACAGCACCCGTGATTTGCTGCGTGACCACGGCGAGACGCGCGATACATATGACCAGCGAACCTTGGTAGATCTTTTGGTCAGCCAGGTCGAATTTGCCGATGTGGTGGTGATCAACAAGGCATCAGAAGCGACAGAGGCGACGCGCGCGGAAATTCGCAAGATAATCACTGCACTCAATCCCGAAGCACGGCAGATCGAGACCGACTTCGGCAGGGTTCCTCTCGAGGCGATCCTTGACACCGGCCTGTTCGATGAAGCGAACGCTGCGACAAATCCGCTTTGGTACAAGGAATTATACAGCCCCGACTCCCATGTGCCCGAAACCGAGGAGTACGGCATAACCAGCTTCGTTTACAGGGAAAGGCGTCCGTTCGATCCCGCAAAACTATTGGCCTTTCTCAATAAGCCCTGGCCGGGCGTGATACGCGCCAAAGGACATTTTTGGCTTGCCACGCGTCCGGACTGGGTGGGTCTTCTCTCCGTTGCCGGCGTTCAGCGCCGATGCGAGCCCATGGGCTTTTGGTGGGCGACGGTCCCAAAGCCGAACTGGCCTAGTCAATTTCAGAAACATCTCGACGACCGATGGGATGACACTTGGGGCGACCGCCGACAGGAACTCGTGTTCATTGGATCAGGCATCGACGAAGCACACATTCGGGCTTCGCTGGATGCCTGCCTTGTTCTCGAGAATGGCTTTGATCCGCAAAGCTGGCGCGGTCTGAGCGACCCGTTTCCTCAGTGGCATTATCCCGATCACACGAACCACCCCAGCCTGTCCCCTCGTTAGCGAAACTGGCCGATCCGCAGAAAAGTCTCGCAACGGGCAAGCAAGCGACCAGGGGCGTCCAGCGCGTTGTCGTCAGTGACGCGCTACGCCGATTTTTCAATAAATCTCTGGTTGATGGCGATCCTCCCGAAACAACCGGAGCGCCCATGACGTCCCTTCGAACCAAACCATTGAAGAATCAGAGGCATTCGCCCAGCAGGCCGAATTGATCCGTGATCTGTCCACTGTCCAACTTTGCTGCTCGACATGGGGAGAAAATTGATATTAAATATATTTATCGCTTTAATTTAGCTGATTTAAATATGAGAATTAAACGTTGCCGGCAGTGACCATGGTCTCAGAAACCGTTGCAGATAGCGGTGCGATCGTCGTCCTACGGAAGATCGAACCCACTTGCTTGTCGAACTCTCGAGCGTGCTCGTCCAAGGGCACTGCACGCCGTAGCACATTCGTCCGACGATCGCCGGCCGCCCGTCATAACGGCTGCAGCGCATCGTACGTCTCCCTCTCTTGCGCGAGGATATCATGACATCCTTTTACGTAGATTCAGGTCTGGGCCGCATTGCTCTTGGACTGCAGACCTGGCCGCGCGCTTTCTTGCGAGCCACCCGTCCAACCGATCTGGACCCCGAGAGCGAGTCGGCATTCTCCGCACGCCACTGGTGGGATGCTCCCGGCACGTTCCATCTCGGAGCCGCTGCATCAACGTTCAGTCAAATCGCCGAGGCCCGGTTCGCAGGATTGACTGCGGAAGTTCGAGCGCCGGCCACAGGGTCCATCGATCCGGCGGCGTCAAATCCCGTTGTGCTCCTAGGCAGCGTGCCGTCCGCAGCAGTGCCCCCGACCGCCATCGGCTCATCTACGCCCCCTCCTGCCGTCGCCGCCATTTGCGGCTGCGGCTATTTCCTCGCGCCATCACAGGTGCTCGACCAACTGGCCGCCAACGCAGCGCATGTACATTTGAGCGGCCAGATAAACACGTCGGGCGGATCAGATTTCCTTCTGACCGGCCAAGCCGGGACCATGGGAGCCTCGGTCAGCGCCCAAATGTCTTTACAGAACGTTGCTCCGATCAAAGATTGGGCGTTGGTAGGAGGAGAGGCCGGTAGCGGGACGCAAACGGGCCAAATCGGAGTTCTGTCCGGTTCGGTTACGACTGCAACGACTCCAACCTCGCGTGCCGCCACAACGGCATCGCCCAACCTTCTCGCGGCCGCCGCCGCAACGTCCACAAACCCGATCGTGCTTGAAAATCAGAAGCAGGGTACCCCACAAA